>Ga0209342_10006181_pt1 | contig 12189 bp, 10 predicted proteins | sample RifCSP16_2_FD_184023 | JGI IMG/M metagenome (GOLD analysis project Ga0209342, IMG submission 184023) | Soil microbial communities from Rifle, Colorado - Rifle CSP2_sed 16_2 (SPAdes) (version 2) | ecosystem: Environmental > Terrestrial > Deep subsurface > Rock core/Sediment | place: Rifle... | reverse complement strand
GGTGAGCGCCAGGGACCACATAGAAGGGGCGATTGTAACGCCGCAGTCGGTGTACGCGGATAGAGAGCGCATCTACCTGGCCACGGCAGCTCCTCCTCCCTTCGGGAGTCATTCGGGCAGGCTCTTCGTACTCGCACGCGACCGGTCTGCGAATTTTCCTGTCCTGGAGGTCATAGAGGTGTCAAGTGCTCCGCTGACCGCTGTCCGGGGCGATCGCGACAATCTCTACGTGACCTCAGGCGACGGCAATCTCTACATCTACCGCAAGGACAATCCCCTGGCCCTGATCGATACAGTGGATCCGGCGCCCCTTGGAGTGCTGAGTTCTTTGGCACTATACGGCGACAACTTGTACATAGGAGCCATGGCCGTCTCCCAAAGCCGTGTGTATGTAGCGGCGCTGAATCCGGGCGAGATCGCTCTCGAGGTGAGCAAGAAGACGCTAACGGAAGAACGAAGTTACGGCACCGTGTTCGAGCCGGGATCGACGGTGGTATTCGATAGGAGGACCGGTGAACGAGTTACTGGCATTCCCTTCCCGCCCGACTGGTTCGGACGCCCGGGTTTTCCCAGCACCTACGCAGATCGCAGGGTCGTAGCGCAGACGGTTGCGGGCTGTTGCGGTTCAGGGATCTTCCTCTACGATCCTAGAACCCTGGCGCTAGACCAAATGATCCCGCGGCCCTTCACCAATACGGTGATACGACACGGCAGCTGGCTGATCGGCGGAAACGAGGGCGGACAGGTTGATCTGCTCGATCTGAGGGATCCTCCCCGTGTAGTGTTCAGCGCAGATCTAAGGGCGCTGACGGGCCACACGCGCATTGAGGACATCGAGATCCGCGCCCTGTGGATGGATCATTGGGACAACTTGATCTTCGCGGGAAGCTCGTGGGGCAACGATTTGACGCGGGGCCCCGAGCTACCCTCGTTCTTCGTCCTGGAGCTCGCTGAATGAGAAAAGGCTAGGGTCTTGTCCGGCACGGCGCCACAACCTTCGACCTGACCCAGGCCAGGCGGGTGGCGCGCTCCTCGGCGCCTTCATAGGCCTTCTCTCCTGGGCTGCGCGTTGCGCTCGGTCGCTGCACGGCTAGCGCCGCCGCGGCGTTGGCGCACCGCGGCCCGTCTGGCATAATGGCCTCGAGCCCATGACCACCGCCCGCAGCGGCAAGCCCCCGCGCACGGTCTTCGCCTGCCAGGAGTGCGGCTACGAGACGCCCAAATGGCTGGGCCGCTGCCCCGACTGCGCCTCCTGGAACAGCTTCGAGGAAAGGGCCAGGGAACGGGGAACGGGGAGCAGGGCCACCGCCACCGCCGCCCCCCCGATTGAGCTGGCGGGCCTTTCGCACGAGGACGAGCCGCGGCTGGCCTTCGGCCTGGCGGAGTTCGACCGCGTGCTGGGCGGGGGCGCCGTCGCCGGCTCACTGGCGCTGATCGGCGGCGACCCCGGCATCGGCAAGTCCACGCTGCTGCTGCAGGTGGCGTCGCTTGTCGCCGGCGCGAACGGGAGGCCCGCTCACCCTGAGCAAAGTCGAAGGGTGCTCTATCTATCGGGCGAGGAGTCGGCGCGGCAGGTCAAGCTGAGGGCGGCCCGCCTGGGCGTCAGGGGAAACGGCCTGTTCGTCCTCACGGAAACGAACCTGGACGCGGCGCTGCGGGAGGCGGAATCGCTCTCGCCGGCGCTGCTCATCGTCGACTCGATCCAGACGGTGTACTCGGAGGCGGCCTCGCAGGCGCCGGGGAGCGTCGCCCAGCTGCGCCAGTGCACGATGGACCTGATGCGCTGGTCGAAGGTCTCCGGCGTGCCGGCGTTCATCGTCGGGCATGTGACCAAGGAGGGCGACATCGCCGGGCCGCGGCTGCTGGAGCACATCGTGGACGTGGTGCTCTACCTGGAGGGCGAGCGGTTCAGCAGCTACCGGCTCCTGCGCTCGGTGAAGAACCGCTTCGGCTCGATCGACGAGGTGGGCGTGTTCGAGATGACGGGCGAGGGGATGGCGGGGGTGGACAACGCGTCCGAGGCGTTCATCGCCGAGCGGGCGAGCGGTGCCGCGGGCTCCGTGGTGGCGCCGACGCTGGAGGGGAGCCGGCCGCTGCTGGTGGAGGTGCAGGCGCTGACCAGCCCCACGGCGATGCCCACACCGCGACGGACCGCCAACGGGCTCGACTTCAACCGGCTGCTGCTGGTCACGGCGGTGCTGACGCGCCGGGCGGGGCTGGCCCTGGCCGGGCAGGACGTGATCGCGTCCGTGGTGGGTGGGCTGCGGGTGCACGAGCCGGCGACGGACCTGGCCCTGGCGCTGGCCATCGTCTCCAGCCACCGCGATAAACCGGTACCGCCGGACCTGGTGGCGGTGGGAGAGATCGGCCTCTCGGGGGAGCTGCGCTCGGTGTCGCAGGTGGAGCGGCGGCTGGCGGAGGCGGAGCGTCTGGGTTTCCGGCGTTGCCTGCTCCCGGAGGCGTCAGTGGCGCGGGCGAAGCCGAAGACGGGGCTGGAGCTGCTGCCGGCGGCGACGCTGCGGGAAGCGGTCCGGCTGGCGTTCGGCGGTTAGGCGCGACTGCCCTTTACGGATCGCCGCCGCGGGGATATGCTGTCGGGGCGATGGAGCAACAGATCCGCTTCTGCACGACACCGGACGGCGTTCGCATCGCCTACGCCACCGCCGGCGAGGGAGCGCCGGTTGTCCGCGTGCTGGGTTGGTTCACGCACCTGGAACTGGAGGGAGAGTTTCCGGTCTGGCGGGGTGTGCATGAGGGCCTATCTGCGCGTCATCTTCTAGTGCGTTACGACGGTCGGGGCATGGGCCTCTCCGACCGCGACGTCAGCGACTTCTCTCTGGAGGCCAAGGTGCGTGACCTGGAGGCAGTGGTCGATGCGCTCAACCTACCCCGCTTTGCACTGCTGGGCACCTCCGAAGGCGGCCCTACTGCCATCGCTTATACCGTCCGACATCCCAAGCGGGTCAGCCGCCTCATCCTGTACGGCTCGTTCCCGGGCGGCCTGCCTCCAACCCCAGAACGCCAGGAACGCTTTCAAGCGATGGTGACTCTAACACGCCATGGGTGGGGCCAGGACAATCCTGCCTTCCGCCAGATGTGGACCGGTGTGTTCATCCCCGACGCCGATGCGGAACAGATCCGCTGGTTCAATGAGATGCAGAAGGTCTCGGCGACGCCCGAAGGTGTCGTCGCTCTCCTATCAGCACTGGGCACGGTCGACGTTCGAGAACTGCTGCCGAGGGTCAAAGTGCCGTCGCTGGTGATCCATCGCCGGGGAGATGCCGCCGTCGAGTTCGAGCGCGGCCGGGAACTAGCTACCCTAATCCCAGGGGCCCGCTTCCTCCCCCTTGAAGGTAGGAATCACGTCATCCTGGTTGATGAACCGGAAAGCGAAGCGTTTTTGCAGGCCGTCGAGGGGTTCTTGGCCGAAGACCCGAAGTCAGCCAAACCTAAGGCGACGAAGGCCGCTCCCTCTGGTCTTGTCACGATCCTGTTCACGGATATGGAGGGCTCGACCGCTCTCACACAACGACTGGGGGATGCAAAGGCGCAGGACGTGCTGCGCCAGCACAACGGGATCATCCGCGAAGGCCTGAGGTCCCACGACGGCTCGGAGATCAAGCACACCGGTGACGGTATCATGGCCTCTTTCCCGGCCGCGAGCAAAGCCCTGGAATGCGCGGTCGTGATTCAGAAGGAGTTCGCCGCCAACGCGAGGCGGGCACCGGAGCCGGCGATTCGCGTGCGCATCGGCGTCAACGCCGGGGAGCCGGTGGCAGAGGACGAGGACCTGTTCGGGACCGCCGTGCAGATGGCGGCGCGGGTCTGCGCCCACGCTGAACCGGGCCAGATCGTCGCGGCGAACGTGGTGCGCGAGCTGGCGGCGGGCAAGGGGTTCCTGTTTTCGGACTTGGGGGAGATCGCGCTCCGGGGCTTCGAGGACCCGGTCCGGCTCTACGAGGTCCGCTGGCGAGAGGACGAATGATGACGGCTCTCCGGATCGCCGCGCCGTTGTGCCCCCGCTGATGGAGCCGCTGCCGGAGGCGGTGAGGGAGTTCGTCGGGGCTGCCCGCGTCTGCCGCATCGCCAGCGTGCGGCCGGACGGGACGCCCCACGTCATCCCGGTCTGCCCGGTGTTCGACGGAGAGTCGACGGTCTACGTGGATATCGGGCGGCGGTACACGACCGCCGAAGCGCTGAGCGCAAGCCCGAACATCGCGGTGCTGATCGACGAGTACGACGACGACTGGACCCGGCTGAAGGCGGCGCTGCTGCGTTGCCGGGTGGAAGAGGTGGTGGGGGAGGAGAAGGAGCGGGCCTGGGAGATGATCCGCGAGAAGTTCCCTGCGTACGAGCCGATCGGTTGGGCGCCACGCTTCACGCTGGCGCTGCGAGTGTACGATTGGCGTCAGTGGGGGCTCACCGCGCCGCCCAAGTACGAACCGGAGTGAGTGGAGTCGCTGATGGAAATCCTGCGGACGCCGGACGAGCGGTTCGAGAACCTCCCCGGGTTCGCCTTCGAGCCGCACTACGTCGAGACCAGCGGCCTGCGGCTGCATTACCTGGACGAGGGCTCGGCCGGCGCACCGCCGGTGTTGCTCCTGCACGGGGAGCCGTCCTGGTGCTACCTGTACCGGAAGATGGTGCCGGTGATCGCGCCGGCGGGGCTGCGGGCGGTGGCGCCGGACCTCGCCGGCTTCGGGCGTTCGGACAAGCCGGCCAGCCGGGACGACTACTCGTACCAGTTCCACGTCGACCTGATGGCGGCGTTCGTGGAGAAGCTGGGCCTGCGCGACATAACGTTGGTATGCCAGGACTGGGGCGGCCTGATCGGGCTGCGGGTGGCGGCGGAGCACGAGGCGCGGTTCGCCCGCGTCGTGGCGGCGAACACGTTCCTGCCGACGGGGGATAACCCGCCGGGCGAGGCGTTCCTGCGCTGGCAGAAGTTCTCGCAGGAGGTGCCGGAGCTGCGGATCGGCCGGATCATCAACGGCGGCTGCGTGACGGAGCTTTCGCCGGAGGTGATCGCGGCCTACGAGGCACCGTTCCCGGAGGAGCGCTACAAGGCCGGTGCGCGGGCGTTCCCGGCCCTGGTGCCGACGCGGCCCGACGACCCAGCGTCCGCACCGAACCGGAAGGCCTGGGAGGTGCTGCGGCGCTGGGAGAAGCCGTTCCTGACGGCGTTCAGCGACAGCGATCCGATAACCCGCGGCGGCGACCGCGCCTTTCAGTCGCTGGTGCCGGGGACGAAGGGCCAGCAGCACACCACGATCGCCGGGGCGGGCCACTTCCTGCAGGAGGACAAGGGGGAGCAGCTGGCGGCGGTGGTGGTTGAGTTCATCGCGGGGACGTAGGCGATTGTCCCCGACTACTCGCGGGCTCGCCCTTCGACAGGCTCAGGACGAGCGATGATTGCTGGCGTCGTCTGCAGCTCAGAATGACATTGACGCATGCCTGTCATCCTGAGCCGAGTGGGGGTCGAAGGGGAGAGGGGGAAGGCGAACGGATCTGGCGACGCGCATACGACCCCACGAGGGCGAAGGTCTGCCCCACCCTGGATTCTTCGCGGCATACGCTGGTTCCCCGTGCGAGCGTGGTCGCCGCTCAGAATGACAGCGGGCCGTCAGAACTCGATCTGGCGGTGGCGCAGGAGGACGCTCTGGAGGAGGCCCAGGGCGGCGAACAGCATGATGAGGGAGCTGCCGCCCTGGCTGATGAAGGGCAGCGGGATGCCGGTCACCGGCAGGAGACGGATGTTCACCGCGATGTTGATGAACACCTGGAACAGGACCATGATCGCGATGCCGGTCGCCAGCAGCCGCCCGAACTGGTCGCGGGCCATGGTGGCGACACGCAGGGTGCGGAAGAGGAGGGCGGCGAACAGGGTGAGCAACACGACGGCGCCGACGAGCCCCAGCTCCTCGCCCAGCACGCTGAAGATATAGTCGGTCGTGGGCGTCTGGAGGAAGTCGAGCTGCGTCTGGCTGCCCTCGGTCAGCCCCTTGCCGAAGATGCCGCCGGAGCCGACACTGATCTCCGCCTGGAGGATGTTGAAGCCGCCGCCCAGGGGGTCGGAGTTAGGGTTGAAGAACAGGGCGATGCGGTCGCGTTGGTAGTCGCCGAGGACGGCGAGGGCGGCGAACGGTATCGCCGCCAGGAGGAAGCCGCCCAGCATGAGGACGTGCTGAGGCCGCGCCCCGGCGACGAGCACCATGCCCAGCCAGATGGCACCGAAGATGATCGCCGTGCCCATGTCCGGCTCCGCCATGACCAGGGCGGCGGGAAGCACGGCCAGGGCGAGCGAGGTGAGGAAGGTCCGCACGCGCGTGATCTGGAGTTGGCGGTCGGCGAGGTAGCGGGCGAGGGCGACGATGGTGAGGAGCTTGGCGATCTCCGAGGCCTGGATCTGGGTGCCGGCTATGGTGATCCAGCGCCTGGAGCCGAAGGCGCTCTCGCCCAGGAAGAGGACGGCGATGAGGGTGACGATGGAGAGGGCGTAGAGGGCGGGGGCCATCTGGCCGAATAGACGATAGTCGGCCCAGGCGATCATCGCCATCGCTCCGAGCCCCAGGACGGCGAACAGCACCTGCTTGACGAGCGGGTGGTCGAGGCCGCCGATGCCGTCGGGGTAGGCGGTGAGGGAGGCGCTGTAGATGAGGAGGCCGCCGTAGGCGACGAGGGCAGCGGCGAGGAGGAGCAGGCCGTAGTCGAAGTGGCGGACAGCGCGGCGTTCCATGCTACTCGCCGTCCTCGGGCTTGGCCGCGAGCTGGGGGCCGTGGAAGTAATAGTCGAGGATGTGGCCGGCGGCGGGCGCGGCGTCGCTGCCACCGCCGCCGTGCTGGAAAAAGACGACGATGGCGACCTGCGGGTCGTCGTAGGGGGCGAAGCCGACGAACCAGCCGTGCGTCTCGTGGGAGCCGTCGGGCCGGGTCGGGCCGAACTCGGCCGTGCCGGTCTTGCCGGCGATCTCGACACCGGGGACGGCGGCCTTCTTGGCGACGCCTTTCGTGACCGATTGCCGCATCGCCTCCTTCACGATGGCGAGGTACTCCGACTTGACGGGGACGGAGCGGCGTACCGCACGCTCGAAGCGCTCCAGGACGTTGCCGTGGTTGTCCTGCACCTCACGCAGGAGGTGCGGCGTCAGTACCTTGCCGCCGTTACCGATTGCGGACACGGCGGTGATGAGCTGCAGGGGGGTGACCGAGAGGTATCCCTGGCCGATGCCGAAGTTGTAGGTATCGCCGATGACCCAGGGGTCGCCCACCGTCTCCTCTTTCCACTGCGCGTCGGGAACCAGGCCCGCGGACTCGCCGGGAAGGTCGATCCCCGTGGGCTCGCCGAAGCCGAAGGCGCGGGCGTAGCTGGCGACACGCGCCTCGCCCAGGCCGCGGAAGCCTTCGTCCAGCTTGCCGCCGGCCAGGTAGTAGAAGTAGACGTCGGAGGACATGGCGATGCCGCCGTAGAAGTCCAGCGGTCCCAGGGCTGCCCAGTCCTTGAACCTGTAGACAATGTTCGGGTTGAATTCGTTCTCCACCAGGATGTAGCCGCGGCTGGTGATGGTCGTGCTGGTGGCAGCGATCCCTTCCTGGAGGGCGGCGGAGCCCACCACGGTCTTGAAGGTGCTACCGGGCGGGTAGCGCTCAGCGAGGGCGTGGTTGACGAGGGGCTTGCCGGAGGCGTTGACCAGGTCCGCGAGGTCCTTCTCTTCGAGGGGCCCGGAGAAGACGTTGTTGTCGAAGTCCGGCTGGGAGACCATGGCCAGGACGTCTCCGCTTTTGATGTCCATGACCACGGCGGCGGCGTTGTCGCCCGCGGAGGTGTACTGCTCCAGGGTCTCCTTCACCATTTTCTGCAGGTCGAGGTCGACCGTCAGGAGGAGGTTCGAGCCGTCCAGGGGGCGCCGCTCCGATATGACCTTGAGCTCGCGGCCGGTGGCGTCGACCTCGATCAGCTTCTTTCCCGGCCTTCCGCGCAGGACCGATTCGTAGGTCAGCTCCACGCCGGTCTTGCCGGAGTAGTCGTTTAGGAGATAGCCCTGGTCCTTGAGCAAGGCGTAATCCTCCGCCGACAGCGACCCGACGTAGCCGAGGATGTGGGAGAGCAGGGGCCCCGAGAGGTACTCGCGGGTGGGCTCGGTGAGCAACCTGAGCCCCGGTGTGACGGGTTCCAGCTCGCGCAGGGTCAGGGCGGTGTCCTCCTCGATGTCCTCCTTGAGCACGACCGGTTCGAACTCGCCCCTCTCCACGACGCTCACTGCTACCTTGCGCGAGATCTCCTCCGCCGCCACGCCGGTGACCCGCTCGATCTGCTGGTAGACGCCGACCTCACCGCGCTCCGGCAGGTCGCCGGGGACCACGGCCGCCGAGTAGCGCACCCCGTTCTGGACCAGGGGGCGCCCCTGGCGGTCCAGGATCAGGCCGCGGGTGGAGGGGATCTGGACCTCACGCAGGGCGTTGATCTCGGCGCGCTGGGCGAACTCGTCGCCCTGGATCACCTGGAGCCGGACGAGCTGAATGATGAGGATGCCGAAGAGGAGGATGACCAGGGCGCGCAGGCCGGCAAACACGGCCCTGCTCCGTCCTGGGGGCTCCTTCTTGTCGCGGGCGCGGCGCGGCTCGCGGGGGTCCGGCTTGAGGTAGGGGTCCATGCGCACTACAGCTGCACCGCCGACCCGACGCCGAAGCTGGCCGGCCTCGGTCGCGGGCTCAGCCAGCGCATCGGTGGGTACATGATAACGGCGAACAGTGGGTTGACGACCATCGCGGGGACGGTCAGCCGAAGGAGCGCCGTGCCCCAGGGCACTTCGTCGCCAACGGCGGTCAACACCGTCATGCTGATGATAGAGTAGGCCAGGCTGGCCGCTGCGACAACCGCCAGCGCGGGCAGGAAATCGCTTTCGACCGGCCGGAGCTCGCGCAGCGACGCCAGGAAGACGATGGGGGAGAGGGCGAGGACGGATAGGCCCAGCGGGTCGCTGGTGGTGAGGTCGCGGAGGAGCCCGGCGAGGGGAACAACGAACATCGCCTCCTGCTGGCCGCGCACCATCGCCCAGCAGGTGGCGAAGATGAGGACGAAGTCCGGGGCGACGCCGAGCACGCGTATGTAGGGCGAAAGGGAGGCGGTGAGCACGGCCGCCAGGAACCCACCGGCGAGGGCAACCAGGTACTTCACGGCGCGGACAGCCTCGCCGGCTTGAAGCTGGTGACGATGAACACCGTGTCCAGGGCAGAGAGGTTCGCGGCCGGCTCCAGGACGGCGCTCTTTGAGGGCGCCTGGGGCTTCGCCACGACGGTCTTGATCGTGCCCAGGAGGAGGGCCCGCGGGTAGTTGCCGCCCAGACCCGAGGTGGTCACCAGGTCTCCCTGTTTGATCTCAGCCTCCGTAGGCAGCATCTCCAGGGCGACGCCGCTGCGCAGATCGCCCAGGGCGATGCCGCGAGCGGCCGCGGCGGCCTCTTCGCCCTGGGGCTGGACAGCTATGTTGACGGCGCTGTTGGGGTCCGTGATAAGCCTTAGCCAGGCGAAGTGGTCGTACACCAGGGAGACCGTCCCCACCAGGCTGCCGTCCTGGGAGAGCACGACCATCCCCTCATCGAGGCCGTCCGTGCTCCCGCGGTTGATCGCCAGGGCGCGCTTGAGGCCGGAGGGGTCCTGGGCGATGACGTCGGCGGCGATGAGCTGGTCCTCGGGGCGGCTCTCCTTGAAGCCGAGCGCCTCTTCCAGCTCGCGCACGCGGCGGCGGGCATCCTCACCTGCAGCCGCCTGCGTCTGCAGGCGTTCCAGCTCCCGGCGCAGCCTCTCGTTCTCGCGGACGATGTCGCCGCGGTTCAAGACGCCCTCGAAGAAGTCGGAGACGGGTTCGGCGACGTCACGGAGCCCGCTCTCGATGGGGGCGCTGACCGTGAGGGAGAGGTTGTGAAGGGGATCGAAAGTGCGGTTTTCGGAGAGAAGGATGCTGACGAGGCTCAAGCCTGCCATGGCCAGCGTCCACCAGAGCGTTCGCATCGTTCAGTGGCCTCCGCCGCTCCCGCGACGGCCGGGCCGCGCCGGGCGGTCTAGCGCGGCGCCTTCCGGGTATTGAGTCTTGCCTGAACCTTCTGCAGAACTTCCGCTTCTTCCAGAATCTCCGCGGCGCCGCGGACGACGCAGGTCAGGGGGTCTTCGCCCACGTACACCGGGAAGCGGGTCTCCTGGGCGAGCCGGCGGTCCAGCCCGCGCAGGAGGGCGCCGCCGCCAGCCAGCACGATGCCGCGGCTCATGATGTCCGCCACTAGCTCCGGCGGCGTGATCTCAATGGTCTGGCGTACGGCGTCAACGATTGCGCTGACGGAGCCCGAAAGGGCGTCGCGGACCTCCACGCTGCTCACCTCCACGGACTTTGGGAGGCCGGTCGCCAGATCGCGCCCCCGGATCTCCACTGTGACCTCGTGCTCCAGCGGGTAGGCGGAGCCGGCCTCGATCTTCACCTCTTCCGCCGTACGCTCGCCGATCAGCATGTTGTGGACCTGGCGGGCGTAGGCGACGATCTCCTGGTCCATCTCGTCGCCGGCAACGCGGATGGAGGTGGCGACGACGATGCCGCCCATGGAGATGACGGCGACCTCGGTGGTGCCGCCGCCGATATCGACGATCATGGAGCCGCCGGGCTCCATGACGGGCAGGCCGGCGCCGATGGCGGCGGCCATGGGTTCCTCCACCAGGTAGGCATTGCGGGCGCCGGCATTGATCGCGGCGTCGTGGACGGCGCGCTTCTCGACCTCCGTCACGCCGGACGGGATGCCCACGGAGACGCGCGGCCGCGGCAGGCCGAAGTCGAACCGGTCGTGGACGGAGCGGATGAAGTAGTGGAGCATCTTCTCAGTGACCGCGAAGTCGGAGATGACGCCGTCGCGGAGGGGCCGCACGGCGACGATATCGGACGGTGTGCGGCCGACCATGCGCTTGGCCTCGGCGCCGATCGCGAGGATCTTCTTGTTAATGCGGTCGATGGCGACCACGGAGGGCTCGTCGATGACGATGCCGCGGCCCTTGACCATGACGAGGGTATTGGCGGTACCCAGGTCTATGGCCACGTCGTGGGAAAACAAGCCCAGCAGGGCGTTGAGCGGGTTTAAGGGCAACCTCTCCTCCCGGGTCTGGGGCTGAGGCCTGCCTACCGGCAGGCAGGCCTAGGGCATTATAACCCGCGGTCGCAGATAGCCGCAAAGCGAGGGCGACAGGCATCCAATGTATCCCAACGCCCGGCGGGGGCGGTGGCTACGGGCAGGGCGGCGGAAATTAGCCCTTACCCCGACCTGACGGTCACCCCTTCCCCGCAAAGGGGAGAGGCGAAGCTAGCGGCTGCTCCGGCGCCAGCCGGCGGCGACGGCGTCCTCCTCCATGCAGAACCAGCGCTCCCCCTTCGCCTCGTCGATCTGGGTGTCCTCGTAGAAAGCGCCGCCGGGGACGTGGTATATCTTCTCGCCGGAGCTGCTGACGTTCCCCTTGATCAGCGGCTGAGGGCAGCCGGCCTGCGCTTCGGGGGTAACGCACGCGCCCCAGAGGCCGCGGTCCCGCTCGCGCGCCTCCACCTGGAGCGAGGCGAAGAGCTGGGCGTACTTCACGTCCGGCGGGAAGGCGGCAGCAGTGGCGTACCCCTCCTCGACCAGCTGGGCGTTGACCATCTCGCCGCCGAGCCAGACGTAGCGCAGGAGACGGCCGAAGTCGTCGGTCTCCGACACGTCTCGCTCCATCCCGACGGTCTTCCCGTCGACGAGCTCGCGGTTGCGGGCGCCGGCCTCCGCGCCGAAGCAGCCGACCGGGCGGCGCGGGTCGACGGTCTCCGGCGTGTCGACACCGATGTAGCGGACGCGGCGCTCCTCACCGCCGAGGAGGACGTCTATCGTGTCGCCGTCCACGACGTTCACGACGACCGCCTGCTCGAGGCCGGAGGGCGTGGGGCTGCCGGTGGCGGGGGCGGCCGTTGAGGTTGGCTCCTCCGCTGCGGTCGGCGTGCTCCGTCCGCCCGGATGCGGCGTCTCGCCCGATGGAGCCACGGGCTCGCAGGCGACCGCGAACAGGAGCAAGGCGAGAGCGAACGCAGCGAGACGCACGGCCTAGGCAGGCGCTTCCAGAAGCTTCAGCAGTTCGTCCTCGCTCATCGTCTTTGTGCCGAACTGCTGGGCCTTCTGGAGCTTGGAGCCGGGG
>Ga0209342_10006180_pt1 | contig 12192 bp, 8 predicted proteins | sample RifCSP16_2_FD_184023 | JGI IMG/M metagenome (GOLD analysis project Ga0209342, IMG submission 184023) | Soil microbial communities from Rifle, Colorado - Rifle CSP2_sed 16_2 (SPAdes) (version 2) | ecosystem: Environmental > Terrestrial > Deep subsurface > Rock core/Sediment | place: Rifle... | reverse complement strand
TCTTTACTACCGGCTCAACGTGGTGAACATCCACGTGCCGCCGTTACGCGAGCGTCCAGAGGAAATCCCGATCCTCGCGACCTACTTTCTGAAGAAATTCAACGAGCAGTACAACCGTCAGAGCGGTTTATCAGCCGAAACCATGGCCCGGCTCATGGAGCACCACTGGCAAGGGAACATTCGAGAGCTTGAGAACTACATCAAGCGGCTTGTGTTGCTCGGAAATGAAAAGCTCATCCTGGACACCCTCGGGACCAAGTCCGAGGCGCAGACGGTCAAGAGCGCTCCACCAGTTGACTCGCCAGTCGCCCCTCCCACTGACCTGGATCTAAAAGAAATCGCGCGGCACGCGGCGCGCGAGGCTGAACGGGCTGCAATCCGGCAGGTGCTTGAACAGGTACACTGGAATAGGACCGAAGCGGCGCGGCTCCTCAAGATTAGCTACAAGGCCCTCCTCTACAAAATCGATCAGTGCGGTCTCGGCCACAAACGCCCCAAGTTGCCGTCCGCTAATCTCAAGAGTTTCTAAGCGCTCCGGAAGAGTGAGCCGGACATCGACGGTCTTGTCGCTTCACGTGCTCTTTCTTTCTTTTTTGACGGGTCGTCACTCTCGACATCCGAACAGTTGCGCGTGGTTTGTTGGAAAAAAACTTCTCAATGAAAGTAGCCCGCTTCTTTCATGGCGAGCTTTTTTCCTCCAACAGGATGCAAGCTCGCGTTCAACGTCGGTCGTCTTTCAATCGTAACTCAAAGAATCCAAATATAAGTTTCCGTTTCGCGGTGTAGCAGCAGCGGGATTTCCCGTGCCTTGGCATAGCAGTTGCTCGACCAATCGGTCAGGATGCCGCTCAGGTTGTCCCGCAGTCGAATGGTTAGAGGTCAAACACTGCCGGTTGTTGTTAATGGGAGAACGTCACCATGGGTGTTGAGTGGCTCTTCGAGCCAAGGACTGAGATGTACAAGCCGGACTTGTTCGGGCATTTGTTTTCCCTGGAGACGACGCGGGCCTTGCGGTACCGGGAAGTCTTCTCCGTCTTCGTGATCGAACTCGACTGTCTGGGAGATCCCTTGAAGCCGACGGAAGCATCAACAGAACCCGCGAGAAACGAGCGCTTCGCTGAGCTGACACGGCTCGTCTCACATAATCTTCGAAGCGAGCTCAGGAAGACCGACTGTATTGGCCGGTTGGGGCAAGAGATCGCGATTATCGCGTTTCACGCTGGTGAGGAAGAGATCCCCGCGATCGCGGATCGGATTCAACGGCGGATCGAGAACTTCGCGTTTCCGTCCCATCGATCAGAGTCATTGAGCAAGGTGACGATCAGCATCGGTGTCGCCTGCTTCCCCCGCAATGGCAACAATGACAGCTCGTTGCTGCTCAATGCCCGGCTCGGGCTCGAGGAGGCCAAGCGAGGGGGTGGGAACCGCTACGCGATCGCGAGATCATCGGTCAGAACCAGCCGGATCGATGGGAGCTCGCCGGAACGGAAGGAAGGAGATCAGTAAATGCGAGTCCTGCTGATCGACACACCCTCTTCGGCGCTTATCGCACATGCCGACGTGCTCTCCCGGCAGGCCTCCGATGTGATATTGGCATACTCCCGTCAAACTGTGACCGAGGCCTTCTCTTCCTCGAGGCCATACGATCTTATTGTTCTCAACCTCAAGAAGGAAACGGCGGCGTGGGGACTTCCCGAGGCGATCCGACAGTTCGGGCATGAGGCCGCCACGATCGTCTTTCACGATCCTCACCACCAGCAGGAGCTGGCGTTGTTCGGCCCTCTCCCACGCTGCGAGTATGTTCCGAGGTCAACGGACCAGGCCATGATAGACCGGATGGCTCAGCGACTCACCGCTTGGACGACGGCTGCGCTCACTTCGCCACCCCTCAACGGGGGAAAGCCGCAGAAATGGCCTGTCTTCCCCGAGCCGATCATTGGGCGGTCGAAAAAAATGCTTGAGGTTTTCGCGCTCATTGAAAAGGTCGCGCCGGGAAATGCGAACGTCTGCATCTTTGGGGAGAGCGGAACAGGAAAAGAGCTCATTGCGCGGGCGATTCACTACAACAGCCCACGGCGAGACCGTCCTTTGATCACCTTCGACTGCACGGCGGTCCCTGAAGGGCTGGTGGAAAGCCACCTGTTCGGCCACGTCAAGGGCGCCTTCACGACCGCGATCGACAACCGGGAAGGAGTCTTCTCCCTGGCCAATACCGGCACATTGTTCATCGACGAACTGGGCGAGTTTGGGCTCCCGCTTCAGGCCAAGCTGCTACGGGTGATTCAGTCCAGAGAATTTCTGAAGGTCGGAGGGACGAAGCCGCAGAAGACTGATATCCGTTTGATTACCGCCACCAATAAAGACCTTCGCAAGGCCGTCGCTGCTGGCACGTTCAGGGAGGATCTTTACTATCGCATCGTCGTGGTCACTATTTACCTTCCCCCACTGAGGGAGCGGAAGGAAGATATCCCTCTCTTGGTCGACCACTTTGTGAAGAAGTTCAGCAGGATACACCGCAAGCCGTTGGCCATGGTGACCCCGCGCGCACTGGATTTCTTGATGGAATACCTCTGGCCAGGAAATGTCCGGCAGCTCGAGAACTGCATCGAGCAAGCGGTGGTGCTCACGGAGAACGACACCGTCGACGTGGACGTGCTGCCGTTCTCGACCGGCACGGAGCTCGATGTCGAGACACCCATTTTGCCCAAGCCCGGGCTCAGCTTGAGAGAGCTGGAACGTCGCTACATTCTCAAGACGTTGGAAGAGGTCGGGGGGAACAGGACCCGTGCAGCAAAAATTCTCGGGATCAGCCTGAGGGGGTTACAATATAAACTGAAGTCGTACACCTTTGATGAAGCCCACGAGGGGGCATCGGAGGTACACATGTCAGAGAGTCAACAAAAAACGTTGCGAGGTGCACTACAATGAAAAGAACTTTCTCGTCTCTCATGCCGGTGCTCGCCATCGTCACGGGGCTGCTTCTCTCGACAGCGACCGCGAACGCGCAGGGGATCACGCCCGATTATGTGATCGGCCCTGAAGACGTGCTCCAGGTCCTCGTCTGGGACAATAAAGACCTCGATCAGGTCCTGTTCGTGATGCCGGACGGGAAGATCTCCGTCCCTCTCGCGGGGGAGATCAAAGCTGCCGGCTCGACCGTCGCCCAACTCACTGAGACTTTGACCAAGCATTTCAGCAAGGCCGTGAAGTCCCCCCAGGTCACAGTCGTGGTCAGGGAGATCAAGAGCCACGCTGCGTTTTTTGTCGGCGGCGTGGGGAAGCCCGGTCCCTTGCAGATCACGCGGGAGATGTCGCTGCTCCAAGCCGTCTCGCTGGCAGGAGGGCTGTTGCCCACCGCGGATTTGGAGTCCGCTTTCGTCATCCGCGGCAAGAACAAAACCCCGATCGATTTTGTGAAGCTCATTCAAAAAAGCGATCTCGGTCAGAACATCCAGATTCAAGCCGGTGACACGATCGTCGTCCCAACGGCCGAAGTGGTCTTCGTCCAGGGCGAGGTCAAGACTCCTGGAATCCTGAAGTACACGAAAGACCTCACGATGCTGAGAGCCATTGCGCAGACCGGTGGGTTTACCAACCTGGCCGCCGGCGGGCGCGTCACGTTGATCCGCGGGGATGGAAGGCTCTAAGTCAACATGAGGATCGACGTCGATGGTATTATAAAGAGCCCAGAGGGCAGTTCCGATGTTCCCTTAGAGCCGAATGACATCATCATCGTCCCTCAGAGGTTGTTCTAGTCGCACAGGCTCTGTGTGGAGGGCATTGCTCTCCACGGTCTTCCTCGGCAGTCTTATTCTCTCGAATCCCAACGGGGCATCCGCCCAGGATGCCCCGTTGTTTCAACTGCACCCGTCGATATCGCTCACCGAGGAGTACACGGACAACTTCGATCGGACCTCCGCGAACAAACGCGAGAATTTCCGGACCCTGGCCGCTCCCGGGCTCTTGCTCAAAATCAACGGCGCCAAAACCAAGGGTGAGGTTGGCGGGAGCGTGGGCTTCTCTCACGACACGGCTGACGAAGGCAAGGCCATCCGCGCCAACGCGCTGGCCGGTGTGACCTGGCAGCCCAATCCCATCTACAGCTTCCAGTTCACCGACACACTCACCAAAAGTGACGTGCCGGGTTTGACAGGAACGTTGGGGATCAGGAGGGGCCGGGCGGAGTTCCTTAGCAACAATGCCACGCTGATCTCGAATTATCAGATCGGGAACGTCAATACTCGAATCAACTACAGCAATGTCATCTTCGAGGATGAGAACCCGACTGGCGAGGACACGCTTACGCACACCATCGGGGGGACGGTCGCGGTGCCAATCCTCCAGATCAATACGGTGAGTGCCGGTTACACGCGATCCTTCTCCCTCTTTTCGACGTCACCAGACACGACCACTGACACGTTCATCGCGACGGTCTCCAGGCTCGTCGGCCCGTTCACGACGGTGGGTCTGACAGGCTCCTCTAGCTTTATCAACAGCGACGGCGGAACCGATTCCAAGATCTACAGCGCTGCCCTCACCGGCACGCATTCGATCCCACAGGGCTTCTCGGTAAGCGCGCGGGCCGGGTACTCCATATTCGACCAGGACTCCGGTGGCAGCGAAGGTTCGCTCTCGGGTGGGCTGTCTGTCTCCTACCAGTTCGCGAAAGCCACAGTGACAGTCTCGTATGATGAGGGTTTTGTCCCGACATTCACGGGAGGGCAGAACCTTGGGACCGTGAAGAACCGACAGGTTAGCAGCACCCTCAGTTACCAAGTCACCCCGTTTGTCAGCACGGGTGTCACTGGGTTCTTCGCCCAGAATGAGTTCTTCGGTGGGGTGGGGACAACAGCGGACGCGGCCCCTGGCCGCAAGACAGACAGCGCCGGGGTGGCCGCAGACATAGGAATCCAGCTATTACGGTGGCTGAGGATGACCCTCGGCTACGGCTTCGAGCGCTTTCGCTCCAACGTGGCCGGAGAAGATTTCGACGAAAACAAGGGACGCGTTAGCCTGACCGCCGCGTTTTAACCCGCCGCTCCACTCCGCCGGCCAGAAGCTCTCCCGATTCCGCTTCCGACTCAATTCGCCAAATTGCCCCCTCCTGACGAGTAAGCAATCCTTTCGCGCTCCTGAAAAAATTTGCGCGGCTCGGAGCAGCGAATTTCTAATCGCAAGTAGCCGTTTCCATTTAGTTTTCTACCGCCCATTCCATCCGCTGCACGCAGAATCTGCTCCTTTGCCAACTCGATTCTCAGATACGGAAATGATTTTCATAGCGTCGAAGATTTTTTATTCATTGTTTTCAGTAAGTTATAGAACATCAGCCGCACCACGATGGTCCTGCTTTTGCTCCAAGCAGGATCGCGCCTGCACGGCATAGAGGCGATCTAAAAGAATGCTCAGAATCTTCAGGCACTACATATCGAGCCGGCTGCTTCTCACTCTGCTCGGAGATATTACCGCAATCTTGGGAGCAGCCGGGATCGTCCAGGCACAGATCAACTGGACCGGAAGCGGGCCGATCTGGCCCAAGGCCGTCGTGCTCGCAATGACGATGACCTTCGTCCTCTACCTGGCAGACCTTTACAACCTTCCGCTTCGCTTTAACCGAAGCGAGTTGTTGATCAGGCTTCTCTTAACCTCCGCGATTAGCGCAGTGCTCTTTGCATCGATTGGTTTTATGGTCCCTCAGCTCCGCTTCGGACGCATCGCATATTTCGCCGTGTTCGGGTGGTCCGCTCTTGGGCTCGTGGTCACGCGAATGGTCACCCTGAGCCGCGGGACGAACCAGAAGCTCAGGAAGCGAATTCTCGTTCTCGGGACGGGCGTAGGGAGCGAGATCGCCTCACGGGATCTCCTGAACGGCCCAATCCCGTACACCATCTTGGGGTTCCTCGACGACAGCCCCGACGCTGAAGACAAGATCCCCGGGAACTATCCGTTGCTCGGGAAAAGCAAAGATCTCCTCTCGGTGGTCGAAGACCTGAAACCGGACGTTGTGGTGGTTGCGCTCTCCGATATGCGCGGATTCTTCCCTGTGAAAGAGATCCTGGAATGCCGATTTCGCGGGATCCGGGTCGAAGAGTGGGCCACCTTCTACGAAAAACTCACCAGCAAAGTCTACGTGTCCGGGCTCAGGCCGAGCTGGCTGATCTTCTCCGATGGCTTCGTCAAAACCCGCCTGACCGAGACCATCAAGCGGGCGCTTGATGTCACCCTAGCGGCGTTCGGCCTCGTTGTTTTCGCGCCAATCATGACGCTGATCGCCTTCGCCATCAAACTGGACTCCCCTGGCCCGGTGTGGTTCCGCCAGGTTCGAGTCGGACGGGACGGTCGCCCGTTTGTCCTGAAAAAATTCCGCTCGATGCGCATCAATGCCGAAGAGAACGGCCCGGTCTGGGCGACGGTGGACGATCCCCGCGTGACCCGAGTGGGGAAGTGGTTGCGGCGGACACGGCTCGACGAGCTCCCGCAGTTCATCAACGTGCTGGTCGGAGAGATGAGCTTCATCGGCCCCCGACCCGAGCGACCGGTGTTCGTCAACACGCTGCGGGAGCAGATCCCCTTCTATGGCCAGCGCTTTTCGGTCAAGCCAGGGATCACCGGATGGGCCCAAGTGAGATATCGCTATGGAAGCAGTGTCGAGGACGCGCTGGAAAAGCTTCAGTACGACCTGTATTACATCAAGAATCTGTCCGTGTTTCTCGACCTGCTTATTCTTCTCAACAGTGTGCAGGTTGTGCTCTTCCGGAAAGGAGCCCGGTGAGCACTTCAGTCGTGCAGTTCGACTTACACTCAGCATAAAGGAGCGATTATGGAACCGCTACAACTCGTCACACGCATCGGAGCTGGCATCTACCGACGCCGCAAGCTGATGGCTGTCCTGGTTTTCAGCCTCTGCTTCGTGGTGGTTGGGACCATTGGCTATTTCGGCTATCGAAAGCCGCCGCGGTACCGCGCCGCAGCAACCATTGTCCTCAAAGGGAGCGCGGACTCGATCCCGCTGTTTGAAGAGTGGGCACCCAAGCGTCCGATCTACATTCAGATGGCGATCTTGCAAAGCCGAAGCCTCGCCGAATCGGTGCTGACTTCACTCCCGAAAGCGGCGATCGATGAGCTCATCCAGAACCGCTACTACCGTGACTACCAGCTCGATCTGACCAACCACTACCGAAAGCTCATCGGACAAGAGCCGATCGTCTACAGTCCCCAACGGATTGCCCTTGACGAACTCCAGTTCGCGCGTATCGGCTTTCGGTCCACCCGAGACGGACTCGTTACGATAAATGCGGAGGCATCAGACTCCAGAGTCGCCGTGGATCTCGTGAATACCTACATAGAAGTCCTCCTGGCTCGCACCCGATCGTTCAACATCGAGGACGCCAAGACTGCTCGCGAGTATCTCGAGAATCAGCTCGCTGATGTCAAGAGGAACCTGAAGGGGAGCGAGGAGTCACTGGCCAGCTTCACGAAGTCCCGTGGCGGGGTGAGAGTTCCGGATCAGAGCCAGGCGACTCTGGTGAGGCTCTCGACGCTCGAAGGGCAGCTCGCCGAGGTCCAGGCCGAAAAGAAGATGGCCCACACTCGGTTGGCAGCACTCAAGCAGAAGCTCGAATCTCAGAAGCCAGCCCCGGCGGGCGAGCCGGCAGCGGCCCGTCCGGCTGGGCCGCAGCCGAACGTGCTGAGGATGCAAGGCACCCTCGCGCAACTCGAAAGCCAGTTGCTCGAGCTCAACACCAAATACACCGACGAGCATCCCCGCGTGCTTTTGGTGAAGGACCGGATTAACGAGCTGCAACGACAGATTGCAGCCACGATCAAAGAAATCACGCCTGTGACTCCCGCGCCTGGTGTCGTCGCTTCGTCAGATCGAGTGAGCTTTGCCAATTCGGTCCTGGCCCTCGAAGCGAGCCTGGTGACGCTTGGTGCCCAGGAGGAAGCGCTGTCAAACCAGGCCGCGATCCTAAAGAAGAACCTCTCCGGGTTGAGCGGCGACGAACATGAGTACAGCCGGCTGGGCAGAGACCTGGATAGCAACCAACGCCTCTATTCGCTCATCTCGGAAAAGCTCAGTGGCGCCCGGATTCGCGAGCAAGGTGAGATGCAACAGGTGAAGGTCATCGACCCTCCGACGTTCCCGACACCGGTCCCGAGCAGCAACACCCTCGCGCTGTTTGGCATCACGTTGATGGTCTCACTCGCCGTCGGGCTCGGGATCCCCGCCCTCGTCGAGTATGCGGCCATGCCGGCCGATCAAGAGGACGACATTCTCAAAGCCACTAACCTGCCCGTGCTCGGCGCAATTCCGGCCGTGAGAAAGAACGGCCAGGCCTCGACCGTTCCAGGCGTCGTACCGCTGCTGTGGTCAAGGCGGGCAGCGCTGCCGGAGCGGACCAATGGCTCGGCCCGCGGCCAGCAGGATGACCTCTCGTTCTTCATCGAAGCGTTCCGAAGGACACGCTCCTCGATCCAGCTTGCGACCATGGACCGCCAGGTGAAATCCCTGCTGGTGCTGAGCCCCTTCGACCAGGAGGGGAAATCCACGGTGCTGTTCAACTTAGGGATGTCCTTCTGGGAAATCGGCAAGCGGGTCATTCTAGCGGACGCGGACTTCTACCGCCCCACGCTTCACAAGTCGTTGAAAGTCTCCGCCCACGCCGGCTTCGTCGACTTCATGAAAGGGCAAGCGTCGCTGCAACACGCCATGGTCCCAGTCGCGGAAGGCCTCTGGGTGTCAACCCGAGGCTCTGCGCTGCCGGCTCAGGGCAGGGGCATGTTGACCTCGGCTCGCGTCAGAGAAGTGGTGGACGAGATGTCGCGTGAGGCCGACATGGTCTTCATCGACTCTTCACCGCTCCTGATCGTGCCAGACAACTTGTTTCTGGCCGCGTCTGTTGACGCGGTGATCCTGGTCGCCAAGGCCGGGGAGACCCGCCTGAAGGACCTCTCCAAGTGCAAGGAGCTCCTCGACAAGGTCGGCGCCAACGTTCTCGGTGTCGTCCTGAACGAGGTGCCTCTCGCGCAGCTCAAGCAATATTACAAGCGCTACTATCGGTCGTACCTCAAGAAAGAGGAGGCCAAGTAATGCGGACCTCTATCACATCAGCTGGGGCCCTCACGGGCCCCAGCGTCGATAGTTTCCGGCTCAACGTGTGGGAGGTTCGCTCATGTCACACTCGACCGTAACTCTCACCCAAGCGAAGTACAAGGAGGCGCTCGAGGAGCATTTCCTCACTCGGCAGGCGCGCATCGCGGTGGTGGGGTTGGGGTATGTCGGCCTCTCGCTCGCGGTCGAGTTTGCCCGCGCTGGCTTCGTCGTCAACGGCATCGATGTTGACATCGAGCGGGTCAGCGCCGTGAACGCCGGCCTTTCGTATCTGGTGGACGTCGACAGCGACTTTCTCCTGATGTTGGTGCGCGGCCGCCACCTCTCGGCGACAACGGCCTTCGAGAGCAGCAAGGACGCCGACGCGGTGATCATCTGTGTCCCCACGCCGCTCAGGAAAAGCCGGGAACCTGACATCTCGTTCGTGCTCCAGGCGACCGAGAGCCTCACGCCGCACCTCAGGCGCGGGCAGCTCGTGGTGCTGGAGAGCACGACGTTCCCCGGCACCACCGAAGAGATCCTCCAACCACGGCTCGAGTCGCTGGGGTTCAAGCTAGGGCACGACTTCTTTCTCGCGTTTTCGCCAGAGCGGGTCGATCCTGGCAATCCGCAGTACAAGACCCGAGACATTCCGAAGATCGTCGGTGGCGTCACGCCGGCCTGTACGGCGTTGGCCGCCAGCCTCTATCGGCAGGCCATCACCCGGGTGCACGCGGTGTCCAGCCCCAAGGTGGCGGAGACTGCAAAGCTCCTTGAGAACACATTCCGCAGCGTGAATATCGCTCTGGCCAACGAGGTCGCCATCATCTGCCAGAGGCTGGGCATCAACACCTGGGAGGTCATCGAGGCGGCCGCCACAAAGCCGTTTGGCTTCCTGCCGTTCTACCCGGGGCCAGGGATCGGTGGTCACTGCATCCCCATCGATCCGCTCTACCTCTCATGGAAGGTCAGGCTCTCAGGATACGAATCCAAATTCATCAGCCTTGCCGATGGCATCAATCGGGCGATGCCGGAGCACGTGGTGCACCTTGTTACTGACGCCCTCAACCAGCGGAGCAAGAGCCTTCGAGGGTCCAAGATCCTCGTCCTCGGCGTCACCTACAAGCGTGGCGTGAACGACATCCGGGAGTCTCCGGCGATTGAGATCATGCACAGTCTGTTGGGCAAGGGGGCTGAGCTGAGCTATGCCGATCCGTACGTGGCGCAGCTCAACATCGACAGCCTCAAGCTGGTCGGAGTCGTTGTGTCGAAAGAGACTCTGCGTGAAGCCGATTGCGTGTTGATCCTTACCGACCACGCAGAGGTCGATTACGAGGCCGTCGGCCGGTGGGCGCCCCTGATTGTCGACACCCGCAACGCGATGAAGCACGCCCTGAATCGCGATCACATCGTCACGCTTTAGGGGAACACGCATGGCACTCGTACTGATCACCGGCGGGGCTGGGTTTATTGGCTCACACCTGGTTGAGGAACTTCTCCGGCGGGGCGAGACAGTCCGCGTTCTCGACAGCCTCGCCACAGGATCGCTCCAGAACCTTCGGTTCGCTGTCGGCCAGGTTTCGCTCCCCTCTGATCGCCGACAGACCGTGTACGGGAGCCAGCTCGAGCTGATCATCGGGGACGTCCGAGACCCGGCCTTGGTGCGGAAGGCGATGCGAGGTGTCGAGAATGTCTTTCACCTCGCTGCGATCACGTCGGTGGCGCAATCGATTCGCCAGCCGAGCGAAGTCAACTCCGTGAATGTGGATGGCACGCTGAATGTCCTCCAGGCCGCGCAGTCGCAGGGTGTCCGCCGGGTGATCTACGCATCGTCGAGCGCGGTCTATGGCAACAGTGACGTGCTGCCAAGGAGCGAGGACACTCGTCCGACACCGGTCTCACCGTACGGCGCGGCGAAGCTCGCTGGAGAGGCGTACTGCCAGGCGTTCTGGAGCTGCTATGGTCTCGAGACCGTGACGCTGCGCTACTTCAATGTGTACGGGCCGAGGCAGAGCGCCACGAGCGACTACACCAGCGTCATTCCGACCTTCATCCTCGCGATGCTTCAAAACCAGGCCCCGGTCATCCACGGGGATGGAAAACAGACCAGAGACTTCGTCAGCGTCGATGACGTGGTCGACGCCAGCATCGCCGCGGCGGCCAGCCATCTGGCGCCTGGCCGGTGCTTCAACGTGGCCAGCGGCGAGATGCACTCGGTCTTCGATCTCTTCGAGTCTCTCAGCGAGATCCTCGAGACGAACCTCGCTCCTGACTTCAGCCCGGCACAGCCCGGTGATGTGCGGGAGAGCCTGGGGAACATCGAGCTCGCGAGGGAGCTCCTCAACTACATCCCGCGCACGCCATTCCATCAGGGGCTGGCGCACACCGTGGAGTTCTTCTCGCACGTGGTGGCGCAGGAGCGGGGGGGCCGGATTCGTGCGAGAGCCGAGTCATGATCAACGCGCTGAGCTTTGACGTCGAGGACTATTTCCACGCCCATGCCTTTTCCGGGATCGTCCGGTTCGAGGAGTGGCCGTCGCTCGAGGAGCGCGTGGTCACGAACACGCGCCGCCTCCTCGACCTGCTCGACAAGTGTCAGGTCTCGGCGACGTTCTTCACGCTCGGATGGGTGGCCGAGCGTCACCCGTCGCTTATTCGCGAAATCGCCCGGCGCGGCCACGAGGTCGGCTGCCACGGGTACGCGCACCGCTTGGTGTACGCCATGACGCCGGCCGAGTTTCGGACGGACACTGCGCGCGCCAAAGCCGCCATCGAAGACGCGATCGGCGCGCCGATCCTCGGGTACCATCACCAGGGAATCGCTTTGGGCCCTGGAGATCCTCTACCGCGAAGGCTTTCGATACGACTCGAGTATCTTCCCGATCGTCCACGACCGGTACGGCATCCCCAACGCGCCGCGCTTCCCGCACAAGATCGCCTTGCCGGACGGACGGGAGATCGTCGAGTTTCCGCTCTCGACGAGCTCGGTGGCAGGGCAGCGCATTCCGGTCGCAGGCGGGGGGTATCTCAGGTTGATCCCGTACCGGCTGTTGAGGGCGGCGCTGCTAGGTCTCCAGATCGCCGAATATGCGCCGAACGCCGTG
>Ga0209342_10006179_pt1 | contig 12193 bp, 14 predicted proteins | sample RifCSP16_2_FD_184023 | JGI IMG/M metagenome (GOLD analysis project Ga0209342, IMG submission 184023) | Soil microbial communities from Rifle, Colorado - Rifle CSP2_sed 16_2 (SPAdes) (version 2) | ecosystem: Environmental > Terrestrial > Deep subsurface > Rock core/Sediment | place: Rifle... | reverse complement strand
TATGAAGATCCTCACGGAAGTCTTCGGCTCGGACCATTGTCCGATCATGATGGAAATCATGATTTAGGACCATTGCCCTATCTCCCTTGATTTGCTTGCTTGAATTAAAATAGCCTGCTAGAATCCTGACAGATTAAAACCTGAAGTTCCATTTTCTAAAAACTAAATATCATGATATCAACCCTACTCTCCCTGATCACAGCCGTCGCGGCTATCGTGATCATTGTCATGATCTGGTCCATCATCATCAGAAAGCAAATCAAGGTCGGCAATCTAATTTCCAAAGCCAAAACTTTTGACGACATCGACAAGCTACGCCATGAATTGCCCCCGATGAAATGGAGCGAAGACATCGATGAACAGGAAAAAGGCCTCATTACCAGGTACATCGCCCGCATCAACGAGTACAGCCCCGAAGAAATAGTCCGCGCTTATATCCGCGCCCACCGGAAAGGCTTCGAAGAAATCCGAGAAAAACTGCGCAAGATTATCGTCATCAATCTCAAGATCAGGCTCGATTATGCCCGCCAGACCAAGAATGCCGGACCTGATTTAAGGAAGAAACTCAAACAGCTACAAAGGATGGCCGGGGTCATTGACCATAAGATTTATATCAATGAAATCGAGAACATGCTCGAAATCCGGGAACCCGCTCAAACTTGAGCGGGTTTTTTTATTTGATTCAGTGGCTGATTCAGTCGAATCACCTCATGGGCTCATGCATAATAAGCGTGGCTTGTACCGGCTTGAATTAGGCCCGGAATTCTGCTAGAATCTCGGGCAGATCTTAAACCCACAGTTCCACCCGCCCCGAGTATAATCGAGGGGCTCAAAACCCAATATCTATGAATCTCCCACTTTTCATCCCGCTAAGCCCTTTTATGATTATCATGTTAACGCTCCTCGGATGCGTTATTTTTTTCATTATTAGAGCCCTGCTAAAACACCGGAAAAATCACTCCGAAGAGGAGAGGAATATTCGAAATTCGACTGAATTCAAAGAACTGGACGAATGGAAACAAATGCCAGCCGCACAAAGACGCCCGGATCTTATCCAGGAAGTGGAAGTACGAATAATCAAAACAAAAATGGCGACTATCAGCATGATGAAACTACCGGAAATGATTTATTTGTGTGAAAGAGCCTTAAGTTTTCCATCTCTTCAATTTGAAATCAAGCAAAAAATCAAAGAATTTATAGAAAAAGAATATAAATTCCTGGAAGAAAGGAGGCAAAACAAATCATCTGATATTGCCGATTATTTGAAAGGGCTTGCTCAGTATGCCGTAAGAGTCGGAGCAACAGGATTGGCGATTGATATCACAAAATTAGAGGGATATTACCGCCCGTCAGAGTTTGTCATTAGGGTTCTGGAAAAAGTAGAAGTTTAGCGTCAACATCACAATACCCTGGTCGTAATTACGACCAGGGTATTTTTTAATTCATTATTTCACCCCGTATTTTTTGCGGATAATTCTTTATCCAGCCTTTTAGCTTCCGCCCAAGAAAGTTCATAAATCTTTTTCATGGCATCTGCAATTTCGGTTGATTTAATAATTATTCCCAATTTCTCGCGCCAGGAGGCGATCATTACTTTGTCGTCATAGATATTTATTTCCGGATGAAATCCAAATTTTTTATTTGGAACTAATAAAGATTCGCGAATTTCTTCTTTATCTAAGATTGCGCGCTCTCTTGCTTCTGGTGATTCTGGAAAAATTGCTCTTATTGTTATGCCCTTTTTTGCCCGCCTTTTATAATATTCTGGAAAGTAATGCGGAAGAGTCGGTTGAATGTCTTCTACGCTTGCATAAGCAAGAATTTCTTCATGAGAAGTTAATGTATCTTCATACACTTTTTGTAGACCTTCTTTCCCCTCGTAAAACATCACCTTTGGCCTATCGCCGATGGTTCGCATTGATTTTAATTCTGGAATAATTTGCCTTGCTTCAATTAGCTCACTTTGCCTTCTTTCAAGTTCTCCTCTTATTAAGATTTCAATTTGATCTGGCGATTCTGCTACATATTCTTGTTTGGGCTCTTTTCCAGAAATACTAATTAGTTTTTTTGATGATAGCCTATTTAACACATCATAACCTGTTGTTCTATTTAAAGATGCTTTTCGTGATATTTGAGAAACCGTCCCTTTGCCGAGCTCAAGGAGAGCTATATACATAACAATTTCGTTCTCCGAAAGACCGATTATTTTTAACTGTTTTTCAATTGGCGAAAGTTCTTTTTTCATATTTAAAGTATATATTATTTGTTATATTTGTGTCAAGTTAATCCCACACTATTTTATATAGTATAATTATACCTTAATTTATATAGGTTATTTAAATATATTATGACGGATATATTTGACAAAAGATTAATAATCTGTTATACTTATCTCAGTCTGGTAAACAAATGACCTAGTTCCTAAACAATTTAATAAACATAAATATGAAAAAGATTACAATGATTGACTTAAAATATCCTTATGGAAAATCGCAAATCTATATGGGTGGATCAACTATTGCAACTATGGCTCGGTTTCTGAAAATAGGGTATCAAGTTAGCCACATTAACTTAAATGTTGAGAATCTTGATGACCAACTCATCAAAGACAAAATTAGTCAGGCTGATTTCTTTGGAGTTTCGGTGATTGGCGCTCCTTACATTCCAAGTGCTATCGAACTTGCGAAAAAACTTTCGCAAACTGGAAAACCTGTTTTGTTTGGAGGGCAAGTCATTGAAAGATTAGAGAAAGATCAGTTTTCTGCTCTTTTTATTGGAACAACTGCTCAACAGGTAGTAGCTGACGAGGATATCGCTCGAGTATTGAGTTGTTCATCCCTTGAACTGTCAAACCCATATGCAATATCGCATATACCAGCGTGGGGAGCACTCGGCAGAGATAAATTAAAAGAATATATGTCTTACGAAATGACGATGGTATTATCTCAGGGATGCCATTTCCAATGTGCTTTTTGCGCAGCAAGTAAAGCTCAGAAGGAAAAGTTTAAGACAATGGATTGCTTTTCCACTGATATGCGTTTCCTGGCCCAATCTGCAAAAGATTTTGGAATTAAAAAATTGGAGTTTTATGCAACTTCTTTAGACTTTTTCCAAAACCCAAAAACAGTTTTCAGCTATCTTAACGAAATCGCAAATATTCAAAACGAATATGGGGTAAAATTCAAAATCCGTTGCTTGGGTTGCATTGGTTCGTTTATAAGTGCAGTGAAGGTTCTTGGAAAAGATAGTTTCAGAGAACTGATGCAGAAATCTGGATTATGGTGTGTCGGGTTTGGTGTTGATGGTGCTGATCCGGATGTATGGAAAGCCCAAAAGAAAAACCAAAATAATCTAAGTGAGATAAAAGACTGTCTCGACCTTGCACAACATGCGGGCATTCAATCTGAAATTTTGCTTGTTATGGGTTTTCCGCAAGACAACTTCAGGACACTGGCAAAGTGTTTTACTGATTCAATCCGATATATCTGGCACTGGCCAAACACCATGCTCCGCCCGTACTTAGCCAAAGAGTTTGTGCCTGGCAATGATGGTTGGAAATCTGGTAATTCTGTGATAAAGACTTTCATTTCCGATCCTAAAAAGTTCTATAATCTAGACTTTTGCGCGATCGGATCAAAAAGTACAGACGCAAAATTTTGGCATAGGACTTGGAGTAATTTGTCATATTTAATGATTATTGGATTATTCACACCAATCGGTAAATGTGTGACATCTCCTTTGCTTCCACAGGGCAATGGTGGTTTATATGGAAAGATTGCAAAGTTCTTTAATAAAATTGTTCCGTTTGACAGATAATTAATTTTTAAAGCAGACAAAAAGCCGGAAATTATTCCGGCTTTTTTTATTTCATCCTTCGATGATACTCAGGATCACTTGACGCTGTATTTTTTGCGCCCCGTAAAATCATTCGATGAATCTCAGGATCATGAGGCAAGGATTTGGTGAGTTTTAGAGTGTAATAATTCTATATCCTTTAAGCACGGAATCTAAAATGTATTCCAGAATTGGCTCATAATTCTCGTCTAACTGCGCCTTTTGCAAAGCGCGATAATATTCCCCTCTTTTCTTTTTTGTGATTATGGCAGGCACCAGATCTTCTTTCAAAAGCATGCCGATCAAAATAAGCCGACCTGTACGCCCGTTGCCGTCGGCAAAGGGGTGAATTTTTTCAAAATCGGCATGAAAACGCGCGATAAAATTTATTTTATCGCCTTCGATTTTTTTCTTAAAAAGTTTTTTTATAAGTTCTGGCACTCTTAAATAATTAGCTGTGGGGACAAAAGAACCGACAATTCTTACAGGATTCCGGCGATACATTCCCGCATCGTCCCGAATTCCGGAGAGCATAATTTTATGAAGAACTTTTGCCAGCGTTTCTGTGATAGCACCGCCAGTTTTTAAATGCTCGAGCAGGAATAAGAAAGCCTTATGATGATTTTTAGCCTCTAGTTGTTCATTCAAAGTTGGCCGAGACAAAGACAAATTTTCAAAAACAACCTCACGAGTTTCCTCCTTTGTAAGGGTACTGCCCTCAATGGCATTTGAATTATAAGTTATTTGAAGAGAAAGTTCATCAATCAAATCTTGCCGTGTAAGAATTTTTTTTAAAATGAATCGGTGTTTTTTTTGCAAAGCCTCAACCGCGGACTTTTTTGCTGAAACAGACCGTGTTTCATTATTTACTTTTACGCCATATTTTTCAAGCAGCTTGTCAATTTTAAATACAGCGCTTTTTCTTGGGATCGATTTTTTGTTTACCCAGCGATTAAGCGCGGCAAATGTCACGCCTATTTTTAAGGCAAGTTCCGATTGCGAAAGGCCGGAAATGTCCTGCAGTAGCCTTATTTTATCATTTGGAGCCATAAATCTATTTTATCAAACTATATATAGTTTGTCAAATTTAATATCATTATATAGTTTAGTGCTGATTGGGGCTTATTTAACCCCATATTTCTTCCTTATTGTTTTGAGCTCCTGCTCTTCTACTTCTTCTTTAGCTTCCTTTCCGGCTTCGCCGAGCTTTTTCAGATCTTTATCAGGCATTTTGGAAAGTTCTTTCACTCTTTTATTTAAATATTCTTCGGTGTTTATATCAGGATTTTCCAGCGCTTCTTCCAAGAGCGCGTGTAGGATAAAGCCCAGCCGCGGGCCGGCCTTTTCGCCCGTGATTTCCATGATTTTGTTGCCATCAACTTTCAACATGCCGACAGAGACCGGCGCGCGCATCGCCTCTTCGATCATGGACTCATATTTGCGCAGACGATAAGGCTCTTCTTTAGGTTTGCCCATACCGATCCGGTCGCAAATTCTCACTTTCATCAGGTCCCAAACGAGTTCTGGTCCGACATTTTTCACCAACCTTCTCACGGCTGAAAGAGTAATCAGCGAAGGATCGGAGAAAAACATATGATAGCGGATAAGCTTCACCACGGTATCGGTAATTTTTTTGGAAAATTTCAATCTCTCCATGATCTTTTGCGCCATCCTGGCGCCGACAACTTCGTGTCCATAAAAGGTATAGGCTTTCTTAGTTTGGGACAAAGGATTATCCTTTGTCCCCACAACAGCACGTCTGGTCTTCGGTTTCCCAATATCGTGAAACAAGGCCGAGAGCCTGATCTGAAGAGGCCAGTCTTTGTCGGCCGAATGCTGGAGTGCCCTTAAAAGATGTTCCCAGACATCATAGATATGCTCCCCTTTTTGCTCAACCTTAATTCCCTCTTTGAGTTCGGGAATTAAGTAATCAAGCAAACCTGTTTTCTCCAGCATAGCGATCCCGGACATTGGCTCACTAGTCATTATGATCTTGCTGAATTCATCCCTTATCCTCTCTTGTGAAATATTCTTCAAAAGCTTGGCATTTCTGATTATGGCCTCCATTGTTTCTTGTGAAACGGCAAAGCCCAACTGGGCCGAGAAACGTATAGCCCTAATAAGCCTTAAAGCATCTTCTTGGAATCTTTCATTGGGATTTCCGACGGCTCTGATGGTTTTGTCCTTTATGTCCTTAAGGCCATCGAACAGATCCACGGTCTGTCCTTTAGAGATATTATAAGCGATAGCGTTGGCCGTAAAGTCTCGTCTTTTTAAATCATCTTCTAGATGATTACTAAATTTGACCGCATCCGGGTGCCGATTATCGCTATATTTGGCCTCGATTCTATAAGGCGTCACTTCTACTTGCCTCAAAGTTTCAGCTGATGTTTCAGCAATTACAACCACGGTGCCAAATTTATTTTCATAAACTGTTTTAGGAAAGAGCTCAATGATCTGTTCTGGAGTCGCATTCGTCGTGATATCCCAGTCTTTTGGTTCGACAAGCTCACCATAAACGGCTTTTCGAATAAGATCGCGCACACAGCCGCCCACCAAATATGCTTCAAAACCCCTATTTTCAAGAGTTTCAGTGATATTTACTATTTCTTTTGGAATATTGAATTTTTTGTTCATTGGCATAATTTTACCACTATTTTAATGATTATATAAACTATTTTGACATATTCGAACTATGTTATATAATCAACATAACATGAAATCTAAGGTTCAAGAAAAAGAAAAAGCCATAGAGTTGCGTAAAAAAGGCCATAGTTATAAAGAAATTTTAAAAATTATCACAGTGGCCAAAAGTACTCTGTCCAACTGGTTAAAAGATTTGCCATTAACAGAAGGCGAAAAGCAATATTTAAAAACCAGAACTGATGCAAATATAAGCCGGGGCCGAATAAAAGCGGCAACTTCTATTAGAAAAAGGAGTATGGCCATAGATCATAAAATTTTTCTTGATTCAAAAACTGATTTTGAAAAATTCATTAATGAACCTTTTTTTCAGCTCGGATTAGCTCTGTATTGGGCCGAGGGTGCCAAAAGGACATGGGGCCTTCAATTTGTAAATTCCGATGAAAATATGATAAATATCATGATAAAATGGCTTAAAAGGTATCTAAATATAACAAATAACAAGTTTAAATTTAGATTATATACTCATAAAATTTTTGCTCATGAGAATAATGAAAAATATTGGTCTACAAAATTAAATTTTCCACTGGAACAATTTTGTAAAACAGTTTACAAGCCCTCAGGGCTTGGTATTAAAAAAAGGCCTAATTACAAGGGATGTTTAAGGATTGAGATTCATGGGGGCGGGGCAAGCTATTATCTAAAAAAAGTTAAGGCATGGCAGAAATATTTAATTGATTATTATGAAAAACAATAATATAATCGAACGATTGCACCCGTGATGAAATGGATATCATAACTGCCTTCGAAGCAGTCATTCCAGGTTCGAGTCCTGGCGGGTGCGCACAATTCCTTCCCCCTGTAGTTCAATGGATAGAATATGGGATTCCGGATCCCACGATGCTGGTTCGATTCCTGCCGGGGGGACAAAAATTATTGCACAGAATCAGCGATAAGTAGTATACTTTATTTGCAAATAAAAATTGCGGTCATGGTTTAGTGGTAGAACACGTCCTTGCCAAGGATGAGACGGGAGTTCGATTCTCCCTGGCCGCACCCGTTCGACGAAGCTCAGGGCAAGCCAAAGATGTCCTTTATAAATTTAGTAATGTCTTTTATCAACAATTCGCAAAAAACAACGATTTTTTAACAAAAATATGGGGATAACTGTGTTAACATTGTTCATAACGGACAAAAAAGAGCGTTAAAAGCCTTATTTTGTGTCCAATATAGCTATCGGTTTCACGTGTAACACTCGTGTAAGGTTACATGTGTAACTAATGCCTTATGCCTAAAATATTCACCTCCGATAAGCAAAAAATCGGTCAATCTGGCGAAGATATTGCCTGCGAGTTTCTCATGAAACAAGGATTTGCAATACTGGAGAGAAATTATACGAAGAAATGGGGCGAGATCGATATAGTGGGAAAAAAGGATGGCAAATTGTATTTCTTTGAAGTTAAAAGCACAAGTGTTTCAGGCCTGCCCGCCAAAGCCCTGGCGTCGGCGGGTGAAACTCCTAATATGGTTCCACATGAAACTTATCGACCTGAGGACAATATGCACCCGTGGAAAATTAAACGCTTATCTAGAACAATCCAAACCTATCTTTTGGAAAGAAAAGTACCAGAGAATATGGATTGGCAATTTGATCTCTTGGCAGTGTTTATGAACTTGGAAAAAAGAACAGCCATAGTTAAGAGAATAGGGAATGTTATTTTATAAAAATATGATAAGATAAAAAAATCTCGCCGTCGCGAATCAACGGGCTTTGCCCTGTCGAAGCTCGCTATGGCGAAGCAAAGACGGGCTGTAGTGTAACGGTAGCACGATTGCTTTGGGAGCATTTAGTCCGAGTTCAAATCTCGGCAGCCCGACTAAGTGAAGACGAATGAGGTATAGCGCATAAGCGAATATGCAAGACAAGCGTAGGCCCTCCTACGCCAAGGTCATTCGACTCTGAGAATCTCAGACTCGATGAGCTTCGGAGGGCAAAGCGGGATTAGTTAAATGGTATAACGTCAGTTTTCCAAACTGAGGTTGGGAGTTCGATTCTCCCATCCCGCACACATTCGAATACTCTCAGGGCAGACACATACAAAAAACCCTTATTTTATAAGGGTTTTTTGTATGTGTCTGAAACTTTTCTGCAGAAAAGTTTTATTTGACAGCGTCTTTGAAAGCCTTGGCCGCTCTGAACTTTGGCACTTTCGTGGCGGCGACTTGCACGGCTGCTCCAGTCTTAGGATTCCTAGCTGTTCTTGCCGCGCGATCTTTGACAGAGAAAATTCCCAATCCGGCGATTGAAACTTCTTCTCCTTTTTTCAAAGTGCCGATGATAGCGTCGTTGATGATGCCGTCGACAATCTCTTCAGCTTGAGCTTTTGTGCCTCCAGGAAGCTTGCCGTGAACCCAATCGATGATTCCTTGTTTATTCATATTATGTTGATTTTATTAGCTATTTTTATTAAAGTTCGACCAAAATATTGAAATTACCTATATATTATATAGAAAACGCGAAAAACAAGCAATTTTGCCTACCGGTCGGCAGGCAAGCTTCTCTTTTTCTATTGTATTTGCTATACTTTGTGCATTATCAGTTATTATTAGTAATAAATTTAAACTATGGCAAAAATGACAAAGTCCCAAACCATCGGCGCATTAGCCGAGAAATTGGGCAAATCAAAAAAAGAAATCGTGGAGATGGTAGATGCACTAGTCGCCCTCGCTTACGCCGAAACTAAGAAATCAGGAGAGTTTACAATCCCTGGCATCGGCAAATTGCTCAAAAAGCACCGTGCCGCCCGCATGGGTAGGAATCCTGCGACCGGAGAATCGATCCAGATCAAGGCGAAAACCGTCTGCAAATTTCGAGTCGCCAAGGCCGCGAAAGACGCAATTTTGTAATTTTGTTTTAAACTTTGGGAGTTGCCAAAAACCCGCCTTACGGCGGGTTTTTGATTTACAATTATTTTTTTAATTCAATGGCTCGCCTGTTTTATTTTCAGGATTGTCTATATTATGCTGTCTCACTTCATCTAAATTTTTGAAGGCCCCTATTGTTCCGTCGCTCATCGTATAGCGAAAAGGAAAGTCAGTATTTTTCTTTTTTTGATCCATTCCTCCCTTCTTTTCCATATCTTTTCCAATATTTTGCCCTGGTGCTTTTGTCATATATTTACTTATTTATTAAGATTGCTAAAATTTGACCTTTTCCCTAATGTATGCTATTGTAGCATAAGTAATTGTTGTTTGCAATACCCTAATATTTTAACCAATGAAAACCGAAAAACTTCTATTAAACCGTAATCTTCTGGAATCAATTGAATCGGAAAGAAAATTTTCCCTAAGCTTAATGGAGAGGGATAATGCAGACGAAATAGATGCGATAATCCGCAAAATTCTCTGTACCTTAAAACCAGGCCCTCCCGTCCTCGCTCTCATCAACAGCGATGGGGGGAGCGTAATGGAAGGATTGAAGATCCACGATTGCTTCAAGATTTCACCCTCACCGGTGATAGGCTTGGTGGTCGGCAGAGCTACTTCAGCTGCCTTAATAGCACTCCAGGGTTGCAGCCATAAACTGGCAACCCCTCACTCACGAATGCTCGTCCACGAACCGTTTGATGTGCCCGAAATAAAGAAGATCTTGAGGGACACAAACATCGCTTCGTACGCACGCTACTTGAAAGGAAGGCAGAAGGAAGTCATTATCCGTTCAGAACTGCAAGCCAAATTGTTCAGCCAGATCATGAAACTAACAGTGGCTCAAACTAGGGAATTCATAAAAGAAGAAAGAATTATTTTCCCCAGAGAAGCCAAAAAGTTAGGCTGGATTGATAAGGTTATTGAGTTCTGAACCAGAATTCCAAAAAGCAAAACGCCCCGATATTTATCGGGGCGTTTTTTATTCCAGCCTAATTTGATATAATTTAACAATGCCCAAAGAAGATCTGAAGGAAAATCTAATAAAGCTCGGCCTCACCAAGGCGGAAATAGAAGTTTATTTCTATCTTCTGTCTCATGGCTCGCAATCAATCCAAGAAATCACCAAAGAAACAAAATTGCCCCGTTCAACGATCAATTTAACGATCGAAAAATTTCTGGCTGACAATATAGTCAGGTTTTATATGGTTGGTAAGAGAAAAAACTATGTCATTGAAGACCCGGAGAATTTAATCAATTTAATCACCAAGCAGGAACGAGAAATGCAGCTCAAAAAGGCCGCATTCCAGCAATTGTTGCCCAAGTTGGATACAATTCATTTCCTTAAATCCCAAGGGGACATCAAGGTGGAATTCCTAGAGGGAGAAGAGGGTTTTAAAAAACAATATCTAAAAACACTTGAATTAAAAAAAGGTCAAGAAATATTGCGATTCGGCGTAAGTTCTGAAAAATTTACAATCTTGCCGGAATTTTTAAGAGAATATCGCGATGAAAAAAATAAAAAGGGCATTAGAACCCGCCTGCTACTGCCGGAAGGAGAATTGGCCAAAATGGTGCAAGGGGATGACAAGAATGACTTAAGGGAAACAAGATTTTTAGATAAAAAAACATATGACCCAAAAGGAATGATTACTATCTGGGACAATAAGCTCTCTTTCACCGCTTGGGATAAAAAACTTAAGACAATAATCATAGACAGCGAACCGATGGCAGAAATCATGAGATCAATCTTTGAGACCTGTTGGAAATCCGAAAAATAACAAATTTTGATGTTATTTGAATAGATAAAAACCTTTATTTATAAGGGTTTTTTAATTTTAATATAAAATATTGACAAATATACTTGACAAATTTTTCTAAGTGTGTATAATGGTTTTTAGAAGCTTGAAAAAAGAAATGTCAATCTTGTTTGGTGGAAAGAGAGGCCTGATAGCCCCTCTCTCCACTAAGCAAGAAATGTAAGATAACCGAGAAGTGCGAACCAAAACCTCAGGGCTGATCACCCAAAACGCACCTGGCTCTTTGTAAATGTCTGCCCCATGGCATGGCATAGGTTTTAAGCCAGTCCTATAAAACAAAAGTAGAGCCCAGTGCTCTCCACATGAAGGGATGATAACCCTTTAGGAAAACCTGGCGGATTTAATCACGGCCGGGAAAAACAAAAAATTGGGGCAATCGAGATCGATTGCCCTCATTATTCAGTCTGTGAAGAAATTCATTGATTGATTGTGAAAAAAGTTCAACTTTAAAAACTAAATACAATGAGCCAGAATAAAAAACTCATCGGCTTAAGCTTAAGCCTTTGCATTAAAGACATTATTGAAAATAATGTTGGAGAATCAGATATAGAGAAAATAATTTCCAGAACATGTGCCAGAGATGAAGATGGCTGGAATAATGTTATTTCCTACTATCAGGAAAAACATTGGGGCAAAAATCCCGAGGAGGCAAAAAATATTTGCCTGAGATTGCGCGATGCTGGAAAGATCGAGCAACCTAGATTAAGAAACCAGCCTTTGCACGGCATAGAAGCCGGGCACTGGATGAAAAACTAAAACAAAACCGCCCCGATATAATCAGAGCGGTTTTTTCTTTGCTTATTTTTATCGGGCGTACTCTATTACTCTCAACTCTCTTATTATCGTCACTTTGATTTCGCCCGGGTATTTAAGTTCGTTTTCGATCTTAAGCGCGATTTCGCGGGCCATCTCTTTGGACTGGAGATCGGTAATTTTATCTGGGGTGACGAAAATCCTGACTTCACGGCCGG
>Ga0209342_10006177_pt1 | contig 12193 bp, 17 predicted proteins | sample RifCSP16_2_FD_184023 | JGI IMG/M metagenome (GOLD analysis project Ga0209342, IMG submission 184023) | Soil microbial communities from Rifle, Colorado - Rifle CSP2_sed 16_2 (SPAdes) (version 2) | ecosystem: Environmental > Terrestrial > Deep subsurface > Rock core/Sediment | place: Rifle... | reverse complement strand
CCACGCTTAAAATACCCACCAGGCTTTTATCCTGACCTGATTTCAGTACAGGGACACGACCAAGTCCTGCATCTATCATCAATTTTGCAGCATGCATCATATCCGTTTCAGGATAAACCTCAGGGAATTGTGATGCAAAACCTTCCACCGTGACATTGGATTTTGTTGAGTATATGTTCAGGATATCTTTCTCGGTCAATATCCCTATTGTCCTGTTCTTATTGTCCAGCACAGGCAGCGTGCGCTTGTGCCTGTCCCTTATCACAGAACGGGCATGGGTCATAAAATCAGTATCGTGCAAAAAAACAGGGTTCTTTGTCATTACGTCTTCCACTTTCATCATAACATACTCCATTTATCATGTATATATATGTTATTTTCAGATGCTACGCTTCCCTGCAGCTCTCGCAGAGCAGCTTTCCGTTCACAAGCAGTAGATCATCCACGTTATCCCCGCATTCCTCACATATGCCTCGATGGATCTTCACAGGTTCCTCCATTGAAAAGATCTTCTCCCTGTGCATCTTGATAAGATCTGAGAAGATACTTCCCATTTCTGCCGAGACCGCGATGAGATCCATATCTGTCACAATGCCAACGAGTTTTGTATTTTCAACCACAGGAAGTCGCCTGATCTTCATCTTCACCATCTTATGCATGGCGTCCGTGACACTTTCATTTGAAGGTATTGTTATCAGCGGGGTCGTCATCAGTTCTTTTATTGACACCTCGCTCGGTCGAAGATCCCTGGATACCACTTTGCGGACGATATCGCGTTCTGTAATAATCCCCACAGGAAATTGTCCGTCCGTCACTATGACGCTGCCGACATCGCGATCCAGCATCTTTTTGGCTATCTGCGGTACATCAGTTTTGATTTCATTCGTTGCAACTTCTCTTGTCATTATCTCTTTAACCGGCATCCTGACTTCCATGCTTATTCCTCCCTGATATGTAGTATGTGTTTTGATGTGCTTATATGTTATGCTTTCATTGAAATCCTTTTGTCCTGAGCGGCAGTATGCTGCTTATTTTGATTTTTTCCTTATGATCGCCACGTCTCCGAGCGTGGTCTCCCTGATGAAACCGCCGCCTCGCTGATCATGCATTGAGATCTTCTCTGTTAGCTTTATGTTCAATTCAGTCTCCAGTTTTTTCCTTACCGTATCTTCAGGTACAAGTTCCTCACGCTCTATCTTTCTGATCAGGGCTGACTTTTCCATTATCCTGGAGGCAAGTTCCTCTACAGTCAGGCCATGTGATTCTCTGGCCTGCTTTATTATCCTGGCATAGTCAGGGACTATCTCATCCTGGAGTTTATCGAAAACATCCCTTCTGGGCCGCCGGGTTACAATAACCCTTTCAACAGGTGCCATCTTTCTTGATACGGGGCTCCATTTATCGGCCGGTCTCCCGTACCGTGCGCATTTACCGCATACGTCCAGCACAGTTCCTTCCACTGTCACTCTGACAGGACTGCCTTTAATGTCATTGCCGCATATTTCGCATTGCATTCTATCTCGACGAAAACTCTATATACCGTTCACGCTTAAATATCATTCGATAACAAATGTCTGAAGCTCAGGAAAACCGTGAAGGTCCGATAGGATTGGGAGGCGATGATTTTTCCCGCTACCTGATGGATAGAATCAAGATGCTTGAGGAAAGGAACAATCTCCTGAGGGAGCAGGCAAACAAGATAGAACTGGAAAGACGTTTTACCGAGAATCAGAAACTCAAATACGAACGAGAGCTCAGGCAGTTGAAAAGCGAACTCGAAAGACTCAAAGCTCCCCCGCTGGTTGTAGGCAATGTCGTGGATGTGCTCGAGAATGGCAAGGTAATAATCAGAAGCAGCACCGGTCCGCAGTTCGTGGTGGGTTCATCTCAGTTTATAGAGAATTCAGAGCTTATGCCCGGAGCACGCGTCTCTTTAAATTATCAATCCCTTGCAGTAATAGGCATCCTGCCTTCTTCGCGTGATCCTTTTGTGAATGGCATGGAAGTGATAGAGATGCCTGACGTATCCTACTCAGATATAGGGGGTCTGGACGAGCAGATCCGGGAAGTCAGGGAGACTGTGGAGATGCCGCTCACAAGACCTGAGGTGTTCGAGCGCATCGGCATCGAGCCGCCGAAAGGGGTGCTGCTGTACGGGGGGCCCGGGACTGGCAAGACGCTGCTCGCCAAAGCAGTGGCAAGCCAGACAAAAGCGACTTTCATAAGGATCGTGGGATCAGAACTCGTTCAGAAGTATATTGGTGAAGGAGCGCGTCTTGTGCGCGATCTTTTCAAGATGGCAAAGGAGAAAGCTCCGAGTATAGTATTCATTGATGAACTTGACTCAATAGGCGCAAAACGCCTTGATACAGCTACTTCTGGCGATAGAGAAGTCCAGCGCACGCTGATGCAGCTTCTCTCAGAGATGGATGGTTTCAATGCCAGGGGAAATGTGAGGATCATCGCAGCTACGAACAGACCTGATATCCTTGACGCCGCGCTCCTGCGACCAGGACGTTTCGATCGGTTCATACAGATCCCGATGCCGACCATAGAAGCCCGCACGATGATTCTCAGGATCCACTGCAGAAAAATGAAGCTTTCTGATGAGGTGAATTTCGAGGAACTCGCAGCGCTTACAGATGGCGGGACAGGCGCAGACCTCAGGGCGATCGCGATGGAAGCTGGGATGTTTGCTGTAAGAGAAGAACGCCACAGCATCGGGATGGATGACTTTCTAAAAGCCATCAAGAAAATAGAAGGTCCTGCGGTAAAGAAAAATCTTTCTGACGGCATGTTCGTCTAAACCAGTGCCTGCAGGCTCAGACATGCCTCTATCATTATCGAGCTGAAATCAAGAGACAAATCTTAAATATGATTAGATAATCGTGGTATCTAATCATAATGATTGCAAAAAAAAAAGTAATATCAGGGGCAAAAGATTTCCTGAGTCAGTCATTTTTAAACACTAATTTTGCCATATCATTGGTTGCAGGTGATGGCGATTTATGATTGATGTGAGCAACTTTTTGATACTCATTAACGAAATAGTGGTTTTACCTATAATTATAATAACATTCTTCTTATTAATGTATATAAGTGTATATCTATGGAAAAAAGACCCTGATATAATCAGAGCGAAGATTTTTTTAAACTTCAATGAATTTAAGAAAGCTTTTCTATTGCTCGCGGTTTTCGCTTTCGTGTTGATCTTTCACGTGACATTAATCTATATACCTCACCTTTTTTATTCTATCCTGCAATGTCCTGCTACTACAGGATATGATTTGCAGCGGTTTTTCGGATTAGTTCTTGCTCTAGTCATGATCACTTTTGTGTACTTTTCATACAGAAGTATTAAATAGCAGGCATTTTTTGTCAAACAGAGATGAATGTCTCCTCTGCAATCACAAAACCTATCCCAGAAACGTTTGTCGAGAGTAGCAGGGGACTTCCCTTCTCATATTAGTCACAGAATAACAGAATCGAAGGAGGGGGGAAGTCCATCAATAATTATTACGTCATAAGCATATATATCTTTGTAATTAATAATCTTTCCTCATCTTCCTTATTGCCAAAATCTTCAACCCATAATCTGTACTATACTTTCTGATGCTTTTATCATCCCGATCAGAACCATCCCGAGAGGAACATCAGAACGTGTCATAACACCAAGCAATGCTTTTTTTCCAGCTTCTTTTACGATAATCTTTCCATTTTTTGAATCCACAATTATCCTATCTGGGATGCTCTTCCCAAGCTTTGCAGATGATACTTCAGCCGCTCCGAGCATTGTTGCCAGCATTGCCACAAAGGCTTGAGCATGAAGGTTTTGGGCCATGGTTGAACATATGAGCAAACCATCTCTGCTTCCTAATGCAACTGCTTCTACACCTCCTATATTATTGATGTCTCGTAAAATTTTTTCAAGCATTTCTGTTTTCGTCATACAACGTCTCTATTTATTAAATGGATATACATGATAATTATTACCTTCTGGATACATTCTGAATATAAATTTCTTTCTCAAATAAATCCTGAGCAAAGCCGTGGATCTAACCAGTGCTACTTTCTCAGGTACGCCTCTATTCTTTCCATGCCTTCTCTGATCATGTCCAGGCTGCCTGAGTACGAGAACCTCAAGAAACCTTCAGCTCCATCTCCAAAATCTATGCCAGGAGCGACAGCAACTCCTGCTTCATCAAGTATGCGCTTGCTGAGCTCAATGGAATCAGAGCCAAACTCCCTGGCATTTGCAAGGACGTAGTACGCCCCTTCTGGCTCTCTTTCTATCCTGAAACCGATCTCTTTGAGCCGACCGAGGATATACTTCCTCCGCATGTCATAGGTTGCCACCATTTCTTCCACATGTTTTTGCGAACCTCTCAGTGCAGCAACGCCGCCATGCTGGACAAAACTATTGGCGCAGATAAAGAAATTCTGCTGAAGTTTCTGCAGAGGTCTGATATACTCAGGCGGTGCGATCAGGTATCCGAGCCTCCATCCTGTCATGGCGTAAAGCTTGGAGAATCCGTTCAGCACAAAGGCATTGTCCGTGTATTCCAGTACCGAATGGTCTTCACCTTTATAAATCAAACCCTGGTATATCTCATCAGAGATCACGGGTACTGATCCTGCCTCTTCGCATATGGCTTTCATGGTGTCTGCACCCATCACATGTCCTGTGGGATTGCATGGCGAATTGATCAGAACTGCTTTTGTAGAGGGCGTGATCTTCTGTGCCACGGTTTCGAGGCTGAAGCCCTCATCTTCCTGAGTATAGACAGATACTGGCTTTCCACCAAGATATTCCACAAAGTTGGGATAGCACGCATAGTATGGGTTTGACATCACCACTTCGTTGCCATTCTCAAGAAGGCACATGAACAGCACGAGCAGCGCAGGGCTGGTTCCTGAGGTGATCACGACATGCTGTGAACTCAGATCCAGGCTGAACTTCCTGTTATAATGTTCTGCCACTGCTTCCCTGAGATCAGGAAGACCCAGACTGTGGGTATATTTTGTCTCACCTGCATTCATTGCATGAAACGCTGCCTCGCAGATATGGGGAGCTGTGGGGAAGTCGGGCTCGCCTATCTCAAGATGGATTACATTTTTTCCTGTTCGCTCAAGCTCCTTTGCCCTTTCCAGCACTTCCATTACATGGAAAGGAAGCAGCCTAGCTGATCTTTGAGAGAACATGGGCTTTCCTTACAACATAAGCAAATTTAGATATATTTATTGTCTATGAAGCACATTAAATGTTTGGAGGAGGTAGTGATGATAGACTACACAAAAGAATCAAAAATGAACGTAAGATCCGCGGTCGAAAAACTCACAAAGGACCTGATGGACAACAAATGGGGGGTGCTGAGCGTGATCGATGTAAAAAAGATCCTTGCCGAGAAACTCAAGGTCGAGTTCGATGATTATATCATACTCGATGTCTGCAATCCAGACCTTGCATACAGGGGTCTATCCATCAATAAGCAGGCAGGGCTCATTCTGCCATGCAAAATAGCGGTATACGCGGACAGGGGAAAGACAAAGGTTTCGCTTTATAACCCCACAGTTGCATTGAGCACTGCAAGCTCGATCAGCGGCTATGATAAATTGAACAGACTTGCAGCAGAAGCAGAAGACGCTCTTAAGCGAATCGTAGATATGCAGGTGTGAAAGTGCAGATTTTAGAGATCATGGAAAAGACCTTCGAGGCGGAATCAGGGGACGTAGCGCTGTACCTTGCAATGTCGCAGAAAGCCGTAAATGAAGGACATCCCGAGATTGCGCTTTACCTGTATAACGTGGCTATGGATGAAGCAAGGCATGCGGCAGAGTTCGCCACGCTTCTGGGGAAGGTGAAGGATACGAAGTCAAATCTCCAGCAGATGCTTGAGGATGAGATAAAGACGGAAAAAGACAAAGCCGAAGCTGCCAAAATAGCACTTGCAGAAGGGAATGAAGAAATCTCTCAATTTTTTACAGAGGCGATGCATGATGAAAGCAGGCATAAAGCCGGACTTAAAGTAGTGATCTTAAAATTACAGGAAAAGGATTAAATTCAACTATGAACAATGATACTACTATGGGAGAAAACATATGGAACCTAAAAAAGTAATAGCAAATATAGATGAGAAAATGGGATTTACCCCGGAGATCATGAACATGATGGGGGAGTTGAACCCCGAACTCTTCGAACATTATAAGAAATGCGATGATGGCATCCAGACAGATGGAGCGCTTTCTGCAAAAGTGAAAGTGCTCATGTCGCTTGCTGTAATGGCTTCACAGAGGTGCGATGCCTGCTGCGAATCCCAGATGAGGAGCGCCCTTAACCACGGTGCAACAAAGGAAGAGATAATTGAGACCATGAACGTTATTTTTATCACTTCAGGAGCACCAGGGGTTGCCTCATGCAGAAGAGCACTGAAATTAATGGAAGGTGGAGAAGCAGGAGCAGGACACGGTTGTGTGCCTGGAAGAAGACCTGGAGGTCATTGATTCATCAATGAGAATATTCGGGAGGAAAATATGAGCAAGAGAATAATAGAAGCATTGAACAAGGACCGCGAAGACGAATTGAGCGCGATCATACAGTACATGAAACATCATTATGAGGGAGAAGGGATGGAGAGCCCGGAAATACTTGAGATATTCAAGAACACGGCAAAGGATGAGATGAAGCATGCAGAGAAACTGGGCGAACGCATCAATTATCTTGGCGGAATACCGACAAAGAAGCCTTCAGAGATCGTTGAGGGAGGCGACCTGAAAAAGATGATCCAGGACGATCTTAAAAAAGAGAATGGCGCCATAGCGCAGTACAAAGAGCATATCAAACTTGCAATCGAGGAAGGCGACCCTGTTACAAGGCTCATGCTCGAGGAGATCCTTTCTGAAGAAGAGGGACATGCTGATACGTGGGAGACCACGCTTGGGATAAGAAAATAATATGTTTGGAAGAGATACGCAATTAGTTGACTGCAGAGAAGCAATGGGACTTGGCAGGGGCGGAGGCATAGCCCAGAGAGGAACATTATCCGAAGCAGCAAGACCGGATGTTGTGGCAATCGCCATGACACCTGGGAGAAGGCATATCACGAAACCTGTATGCGAGATAACCTACGGTCTTCGAAGAGAAGGGATACAGGTAAGCGTGCTTGTGCTTGAGGCAGGGGCAGGGATCCCGATGGATGATGTTGGCTCTTCAGCCACCTCAAGAGGCTATGGACCTAAATTCGGCATAACAGCGAAAGAAATCGAACAGATCGCCAGGCACAAACTTGTCCTGATACACATGGGGAATGTGAATTCCCACATCGTTTTGAAGACAAAGAAGATATTGAAATACGTCAATATCCCTGCGGTCATAGCTTGCGAATATCCGATAGATTTTGAGGATTTCGCAAAAGCAGGGATAAAGACCAAATTCGTGAAGCCAAAAAACCCTGAGACAGAAGGCAGAGTGGTCGCAATTGTGAGCGGAATAACAAGAGGAGAGACCTGCTCAAGGGGCAACATCAATGACCTGGTCAAGGAGATCCGCCAGGTCCTGGACCAGAAGGTCGAGGAAATCCATGCAGTAAGAAGCGATCTGCTGATCAGTGAAGGTCTCCTGGCAAGTGAAGAGAAAGCAATGGAGAGTGAATGATTTGAAATGTTATTTATGTGCTAAAATGGGAAAGGATGAAGATGCAGTGGCAGCCTGTATAGTCTGCGGGATGGGTGTTTGTATGGAGCACGCTATCTATGAACTTACACCTATCTGGAAGGGTGATTATCCTGTGAGGGTTGAAAAGGATATAGAGAACCTGAAGCGGATATTATGTCAGCCCTGTCATGTAGCCCTTAAGGAGAACTGGTGATTTCAATGTTGAAATGTTATGAATGCGCATTAAACAATGTTGCTGAAGAGTCGATCGCCGTCTGCATTATGTGCGGAAAAGGACTATGTATGGAACATGCCAAAAGGGTTGACCTTCCTATCTGGGAAGGTGGATACCCTGCACCAGTGAAAATTTTGAAGAAAGGTCTTCCAAGATTCATATGCAATGACTGTGCCACTGTCCTGATGCCTGGAGCATGTGAGTAAAGCGTGTACGAAGTCCGCTTCCACGGCAGAGGAGGACAGGGGGCTGTCATGGCAGCCCAGACACTTGCCGAGGCAGCGGTTATCGAAGGAAACTATGCTGTCGCATTCCCTTTTTTCGGTGCTGAACGAAGAGGTGCTCCAGTCCTTGCCTTCACCAGGATAGACTCTAAAAAGATATACAGCAAGACGCAGGTATATGCTCCAGACTGCGTGGTCGTGCTGGACGATTCCCTTCTCGATACCATAGATGTCGTGGCAGGGTTAAAACCAGAAGGAACCGTGGTCATAAATTCAAAGGAAGAACCTGATGACATTGATCTTGGCGTAAGCGTTCGAACTGCAGCAGTGGATGCAACATCCGTGGCTCTTGAGATACTGAAAGCCCCGATAACCAATACCGCGATTCTGGGAGCTTTTGCAAAGACAACAGGCATTGTCAGGCTTGATTCTCTTGAGGATGCCATCGGAACAAGATTCGGTGAGAAACTTGGCAAAAAAACAGGGGAGCGGAACGCTCTTGCTGCAAGGACAGCGTTTGAAAGGACTGTTACAGGCAGGAGCAGAGGAGTAAAAAAACTTGAGCCAAAGAAGCAGTGGCTTCCTACCTATCAGGAACTTCCAGCTGGAGGTGCTCTTATTGAAGGGAAGACGGAGGCAGGCCTTATCGGACCTGGAAGTTTCATTGAAAACAAGGTCATGGGCTGGGCGACCTTCAGACCTCTGAGAGATAAAGAGAAGTGTACCATGTGCCTTCTGTGCTGGTTCTACTGTCCTGAGGGCACGATCGTGCGCATCTCTGATCGGGGCGATCTCATGACCAATTATGATTACTGCAAGGGATGCGGGGTCTGCGCCAACGAATGTCCTGTGGATGCCATAAAAATGCTGAGGGCAAGGGTATGAAGAAAGTGATCACAGGCGATCATGCTGTTGCCATAGGCGCAAAACTCTGCCGTGTAGAGGTTGTGCCTGCATATCCCATCACACCGCAAACGCTGATAATCGAGCATATATCCGATTTTGTGTACGACGGGGAACTTGATGCCAGATTCCTTACTATGGAATCCGAGCACAGCGTGATGAGCGCGGCTGCAGCAGCAGAGGCAGCCGGCGCAAGGGTGTTCACAGCAACCTCCTCGCAGGGACTTGCGTTCATGCACGAGATGCTGTACGCGACCGCACCTCTGCGCCTGCCAGTTGTGATGGTAAATGCCAGCCGTACGCTCGGAGGACCTCCAGGAATATGGTGCGAATACAATGATTCCATGGGAGCAAGAGACTCGGGATGGCTCCAGGTATATGTGGAAGATAACCAGGAAGCGCTCGATATGGTCATACAGTCATACAGGATCGCCGAGGATAAGCGCGTCCTGCTTCCTGTAATGCCCTGTATTGACGGTTTTGTGCTCACACATACTGTAGAACCTGTTGAAGTTCCTGAACAGCGGGATGTGGATTCTTTTTTGCCTGCATATGATCCAGACATTGTTCTTGACCCGGCAAGACCTGCGATGATAGGAACCTTCATGCCAGCAGAATATATCATGGAAATGCGCAGGCAGACAGTTGAGGCGTTTGAATCAGCGAAAAAAGTCATAAAGGAAATAACTGCACTGTTCGCAAGATCATTCGGCAGGGATTACGGCGGACTGATAGATACATATCATATGGAAGACGCAGAGATCGCACTGGTCACCATGGGAACTGTCACGAGCACAGCACGCCAGGTCGTGGATGAGCTCAGGCAGGAAGGGAAGAAAGCTGGACTTGTCAAGCTCAGGTTCTTTAGACCGTTTCCATCAGAAGAACTGAGGGAAGTACTGTCAGGTATAAAAGCAGTGGGTGTGGCAGACCGTTCGATATCATACCATGATGGAGGACCTGCCTTCAATGAGATCCGTTCTTCTCTGTACGGCATGAATATTCCTGTGATCGATCACCTCGCAGGCATCGGCGGGAGGGATGTGACCGAGGGGCAGATCAGGAAGATGTTCGAAATAACGCAGAGAGCGGCAGAAGGAGAAAAAGTGAAGATAATAAACTGGCATAACACACGGGGTGAAACCGTATGAAAATCAGAGACCTGCCGGATGACGACCTGTTCACAGCAGGGCATACCGCCTGTCCCGGGTGCGGGGTTGCGATGTCAATAAGGAATGCGATAAGAATACTGGGAAAAGACACCGCAGTGTATGTTCCATCGAGCTGCGCAGCTGTGTTCGGTACATCGTTCCCTTACGGGGCATGGAAAGTGCCGTTCTTCCATACTGCGTTTGAGAACACAGGCGCCTGTCTAACAGGCATGCAGGCAGCTTTTGAGATGAAAGGGAAACGTGTCACAGCCGTCGGGTTCGCTGGAGATGGCGGAACGTATGACATAGGTCTGCAGAGCATGTCGGGTGCTGCCGAGCGAAACGATGATGTGATATATATCTGCCTTGATAACGAGGCATATATGAACACCGGAATACAGAGAAGCGGCGGGACTCCATTCGGTGCCTGGACTACAACGACCCCTGTGGGAAAGAGAATACAGGGGAACAGAAGTTTCAAGAAAAATCTGGGAGATATTGTTATCGCTCATGAGATCCCGTATTATGCGACCCTTTCCATAGGTCATCCTCTTGATTTCATAAAGAAAGTGGAGAAGGCAAAAGATATCAAAGGGTTCCGCTTCCTCCATATGTTCACACCCTGCATCCCTGGATGGAAGATGGATCCGGCGAAAACCGTGGAAGTAACCAGGCTTGCGGTTGAGAGCGGGATGTGGACTCTGTATGAAGTGGAGAACGGAGAAAAAAGGATAACCTATAAGCCAGGAAAGATGAAGAGGGTGAAGGATTATCTGATTATCCAGGGACGGTTCCGTCATATGAACGAAGATGATATAAAGAAGCTCCAGATGTGGGTGTGCAGGAAATGGAATCTTCATTATAAGGAGAAAGGTACACCTGAGATCTGCGAGATCGAGCTGCCTGAGGAGCATCATGCTGTCACAGAGGAACACAGGGAGATGCATGGACCATGAAGAATAAATTAAAGCCAAAACTCTACACGCTCAGCACCTGCATGCACTGCAGTGCGATGAAGCGGTTCTTAAAAAAACACGGGATCGAATACGATTATGTGGATGTGGACAGACTTAACGGGAAAGAAAGGGACGAGGTGCGCCAAGAAGTGCTGAAGCTGACCGGAAGCCTGCGCTTTCCCACCACCGTGATCGTTGGTTTCTTCGAGGATGAACTGAAAAAGGCGCTGAAGCTATGAGAACAGTTGCCGAAATGTTTGCAGGGATGAAAAAGATCGCGGATGAGGAGGGCTACCAGTTCAACCCTGTGGAAGAACAGCTGGATGATATCCTTCAGGGACTATGGGACAATGAACACAGGTACGGCTATCCTTCATGCCCCTGCAGGATGGCGAGCGGTGTGATCGCGGATGATATGGATATCATCTGCCCGTGCAATTACCGCGATGCTGATGTGGAGGAGTTCGGATGCTGCCTCTGTGTGCTCTACGTGAGCGATGACTGGATAAGCGGAAGAAAGCCGCATGATCCCCTCCCTGAGCGGCGCCCGCAGGAATATTATGATAAAGGTTATCCGGGCATTCTGGAACAGAAAGGAGCAGGAGGAAAAGAAATGAGCAAGGTTTACAGATGCACAGTGTGCGGCTACCTCTGCGCGAGGGATGAGCCGCCTGACCTCTGCCCCATATGCAGGGCAAAGAAGGAAAGGTTCGAGAATTTCGAGATGAGATGAAGAATAGAAATGGGATGAGATCCCGGCTGTGTGCAGACATCGGGCAGGATGTACCGTGACTGAAGGCGGCAGGTCATGCCCGGTTGAGCGATAATAATCCAGGATGACATTTTTCAAGCTGCTAAATAGGCGCTTTCGGGCTGCTTGAATCAGGTTTTTGCCGTAATAAAAACAGTAATTATATTGCCTGAAATCGTAAAAAAAGGCATAATAAGTAAATACTACATGAGGGGAAAATTAGACCGCTGTTGACAATCTACATCTTCGTTTTATAATGTGGCCTCTCATACCGCCGAAAGAGGAAAAAGAGAGCTGAATTTTTACTTCAGCCCTTTCTTTT
>Ga0209342_10006176_pt1 | contig 12194 bp, 16 predicted proteins | sample RifCSP16_2_FD_184023 | JGI IMG/M metagenome (GOLD analysis project Ga0209342, IMG submission 184023) | Soil microbial communities from Rifle, Colorado - Rifle CSP2_sed 16_2 (SPAdes) (version 2) | ecosystem: Environmental > Terrestrial > Deep subsurface > Rock core/Sediment | place: Rifle... | reverse complement strand
ATATGTTAATAAATTCCTTAAACGGCATTTTTTGCAACGAACAGGAGTTATTATTTTACCCCACGCGGCAATAGGTGAGTTATCGAATTCTTGACCACATTGTTTACATGCTACTTGTGTCATATATATATATTAGTTGATAATATACTAGTATATAGTATATATAATATATTGTCAATAGATAATCAAAGAGATGAACATATGAAGATAAATCGTGGGAAGAGCTCGCTCTTTGTCTCTCTATCAGGATGTGGCTAACCTTAGCCATCACTACCCTTGACAGATACCCTATTATTATTATATAATATATATATATGAACATATAGATGTTCATGTAGGAACGATGTTCATGGGATCTTCATGGTCGGTAGGAGAGGAGGGGGTGGGATAGGGTACCCCTCAACCCCCCCCCTAAAGATCTTCAATGTTCATATTGAGCTAATCTATGGCTAATGTTAGCCTAGAAATGACCATGAACATAGCATGAACATGAAGATGTAGTATCTTCATATTGTGATAGGTTAGCGAAATTTTGGTTTTATGGTGTTGGGAGAGTACAATGTAGGTATATGCACACGGTAGCTAAGGGTAGACGTAACCAAAACAAGACTCGTGACTGGTTTGTTGCGCAGGGGTACAAAGTAGAGGTAGCTAAGTTTTCGCGTTGGGGTTCGACTGACTTGTTTGGGTTGTGGGATATGATTTGCTGTTGTGCGCAGGGGGTGGTTTTTGTGCAGGTGAAGTCTAATAGGTTAGCGAGTCCTGCTGACCGGAGGGCAATGTATGAGTTTGAGGTGCCTGAAGGGGTGAGAAAAGAGTTGTGGATATGGTATGACAGGACGAAAACGCCGAGAGTAATTGATATAAGAACTAAAATCTTAGTGAAATAAGAAGAATAAAGGTAAAAGAAGCAAGAGAATGAGCGAAAGTCGTTTCGTGTTGATATGCTATCATTTTTATTTTGTAGATGTTAAAATACACCTTATTACTCTCTAATTCTATCTATTTATCTTTTTTGTGTGCCATTTAATCGCTAAGGTTAGTTATTTAATAGCTATGCGTCGTATAATACACATTGTACGACGCTTAAATTAGCGGTGACGGGTAGGGGTACGACCCCCTCGCGTAAGATAAAAATATTTACATCTTCTGTAGTGTGAAATTTTTGAAAAAATTTTAAAAAAAGTGTATTATTCCTCCATATGTCTCTTCGCCGTCGTGATAAAAATTCAACTGCTTGGGACCTCCTTCTCCCTAAAGAAAAAAAACTTTTGTCTGATATTATCACAAAGGATGAACCACTCTTTGATTCTGTCAGTCGTTATTATAAAAGGCCTAAACAGAAATTAGAAAAAATTTACAGAGAACCATTTTTCCGCAACGCATGGGTGGGTTACATGGAAGACCATGGCCTTCCTTTGGAAAAACTTCTCGCGAAGGTAAACAGTCTTCTTTTTGCCACAAAAGACGTGGTACGATGGGATAAGGATGGGAACAAGCAAATCCACAAAGCTCCAGATAATACGACTCGCATTGCTGCCGCAAGAATGCTTCTCGACCGCGCGGCCCCCATTGAGAAGAATGTCAATATAAAACATCAATCTTTGAAAGTTAATGTCAACGCAAATGTCGACACTGAAGGAGTCATTACCAAGCTCAAGTTCATTGAGTCAAGAATTAAAGAACTCGATGAATCCGAAAGACGAGAAGGAATTCCTGCTGAAGGAATACCAGCGGCTGGAACAACAACTCGTTCACGCGAAGCAGAGGGAGCTGGAGATGAAGGATTTGTACACGTTCAACAAGGAATGTCTGGGATTCAAGGAGATGATGCCGGTTCCGCATCAGGAGTTGTGCAAATTCGCAACCCAATGGAAGAACAACAAGAGGAAGAAATTGATACTGATGCCGCGGGGAACGTTCAAGTCGAGCTGCATAACGATGGGGATGTCGATATGGGAAATACTCAAGAATCCTGATATCAGGATTTTGATTGATTCTGAACGCTTGGTGAACAGCGTAAAATTTTTAGGTTCAATCAAGGATCATTTTTTGAGGAATCAAACGTTGATTGATCGTTACGGATCTCAATATAATGAGAACGCATGGACGAAATTTGAATTCACGGTAAAAGGAAGGACAAGATTTGATTTGAAGGAGTCTACGGTAAGTATAGGAGGAGTGGATGTGGTGAAGGTGGGGATGCACTATGATTTCATCATTGCGGATGATTTGGTGAGCGACCAGAATGTGGGGACGAAAGAACAAGTGGAGAAGGTGATTCAGCATTATCGTCTTTTATTGTCGCTTCTGGAACCGACGGGAAGGATAATATTGATAGGCACGCGTTGGGATTATGCGGATCTATACGGACATATCATGGCGGCGGAGGAGGATAACTTTGATATTTTAGTGAAGCAGGCGGTAAGCGGCAGCGGAAAATTGCTGTTTCCCGAACGTTTGACTGAGGATTTTTTGGCAGAGCAGAAGATAAGCCAAGGGCCCTACCTTTTTTCCTGCCAATATCTTAACCAGCCGGTGGACCAGGAAAACGCGATATTCAAGAAAAGCTGGCTGCAATATCATGAAGGAGTGGCGCAGAATGGGGCGCTTGTGTTTCCTGACGGGAAAAGGAAGCCGGTGAATATTTTCATGACGATTGATCCTGCGGTGTCAGAATCACGGAGAGCTGATTTTTCCGCGATTGTGGTTGCCGCGGTGGATAGTGAAAATAACTTGTATATGGTAGACTATATGCAGGAAAGGATGTTGCCGAACAAGTTGATTGATGAAATTTTTAGGATGTACAAGAAATGGAGGCCGCAGCGGGTGGGAGTGGAACGGGTGGCGGCGCAAAGGTTTTTTACGCTCGCGCTTCCTCCCGAACAGAAGCGGCAAGGAATTTTTTTCCGCCTTGAGGAGTTGATGCCTGACGTGGATAAAGAGCGAAGAATCCAGGCGCTTCAGCCGATGTTTGCCGCGCGTTCCGTCTGGTTGAAAAAAGGGATGAAAGAGCTTGAAGATCAGCTATTGAGATTCCCTTTTAATGTGCACGATGACCTTTTGGATGCGTTTGCGTATGTAAGGCAGATGGCGTACCCGAAAGGGAAAGAAAGAAAAGATAAATCACAGTTTGCCTATGCCCCCCTCTTCAAAATCACGGGATATTAATGTGTATTATAAGCCTGAGAAAGGCGATACTTGGTATATCCCTGAAGGGAAAGAGAGCAGGCAGTTGAACATGATTGCCGAGCAGATGGAGTATATGAAGAAGGTGAGAGCGAAGAAGGAAGCGGAGTGGGATGAAGCGGATAAACAATACCAGATGTTTCTGGAGGAGCGGCCAAAGGAGGAATGGCGGAGTCAGTTGAAACTGCCGACTACGTTTGCGATAGTGGAAACGGCGTTGTCGGAGATGATTGAACAATCGCCTGGGATAAGTCTGCGCCCCCGCGAACCTGGGGATAAGAAAGCGGCGAAGAATTTGCAGGCGATATGGGATTATACGTGGGAAAAGGGAGATGGAGACCTTGAGCTTTATTATTTTGCCAAGGATTTTTTAATTTACGGGAATGCCGTTGCAGAGGAATATTATCGGAAAGAGAATAGGGAAGTGAAAAGCATTTCTGAAATGGATGAAGAGACAAACCAGCCGAAGAAGTGGAAGAAGGTTGAGCGCCAGGAATATGATGATTGTTATTTTGAAACGATTAACTTGAAGGATTTTTATGTGGATGAGATGGCAATGAATTTTTCCAAGGCGCGGTATTGCGTAAAGCGGCAAATTGTTTCTTATGATACCGCGAAGCAATGGCATGGCCATTATCAGAATTTCAAATACGTGATTGAGGGCAAGAAGTCGTTGGAATACGTGCCGTGGTTTAAGCCCACCATGGAACTTGATAATAACCAGGTGGAATTGCTGCATTATTATAATAAGGAGCAGGATTTGTATCACCTGCGCTGCCAAGGGATATTATTGACGAAGCCTGATAACCCGATTCCGTATAAGCATAAAGATTTTCCATTTGTGTGGGGCACGGATGTGCCGCTTCCTCATTCGGTGTGGGGAATTGGGGAGCCGAAAATTGTGCAGGGATTGCAACAGGAGAGAGACACGCTGAGGAATATGCGGATTGACACGGTGCATTTGAATATTCAGACTCAATTTTTAGTGGATGATAGGATAGAATTGGATGACAATGATTTTATTTCGCGTCCTCATGGGATATATAAAGGACCGCCTGGAAGCATTGTGCCGATTCCTTCTAGGCCGTTATATAACGAGGCGTATCGGGAAGATGAAGCGCTCATGCAGGATATCGTGCGGGCGACGGGAATCGACCCGCAGCCTCCCATGCGCGGGGACACGACGGCGACTGAGGTGGCAATCGTGAAGGAGACGCAACTGAAGCGGATTAGGATGAAGCTGCGGTTGATGGAAAGGATGGCCTTGAGGAGAGCGGCGAGGTTGAGGATTGCGAATATTCAGCAATTTTATTCGATTCCGAAGATTGAGTCGGTAATCGGGGAAAATGGGAAGCCGATCGCGGAAGAACAGTTCAGGATGATTCCAAAAATGACAAAAAAAGGAAAGACAATATATTTTACTACGCATCCCGAAGATATTACGGGGGAAGTGGATATTAAAGTGCTCCCTGGCAGCACGCAGCCAGTAAGCCGCGCGATGGAAGAACAGAAGGCGACAATCAGGTATGATCGCTTGGTTGGTCATCCAGAAATAGATCAGCGTAAATTGGTCGAAAAGTATTTGGAGGCAACGGGTGAAAACCCTGACGAATACACGATAGAGAAGGGTCCTGAAGGGGGCATGGGAGGAATGGGCGGTCCTGCCGGAGGTCTGCCTATAGGCCCTAGACCTACTGGCGGTCCTCCTACGGCCCTTTCAAACAGGTTCACGGTTTCCCAAACGGGCGGACCAGCGACTCCGTCAATCGGGCAAGAAGTCCTTCCTGCGAGGAATATGGGGACGGTGGGAGGAGGATTATGATAAAAGTTTCGGAAAAAACACAGGATTCATTGGCGGAACTGTGGTATAATAAGGATTTCCAAGTACTGGTGAAGTTATTGCAGAACCGGCTTGATCTTTTAGGAAAAGGAGTGTTGACTATTAGGGATTCTGAAATAATAAAGGAATATCAGATGGAAGCGCAGGTTATTGTAAAGTTTATCAAGAATATTAAAGATGCCGCGCTTAAAGTCGAGAAGCGGCAGAAGAAAGGTAAATAATATGCCTATCAATAAATTTGTTGATTTCAATAAAAAGATAATGAAAGCGCATATCGGGAAAAAACTTCATGAAGCGCCCACTAAGGGCATGTCCATGAATTTGCGCCCTGATCTTAAATCTTTCCGCAAAATCGGAAAGAGCAAAAAAGGGATGTAGTATGCCAAAGGCGATGGAACGCGCTTTGAAAGCGAAAGCGCGTAAGAAATTCGGTTCTGCGACAAGCGAGCGGGCGCGCGGATATATTTATGGCGCGATGCGGAAGGCGGGATGGAAGCCTAAAAAACAGAGAGCATAGTATGTCAATGTGGAAGTTTTTAAAGACTGATCAGGGGAAAGCGGAATATATCCGCCGCAAGAAGGCAATGCCTGATCTTCCTTCAAATTGGGATTTTCATCTTGCGACAAAGAATCTTCCGCTTGAGCGTGCGCAGAAGACAAAAATCCAGATTGCCATGTCGAAGATGGATAAGAAAACGCTGAAGGAAACATTGGATATTTTGGGAAGTATGCGTTTCGATGCGATTCGCGCAAAAAATTATAAGATGGCGGCGTACTGCAAAGCGGTGCATGAATTCGGAGAAAAATATTTAATATCGCTTGAATGGCAAAAGAAAATCTGAAAATTACGATTGGCATCCCGACGAAAGGGTGGTGCGATTCGTCGTTTGCGTATGGGTATGGAGAAATAATGGTGGCGACATTGGCCCATGGGCATGAAGTACAGCCGATATTTTCAGTGGGGTCGTTGATTGATGTGGGGCGCAATAGGATTGTGGCGAAAATGATGGGAGATTATCTGTTTTTCTTGGATGATGATACGCTTCCTCCCGCTGAGGTAATTATAAAATTGTTGGTGCATAAAAAAGATATTGTCACGGCATTGTATTTCAATAGGCAGGCGCCGTATCAGCCGCAGATTTATTTGAAAAATAAAGAGAATTCGGAACGGTATGATGCCATTCAGGATTATCAAGGATTGATGGAGGTTGACGGATGCGGACTCGGCGCGTGTCTGATTAAAAAAACAGTATTTGATAAATTAGTGAAGCCTTATTTTTCCGTTAAACTTTCTCCTGAAACGGGAGAACGGCTTATGGGAGAAGATTTTGGATTCTGTAGGGCGGCGCAGGATGCAGGATTCAAAATTTACGCGGATACGGATATTATTTGTGGGCATATTGCGCGGGATGTGGTGAATGAAACTCATTGGGAAGGATCAAAGCGGAGATTAGCGCATATTAAAGAGCAGATGGGAGAAGAAAAATTTAATAAATGGAAAAAGGAGTTTCGGGATAATTAGAGAGTTGTTTTTTCCTGCTTCGGGTACCTGGCGGGAAAAAATGGTTCTTTAAGAACCGAGTGCTTATCATTAATGCCGAACCCTTTTTAGCGGACGGGAATCCTAACCCGCGGGAAGGAAGGCCAAACAATTTATGCCAGACCAAACCCAGAAGGAGGACGCGCAAGCAAACCCTCCGAAGGACGGACAGGACAGCCAACCTGCGCAACAAATGGCTACACCCGCGCCCCAACTTGATTGGGAAAAACGGTATAAAGAATCCACAAAGGAATTCCAGAATTTAAAATCCCAATGGGATGCAGACAAGGCTCGAATATCTACGCTTGAACAAGTGCAGGAAAAATGGGATAAAGCTGAACCTATCTTACAAAAGATCGCTAATAATCAGCGCATCTTAGAAGTCATAGACGAAGAAGAAGGTAAAACTTTAACTCCGCAAGCTCCTATGCAAATCATTGAACCGCTTCTCGAAGATAAATTGCAAAAGCGAATTGGACCGATTGAAAAACAGCTTGATGATATGCGTCAAGCATCCATCAACCAGCGGATTGAAACATATCGCTCAAATCGGCCTGAATTCGACAATAAATTCGATGAAGAAGCGCAGAAGTATTTTCGTGCTTTGCTGAAGGAAGGAATTCCAGTGGAAGACGCTTTGGATAAATCCGTTTATCTTAAATCAATCGGGGAACAAAAAGCCGCGGGGAAGAGAGAAGCACTTATCGAACTTTATCAAGCTAACTTGGCCGCGCAAAGCGGCGGCGGCGCTTCAATTCCTTCATCTCAAATTGCCGATTCTCTTACTCCTGAAGAGGAAAGAATAGCGGGAATATTTAAGATGACGGCGGAAGAGTACCGCAAAAACAAGGTGAAAGGGAAGTAATTATGGCAGCGACCAATACAGGAGCCAAGCTCGTATATAACTTGGCGGGTCGCACCTCGGGCATTTTGAAGATAGTTCGCATCTATGATAGCGTAACGCTCACAAATGGAGATTTCGTGAAAATAGATACGAATGGGTTCGTGGCACTTGCAACCGCAGGCGCGCGTATTTTCGGTGTGGTGACTGGTATTGTAGATAATGTCGGCACTGATATCGAGAATACGAAGCAAACTACGGGTGCAACATATACTCCATCGACACAGACCGTGGTATGCGCATCGGATAACTCGTCGCGTACAACTGGGTATGTGCAGGCAGTAATTGATATTGATCCATTTTCGGTTTTCTCATGTGAACCGGATGCGGCGATTAGTACCACTACATCTTCAGGATCCTCGGATCAGCTCGGTTCTTATACGGACCTTCTGGACGAGGACGAGGTGGACGAAAACAATGGCGGCAACGCATTTAATGTGGTTGCACAGCTCTTTATCTGGGGAGTCGACCCTTCAGACTCAACAAGAGGTCTCTATTCAATCATGGAATCTCAATTCCTTGGTGGTTAATGAAAGAAATAATATATGGCAGTATCTGGCACTGGCACTTCGCGTGCCAACTTTGGGGACTTGCTTGAACCAGTCTTCAGGAAGATATTCTTCGACCAATATCAGCAAATTCCCCAGATTTATAGTCAGATCTTCCATGTTATCGAGACTGACCGGCGTGATCTCCGCGATACTTCAGTGTCCGGTTTCGGACAGTTAGTGGAGACAACGGAAGGCGGTCCTATAACATACGAAGATCCCGTTAATTTTGTAGCGGCTTACAGTCGAGAGATTGTAAGAAAATCCTTTAAATTGCTGGAAACTCTCTTTGAGACAATCAGCAGCCAAATCAGAGAAATTAAAAAATCTCTGAGAGGTTCAGAGACTATAATAAGGACATCCTTCTGGATGATGGTATAGTCCGAACTCCATGGCGACATGGAGAGTCAAGTAGAAATATCTTGATCGTTCTTTGACAAAGTATTCTCAAACATGGCTATAAGTTTCGTGCGGTTGGTAGTTTTCAAGTCACCGAAGAGCAGGCGTTTCACGAAATAATTAAGCATTATTTCGTAATCACGATGTTCTTCTCTGGTAGGAAACAATTTTAGATTATCAGGATGATTATTGATGGTATTTCCATCTTTATGATGTACGGTTTCTTCTGGTTTAAGTGATCGTTTTAATGTTTTCTCCATTACGAGACGATGTTCTCTAACACGTCGTCCATTAAGAGGAATCATTATATACTCCTTGGTAGAAAAATGTTTTCCGCCATACAGTTTTCTATGTTGCCTACCACCCTTCCATCTACCATTCCATTTTCCCATATGGCGTTTGGAGTGAGAACGTCCCTTAAGACCGAATCGTAAAAAAAATCTTGCCACAGTTTCTCTTTGGACACCGCACATATCAGCGATCTCAGACATTAACATTTGGTCTTTAAAATAACGAGTTTTAAGCCATTGTTTATTACGATACATTGTATTCATAAGTATAGTGTAATCGTAAGTGATTACTTTGTCAAGAATAGTAACAAAATTGTCAAGGATTCGATTACACCTATACCCCAGTGAAGTTTGCGAAAGGATTCAAAGTAACGAAAGAAATGTGGGAGGACGATCTTTACAATATCATGACAAAGATGCCGTCCAAACTCGGTGACGCGGCGCGTCAAACCGAGGAAACAGAAGCAGCGGATATCTTTGATAATTCTTTCACTTTAGGCATTGGTGGCGATGGGTCGTATCTTTGCGTAACCAATCATGCTCGTGAAGACGGCGGTACGGTGCAGTCAAATAGACTTTCTGGAAATACTGCGCCTTCAGAAACTACTTTTGAAACGACGCTTGTCGGCATGAGAGGCACGCTTGATGCGAAGGGTCAAAAAATATTAGTGCGCCCCGACACGATTCTTATTCCAAAAGAATTGGAAAAGGAAGTGTTGGTGCTCTTGAAGTCTTCAGGAAGAACCGCTACTAACTACAATGAGATCAATCCCTACGAAGGGAGATTGAAGACGGTAGTGTGGGATTATCTTGATTTGACTCAAGCATGGTATGTGCTTGATTCAGGGCTTCATCAGCTCAATTTCGTGTGGCGCATTCGTCCTGAATTCGGTCAGGATGAGTCATTCGATACGGATGTTGCACTTTATAAAGTGCGCGAGAGGTTCACGGTCGGGTTCTCTGACTGGCGCGGTGTCTATGGTTCGACAGGCACTCAATAATTGATTTTTGCCTTATGAAATGTCCAACTTGCGGAGCTATTATCAACAAATGGTATCTGTATGGGATAGATCCTGAGACTGCTGACGCATGTTGCGATAATTGCAAGCATGAACGCAAGGCGAAACCAGCAAAGATAGAGGAGAAATAAACTATGTCTGCTCCCAAACTTTATACGGAGCGAGAATTGCTGGAACGTATTGCGTATCTTGGTCCTAATCCGCATACCGCGGGTGAGGCGACTGTGCGATCGTATACATGGTCTGGTGCGGTCACTGAAGCAGCCGTGTGGACTCCGCAGTCTGGGAACCGATACGTTGTATCTAACATTGTAGTGAGTGCTTCCGCGGCATGTACGGTAACGCTCATGGATGAGGTAAACGACGGCGATCATATATTCTTTTCGCTTTCAATGGCGGGAGATTCGTCTGTCGTAGTTCCTTATCCCATTCCCCGTCCTTCACGGGCGGTGGATACCGTGATGCGTATTACCACTTCTGCGACGGGCGGCACCGTTACAGTGTATGGCTGGGAAACTGGCATAAGCGTTGAAACGACGTCGACTTCTACTTCATCGAGTTCTAGCTCATCGAGTTCTAGCTCATCGAGTTCTAGTTCTAGTACATCGATTTCTAATTCATCGAGTTCTAGTTCTTACTCCTCGAGTTCTAGCTCGTCTAGTTCTTCGAGTTCGTCGAGTTCATCGATCAGTAATTCGACAAGCTCTTCATCGAGTTCTTCGATTTCTGAAACGACGAGTTCCTCGAGTAGTATATCTGCGACATCGTCTTCATCGTCATCCAGTTCGGAATCTCAATCTTCCAGCTCTATCTCGCAGACATCAACTGGTTAATAGCCAGAACCATCAAGGGGGAGCAGAGCGTTGCTTCGCTCCCCCTGTGGGTGGTATAATTCCAATATGGAACAAAAGCGCGTTGCACTATCAAGAGGTAAATATGCTTTAGTAGATAAAGAGGATTTTCTTTTTGTTTCGCGGTGGAAGTGGCATTGTAATGGTAAAGGAAATTATATTTATGCAATGTGCCATGAGTATGTTAATAAAATACATACTCGTGGTCTTTTAATGCATAGAATAATAATGAGAGCACCTAAAGGAATGGATGTTGATCATATTAATGGGAATAGATTAGATAATAGAAGATGTAATTTAAGAATAGTTGATCGTTCTGGAAATATGATGAATCAAAAAGTTAGAATAGATAATACCTCTGGTTATCGTGGAGTTTCTTGGGATAATATTCATCATTTATGGAGAGTAAAAATAACGAAAAATTATATTGAAAAAATAAAATATTTTAAATTAAAAATGGAAGCAGTAAAATTTTGGAAACAACAAATAATATATTATATATGAAACGGATAGCTATCATGACAACATTTTACTCAATCGATCATTCCTATTCTCTCTGTAACGTAGTTGAGGATCAAATATCTATGTTTGTAAATAATGGATATAGTATTGTTGTTTTAGTTGATGAAGCGTTTGTGCCGGAGGGGATTTACTTTCATCCTCAAGTAACTATTCGTAAATTACCGAAAGCTCAACGTGATAATTACGGCAATCTGAATGATGATTGGAAGATGGAGGCTGATCGGATGTATGAAGCATTAAAGACGCATTTAGTTGATATAGATGTAGTATTGGCGCATGATATTACTTTGCAATGCGCTCATATTGTTTTCAATATCGCTTCGCGCCGATTGGCTGTAGAACGTCCTGATTTGCTTTGGATCCATTGGTGCCATTCAGCAACTTCGCCTTCCATTAATTGCAATATTCTTGAAGCAAGTGAATTAATAAAGCCGAAATTTCCAAATTCAATAATAGCTTTTCCGAATGATTGGGATCGCCCGCGCGTGGCAAGAAATTATCATTATGAATTGGATGAAGTTTTTTGCGTCCATCATCCAACTGACCTTGCGGAATATTTTGGATTCCATGAATTGACGCGCCAATTAATTAAAGAGAAGGATTTATATTCCGCCGATGTGATTAATGTGTATCCCTGCCGGTTGGACCGTGGAAAGCAGGTCGAATACAATATTCGCATGATGGCATCAGTGAAGCGGACAGGAAGGGACGTGCGTTTGATTATCATGGATTTTTCTTCAACAGGAGATGATAAATTGGCATATCGGGAAACATTTTATAAACGTCATGGCGATGGAGGATTGGTGGAACTAGCGAAATCATGGGGGTTGGAGGAGAAAGAGATCACATTTACTTCGATGTGGAAACCAGAAACGAACTATTCTTGTCCGCGGCAGATGGTGAAAGATTTATTCCTTCTTTCCAATATTTATATCCATCCTTCCACTTCAGAAACGTATTCTTTAGTAACGCAGGAAGCGATACTCTGCAAGAATTTTTGCATCTTGAATCATCATTTCCCGCCCATGCGTAGCATTTATGGAGATAAGAATGTGCTTTATGAGCCATTTGGTTCTGCGGTGGATGCGTTAAGCG
>Ga0209342_10006174_pt1 | contig 12195 bp, 10 predicted proteins | sample RifCSP16_2_FD_184023 | JGI IMG/M metagenome (GOLD analysis project Ga0209342, IMG submission 184023) | Soil microbial communities from Rifle, Colorado - Rifle CSP2_sed 16_2 (SPAdes) (version 2) | ecosystem: Environmental > Terrestrial > Deep subsurface > Rock core/Sediment | place: Rifle... | reverse complement strand
GAGTGCGCGCGCGACAACGTGCTGGTCAACACCATCTGCCCGGGCTACACGCGCACGGAGCGGTTGGACGAGCTGGCGGCGGCGCTTTCCAAGCAGCGCGGCGTCGACCAGGAAGAAATCGTCCGGGGCTGGACCGAGCAGATCCCCATGCGGCGGCTGGGCGACCCGGAGGAGTTGGCGGCGCTGGTCGCCTTCCTCGCCTCCGAGCCGGCCAGCTACATCACCGGCACCGCCATCGCCGTCGACGGCGGCCGCACCCGCAGTTTGTTGTGATGCCTATCGCCTGCATTGGGGTGGACCTGGCCTGGTCGGGGCGCAACCCGAGCGGCCTGGCGCTGCTCGGCCTCGACCAGCGCGGGCGGCTGCGGCTGGTCGAAACCGCGCGGCTCGAAACCGACGCCGAGATCGTCCGCTGGATTGAGGAGCGGCGCGCGCGCACCACCGTGCTCGCCATTGACGCGCCCCTCATCGCTCCCAACCCCGGCGGCACCGGACGTCCCTGCGACGGCCAACTCACCAGCGCCTTCGGGCGCTACCACGCCGGGACCTATCCGGCCAACGCGCCCAAGTGCGTCCGCCCGGTCGCGCTGCGGAAGAAACTGGCGCGGCTCGGCTACGACCCCGACCCCGTGCGTGTGCCCCGCCGGCGCGGCCTGTGGCAGATCGAAGTCTATCCGCACCCGGCGCAGGTCGTGCTCTTCGGCCTGAAGCGGATCCTCAAGTACAAGAAAGGAACGCCGGCGGCCCGCCGGCGGGGGCTGCGGCAGCTGGCGGCGCGCCTCCGCCGCGACCTGGCGCGGAAGCGCCCGCAGCTCACCGCCAACGGCGAGCTGCGGCGGCTGCTCGCTCCGCGCGGCGTTCTGCGGGGCGGCGCGCTCAAAGACTGGGAAGACCGGCTGGACGCCGTGGTCTGCGGCTACATCGCCGCTTACTACTGGTGGTGGGGCGAGAAGCGCTGCCGCGTTTTCGGCGACGACTGGCGCCGCGGCTACATCGTCACTCCCTGGCCGCCCCAGTAGATTTCCCTGGTGGGGCAGGCACTCCTGCCTGCCCGCAGACCCTTCGGCTTCGCTCCCTTCGACTACGCTCAGGACAGGCAGGGCGGGCAAGAATGTCTGCGCCGCCGTGCTAGAATCCGGCGCGACCCGATGAAGAAAACCCTCAAGGCTCTGCTTTGGATTGCCATCGCGCTGGGGGGCGCGGGGGCGCTCGGGGCGATTGCGCTCGAGCGCGGCGAGCGGGTGAGCGCCACCTGGTTCATCGTCGCCGCCGCCTGCTTTTATCTCGTCGGCTACCGCTTCTATTCCGCCTTCCTCGCCGCGCGGGTGCTGGCGCTCGATGAAACCCGCGCCACGCCCGCCGAGCGGCGCGACGACGGGCGCGACTTCGTCCCCACCAACAAGTGGGTGCTGATGGGCCACCACTTCGCCGCCATCGCCGGCCCCGGGCCGCTCATCGGCCCCACGCTCGCCGCGCAGTTCGGCTACCTCCCCGGGACGCTCTGGCTCATCGTGGGCGCGGTGCTCGGCGGCTGCGTGCAGGACTTCACCGTGCTCGCCGCCTCCATCCGGCGCGACGGCAAATCCCTCGGGCAGATGGCGCGGGAAGAAGTGAGCAAGCTGTCGGGGATGGTGGCCTCGTTTGCCGTGCTCGCCATCATGATTATCTTGCTGGCAGCGGTGGCGCTCGTCGTCGTCAACGCCCTGCGCGCCAGCCCCTGGGGCACCTGGACCATCGCGCTTTCGATTCCCATCGCCGTCCTGATGGGCTTGTACCTGCGCTACTGGCGCCCGGGGCGCGTGCTGGAAGCAACGGCCATCGGCGTGGCGCTGCTCGCTTTCGCTGTCGTGAGCGGACAATGGGTCGCGGCCTCGCCCGGCTGGGCGCAGGTGTTTACGCTCTCGGGCGTGGCGCTGGCGATGGCGCTCATCCTCTACGGCTTCGCCGCTTCGGCCCTGCCCGTCTGGCTGCTCTTGGCCCCGCGGGATTACCTCTCCGCCTTCATCAAGCTGGGCGTCGTGTTCGCGCTGGCCGCCGGCATCCTCTGGGTGCGGCCGCAGGTGGAGATGCCGCCGCTCACGCGCTTCGTGGACGGCACCGGGCCCATCTTCGCCGGCGGGATTTTTCCTTTCTGCTTCATCACCATCGCCTGCGGCGCCGTGAGCGGCTTCCATTCGCTGATTTCATCGGGCACGACGCCGAAGATGATTACCCGCGAAACCCACGCCCGCATGATCGGCTACGGCTCGATGCTGCTCGAATCGTTCGTCGGCGTGATGGCGATGGTGGCGGCCTGCGTCTTGCAGCCCGGGGTTTATTTCGCCATCAACAGCCCCGCCGGCATCGTGGGCGCGACCGCCGCCGAGGCCACCGCCGCCATCTCCAGCTGGGGCTTTCCGGTAGACCCCGCCACCATGCAGAACCTGGCGCGCCTGGTCGGCGAAGAGTCGCTCTTCAACCGCGCCGGCGGCGCTCCTTCGCTCGCCGTCGGCATGGCGCACATTTTCTCGAACACCATCGGCGGCGAGCGTCTGCTGGCCGTCTGGTACCACTTCGCCATCATGTTCGAAGTGCTTTTCATCCTGACCGTGCTCGACGCCGGCACGCGCGTCGGGCGCTTCATGCTCCAGGATTTGCTCGGGCACTTCTGGAAGCCGCTGGGGCGGACGAGCTGGTACCCGAGCATCTTGCTGACCAGCGGCGCCATCGTCGCCGCCTGGGGCTGGTTTCTCTACCAGGGCGTGCGCGACCCGCTCGGCGGCATCAATACGCTCTGGCCCTTGTTCGGCATCGCCAACCAACTGCTGGCCACCATCGCGCTCGCCGTGATGACGACCATTCTTCTCAAGCTGCACCGGCTGCGCTACGCCTGGGTAACGCTCGTGCCCGCCACCGCGCTGGTCGCCGTCACCATGACCGCGAGCTTCCAGAAAATGTTCCACGCCAACCCGCGCATCGGCTTCTGGGCGCACGCGCAGGACTTGAGCGCGCAGCTTGCCAGCGGCGCCCTTCCCGCCGCGCAGGTGGCTGACACGCAACGGTTCATCGTGAACGACTACATCAACTTCGGCGTCACCGGCCTGCTGGCCGGGCTGGTCCTGATCGTGGTGGCCTCAACCGGCTTGGAGTGGCTGAAGCTTCTCGTCGGCCGCCGCGCCCCCGACTTGCAGGAGACGCCCTACGTGGCCACGCAGTACGCGGAGGCAGATTGATGAAAGACGAAACTCGAAACTCGGACAGTCGAAACTCGGCATTCGGGTTGATTCTTTTCCGAGTTTCGATTTTCGCTTTTCGAGTTTCGTTTTCTTTCTGGCTGAGTTTCTCTCGAGTTTCGATTTTCGCTTTTCGAGTTTCGTTTCCTCTCTGGCGCTGGCTCCGGGCGGTGCTCGACGACGACGCCTACGACCGCTATCTGACCCACAGGGTCACCCTGAGCGAAGCCGAGCGGCAGCGAGGCGGAGTCGAAGGGTCGGCTGCCCTCTCCCCTGCCGACTTCTACCGCCTGCGACTGGAGGAAAAATACTCCCGCCCAACCCGCTGTTGTTAGTTGACAATGGAGGCACCGATGGCTCGAAGCGACGTGCTCAAAGAAAAGCGGAGCACCGTAGAACAAATGGCCCAGCAGGGCAAGCTGTTGGTCGACGCATACGCACGGATCCTTAACGTCTATGCACAGCGCCCAAAGCTATGGAACCCCTCGCAGATGCAGGAGACCGCTCGCTTGCTCGACCAAGCGATTGCTTTCCTGGTCGGTCATGTCAAAGGGAAACGCTTCGCACGAGTACGGCAAGCACTGCGGGCGGCCCGTGCATCCTTTCACAGCGCCCGCAAGACGATGCACGGGCCGGCGAAACTGGAAGATGGAACACCCCGGCGCGTCATTGTCCAAGTGCAATTGCTTATGGGCCAAGCCCAGTTCGCAACCGCCTGGTTCCTCTTTCACAAAGCCCTGGACGAGTTAGGGAAGAAGAAAAAGGCGAGCCGGTAGGGTCCCCGCTCTACTCCATATCACTGGCAGGCGAGTGGGACAGACATTCCTGTCTGTCATTCTGGGCGGAGCGAGCCGCCCGCCTTCCGAGATTCCTCGGTTTTCTGCCCCCTTAACCTCTTGTTTTTGAGTGACTTGACTCTCCGGGGTACCCCCGGGGGGATACTCATCTCCTTGATTCGGCACGGCTTGAGAAGTGAGATTTCCGAGAATCTCCCCACGGCCGGCCGGCCCTTGGGCTGGATTGTCAAAGACCGCTCCTGCCCTCTCGGGCAGTGCCCCGGCCACGCCGGGCACTTTTTCTCACTAGCAAATCCCGCGCCCGAAGTCTACGGTTTCTGCGGTTTTTGCGGATTTTGCGTATGTTTATTTTCGGGAGCGCGTTTTTGCCCCTAAAAACGCGCTCCCCAAAACCGCAAAAACCGCGAAAACCGCAACGGCGTGAATGCAACGGCCGGGCCGGCCATAAACTTCATTTCACAAAGTACTTGACATCAGCCCCCGGGCGGCGGCATCCTGCCGGCGCAGGAGGACCCGCCCGTGACCAAACGCATCGCCGGCATCGTCTTCATCTTCCTCTGCACCGCAGCCGCCTGGGGCATCCTGGGGACGACCATCTTCACCCGCACGCACCAGACCGACGCCCGGTTGCGCGACCGCGTCACCTCGGCCTGGGGCGCGCCCCAGACACAGTCGCCGCCCACCGCCACCTACGAGGAGCGGGTCCCCAAGACCGTGGAAAGCACCGAGGCTGGCAAGAAAATCCTGCGGACGGTCGAGGAGCGCATTCTCACTCCCCTGCCCCTGGAAGGGAGTACCGTCCAGGTCGCTCTCACCCTCGAACACCGCCAGAAGGGCCTGCTCTGGTACAGCACCTACAAAGTTGCTTTCAGCGGCAGCTACGCTTTCCGCAACACCAGCGGACGCGACCGGGAGGTGACCTTCACCCTCAACTTCCCCACCGCACAAGCCATCTATGACGACCTGGTGATCAATCTGGACGGCAAGCCTCTGGCGACGACCAACCAACAGACGGGTGTCGCCGGAGCGACCCGTCTGGCCGCCGGGCAGCTGGCGACCCTCCAGGTTTCCTACCGCTCCCAGGGGCTCGATACCTGGCAGTACAACTTCGGCAACGACGTGTCCCAGGTGCGCAACTTCGCTTTGAAGATGTCCACCAACTTCAAGGACATCGACTTTCCCGAGAATACTCTTTCCCCCGCCGAGAAGCAGGAAACATCCCGCGGCTGGGAGCTGACCTGGCGCTACACCAACCTGGTTACGGGCTATCAGCTCGGCCTGGCGCTGCCGCAGAAGCTGCAGCCGGGGCCCTTTGCGGGTCGCGTCAGTTTCTTGGCCCCGGTTTCTTTGTTCTTTTTCTTCTTCTTCCTTTTCATGTTCACCACACTGCGCGATATCGAGCTGCACCCCATGAACTATTTCTTCCTGGCTTGCGCCTTCTTTTCCTTTCACCTCTTGCTGGCCTACTTGGTCGACCGCATCTCCGTGCATGCAGCCTTCTTGATCTGCTCGGCCGTTTCGATCATCCTGGTGGTGAGCTACCTGCGTCTGGTGGTGGCTTGGCGCTTCGCCCTGGTCGAGGCGGGGCTGGCGCAGCTCGTCTACCTGGTGCTTTTCTCTTACAGCTTTTTCCTGGAAGGCTACACCGGGCTGGTGGTAACGATCGGATCAATTCTGACGCTGTTTGTGGTCATGCAGATGACGGGGCGCATCCGCTGGGCCGAGAAGTTCGCCGGCAAGCCCAGCTAGTCACCAATCACCCTTCGACTCGCCCCGCGGGCTCGCTCAGGGCAGGCCAGTTACGTCCTCACCTGATTCCGTCCACCCTTCTTGGCGCGGTACAAAGCTTCATCCGCCGCTTTGATCACTGCGTCGGGCGTCGAGGCGCGCTCCGAAGGCTCCGCCACGCCGATGCTCACCGTCACCGCCACTTGCTTCGAAGAGCCGGAGGCGGGCCGCGACTTCCCCGGCTTCTTGCGCGGGCGACTCGGGCCGCGCAGGGTGAAGCGCGTGTCTTCGATGGTAGCCCGCAGCAGGTCGAGGTGCGGCAGCGCCTCGTCCACCGTCTTCCCCGGAAAGAGAACCGAGAACTCCTCGCCGCCGTAGCGGAAGGCGCGGCCGCCGCCCGTGACCTCGTCGAGCCGCCCCGCCACCATCTTCAACACCTGGTCGCCGACGTCGTGCCCGTAGGTGTCGTTGAACTTCTTGAAGTGGTCGACGTCGACCATGGCGACGGCGTACTGCCCGCCCGTTTGCTGAAGCGCTTCGTTCAAGGCGCGGCGGCCGGGGAGCCGCGTCAGCTCGTCGCGGAAAGCCATGGCGTAGCCCGCCTCGACGACCGCCACCACCAGAATCAGCCCCGCCGTCGAAAAATAGAAGGTGAGCACCTGGCCAGCCGCTTGGTAGGGAGTGACGCCGAACACGTGCAGCGCGAGAAAGCTCGTGACGAGCGCCCAGAGCAAACCGTTGTCCAGTGGCTTGCGATACAGCAAGCAGCGCACAGCGAGAAAGACCGACGTCAGCGCGAAGCTCACGAGCGCTGCATGCGCTACTGCCGTGCTGCTGGTGAGCCACTCCGGCAGGAACTGCGCCTCGAGGAGGGTCAGCGCCCCCGGCGCGGCCCAGCGTACGAGCACCGCCACCGTCAGCACCTGTGCCGCCAAGACCCCGAGGCCGAACCCGAAGCGCCCGGTGAGCGAGCCGCGGTCGCCCACAATCGAAAATGCCATCAGGTTCAGCGGCAAGAGCAGCGCTGCCCCCTGGAAGACAACTAGGACCGCGTCGCCAGCGCCCTGCCCTCCGAAGCTCGAAGAGCGTAGGAGGACCTGGTCCGCCAACGCCAGCGCGAGCAGAACAAAAATTACGCTGCTGCGGTGGAACCGCCAGCCGAGCAGGACTCCGGCGGCGAGCACCGCGTAGGGGAAAAAACGCAGCAGCGCCGCCAGCGTCTCCGGCGCCGCCCAGCGCAGAAACAAGGCGGCCGCGAGCAGTATTACCCCGCCCGGCACGATAAGCGCGTAGAGGTATCTCACCGGGCGGGCTTGCTTCCGGCTTTTCCTTCTTCGTTGAGCCGCTCCAAGATCCCCTCCGCCACCCCCAGCAGCGCCGCCGCCTTCGCCAGCGGCTCCTTCTCCTGCTCCGCCCAGGCTAGGGCAGCCGACACGTCCCCGGCTTTGGCTTGCAGTTGGCAAAGTCCCTGGATCATCGTCCGACTCGTGCGTTGATCATCCCGGAAGAGTGCTGCCGTTTGGCGCGCGCCCCGCCAGTCGCCCGACTGCGCTTGCTTATCAGCGACCACCGACAGGTAATCGCTCCGATCCATACCCGATCCATCCTTCCCCTGAAGCGCAGAGCTGAACTCGAGCGCTTCGCTAAAGGTGGCACTGGCCCCCGCCGCATCACCGTGCTTGGCCTGCTCCAGAGCCACATCGGTCATCATAACCAGCCACTCGTAACCGCGGCCCTGGGTGCGGACGAAGTGCAACGCGCTCCGCAATGTCCGTTGCGCTCCCTCTGCTTCGCCAGTCTTGCCCTGCTCCTCGGCAATCGTCCGAAGCGCGCGGACCCTCTCTTCCGGATACTCGATTCGCTCTGCAATCTCGAGTGCCTGGTCAAAAGCCGCCTTTCTGGCCCACCCCTCCGCCACCGCACGCCATGGGCTGATAGAGTCATAGTGCGTCAGGTGAACCCAATACGGAATGTTCCGCGCTCCATAGCTCCCCGGCGGATAGTCTCCCAAAGGTGCTCCCTGTCCAAATCTCGCCTCGATCATCGCGGCGACCTGTTGTGCCTGCTCTACGTTCCCCTGGGCAGCCAAGGCAACCACAACCTGCGCTAACCCTTCGGCCTGCCCCCGCCCTGGCTCCAGCAGTTGTACGACCTCCATTGACTTCTTTGTGTACCCTGCCCGCACGAGCGCTCCCGGAATTCCCCGTAGCGAACCAGCCGATGTAAGCTCCCACCACGTTTCTTCTGCCCCCGCGCGGGCTGCCTGAACAGCGCGGTCGAACACAACCCCCGCTTCCTCCCGACGGCCTTGCTCCGCCAGCGCCGCTCCCAAGTCTCGCAGGACGCCCGCGCGGATGAAGTCAGACTCGAACAGTTGAACTGTCTTCAGGGCTTCATCCAACCGACCGGCCTCCATCTGCCCATAGGCAAAGCACTGCAGAGCCTGCCGGCGGTCATCACCGGCCAGCTCAAGCGCCAGTTTTTCGACGCGTCCAAGCGTTGCCAGAGCCTCTTCCTTCTTTCCCGCCTTTACCTGGGCAAAGGCAATCGAGCACAGGGAAGTTGCCCTCGGGGTGGGGTCGCTGATCTCGAGTGCCGTCTCGACCGCTGCCTCGAAGTCACCTCGCTCGACCAAGGACTCGGCCACGCTGGTCAAACTCATGTCATGCCGATCTTCCTCGGCTTCCCGGGCAAGCTGCCGGGCCAGATCAGCCTGGCCTGCCCGAGCCAAACCTGAGGCAGCGAAATACCGCGCCGATTCTCTCTCGCTTTCATCCTTGATCCGGAGGGTGTTGGCAAGGGCCGCTTCCGCATCCCCCGCTCGGGCTTGCCACAAAACAATGGTGGCCAAAGTCCTGGCTGCGTCGTATTCCTCCGTCTGCGGGATGAGAGCCGCCGCCTGGCGCAGCACCGCGCGCGCCAATTCGAGGTCGCCCCCCGTTGCTCGCTCTGCCGCCGAGCTCGCAAGACATAAACCGAGCGTAAGGACAAGAAGCGCTCTTAGTCGTGCGCGACTCATGGCCTCTATTCTACCCAACTGCGCACGGTGATTACCGCTTTAGAAGTAGGCGCAGGTCGCGGAGGTTGTTCTCCACCGGGCCCCTCGCTCCGCTCGGGACAAGCCGGTCACGAGCGTATCGCCGAGGGCGTCCCGCCCCCTTCTGTCACCCCGAGCCCGTACGGGCGAGGGGCCTGCTTTTCTTTCATCGCGCCAGCAACAACCGTAGGTCACGAAGATTGTTCTCCAGTGGACCGGTAACAATCGTATCGCCGAGCGGGTCGAAGAAAGAGAACGAATCGCTGCGACGGAAGGAGTCGGCCGGATCGAGCCCAAGAGCGCGGGCGCGCACGAGCGTCTCGCCGTCGGCCACCGCCCCCGCCGCGGGACTGTTGCCGTCAATGCCGTCCGTGCCCGCGCTCAAGACCGCCACTTCCCTGCCCTCCGAAGCCCCCGATCCTTCGGGGGCGTAGGAGGGACTGCCCGCGAGGCGCTCGACCGCGTGCAGAACAAACGCCTGGTTGCGCCCCCCGCGGCCGTCGCCGGTCACGGGACAAAGAATCTCGCCGCCGGAGATGACAGCCACCGGCGCGCCGGGATTCTCCCGCTGCATGCGCTCGAGGCTCGCAAACAAACACTCGGCCGCGCTGGCGAGCGGAGCGTCATCGCAGCTCATCTCGCACTCGGCGCGGAAGCCGCGCGCGCCCGCCTGGCGGTGTGCGGCGTGCAGGACGTCGCGGCTGCTGCCGACCACAAAGACTTGAGATGTTTCGAAGGCCGCCGCGCCCGGCTTGGGCGTCTCCTTCAGCTTCTTTTTCTCGAACAGCTCGCGGATGGCCGGTGGGAATTTTCCGAGCAGGTTGTATCGTTCGGCGACCACGGTGCACATTTCGATCGTCGTCGGGTCAGGCAGCGTGGGCCCGCTGGCGATGGTCGCCGGGTTCCTTTCGGGGACGTCGGAGAGGAGCAGCGTCACCTGGTGCGCCTTGGCCGCGGCCTCCGCCAGCCGCCCGCCCTTCACCGCCGAGAGGTGCTTGCGGATCGAGTTGATTTCATCAATCGAAGCCCCGCAGCCGACGAGCACGCGGTTGAGCGCGATCAGGTCGTCGAGCGTGACGCTTTTTTCGAGCGGGCTTTCCACCAGCGCCGAGCCGCCGCCGGAGATGAGAAAACAGATGAGCGTCTTTTCGTCCGCCCCGCGCAGGTTCTCGAGAATCGCATCCGCGGCAACCTGGCTGTAGTAGTTCAGATAGGGATGGCTCGCCTGGTAGGCCATGAAGCCGTGGAAAACGCGCTGCGGCGGCAGGTTCGACACGATGATGCCCCGCGCGGGCCGGTAGCGCTCGCCAAGCACGTCGGCGAGCGCCCGGAACATTGCCCAAGCCGCCTTGCCGAAGCTGATGACCCAGATGACCTTGAACGCGGCCAGGTCCACGTTCTCGGTGCCGAAGTGGAGCACGCTGCCCTGGCGCGTGAGCTTGCGCTCGAACAGGCGCGGCACGGCCACGTCCTCGAGCGTGGCGAAGAAGATTTCCCGCGCCAGCTCCTTCAGCGGCCGGCTCTGGGCGTCAGAGACCATGAATCAAATGAAACGCCTGCCCGTTTCTTCCTTCTTGGTGGGACAGACATTCTTGTCTGTCAGCGGGCCGAATGGCCCGCCTTCTCTCTCCCAGCGAGGCCCAAAGCACCGATCACGGGCCACCGGCCACCGCCTACATCGGCCTGATTCGGTCTTCGCTCACTTCCACTTCGTTCACGCCCTTGAAAGAGAACATCAGCTCGACCAGGTATTTCACCGGGTCGGTCGCAGTCTGCTTGACGATGGTGCCCACGGCGTCGGTCACGGCCGCGTGGAACAGCACCGCGCCCACCTGCATCCCCGCCAGATTGCACCGCACTTTCTGTCCCGCTTGAAACCCCATCGTCCCCACTCCCCTCCGCTCTGTCATTCCGAGCAGAGCGAGGAATCTGCATTTCCTCTGCTTCCTATGTCTCTTTCTTCCACACCTCCGCATTCACCAAATTCGCCGGCCGCCGCCCCTCGAGCACCGCCACTACGTTTTCCGCCGCCATCACCGCCATGCGCGTGCGCGTCTCGACCGAGGCCGAGGCGATGTGCGGCGCCAGCAGCACGGTCGGCTGTTGGACGAGCTTCGGGTGAATCGCCGGCTCGTTTTCGAAAACGTCGAGCGCCGCCCCGGCGATCTGTTTCTTCTCGAGCGCTTCCGCCAGCGCCGCTTCGTCCACCACCGGCCCGCGGCTGGCGTTGATGAGATAGGCCGTCGGCTTCATCCAGCTCAACTCCGCCCGGCCGATGAGGTGCCGCGTCTCGGGCAGCAGCGGCACGTGCAGCGTGACGAAGTCGGCCTGCTGCAAAAGCTCTTCTTTCGTCTCCACCCACTCGAGGCCGAGCTCCCGCTCGACTTCGGCCGCGGCGCGCACGGCGTCGTGGTAAAGCACGCGCATGCTGAAGCCCTGCGCTCGACGCGCTACGCGCCGCCCGATGCGGCCGAGGCCGAGGATGCCGAGCGTCTTGCCGTGGACGTCGGCGCCGAGGAACATCATCAAGTCCCAGCCGCGCCACCGGCCGCTGCGCGCCAGGCGGTCGCCTTCGACCACGCGCCGGGCCACGCCGAGAATCAGCGCCCAGGTGAAGTCGGCCGTGGTCTCGTCGAGGACGCCCGGGGTGTTCGTGACCGCGATGCCGCGGGCGGTGGCGGCGGCTACATCTATATTGTCAAAGCCGACGGCAACGTTGGCGACCACGCGCAGCTTCGCGCCGGCGGCGAGCACTTCGGCGTCCACCCGCTGCGTCAACTGGCAGACGAGCGCGTCCTTTCCCGAGAGCCGCGCCATGAGCTCGCTCTTGCTCCAGGGCGTCTCGCCGCGGTGGACGTCGAGCTCATGCCCGCCGAGCAGCCGCAGCGCCGCCTCCGACAGCTCCCGCGCGATTAGAATTTTAGTCAACCGTGTGCTCCGGATGAAGTAGCGAGTACCAGGTACTCGTCGGCAGTCTAGCACAGCCCTTCGCCCTGTCGCCCGGGTAGGGCGGGAGCTTGCCTCCCGCCGTACGCCACGGCAGAGCGCAAGGCCCTGCCCTACCCTTGCGGGTTGCGTTACACTAGTCGGCGGGCGTGAACAAGAAACTCGTCAAGGAACTGGAAAAGACTCTCGGGCGCGAGGGCGTGCTCTCGCGCCCGGAAGAGCTGCTGCTCTACGAATACGACGCCGGGCCCGGCCAGGAGCGGCCCGTCCCCGACGCGGTGGTTTTTCCTCGCAGCGCCACCGACGTGGTCCGCCTCGTCCGCCTGGCGAACCAGCACGGCGTCCCGCTTGTCGGCCGCGGCGCCGGCACGGGGCTTTCCGGCGGCGCGCTCACGCCCGCCGGCGGCCTGCTCGTCGTCTTCAGCCGGATGAAGCGCATCCTGGAAGTCGACCTCGCCAACCTGCGCGCCGTGGT
>Ga0209342_10006173_pt1 | contig 12196 bp, 9 predicted proteins | sample RifCSP16_2_FD_184023 | JGI IMG/M metagenome (GOLD analysis project Ga0209342, IMG submission 184023) | Soil microbial communities from Rifle, Colorado - Rifle CSP2_sed 16_2 (SPAdes) (version 2) | ecosystem: Environmental > Terrestrial > Deep subsurface > Rock core/Sediment | place: Rifle... | reverse complement strand
CCCGAGAGCCTGGCCGTGAAGGTGGCGGGATATACCATCGACCAGGTAACCGCGCGTTCGATCGGCGATGCCTGGAAGCTTTTCCAGAATCTTGAGCTCACGGATACGGAGAGAAAGATATCAGAGCAGATTATTAAGGAGATCCGGGCGAGGCTCAAGTTCCTTACCGATGTCGGTATCGATTATATAACCCTGGACCGCGCTGCCGGGACCCTGTCGGGCGGCGAGTCCCAGCGCATACGGCTGGCCACGCAGATCGGATCAAGCCTTACGGGCGTGCTGTACGTCCTGGATGAGCCGAGCATCGGGCTCCACCAGCGCGACAACAGGAAGCTCCTGGCGACTCTGAAGCGCCTTCGCGACCTGGGCAACACCGTCATCGTGGTCGAGCACGACGAGGATACCATCCGCGAGGCGGATTTCGTGGTCGACCTGGGGCCCGGCGCCGGGCTGCACGGCGGCTACGTGGTGGCCGTGGGAAAGCCGGAGGAGATTGAGGCCAACGCCAAATCCCTGACCGGCCGCTATCTGGCGGGCGAATGCTTTATTGCGACGCCGGAGGCGCGGCGGGAACCGGCTGAATACATTGAAATCAGGGGGGCGCGGGAGAACAACCTGAAGCGGATAGACGTCAGGTTTCCGCTGGGCGTTTTCTGCGCGGTGACCGGCGTGTCAGGCTCGGGAAAATCGACCCTGGTCATCGACATACTGTACAAGGCCCTGTCCTCGCTGGTAATGAAATCGAAGGAATACCCCGGCAAATTCGACAAGTTCATAGGCATAGAGAAGATCGACAAGGTGATCGACATCGATCAGTCTCCCATCGGGCGTACACCCCGGTCGAACCCCGCCACGTACACCGGCCTGTTCACGCCCATCAGGGACCTGTTCACGAAGCTCCCCGAGTCGAAGCTGCGGGGATACCGGCCCGGCCGTTTTTCATTCAACGTTCCGGGAGGACGGTGCGAATCCTGTTTCGGCGACGGCGTTATCAAGATCGAGATGCATTTCCTCCCCGACGTCTATGTGACCTGCGATGTGTGCAAGGGAAGGCGCTATAACCATGAAACGCTTGAAGTGCGATACAAGGGCAAGAACATCTACGAGGTTCTCGAGATGACCGTGGAGGAAGCACTGGAATTTTTCAGCGCCATCCCGGCCGTCAGAGGAAAGCTCGATACCCTGAACCGCGTGGGCCTCGGCTATATCAAGCTCGGCCAGCCTGCCACTACCCTGTCGGGCGGAGAAGCCCAGCGCGTCAAGCTGTCGGCTGAGCTGTCAAAGCGGGCGACCGGGCGCACCGTCTATCTCCTCGACGAGCCGACCACGGGCCTCCACTTCGCGGACATTCAGAGGCTGATCGATGTGCTCCAATCGCTCGTGGACAAGGGGAACACCGTTATCGTCATCGAACACAATCTTGACGTCATCAAGACCGCGGACTGGATCATAGACCTGGGGCCGGAGGGGGGAGACGAGGGAGGCACTATCGTTGCCGAGGGGAAGCCGGAGGACATCGTGGCCGCGAAGGAGTCCTATACCGGACACTTCCTCAAAAAAATGCTGAAGGTCAAGCGCGCTTCGCAAAAATGTTATTGATATTTCGGCCAGGGCGAACCTTTATACTGATACGACATGCGAAGTGGAAAAATAAATAATTGACATGAAGAAATCCATCAGTATATACAAATAAAAACAGCATGCGTAATCGGAGGCTCAGGGGGGGGGGCTTATGAAACGTATAATCCACACGATCTTTATCGTAGTATGTATGCTCACCGCGCCGCTGCCTCTTTTTGCCGTCGGTATCGGTGCCTACGGCAGCTATGGGTATGGACAGTATGATCTGACGCATCGCAGCGGCGCAGGTATCCCTACCGGGTGGTGTACGATAATAAAGTAAACAATACAATTGTCGATGCCATGAAATTCGACTTGCCGACGTTCAAAGATTAGCGATCGCGCCGTTACCAGGGCCCCTAAAAAATCTCTTGCATTATGTCACACATAATGATACGAATGCGTAAATTCCACGTGAAAATGGGACGATAATATTGATAGCTATGGCAATAAGCAGATCAAACAGATCAAAAAATCTAAAACGCGCATTACCACTGGTTCTCCTTTCGGCGATCGTTTGCCTGTATCCCCCTCTTGCCTTTTCCGAGATGAGGGAGATGGTCAAATTCGAGATTGCCAAAAAATATTACCGCCAGGGATGCACCTATTTCAACGCCATGCGGTACCTGGCCGCTGCTGAATTTTTCCGAAAGGCGGTGAAGGAATATCCTGATTATTATACGGCCCGGGACCACCTCGCCCGGGCGTACAAGCTGGCCGGCTTTACCGACTCGGCGCTGACGGAATGGGAGAATCTGTCGGAGATGTCCCCGGACAACGTGGCCGTTACGAGCAAAATTGAAAATCTGAGGTTCCAGGATCTCCGGCCTGACGCACCCGCTCATGACACCCAGTATGTCGCGTATGAAACCTACAAGTCATCCAGTTATAACAGGTATCGGTTCAATAACCCCGTTGATATAGAGGTCGATAATGATAAGAATATCTATATCACCTCTTTTTACAATGGCGCTCTGGTGAAGCTTGATTCGAACGGCAGGGGCGTATATTCATTGAAGACCTCGATGAACAGCAGGCTGTACGGCATTGACTATCGGGAGGGCAAGCTGGCGTTGTCCGATTTCAGGGCCGACCGTATTTACATAGTAAATAAAAATGGAGAGATCCTGAACAGATTCGGAGACAGCGGCAATGATGAAGGGCAGTTTCATGGTCCGGAAGGCCTCTGCTTCGACGGGAACGGCCAGCTCTATGTCGTAGATTCGGGAAACAGCAGGGTGCAGAAGTTTGACGAGAACGGAAAATTTATCCTCCAGTTCGGAAAGAAAGGCGAGTACGAGGGCGATCTTTCGAAGCCCACCGATGTCGCGGTATACGGCGGCCGGGTGTATGTGACCGATACCGGCAACAAGCGGATCGCCTGCTTCGACGATTCCGGTAATTTTGTCGAGAACATCGTGATCGAGGGCTTGGAGTCCCCGCGGGGAATCAAGATGCTCAAGGACTCCATCATGGTTTCGGATGAGAAGAAAGGCCTTCTATTCTACAGACCGTCGGGCGGATCGACATCGTGGTTCAATGCAGCGGCGAGCGGCGGCCAGATTTCCCGTCTGGTCGCAACTGCGGCTGACAGGGACGGTTATCTCTACTGCCTTGATTTCAACAAGCATTCGGTCGCGCTCTTCTCGCCCGTGCAAAAGAGATATTCAAATGTTAGCCTTGAAATCACTTCCATAGATCTTGCCAGCTTTCCGGTCGTCGCCTTCTACATGAACGTGCGAAACAGGGACGGCAGCCCCCTCTACGGCCTTGACGCGAGCAATTTCCTGGTCACTGAAGACAGCGTTCCCATTACGAACCTGTACATCGACTATCTAAAGAAGCTCATGCCGTCGGTTTCCATCGTCCTGTGCGTCGATCGCTCTAAAAAGTCCGAAGAATACCGCGGCGACATTTCATGGCTGGCGGAATTTATTCTGAAAAAAATGAGGAAGAATGATTCGATCGAAGTAATTAATTTCAACAATGAGTCCTGGGTGGGAAACAAGTTCGACTGGAGCCGGAGGAGGACCCTCAAGGCGCTGAAGGAGCGCGATTATGATGAAGGAAAGAACTTCGGCAAGGTCCTGTACAATGCGATCAGCGATCTCATCCCGAGGCTGAACAGGCGGGCCGTGGTGCTGGTCACCGACGGCAGCGTCAGCGAAGATTCGTTCCGGAATTATACGGCCACCAATATCATCCGCTATGCGAAATCGCACTATATTCCCGTGTATATGATCTGCTTCCGCGAGCCGGATGAACAGCTCCGGAGCATTGCGCAGGAGACGGGAGGTGCGGTCTACCGGCCAAGGGACCTGGACGGGCTTCGGTCCATTTATGCTCAGGTAAAGAATTCGGAAGAATACCGGTATATACTGGTGTACCCTACATTCAAGCCCAAGTCCTTTGCCGGGTGGTGGTCAGATGTAAAGATCGAGGTACAGCACAAGGGACAGAAGGGTGTGGAATGGGGAGGATATTTCGTACCATAGGAACGGGATGATCATATGAAGCATGGCATACAGCGTTTAATATCAACACTCGTTAAAAAAGGGATTTCATCCAGCTCCGTGCTGGATGCGATTGCCAGTGTGCCGCGGCATCTGTTCGTGTCAGAGGCCCTTCGCTTCCACGCGTATGAGGATATTTCGCTGCCCATAGGCCATGGCCAGACCATATCCAAGCCGTCGGTGATAGCGAAAATGGTCCAATCCTTGGAGCTGACCGGGGACGAGCGAGTTTTAGAAATAGGCACCGGCTCCGGGTACCAGTCCGCGATACTGGCGCAGCTTGCGGGATACCTTGTCAGCATGGAGCGGATTGAAGAGCTTGCAAAACGGGCGCGGAGCCTTCTCATCGGCCTGGGCTACAACAACATCCGATTCATCCATTCCGGCGATTTCAACGAAGCTGAAGGCCTTTTCAACACAGTCATCGTCGCCGCAGGCGCGGACATTCTGCCGGTATCGCTGTTCGGCAAGATAATCCCCGGCGGGAGGCTCATTATTCCAGTAGGCAACCAGCGCGGACACCGCATCAAGAAATTTATCGTGAAGCAGAACGGGGTCGTGATAGAGGAAGATCTTGGCGAGGCGACGTTTGTGCCATACGTCGCGGGCGAGACGGCGTAGGTGGACCATGAACAGGGCCCTGGCAGCGGTGAGATTGTGCATAACGGGGTATTTTATCTTTAACATCATAAGGCACATGATAGCGCCCGGCGGGAATACGGGGTACACGCGCATGCTCATGTTCGCGTGCCTGGGTACGATTTGCATCTCGTTCATGCTGATGGTTATCGGGGGGCCGGACCGCTGGCCAGTGATTGCCGAACAGGCACGGGAGGCTGCAGGGGGAAGCGGGCCGTTATCCATGCTGGTCCTGGCGGGGATAATCACCGTGGCGGTGATCCTGCCCATAGGCCTGTTGATAGGATTGGGGGTTCTCGTAGGTTTGCGCCTCAGTTTTTTTATGGCCCTTTTCTTTGTCCCGGTGCTGGTGCGTCTGGTCACGGCTACGTCACAGCAGTGCATGATAAACGGGGTTGTCCAGATGCTCATATTTTTCGCCACGATGTTAATCGGCGTCGGGATCGTCGCGCTTCTGGATCGGCACGCCTCCACGCTTGGTGTCTACATACGGCACTTTCATAATATCTGGCCCGGCTATGACGACATGTCCTCTGCCAGAATGTTTTTTGCGGTCACGAGTTTTGCCCTGGCCAACCAGCTTGTGGAATTAGTCTACGCGGTTCTTGGTTTATTTGGGCGCAAAGGATAGAGGGCCATTACACAGGCGCAGGGGGGATTTCAACAGGGGTTGACCAGGAGCTGGTCGGGCATTTGAGAGGGTAAGAGGACTAGCGCAAACGCCAACCACTTTTTGCTATCGTCAGGCACAAAAAGGAGGTAGAGTATGAGCTTCAAGGGTTTTGTTCTGATTTCCGCCGCACTTGGTGTCGGCGCAATTGGTACCGGGTATCTGATATCGCCTCAATACATGCTCGCGTTCTATAGCGTGACTCTTGATTCCATCAACGAGGCGAGCATTATCAGGTCCGTTTACGGTGGGTTGTTCCTCGGCTTCGCCGTACTTTTCCTGGCCGGCGCACTCAAGCAGGAGTACTCGAGGCCGGCTCTGCTTGCCTTGCTCGCATTCATGGGCGGGTTCGCTGTAGGTCGCGTAATCAGCCTGCTTGCTGACGGCGTGCCAAGTCCTTTGGTGCTCGGGCTATTCGGCCTGGAAGTTACATTTGCCTCCGCGGCGGCTTATCTATTGGCACGCAGTGTTCGCGTGTCTGAAAACTAGATCAAAGCCGACGACCCTGACTGTGGAGGTTTCTAAATGATTAAGAATATTTTCTTAATATGTGATTGAAAAATAAACATAGCTATGGTTTAAGTCTTTTTAACACGATAGTACTGTAAGCAGACGTCGGAACGTGGAGACGCAATCAGGTGCCGTTCACGCCGGCGGTGTGACATAGGTGAGGTCATTTATGAAAAATTTACCGGCAACATGTTTTCTCATCGTACTCATCGGCCTTGCTGATTATGATGCACGAGCTGATGCCGAAAAAGGGACGAGCCCGATCATTTCGGTAAAATTATACCAGAATCAGGCGACAATCGTCAGACGAACAAAGCTACATCTGGATAAAGGGCTCAATAATATTGTCGTAGGCAATCTGTCTCCGCTCCTGTATGATTGGTCGGTGCGGGGTAGTCTTCCCGCGGATTTCAGCGGCACGATTAACTCCCTTGAAGTAGAGAAAAAAGCGCTGGTGAAAAAACGGCAGAAGAGCATCGTTGCAATTGAGGAAAAGCTTGAAGCTCTTCGTGAAAAGGACCAGGTGTATGTAGATGAGCTCAAGAATATTAGCTCGCAGGAGAAGTTCCTTAACTCCATACTAGACTTTACCACCGCGACCGGTTCAAAGGAGCTTGCGACGCGTATCCCCCAGATAGGGTTGTGGGACAACACGCTCGAATACGTCACCAGAAAGAGGGGCGGGCTTCTTAAAGATAAGCGTGCAATAGAAAAAGAACGCGAAAAAATCGGAAAAGAAATACAGAAATGGGAATTCGAGCTTACACAGATCGCGGGTGCCGGTTATTACAAAAACTATCAATCATTGAACAAGGCCATTCTCGACAACCGTTCTTCCATGATGATCCAGCAATACGCCGACAACACGAGCCAGTACGAAGAAAAGAAGCGCCTGTTTTTCCATCCGACTGAAAAGGTCGACATAGAAAAACGCCTCAATGCGAGCATATACTCACCGGATGCGCGGGAGATCGATTTTACGTTCAGTTACGTCATCCCGCAGACAAGCTGGCAGATGAAATACGACCTTCGCGCCAGCAGCAAAGATAAGGAGTTAACGGTGATGGTTTATGGCGATATCTATCAGAAAACCGGGGAGAACTGGGAAAATATCAGCCTTTCGCTTTCAACGGGGACGCCGGTCAATGCTATCAACCCGCCGGAACTTCAGCCCTGGTATCTCGACCTCACGCCTGTGTATCGGGAGGAGAGCGCCGGTAAAAAGGAAATGAAGAAGAAAGCCGCTCCTTCCGGAGAAAAAATGCAGGACCAGGAAGAGTATAGCGTGGAGATAAAAGAGGCCGGTTCGTATGTCGATATCAACATTCCGGCTCGCCAGACTATTGCATCATCGGACAAGTACCAGAAAAAATTCGTGAAATCATATGACCTTCGCGGGGATAAAAACGCCCGTTTTTATTATGAGGGGACCCCTGAAAAAGCTAACAGCGGGTTTCTAAAAGTGGCGGTAAGAAACAGCACCGATCTTCCGTGGCTGGAAGGGGAGGCCCAGATATTTGTCGAAAACGAATTTATGGGGAAAGTGACGATTCCGTTCACGCCGCCGGGTAAAGAGCAGGACCTGGTGCTGGGAGTCGAACCCCGTATCATTACAAAAAAAGAGCTGGTGAAGAAATTCGAAGAAACCGCCGGGGTTCTCGGCGGAAAGAGAAGAATTTCATATTACTACAAGTTGACCATTGAAAATCAGCTCCCGCGCAGAGAGGAGATAATCGTGAGCGACTGCATTCCGGTTGCAAGAAACCAGAAGATTGAGTCGGAAATCAAGAACCTTTCGCTCCCTTATGCCGTTAACGAAGAATTCGGCAAATCGACGCTGTTCGCGCAGGGGATTCGCAGGTGGAAGCTGACGATGGAACCGCACAGCAAAAGGGAGATCTCGTATGAAGTCGTCATTACATTCGATAAGGAAATCAATATCAGTGGTTTACGGTGAGGTTGCAGCAGTAGCGGCGTAGCAGTAGCGGCGTAGCGCGCTACGCCGCTACTGCTACTGCTGCAATTCACATATTAATCCGCTCCACGAGCCATCTAATCGATTTTTCAAACTGCGCATTTCCCCCTGCGGTATTCCCATCCTCCGGATAAACCTCCATGACCTTTTCGCTGCGTATGTGATTGAACAGGCTGAACACGCATTCAGGCGGCGATATGACGTCCTTGAACCCCACCGTGGCCAGCACCGGGGCCTGGATTTTATCGGCGAAGTTAATTGCGTCGAAATAGGTAAGATTATCTTTTATCTGCTTTTTTTTGCTTTTGACCGTAGAGACGAATTCGTTTATCTCCCTGGTGGCATCGCTTTCGGCGATGTTCTGGCTCAGGGGCAGGTGGCAGAATGCGGGAGTGTCCAGGACCAGCGCGGTCACTCGGTCTGAAAAAGCGGTGGTGAAGACTGCGGCTGCGGCCCCGAAGCCCTTGCCGATGACGCCGATGGAGTTGCAGTTGATGTCGGGTATGAGGCGCAGCATGTCGATCGACCGGTACAGGTCGAGGTACACGGCCTTTACGTAATACGTGTCGCGGTCGAGAATATTTTCGATCATGTAACCCGGCGACGTGTGTTCCTCTTCGGATTCAACTGGCTTGAGGATGTCGTTGTGTCCCCGCAGGGTGATGAAGAAATAGGCTGCAGATTCTTCAAGGTACTGCTGGGGATACTGCACGAGGCTGTTGTAGTCGTGGATATGGATGATGGTCTTCGGCTTCACTGCCTTCCGGGGCACCAGGAACTCGCCGGTTATCGTGCTCTTCGAGTATCCCCTAAAAGAGACATCGTAGGAGTTAAACCGGTTTGTTGTTTTCCGCGTGTTTTTCACCAGTTCCGTTTCAAGGGGTATTTTTTTTATCTCAGCTATGGATTTCTCCCAAAACTGGTCAAAATCGATTTTTTTATCCTGAGGCGGAAGATTCAGAAAATATTTGTCGAAATTACTGTGAGGCATCGCTTTTTTAATTATTCGTTATTTTGTACAATAAATAATAATTATTGCTGAGTAAAATGTAGAGTAAGAACACCAATACCGACGAGGTAAGGATAAAGAAGAAGAATACTGAAACATAATAAAATGGCTTTCGAATCAGATACCTGATAATTTCTTCAGCGGAGAGTCCGTCTTTTCTGAGATTACGGATTTTCAGGAAAATGAAGAATATGAACAACGCGACAATAATGAAAATTGAAAGGTCTTTGACGATAAAATTAAAGGTGCTTTTATGATTTACGGCGAAGACGGTCAACGGGTAGATCAGCAGGTTCATTACCACCACCGATATGGCGGCAACGGCAAGGGTGAATACGGCAAGGGTGAATATCTCCTTGAATCGGTCCCGCAGCCGCCTCTTATCATACAAGTTGCCATTATACATAACGTATCATATCCTTATAACAGGCGGCACCGGAATTGAGGGCTTCCGTCACGGCCGGTGCATCAACAGTCTATTTTTTTTCTTCTTTACTTTTTTTGGCTTTTTAAATCTTTCTTCTTGTCTGCTTCTTTTTTCTCTTCTTTTACATCAGCTACATCGATGCCCATTTCTTCAAGCGCCTTTTTGGCTTCTTTGCGGACCTTGTCATTCTGATCATACTTCATTTTGTATTTTAAAATGTCAATAGTTCTTTTTTCCTTAAATTCTTTTATAAGAGTGACGGCCTTCAAACGCACCTGCGAGCTGTTGCTCCTAAGAGCGTTGATCAGTTTTGGGACCGCAGCCTCGTCCCCCAGCCTGGCCAGGGCCGCGACAGAATAGAGGTAGAGAGTGTAATAATTTTTCTTTTTCTTGGGATCATATGCATCGATGGTCTTTATGGTATCTTTGATATCGCCGGTGACTTCCTTTATCCCGAGCTTGGAGAGCGAGTTGACCGCATAGGCCCTGAGCGTGGTATTGGCGTCTTCATCCTTGTATATTTTAAGAAGAACGTCTTTCGATTCTTTTGATTGCACTTTGCCGAGAAAGATCACCAGAGCTTCCTTGATCCCCTCGTTGGTCTTGGCATTTTCCATCGATTCCTTGGCGAACTGCGCCAGCTCCACGGCTTTCATTTCGCCCAGCGTCTGGATCAGGGCCTCCGTAAAATTTGAATTATCTTCGAGTTTCTGTTCCTTGAGCTTTTGAACCAGTCTCTCTTTGGCAGAGACGGCGTTCATGTTCTTGAGGGCGTACACGGCGGCGGTGCGCACATCTTCGGATGGATGGTTGATTTTATCCGTCAGCACCGGTACCGAAGATGATTCCTTCAGCTCTCCCAGGACGGTTATCGCTTTTTTTAATACCTCCGGGTCTTCCTCGTCTTTAATCGTCTCGATCAGTTTTTTGAGGAGTTTTTCACGTGTCCCCTTGTCTTTGATCTGCTGGATCGAATTTATAGCCTTTGCCCGGTCTTCCTGGATGCCGTAATCAAGCGTCTGTTCGATCCATTCCGCTTTTTTTTCATCGGTCTGGGGCGGTTCCTTATCGATATCTTTTTTTGCAGTCTTGTCGGATTTTTTCGCTGCATCCTTCTTGCCGGTTTTATCGGACGCGGCTTTGGTTTCCACTTTTTTTGGAACGACCACCGTTGTTTTTTCGGCTGTCAGCACCTGCGCCGCAGGCAGGCCTGTTTTGGGAGCTAGTAACAATGCCCCTGAAACCAATAGGATCAAATTTCTAGTTTTCATTGTTTTTCTGCCATGCCAGTTTGTATTAGTATCGGGTAATGATTATGAATTGACAAAAAGAATTATTAAACCAGCGTATTCGACTTAGGCAATTGTGATCCCCCTCCCTTGATGGGAGGGGCTTTATCTCATCATTCAAACAAACGTCCATCAATCCATATCCAGGAAATATACAACGTGGAACACCACTTGTCCATTAAAAAATTTCGGCGCATCGTGAGGTTCCTGACCGAGCCGTCTCGGGACGGCCGGCCGCCGTCGGGCGTATCCGTCGTCGGTCAATTCCGTCCCCATGAGAGCGATGATGAGTCCACGGCCCGCAATCTCATCGCCTCGTTCATCATTCTCATGTCGGATACCTCCATTGCCGGGTTTGGTAAAGCGCGCCGATATCTCGAACATACGAAGGGACCGCGCTGGGACACCGCGTGCAGATTTCTGCACGACGGAATGAGCCTCGTCTTCAAAGAGATCGGGGAGCGATATGATAAAGACGAACGGTTTCGCGTGGATTTTGACGGTTTGTATGAGCGTATCATCGCATCGGACCGGATGTTTACTCCACGGGAAGCGACTGAAGCAGTCTGGCGTGTTTTTTTTCCGGAAGGGATGATCGGCGGCGATGTATTGTTGAAGATAGCGTCTCTGCGTGAAAAAAGAAGCGTCAGGATTTCTTCCCTGAACGATGATCCGGTCCGCGCCCCCGAGCGGGAGGTGCTCTTCACGGCGAACGCGCTTGTCACCATGCCTTATTCAACGGAGAACTTTGACAGGCTGGATCCTGATATGCGGAATGCCGTAGAAAAACATGCCGGGGAAGAACAGCTGTACTGGTATGATCACCCTATTCCGCTTGGCGCGGCTCCGGAAGACAACGAGCTGCTGTACTGTCTCAGTAATTTTTCCGAAGCGCTTCTTTTTGAGGAGTCTGCGGGGAGGAAAGACCCGGCGCGGAATATCGATTGCGTGCTTTCAGTATCCGTCACTCACCGCGGTTTGCGCGGCATCGTGCGCGGCTGGCTGCAATCCGAGCTCGCGAGGGCAGGGAAGATGCAGGGCATCAACCTTTACGCCGTTACCGAGGATGACACGGAGCGGCTCCTTGAAGATATTATTTTGCCTGCGGCACGGCGCTTCATCGGCGATTGCGTTGAATCCTGCCTGAAAAATGTATTCGGCGTGGACGGCGAATATGGCAGGCATTACAGTTTTTTAAAGGCAATCGCCTTGTTCTGGCATGTGTTCGTTTCACCGGAGACAAAGGGCACCTTTAAGATCGACCTTGATCAGGTTTTTCCCCAGGAAGAACTTGCCGGCAGAACGGGGGCTTCCGCTTTCGGCCATCTCAGGACACCCCTGTGGGGAGCCAGGGGGACCGATACCAATGGCGATGCCGTGTACCTCGGCATGATCGCGGGCGCACTGGTGAACCGGAAAGACATTGAATCTTCACTGTTCGCGCCGGACGTTGTTTTTCCCGATCGGCCTCCTGAGGGAGATGAGGCGGTGTTCAGGAGCGCGGTACCCCAGGCCCTTTCTACCGCGGCTGAGATGATGACGCG
>Ga0209342_10006169_pt1 | contig 12200 bp, 10 predicted proteins | sample RifCSP16_2_FD_184023 | JGI IMG/M metagenome (GOLD analysis project Ga0209342, IMG submission 184023) | Soil microbial communities from Rifle, Colorado - Rifle CSP2_sed 16_2 (SPAdes) (version 2) | ecosystem: Environmental > Terrestrial > Deep subsurface > Rock core/Sediment | place: Rifle... | reverse complement strand
GATCAATGCGTCCAAACGCCTATTGAAGGGTGATAGTCTCCTTCCCAGGGCATCCGCCAATTCAGACCGGGATGATCCGCCGTTGATAAGCAGGTTCTTCCCCGACGGGGTCTGCACCAGGATCGCACTGCCATCATCAACATCCAGAAATGTAATATGGAGTTTATTGTCCGGTAATGTGACAACACTCTTCCAGACCAGGATGGTTATTAATGCGAAAAATACGATCAGGGCTGCAGGTTTCAATTGTGATTTCATTTTTTCTTTCAGTGCAGCCGGAGCATAGGTTATCCCAAGCAATAACAAATAATAGCTTACAACAAATAAAAATGAGAATTCCCCCAGGTAATAGATTCCATGGGGTATCCTTTCAAAAAGTTCGACCATGCGGATGGTGTACATCGAAAACGGCCACGCCAGCCAGGCCAGGATCTTCCCAAGGGGAAGGTAAACAGCTCCCACCAGGACAGCCAATCCGGAAGCAACCATCACGGGAGGTTGAGCTGGTAATATCAATGGGTTTACGAGAAAAGATGTCAGGGAAATCTGCCCGAAATGGTAGGCGATAATCGGCAAAGTTGTCAGCTGGGCTGCAAGTGTGAACAGCAAGTATTCAGCAAGAGGGGACGCCCATTTCTGTGCCTTATCCTGTGGCAGCTTTCTGGATAACCATCCCATCACCATACCCTGCATTGGTTCTGCATAAAGGATTAACCCAAGGGTGGCAGCAAATGATAATTGAAAACCAACATCCCATGGAATATTCGGATTGATAATGCACATCAAGAATACGGCAAAACCAAGGATGTTCAATCCATCTTGTTTTCTGCCCACCTGGGATGCGATGATGGCAGTTCCTCCCATGATGGCTGCCCGAATGACAGAAGCTTCTGCACCTACGAGTAGTGTGTAAAAAGTGAGTGCCATTATCGAGGCTGCCGCCCCCTTCCATCTTCCCAATAATCTCTTGAAAATGGTCATGAACATTGCAACCAATATGGTGATATTAAAACCGGAAATTGCGATGATGTGGGTGGTGCCGGTATTGCGGAATGCTTCCTGAAGGGAGGATGTCATTCCCTTATCAGCTCCCAGAAGGATGCCTGCCAGTAATGATCCCTCTGGTTCCGGGAAAAGGGCTCTTATCGTTGAGAGAAATTTTTCCCTTATCATGGAGCTTGATCTTAGAAGTGAGAATGTACCTTGAAATGGAAGTTTCACGATATTGTAAGCCGTGACCAGGGAATGGATTCCCTGCCTGGCAAGATAATCTTTATAGTTGAATCCAATATCGTCCGGTGGCGTTCTCAAGGTTCCTTGAAATTTCAACCCATCACCAACGTTATATTTTATATTTGGCGGCACCCGGACAAGGATAATCCCTTCAACCTTCGTTTCGGTTCCATTTGAAATTATGCTGGAGACCTTAACCCTCAGGTTGGTGTAATCATCTCTTTCATCTGGGGATGACTTTATCGTTCCGATTATTGTGACCCGTTTATTTGAATCGTTATACCAGGCAATATTTCCGGGATCCATTAAGGGTTGGCTGGTAATAAATCTCAACCCAACCAAAAAAATGGCTAGGAATGTAAATAAAAGAAGGGTTGTGCTTGTTTCATAATCTCCATTCTTCCTGATTTGTTTTTCAAATTGCATCCCTGTTATTAACAATAAAACATTGATGATTATCCAGGGAATAACGGAGATATGAAACCAGTCCACCAACAGGATACATCCGATGGATGCAACCCCAAGGAAGAAGAATGGTCGTTTAAGGAAGAAATTCATCCGCGTTAAACAAAAGCTTCATGGAATTCTAATAAATTTCTTGATTATTTATTTCTTGTCAAAATCCTTGCTGCCGCGCTGTATACGCTGTGCATTCATGGTCATGCTCTTGGCAGCCATTGGGGATGAAAGGTTCTGATAATCCATTTCAACTTCTCTCATCTCCCTATCAGAACGGTCCTTGCCCAGTTTATTGGCATATTCCCGCAGGTTCTCAAGATTTCTTTTTGCTTCCCCATCCATCTCTTCCGGTCGATGAAACCTGGTGCGATTCACCTTCAGAAGACTTGATGCCTTGAGTTGGCTGAATACTTTTTCCGCCACTGCTGGAACCAAACCCTCACGGATTTCAAATGCACCCTTCTTCATAAAACGAATGGTCACCCGGTTAATATTCTGCTTATGAATCTTCCCTGCTGGTGAAGTAAATTCCATTGAACCGCTTACTCTTAACCTTGACCCCGCCTTCTGGGGTAAAAGTGCCAGGCGCAAAGGAATTTCCAGCTCGGTATCGCAAGGAATATCGCCCAGTTCAACAACGGCTTTATTCCCATTTTGAACAACCGGATAGGCAATAGATAACGGTACTAGGGTAGCCCCTTCCGGAATTTCCAGGATCAGCCGGGTGTCTTTGGCTGCCAGGTAGGCTGCCTCTCCCAATTCACCGGCAACATAGATTGGGATTTTCGCTTCATCCTGGATATTGTAGAACCTCCCTCCTCCCTGGTTTGAGATCTCAACCAGCAGAGCTTCGTTATAATCTATACCGATTCCAATGGTCGATACGGTCAATCCTTCATTACGTGCCTTTTTGGCGATCAAACCAACCTTTTCGAGGTCAGTTTCACCAACATTTGCCATCCCGTCACTCAGGAGAAGCACCAGGTTGGTATCCTGTATGTTCAATTTTGAATTTCTGATCCCTGCCTCCAGTCCTCCAGCCAGATTGGTCGTACCGGTGTGAGAAATACCATTCAATATTTCCTTTATGTCCGCGATCACAGATGGTTGGATGTGAACTGGCTCAACTGGCGTCTTGATTTCATCCGAAAATGTCACCAATGAGAAGGTATCATCGTCGTGGAGGTGATTTAAAGCCTGCCGGACAGCTGTTATAGCTTGCGTGAGTTTTCCGCCAGCCATGGATCCGGAAACATCAACTACCGGCGTGAAATCCAAAGGGGGACGTTGTTTCCCGGGAGGTGTAGAATCTGCGGGCGGAACTTCTCCGGGAGTGGTTATGCTCAGCAGCAGGTATCGTTCTGTATTCTGATCTGCCGGGGCAGCAACCTGGTCCAGTTCCATTTGCACCTGTACATAAGCAGCTTTATCACCTCGGGATGTGCCATGCTCAAATTCCAATTCCCCTCCACAACGCAGACATGCCTTCACACCAACAGGTTCATCCTGTAACATCCCGCAAAATGTGCATCGCATCAGTTTAGCCATTTCTCCTCCTTTAATTGCTTTAAATTATACAGCAACGATCATTTCAAATTAATGATGGGCAAGGACCAGTTATTAATTACTATACCGCAGAAACGATAAAACCCTATAATGGTAAAATTCCATCGGTCTCATTAATAGGGATCCCCTGGATTAATGAGGATCCCTCTCCAGACGTTTTTCATTATCAAAAGGAATAATTTTAAGAACCTAATTCATGCAAAAGAAAAACGTGTTGATCCTGGTTACTGGCGCCACTGGTTATATAGGCGGTAGATTGGTTCCCAGGCTTCTTGAAAATGGTTACCTTGTTCGCTGCCTGGTACGTGACACCGACAGGCTGCTTGGTCGTCCCTGGCTGGAACAGGTGGAAATTTTCGAAGGGGATGCCTTGATCGAGGATTCTTTGATCAAAGCCATGGAAGGTGTCAGTGTGGCATATTACCTGATCCATGGAATGCAGGGGGGAAAAGTTCATGCAGAAAGGGATATCCAGGCAGCCAGAAATTTTTCCAGTGCGGCATATAAAGCTGGTGTTGAGCGCATCATCTACCTGGGAGAGTTGGTCGACCCCTCTGACGATCTTTCACCCTACCTTCGTTCACGTCATGAAACCGGGTACATTCTGCGCCAGGGTGGCGTTCCGGTCACAGAATTCCGGGCTGGTATCGTCATTGGTTCTGGAAGCCTTTTATTTGAAATGATCCGCTACCTTACCGAACACCAACCCATTTTGGTCTGTCCAAAATGGTTCTTCACCAAATCCCAACCCATCGCTATCCGCAATGTCCTTGATTACCTGTTGGCAGAGTTGGACTGTCCCGAATGTTCCGGGCGGATGATCGAGATCGGTGGACCCGATATCCTGTCTTACGCCCAGATGTGCAGGGAATATGCAAACCTGCGCGGTTTCAAGCGTTTGATGATACCGGCTCCTGTATACGCTCCCATGCTGTCAGCCTGGTGGGTGCATATGCTCACTCCCCTGCACTGGCGGGCATTGCTGCCGCTGATCGAAGGCTTGCATGCAGAAAGCATTGTACAGGATGATTCCGCCAGAAATCTCTTTCCGCAGATCAAGTTGCTTGATTATACAACTGCGGTTCAACTGGCATTGGGCAGGATCGCTGATGACAATGTTGAAACCTCCTGGTCGGATGCTCTTGTAACCAGCGGAGGAGATATCAAGCCATACTCTTTTGAGCTTCACGATGGCATGATGATCGAAGAACGAAGGAAAGTGGTTGATTTGCCTGCTTCTTCTGTCTATAGATCATATATGGGATTGGGTGGCGAACGCGGCTGGTTGTATCTTGATTGGACCTGGGTTATCCGTGGCTGGATCGACAAGCTAGTTGGAGGGGTTGGGCTGCGGAGAGGCAGGCGGAATCCGGACCAGCTCTATGTTGGCGAATCATTGGATTTTTGGCGGGTGGAAGCCGTGGAACGTGATCATCTTCTTCGGCTGCGGGCTGAGATGAAGGTACCTGGAAAAGCCTGGTTGCAATTCAGTTCCTCTACCCAATCCGATGGAAAAACTCTCTTAAAACAGACTGCTTACTTTGCACCGCGTGGCTTGACTGGTCTGATCTATTGGTACAGTCTTTACCCGATCCACACTTTTATCTTCAGCGGTTTGATACGGAAAATTGCAGAACGTGCTTACAAACTGGACCAGGAAAGTGAAAATGCCTAAAACTCCTCCTGAACGTATCCTTGTAACAGGAGCTAGCGGGTATATAGCCAGCCAGCTTATCCCATTTCTCCTTGAAAAGGGGTATAGGGTCAGATGCCTGATTCGTGATGTTGATCATTTGAAATACAGAAGCTGGGTATCACAGGTTGAAATAGTAATCGGCGACCTGACCAAACCGGAAACGATCAAACCCGCATTAAAGGATATTTCGCAGGCATATTATCTTGTCCACAGCATGGCCAGCGGTGATCACTACACGGACCGAGACCTGCTGGCTGCCAGGGATTTCTCATTTCTATCCAAAGATTCCGGGGTTAAGCATATTATTTATCTGGGGGGATTGGCAGATCCCGGCGAAAAGATCGCCGCGCATATGCGCTCACGCATTCAAAGCGGTGAAGCTCTTTGCACGGGTGGTGTTCCAGTGACCGAGTTCCGTGCCAGCGTCATCGTGGGACCGGGAAGCATCTCCTTTGAAATGATCCGCTACCTGACGGAACAGTTCCCCCTGATCATTTGTCCACGCTGGATGCCTAATCTCTGCCAGCCCATCTCGATTCAGAATATTATAGATTACATGCTCGCCGCTTTGGATCTGCAGAAAGACCACAACCAGGTCTTTGAAATTGGCGGCAGTGATACGATGCGATATGCAGATACCATGCTGCGTTATGCCCGGATTCGAGGGCTTAAACGAAAAATATTGATCCTGCCGTTTAACCCGGTGGCAATCCTGGCGTATTTCATGTCCTGGTTGACTCCTGTTCCAGCGTCGATCACCCGGCCGCTTGTTGAGGGATTGCAAAGTTCAAGCATAGTCAAGGATCCTTCAGCGCTTGAAGTATTTCCAACCATTCATCCCATGGATTTTGATTCCTCAGTTCGGGAAAGTCTCTCCCAGTTGGAACCCACTCTTGTAGAACCTCTTTGGCGCAGGGATTCAGAAGAGAAAAGATTATTTAAACATGCCGGCTTCTGCATCCAGAAATACCAGGTAAAAAGCACCAGGGAGATCGATACCATTTTGACGCGTTGTAATGGTCCCGCAGGAAACTGGGGAGAAATTGAATGGGATCAAAAGGATCATCATCTCGGACAAGGGAACAAACAAACCATTATTTTTCAAAGGTCTAATAAAAACCTCCCGGGAACTCTTTGGCGCGAAATTCGCATCCTGGAGCTCAAAGGACTGAACCAGGTAAGCCATACTCTCCTGTTTGCAGCGGATGGAGCACACGGTTTTATCTGGTGGTACCTGTCGAAACCCTGGCGAAGTATTGCTCAAAAGCAGGAATTAAAAACATTGGTTACATAATGCCAAGTTTATTTAAGAGATAATTGGAGGCAGGAATTCCAGGGGTGTGACCGGTATGGAATCGGTTTCCTGATTATAAAACCACAGGACAAAGATTCTACTCAACGGGAAACTGGAGGGACATGGTAAACTTTATGGGTATTCATGAGTATCCTAAAATGCATTTTGGTGTTTGAAGTCAGAGATTTATCGCCCGAGGAGAAGACTATATGATCGAACAAGATTTCCTTATTTACTTCCTTTATTTACCTATAAGTCTGGGTGTGGGAATTTTCCTAACAGGAATAGTTCTTTTATGGATTGATTCCCGTCGGCAGAAAAAAATTGTCAGCATCCAGACACAAGACTGGCTTGAGACAGGTGGCAAGGTTCTTGAAGCCCGTTTGGATGAATGCCCAAAAGATGAAATCGATCCACAGGAAACCGGGAAATATTACCAACCAGTGGTCAGATATGTATATACTGTTGGTGGCGTGGAATATCACGGTGATACAGTTTATCCCGGTGACTGCAAGAATATCAATGAAGAAGAAGCTCGGGAGTTCCTCGAAAAGTATCCTATTAATTCCTATATTCCAGTGATCTTTGATCCAAATGACCCCAATTCATCAGCATTGGAACAGCAGCCGCGTCAATCCAACCGTGTTCGAATGTTTGGATTGTTGTTCACCTGGTTTGGTGTTTCAGTTTGTTGTTTCTCATCATTAATGATCTTTATCATGTCAGCCAATATTCTCTAAGTATTATTGATCTCACCATTGAACAAAAGAACCGCTGCCAATGCAGCGGTTCTTTTGTTCAATTTAATAATTGGTGATTAATTATCCAGGGCTCCTGCATCGATCCAATCAATAATGATCTGAATTTCACCATCAGTCAAAGGATCACCTAGTGGAGGCATTTTAAAGTCTGTCGTGGCTTTTAGTAGACCTATCAATTTGCTGTTACCTGAATCACCGGGTATGATCCATGGTCCGCCTTCTCCTGAAGATACGGTCAGAGTTGCTGTGCTGATATCATACCCCCCTTGCCCATCGCTGGAATGATGGCAGGCAAAACAGCGTGCTTCCAGAATTGGAAATACATTAACTGAGAAACTGACCTCTCCACCAGGAATAGCTCCCGAACTTGTAGGAACAGGCGTGGAAGTTGGTTCCGGGGTCACAGGAGGATTGGTTTCCCAGTTTCGGATGAACGCCACTACCGCTGCGATCTGGTCATCGTCCAGTGGCCCGCCATAGTTGGAGGCAAAAGGTGACATACCAAAGTCAGGCTGTCCCATTGAAATGATTTTTCGGATGGTGGCATCATCCCTCGTCTTCAAATATTCAGATGAGCTGATTGGAGCAATGATATCACCCGCAAGTGCCGGGTTTGGCCCCCCCTGTCCATACTGCCCATGGCAGGCTGTGCAGTTATCAGAAAATACCTTCTCGCCTGCAATGACCCCGGTTTGATTGCCGGATTCCTTCGTGTATGCCACCAATGCATCGATCTGGTCCTGCGTGAGGATCTCTCCCCATATGGGCATGGTGATGTGCGAACCACCTGAACGGATCATCACCAGGGCGCTGGCTTTATCAGGTGCAGAGGGTACCTTGTCGCCATGGCAGGCGTAGCAATATTGGCCAAAGAGCTTTGAACCTTCCGAATCAGGTTGCGGATCCACCACGTAGGCAGCCAAAGTCTCCAGTTCAGGATTGGTCAATGTGCCTTTCCAGCCTGGCATGACCACTTCATGACCACCTTCCGCGATCAATTGCTCTAATTCCGCATCCGTGCCATTGAACGCGATCCCTTGTCCATGACAACCAGAACAATTAATGACAAACAGTCGCTGTCCATCCGGGGCTGCCAGGAAATTTAACAGGGAGTCAATTTCTTTGGATGTAAGGGTTTCATTCCAGGTTGGAATATCCAAACCCGCGTGGGGTGGATAATCTTTCCCTTCATTGAATACCTTGGTCAGTTCGATTGGATCACCGACCGCCTGCAAGGTTCCTTGGTGGCATGTTGAACATTGTTGTGTAAACAAGGCACTTCCATTTGGAGATAGAATGAATCCAGCCAGCAGATCGATCTCATCTGTGCTCAGGTCTCCTCCCCATGAAGGCATGCCCTCGTGTGTACCGGCAGCGATCACCATGTGCAAATCGGTTCCAGGTGGAACATCCACGGTGGGGCCGTGGCAGTTCGCACAGTTTCTTGAGTATAAATCTGCAGCTTTATCCACTACCACTGTTTCCTGGGGGGGAGGTGCTTCATTCAATGCCAGCATTGTCAGTCCCACCACCCCGATAATCACAAGCACAGCTGCGATACTCGCATATGGTCGCTGACGGAAATGTCTTTTTGGACTTTTATCAAGGAGGGGAAGAAGAAGTAACAATAAAATGAACAACCCCGGAATGATCATGGCTCCCAGGACTTCCAGTTTTCCAGGGAAATATTTTAATAACTGGAAGAGGAACAGGAAATACCATTCCGGTCTTGGTGTGTAGTTTGCATCATTTGGATTTGCTCTTTCTTCAACTGGAGCTCCAAGGAAATATGCCAGGCATACCAGGATGATCAGGAGGATCAAAGAAACAATGACATCCTTGAATATGATATTCGGGAAAAATGGGACACCTTTTTCCTTTGCTTTCTTGTATTTCTCCATGTATTCTTGCTGTTCTTGTTTTTTCATGGTTCACTCATCCTTCCCTGGCACAGCAGAAATACCGTTTCGAATCACAAGGTACAGATGAATACCCACCAGGATCAGCAATGTTGCTGGCAGTACCCAAACGTGGGTTCCGAAAAAGCGAGCCAGGGTGACAGCAGAAAGATCCTCGCCACCTCGGGCAACACGCAGCATCCAATCACCAATGACCGGTGCAACGCCAATGATCCTTGTTCCCACCGTAGTTGCCCAGAAAGCTCTCTGATCCCACGGTAGCAGGTATCCGGTAAATCCGAAGCCAATGGTGATAATGAAAAGCAAAACACCTGTAATCCAGGTGACTTCGCGTGGATATTTATAAGCGCCATAGAAGAAAACCCGCAGCATGTGCAGAACAACCAGGACAACCATTGCGCTGGCACCCCAGTGATGCAATCCACGGATGAACCACCCCATGGGTAGTTGTGTGGTGATATAGACCACGCTGTCGTACGCATGGTCGGGAGTCGGGACATAATAAAGCGTAAGCAGTATGCCTGTTACCGCCTGGTTTATGATGACAAAAAGTGTGGCGCTGCCCAGGGTATACAACCAGTTAACATGGGGGATCTTGCGAAGAAAAATGGCCTCCCAGACACTCTTCCAACCCAATCGATCATCCAGCCAGTTTCCGAATGTTGTCAGCATGATTACCCTCCTCTCCGAATGTACAGTATCCCATCCTCAACCTTGTTCTCGAACCGATCCAATGGTCGCGGAGGTGGACCACCGATGACAGTCCCGGTTTTTGAAAAAGCGCCGTTGTGGCATGGACAGAAAAATCGGTCTTCATCATCGATCCAACGAACCCTGCAGCCCAGGTGTGTACAGACATTGGATAGGACTGTGAAATCCTGTCCATTTTCGGTCAACACGTAAGCTGAGATTTCCTCCTGGGTCTTGATCCAACCGGTCTGGGTTTCCACCACGGTTTTAAACAGGGTTGGGGTGTTCAGTTCGATCTTACTGGTGGAACCGAGTTCAATCCAATCACCTGCCTCCTGTTTGGCGGCTGGTCCAACCACGTAAGCAATGGCTGGCAATCCATAAGCGATCCCAATCAAGCCGCCTACTCCAACGATGGTAGCCTTCATGAAATCGCTTCGATCGATCTTTTCCTCTTTTTTGGATTCATCCATGGTCTTCTCCTCAAAAAATTATTTCATGCCATCTTCTCACACATCTGAGTGATTATTAAATTCGAACAATTTGAGTGATTGGTAATCTCTTCACATTGAATTTTGTCTTTTATTAATTATGATTGCGTATTACATTTATAAAAACACGTTCAATGATATTTCGATTCAGACTGGCAGGGAAATTTCCCTGGGCTTTCTTTGGATCGATAACTAATAATACTTAATTTGAAATCTGTCTTTAGGTTTTTAAATGGGTGGTTGGTCAGGAGCAGCATAAAAGAGAGTTTACCACATACATACTTAAATATGCATATGTCGATATATCGCAAGTCCTATTGTTATTATTTCATGAAAGTTCTATTTCGGATTTGTATTATCCAGTGAGCCATTCCAACCAAAGATCTTCAGATCCACTTTTCCACGATCATCGAACAATACCCCCTCTTCTTCCAGGAGGATTCGCTGCAGTTCAGCACTCTCCCGCTGGCTGATCTTCCCCTGTGAATTGATCACCCGGTGCCAGGGAACATTATCTGGACAGGCAGCCATGGCACCTCCCACCCACCTTGGAGCGAAGGCATCATAACTCCTGGGATTCATCCCTCCCGGAGGAGGGATCAGGCTGGCTATAGTCCCATAGGTGGTAACACGCCCAAAGGGTACCTGCCGGACAACATCCCATACTTTCTGATGGAACAGTTCTTTATTGGGGATTGAAGAATACTTTACCATTTTCCTCCCGTCGATTCCTAAGGAAGAATTTCATACATGAGGTCATGCAATTTGTTTTCTTTTTTCCAGTTTAATCTGAGACCCACTCCCAATCCTTCATGCTCTTCATGGCATTCAGGTCGGTCAGATCAAGCTGCAAAGGCGTTATGGATACATATCCATCTTTTAATGCACCATAATCGGTACCATTCTCAAGTTTGCCAATGGGTGCTTCACCCCCGATCCAATAGTAAGGACGACCGCGCGGGTCAAGTCGTTTCTCCAGCACATCACGATATATCCGCAAACCCTGCCTGGTCAGCATGAATCCTTTTAATTGTTCATAAGGCAGGTATGGAACATTAATATTTAACAATACCTGTTCAGGAAGACCGGAATCCATTGACTTCTTGACGATGTCTCGGGCCACTTTTGCTGCTGTGCTGAAATCGATCAGTCCGGAATGGTATTCAGGCATATCCAGGGAAACAGCCATGGCTGGCACATTTCCCGTGATCACACCTTCCATCGCCGCCGTCACCGTTCCGGAATAGGTAATATCATGACCGATATTTGCGTTTGGGTTGATCCCGGATACAACCAGGTCGATCTTCTCATCAACCAGTCCCATTAATGGCATTGCCACGCAATCGGATGGAGCTCCATCTGTGGAAAGGGCTGAACTTCCATCAGCCAGGATTACCTCCCGGACTCGTAAAGGTCGGTCAAGTGTTTTAACATGCCCGGACGCAGACCAGTTCCGATCGGGTGCACAAACGGTAACTTTGCCAAGTGATCTCATGGCTTGAGCCAACGCCAGCAAGCCTGGTGCCGTAACCCCGTCATCATTGGTAACCAAAATATGCATGAAATTAAATCCTCTCAATTCAGGATGGTGTGATTATAGCCCAAGATTAAATTATGAAATAAATAGATCAGCTGACAAGGGGATTCCCGAAAGATAATGAAAAACAGATTACGGTAATTGAAGAACAATCTCAGGGTGATCTAATGACCCTGAAAGAAAACCCCTGCGACCACAGTTGCCAGCATCGTTACCACTACCGAAGCCAGGATGACTATGTTTACAATAGGATGGCGCAGAAATAATCCCAACGGATCTGGCAAAACCCAGGCTAGAGTCAGCAGCCCTGCCGCGATCCCGATCGTGATGAAGAAGACACCTGCCAATATCCAGGTCAATCCCCAATCCAGCATCGAGCCTGCATAGATCAACAGGCTGCCTGCAAGAATGGCAATTGCGATCAGTGATATTTTTCCTTTGGTTATTACCATTTTTCTCAGATCCTATTGACCAGTTTTTATAATCAGTTTATATAAATGAAATTATATCCCGTGTTCAATGTGGGAAATTTCCATTTTCGTTCTTCAAACCTG
>Ga0209342_10006168_pt1 | contig 12200 bp, 13 predicted proteins | sample RifCSP16_2_FD_184023 | JGI IMG/M metagenome (GOLD analysis project Ga0209342, IMG submission 184023) | Soil microbial communities from Rifle, Colorado - Rifle CSP2_sed 16_2 (SPAdes) (version 2) | ecosystem: Environmental > Terrestrial > Deep subsurface > Rock core/Sediment | place: Rifle... | reverse complement strand
GGATTACGAGACCCGCGGGTACTGATATCTCAGGGCCTGACCCCGGTCAGGGCTGCGGGGTCAGGCTAAAATTGGTTTCCCCTGTTTCATTGCCTGCATCTACTGTAACAGTCCTGGTGCTGTTTGTGAATTCACTATGTGATGCGGTTATGTCGTAGGTCCCTGCCGGCAGGCCAGACAGGAGATAGCTCCCATCTGATTTGCTGGACGTGCTTGCGATTTCTACAGTCCCTTCAAAGGCTGCTAAGGTCGCGTCTTCGATAGGAGACGCATCATTCTGATTGGTGACGCTTCCTGAGATGCTTCCCGTAGACGTGCTATTCACCACCCGGATGACAGGCTTGAACTTAAATTCATTGATTTCCTCGACCTTTTTAGGGGCGGCAGGGATGGGGAGAAAGGATTGCCCCACGTCAAAATCAAGGACGAGTTCAGTCGTCAGCCCCCCGGTTACAGTGATGGGTGGGTTTGGGAAGATCTTAATCCCGGATTGACTCCCGCTTGGCACATCAAGATTAAACTCTCTATCATCATTGAGCTTTATATAACCGGAACTAACAACGAGCCTGATCTGTCCATACGTCCCCTCTGAGAGTTTGGCGTTGACAAGGCCCTCTGTAACACCACCCCTAAGATCAAGCAGGTTAAAGGTCCTGGGGGCATCCAGGGGGATTGTTATGAATCCTGAGTCCTCTGTGGGACTGTCTGATACATGGACCTCCACCTTCTCAATAGTCACCTTTGCTTCGGCTATAAGGTCCAAAGGATAGGGGGCATCTGTAATCCTGAGACTCAGCGTCCCTGTTTCACCATCCGTTCCGCATCCTGTAAGGGCAACACTAAAAAGAACACCCACGATAACACCCGCTGTCATGATATTTCTAATAAACACTGTTGTCTCCCTCCTTTTCTCTCGCATCGTATAGTTAACACCTAATGTCTTTTTAAGTCAAGTTACTAAGAAGGTCAGAAGGACTATGATGCTGTTTTCTTCTTGGAGCTGTTAAGGCAGTCACTCTTCCACAGGCAGGCGCTATCGTCACAGTGATTATTCACGATGGTTCCATAACAGTTTAAATGACCTTCAGACTGTTGGATGGATTTAATGACATTCAGGATATGGACGATCGTTGATCGGTCTGTTATGGTTGTTGCTGCCACAGACCCTGCACTCAGTTTTCTCATGAAAACATTATGCAGATGTGAAGATTAGAGTAAGATTAGAGGAGAGATAATGAACTTTGATTTATGCCAGTTCATGGGGCCTTCCTAATAGGAATCCCTGGACGAGGTCCAGGCCTAACTCCTTAACGACTTCTAATTCCTGTTCTGTCTCAATCCCTTCTGCGATGATCCCTTCGGTTGAATAGTTGCTCATGGCCTGGATAAGGTCCTTTAGAAACTCTCTGAACTGCAGGGAGGATACCGACTGCAAGATGGTAGACCGGTCTATTTTGATATATTCAGGTATTAGTTGCGCAATAAAAGGAAGGGAGATAAAACCGGCGCCAAAATCATCGATAGCAAATTTGAATCCATTGGCACGCCACCTCTGGGCAATCTTTAACTGGTTTTCCACATCATCCAACACCTCCTTTTCTGAGATCTCCAATATCACCTCCATATTCAGGGGTTTGGAGATCTCTTTCATGTTTCTGAGGATATTAAAATCAACATTGATAAACAATTTTTCTAATCCAGCCTTGCTTGCAGTATTGAGTGTCATCTTAAAGCAGAGAGACTTCAGGTCGTCAAGCTTCCCAATGGCCTGATATCTTTTGAAAAGTTCAAGAATATTTAACTTACCCTGGGGGTCACGGCCTAAGGCCTCATAACCAAAGACCCTGTTGGAGCGCACAGCAATGATCGGCTGAAACACCAGCTTGACAGATTTTTCATCGATATGATATTCCTCTTCACCTACATGGACCTTTTCTCCACTCTTTTTTGAGATATGGAGCGCCCGGTCTGCCAGGTGCAACAAATCATCGGAATGAGTTCCATGCTCTGGAAAAAGGGCAACGCCCATGCTGAGGTCCAGATCGATAAGCGCCTTCTCCCCAATCCTCCGGACACCCTTTCGAATACGTTCTGTAGCAATAGAAACACCTTCCCGTGTTGTGTTGGCCAGGGCCACTACAATCTCATCCCCTCCCCACCGGGCGACCAGGTCCATACCACGGGTAGCCTCTTTAATGACCTGAGCTACTGCTTTGAGCATCTCATCTCCAACCTGATGCCCCCAGGAGTCATTAATTGACTTAAAGTGATCAATATCACAAATCAGAATGGCCATGAGGTACTTATTCTGATCTGCCCGGGCAATCTCCTGATCCAGCCGGTCTTTAAAATACCGGCGGTTATAGAGGTCGGTCAGGTTATCGCGGATGGCCTGGTATTCCAGGGTGTCCCGCATCTTTCCCAGTATGCGGCGGGTGTTGACCACATAGGCGCAGAAGAGAAATATCAGGACACAGAGTCCACCCAGCGCCCTGTTGGCCATAGAACGCACTAAATTAAAATTCTGATAGGCCTCATCTAAGATGAAGAAATAGGTTCCTATTGTAATCGTGCTTAAGATAAAGATAAGGACGAGGGCTAAGAGCCAGAGGTGCCATTCACGGCGTTCAACAAACCTGACATTGTCACTGACTGTACTGTTCATTTGTGATGAGTGAGTTGAAGATCTTTTCTGCCAGAATGGCGTCCCTGCTTTTCTGGTAGGAGCTAAACCTGCATATCCTGTATTGCACACCTATTTTCGGAAAAAAAATGGAATACATAATATGATGCTGTTATGATAGAATGTGTCGGCCAAATGAGGCAGCCAAATGAAGCAGCCAAATGAAGCAAATTGACGGGGCGGATGGATGAACATTTTGATCGTGGGCAGCGGGGCGGTGGGCGGCTATTATGGCGCTTGTTTGGCGAGGGCCGGGCTGCAAGTTTCTTATCTTGTTACCCCAAAAAGTCTTCCAGTCATTCAAAGAAAAGGGCTGATCGTAAAGACCAGGGGTGAGGTATGGACAATCCACCCCAGGGTATCTGCAAGTCCGGCAGAGCTGTCCCCCTGTGACCTCATCATCATCGCGGTCAAGCGGTATGATACAGAATCCGTTCTCAATTCCCTTCAGCCTGTCATTAAAGAAGACAGCATCATCCTTCCCCTGCAAAACGGGGTTGACAGCGAAGAAGATATCCTGAAGCGGTTTCCCCACGCTCATGTCCTGGGGGGAATCGCCTTCATAGGGGTTAAGTCAGAAGAGCCGGGGGTGATCTTGCATCAGGGGGCCGGGTCTTTAAGCATCGGAGAGCTTGACGGGAGTGAGAGTGAGCGGCTGCAGACTGTCGTCAGGATATTTAAAGATGCAGGTGTACCGGCAAAACCCTCCCGTGATATCTATAAGGCAAAGTGGCAGAAGCTATGCTGGAATGCCGTATTTAATCCCCTCACCGTCATTCTTAATGGTCCGATTGACTATATTCTGGATTCAAAGGATGCCGTAGAGATTGCCTATGGTCTGTTTAACGAGATCAGATCTGTGGCAGAGAGGAGGGGGATTATGCTTTCAGCAGATCTGATGGATGAACATATTGCCGTCACACAGAAGTTGCGCGGTTTCCATACCTCCATGTACGAGGATTTTGTGAGAGGAAAGCCTACAGAGATTGACTACTTTAATGGTTATGTATGCAGAGAGGGGGGGAGGCTGGGCGTCCCGGTTCCGGTAAATTGTACGGTTGTGTCGCTTGTTAAGGCCATTTCCTGCCGGCCCCGCAAGTTAAGTTGACACCCCTCCTTTTTTTTGTAAGAATAACTGCGGCCATCATAAAAATTTAACATCTTTATGGCCGCAGTTACCCTGAGTATAACGAAGGGTCTCTATATTATTTATGGCATTATTCAACTATACCTCAAGAGAAATAAACGCAAAGATCGTGTATTATGGTCCCGGTCTTTCCGGCAAGACGACCAATATAAAACACGTTTATGAAAAGATCGTGCCGGAAAAGAAGGGCAAACTGATTACCCTCCCTACCTATGGGGACAGGACACTCTTTTTTGATTTTTTTCCCCTGGATGCGGGTGAGATAAAAGGATATAAGATCCGTTTTCATCTGTATACGGTCCCTGGTCAGGTGTTCTATAACGCTACAAGAAAGCTCGTGCTCAAGGGCGCTGACGGCGTTGTCTTTGTGGCAGACTCGCAGGAAGATATGATGGACTCCAATCTTGAAAGTATCAGCAATCTGAGGAGAAATCTTGCGGACCACAGCATCAATTTAGATGATTTTCCCTTTGTGATCCAATATAACAAGAAAGACCTCCCCCATACACTTCCTGCTGAGGCGCTGAACAAGGCCCTCAATCCAGGGGGCGTCCCTTCTTTTCCCGCCTCTGCAGTAACTGGTGAGGGTGTCCTGGAGACACTAACGGCGGTAAGCAGACTGGTGCTGGCGGACATGAGGGAGATGATCGAGACGGGACGGCCCAGGAAGAGAACACCGGTGCAGCCGGGGCAGATGATGCCGATGCCCCCTTCGGCTGAAGCAGAGATGCTGCAGGAGAAGACAGAGGACTTAAGGAGCTGGGTGCAGGAGGAAGGCAGGGAAGGAGTATCGGACAGCGAATATCCAAAGGGGCTTGTGAAACCGTCAGATATGGAAAGTATCGAACTGGGAAGGCCGGTCCCCGAGGTCTCGAAGATTACGGAGATGGTCATGGAGGGGATCTTTAATGTGGCATTGAATGTCAAACTCAGGGTTGTGACTTCCAAAGAAGGGGATAAGCTCAAGGTCAAGGAGATTGCGATCTCAGATTTTGAGCCCAAGGAGATAGACGTAAAGGAATAAAAGGAGGTTTCTATGTCTGGTCATTCAAAATGGGCTACCACGAAACATAAAAAGATGGCCATAGATGCAAAGCGTGGGAAGATATTTACAAAGGTCCTCAAAGAGATCACAGTGGCGGCAAGGCTTGGGGGGGGAGACCCTGCCGGGAACCCAAGACTGCGGTCAGTTATCTTAAAGGCCAAAGAGGCAAACACGCCGGCGGATAACATCAAGAAGGCCATACAGAAAGGGACAGGAGAGCTGCCGGGGGTTACGTATGAAGAGGCTGTATTTGAAGGATATGGTCCCGGAGGGACAGCCCTTTTAATATCGATCATGACGGACAACAAAAACCGGACCGTCCCGGAGATCAGACATCTATTAAGCAAGAATGGCGGGAACATGGGTGAGGCGGGGTGTGTCTCATGGATGTTTGATAAAAAAGGGTATCTCGTTGTTGAAGGCGGAAAAACAGGAGAGGATAACTTGATGGCCCTGGTGTTGGAGGCCGGGGCCGAGGACATGAGAAAGGATGGGGATAACTTTGAGGTGATCACGGCCCCAGGGGATTTGGAGGTGGTCAAAGGGGCTATTGAGAAGGCGGGTATACCGATTGCGGCATCAGAGGTTACGATGCTGCCGCAAAACTATATAGATCTTGATGACAAGACCACAGAGCAGGTCTTAAGGTTGATTGAGCTCCTTGAAGACCATGATGACGTGCAGAACGTCTATGCCAATTTTAATGTAAGAGATGAAGTGATAGAAAAGATGGGGCGGTGAACAAGGAGTGGCAATGCGGGCATTGGGTGTAGACCCTGGAACTGTTGTCACAGGCTTTGGTCTGGTAGATGAAGAAGATAACCACCTCTTTCACATCACTTCCGGCAATATTAATCCTCCTCAGAAGGCGGATATGTGCAGGCGTCTTCAATGTATCTATACGGAGATCAATAAGCTCATACAGTCCTATAAACCTGATACCGTTATCATCGAAAAGGGGTTTTATTCCAAAAATGTCCAGACCGTGGTCAAACTGGCACAGGTGAATGGAATCATCATGTTAGCCGCCACGAATGCCGCGATCCCTGTGTTTGAGTATACCCCATTGGCAATAAAGCTTGCGGTAGTCGGTTACGGAGCGGCTACGAAAGAGCAGGTACAGCATATGGTAGGTCAGATCCTGAAGATTGATAAACCGGTTGAGTCTCACCATGCAGCAGATGCAATTGCTGCGGCGATATGCCATCTTCATAGGAAGGTAGCTGTACAGAAATAAGGGATGTATCACTCTATATGATAGCCTTTCTTCGTGGTTACCTTCTTATGAAGACCCCGCAATATGCGGTCATTGATGTCCACGGCGTAGGGTATAAGGTCTTTGTCCCCCTTTCCACATTTCCAAAGCTTCCTTTGCACCAGGAAGAGGTAACACTTCACACCTATACCAACGTGAGGGAAGACGCTATACAGTTGTATGGATTTTTGAGCAGGGAGGAGAGAGATTTCTTTATGATGCTCCTGACGATTTCAGGAATTGGTCCTAAGATGGGACTGAACATCATGTCCGGTCCCTCTTTATCAGATCTGATGGAGATCGTGGATCAGGGGGATGTTACGAGGCTGAGTATGATACCGGGTGTGGGGAAAAAGACAGCGGCCAGGATCGTCTTAGAGCTGAAGGAAAAGCTTGTTCCTGTAAGTTCTCCCGCTGAAAAAGGGGGGGCAGATCCGAAGATTGAGGCCGATGTCCTCTCGGCGCTGATGAACCTCGGGTATCCGAGGGTGCAGGCCCACGAGGCGATCAGGAAGGCGTGGAAGGATGATGGGAAGACGCCGATCGAGGAGATGATCAGGGAGGCGTTGAAGATCCTGGCAAAGGGGTAGTTGTTATTGCGGGGAAGACAGAATGGAAGATCGTATCGTGACAGGCCAATTAGACGAGGAAGAGAAACGTTATGAGGCAAGCCTGCGCCCTCCAACATTATCCGAGTATATTGGCCAGGACAAGGTAAAAGAGAACCTGCAGGTGTTTATAGAGGCGGCTAAGAGACGTTCTGAGGCGCTGGATCATCTGCTCTTCTATGGTCCGCCGGGACTTGGGAAGACAACCCTTGCCTATATCATTGCCAGAGAACTTGGGGTAGGCATAAAGGCCACGTCAGGCCCTGCGATAGAACGTCAGGGTGATCTTGCCGCCATCCTGACCAACCTGCAAACACACGAAGTCCTGTTTATTGACGAGATCCACAGACTGGACCCGGCTATTGAGGAGATACTCTATCCTGCCATGGAGGATTACCAGATCGATATCGTGATAGGCCAGGGACCCGGCGCCAGAATTATCAAGCTGGATATCCCGAGGTTTACTCTGATTGGAGCAACAACAAGGAGCGGCCTCCTCACCTCTCCACTCAGAGACCGGTTCGGGATTATTACAAGACTCGATTTCTATAAGCCGGGAGAACTTAAAAAGATACTCCAGCGTTCGGCTAAGATCCTGAATGTCCGTCTTGATGAGGACGGGGCAGAGGAGATTGCGTGCCGGTCAAGGGGGACCCCCAGGATAGCAAACAGACTTCTAAGAAGGGTCAGGGATTATGCTGAAGTAAAGGCAGACAGTTTCATAACGAAGGATGTTGCCCGGAAGGCGCTTACCATGCTGGAGATTGATGAACGGGGTTTTGACATGATGGACAGAAAGCTCCTGCTCACCATTATTGAGAAGTTCAGCGGCGGACCCGTGGGTGTGGAGACGATCGCCGCCGCTATCAGTGAGGATAAGGACACCATTGAAGATGTCTATGAACCCTTCTTAATCCAGGAGGGATTCCTAAGCCGCACCCCCCGGGGCCGTTTGGCTACCCCCCATGCCTACAGGTACTTTGGCATATCCATACAGGGAGAAGAGCAGGAAAGGCTGATATAAATAGCAGGCAGTTTATAATCCCCCCCGTTGTTGCAAAGCCGGACAGAATACGCTATCATAGCCCAATAAAATAGGGATACTTAGAGGCATTCTCAGATGAAACGTTCATGAGCCCGGGCTCACAAAGGGCCATGAAAATCTGGTTGCTTAAAGCCCAATAAATTGGGCAACTACAAGAACCTGGCTGGCAGCGACGCAACCGGTGTAGTTGCCCGATTTATCGGGCTCAAGGGGCATTTTCAAGTGAAAGAATTAGAGAAGCTGCGTCAGGAGATAGACAAGATTGACATAGAAATCCTGAGACTTCTTAACGAGCGGGCAAAGATCGCTATTGATATTGGCAAGATAAAGAAGGAAGAAAAATTAGCGGCCCATGTCCCGCAGCGGGAGAGGGCGGTATACGAAAGGCTGGAGAGGGAGAACAAAGGCCCTTTCCCTACAGAGGCCCTCAGGGTCGTGTTCAGGGAGATCATGTCGGCCTCCCTGTCCCTGGAACAGCCCCTCCGGGTGGCCTATTTTGGGCCGAAGGCCACATTCACGCACCTGGCCGCGATGAAACAGTTTGGTTTCTTTGCCAACTATATCCCTGCCGCCAGTATCAGGGATGTCTTTTCCGAAGTGGAGCGGGGCAGGGCGGATTACGGGGTGGTGCCTATTGAGAACTCAACAGAAGGGGTGGTCAGCCACACACTCGACATGTTTGCAGAGTCTAATCTCAAGATTACCTCTGAGATTATGCAGGAGATCAGCCATCACCTCCTCTCCCTAAGCGGGGCGATGGAGGACATTAAGTGCATCTATTCGCATCCTCATGCCATTGCGCAGTGTTCGGCCTGGATAGAACATAACCTCCCCAGGGTTCCGGTCGTCGAGGTCTCCAGTACAGCGCGGGCAGCAGAGATGTGTGTGGACGATCCCTCCGGGGCGGCGATTGCCAGTGAGCTTGCTGCTCAGCTTTACGGGTTGAAGATTGTCAGGGACCACATCGAGGATTATGCAAACAACTATACCCGCTTTCTTGTGATTGCCAGAAATCATGTCCAGAAGAGCGGAAGGGATAAGACCTCCATCATGTTTTCCATCAAGGACAGGGTAGGGGCCCTCTATAACGTCTTAAAGACTTTTACAGAGCATGAGATCAACCTGACGAAGATAGAGTCCAGGCCGTCAAGAAAAAAGGCATGGGACTATCTCTTTTTTGTGGACCTTCAGGGGCACGTAGAAGACGAGAAGATAAAGAAGGCCCTGGAAAGACTTGAGCCGCAGTGCCTGTTTCTCAAGGTGCTTGGTTCATACCCCTTAGGTGAGTGACGATGCTTAAATATGTCAGTGAAAATATCAAAAGGCTGGTCCCATATTCCCCGGGAAAACCTATCGAGGAGCTTGAGCGGGATCTGGGGATCAAAGGGGCGATAAAACTTGCCTCCAATGAAAACCCACTTGGGGCCTCCCGCAGGGCACTTGAGGCCGTCGAGAGATACCTGAACAGGCTGCACCGTTATCCGGATGGCGGCGGGTTCTATCTCAGGGGGGCTATTGCCCGGAAGTGGGGGTTATCCCCGGATGCCGTTGTTTTAGGCAATGGGTCTAATGAGATCATTGAGCTTCTGATCAGGACCTTCATGTCCCCGGGTGATAATGCCGTTGTTTCGGAGAACACCTTTTCGGTTTACAGACTGATTGTGACTGCGGCCAATGGCAATGTGACGACGGTCCCCATGAAAGACGGCCGCTATCAACTTGAAAAAATAAGAGAAGGAATTGGCCCGAAGACCCGGCTGGTTTTTATATGCAATCCCAATAACCCCACAGGCACTATCGTTACGGCCTCAGAGGTGAAGGCGTTCATGAACAAGATCCCTGAGGATGTCCTGGTGGTCTTTGATGAGGCCTATGCAGAGTACGTGACTTCAGGGGAATATCCTTTATCCATAGATTATCTGAGGGAGGGGCGTCCTGTGGCCATCCTGCGTACCTTCTCAAAGATATACGGACTTGCCGGGCTTCGCATAGGGTACGGACTGACCCCAGTGGAGATCTCAGAGATGTTAAACAGGGTCCGCCAGCCCTTTAACACGAATGCCCTGGCGCAGGCTGCAGCCTTGGCGGCCTTAGACGATGCGGAGCATGTTGAGAAGAGCCGACGGGTCAATCATGAAGGGAAGGGGTTCCTCTATAAAGAGTTTGAATCCATGGGGACAGCCTACCTTCCGACTGAGGCGAACTTCATCTATTTTCAGGCAGGTGACAATGGGAAGGCCATATTTGATGCGATGTTGAAGGAAGGTGTTATTATCCGGCATATCGGCGGGCCGAATCTGCGGGTCACGATAGGACTCCCGGAAGAGAACCGGAGATTTACAGAGGCACTGAGAAAAGTGCTGGGGAGATAAAGGAGGATATTTTATGATCATTGTACTCAGGCCTGATGCCACAGAAGAGCAGATCGGGCATATCAAGGAGCGTCTGGAAGGGATTGGACTCGCCGTCCATATCTCCCGCGGAAAAGAACGTACGGTTCTCGGCGCCATTGGGGATGAGCGGGTATTGCAGGAGCTCCCCCTTGCCGCCTTTCCCGGGGTGGAGAAGGTTGTCCCTATTCTGAAGCCATACAAGCTGGCGAGCAGGGAGTTTCATTCAGAAAACACCGTTATCCATATCAATGGGGTGCCTGTCGGCGGGAAGAAGATCCAGATTATTGCAGGTCCCTGTGCCGTAGAGAACCGGGAGATGCTGCTGCAGATTGCAGGGGAGATCAAGAAGGAGGGGGTGAGTTTTATCAGGGGCGGGGCGTTTAAACCCAGGACCTCTCCCTATACCTTCCAGGGGCTTGGCCTTGAAGGCCTTAAATATTTAGCTGAGGCGAGGGAGAAGACAGGGTTGCTGGTCGTGACGGAGCTCATGGATCCCCGTGATATCGAGATGGTCTACCAATATACAGATGTGATCCAGATCGGTGCACGGAATATGCAGAATTTCAGGCTCCTGACAGAGGTCGGGAGTTATGATAAGCCTGTGATCCTCAAGAGGGGGCTTTCGGCTACAGTAAAGGAATTTCTGATGTCTGCTGAGTATATTATGTCCAAGGGGAATCATAATGTCATCCTCTGCGAGCGGGGTATCCGGACCTTTGAGACCGCTACAAGGAATACCCTTGATCTCAGCGCAGTCCCTGTTCTCAAACAGTTGAGCCACCTTCCGGTCATTGTGGACCCCAGTCACGGCGTGGGCAAGTGGGACTTAGTGACACCCATGGCGCGGGCGGCCGTTGCCGCGGGGGCGGACGGGATCCTTGTGGAGGTCCATCCGAACCCTGAAAAGGCAATGTCAGATGGGGAGCAGTCTCTTAAATTCCCGGTCTTCAAAGAGATGATGCGGCAGATAAGGGCGATCGCCCAGGTGATGGGAAGGGAGCTATGACGAGGTCTTTACCCCATTTTCGCAGGATGGTTATTGCGGGGGTAGGACTTATCGGCGGTTCGCTTGCCTTAGCCTGCAGGGAAAAGGGGGTCGTATCCGAGATTATTGGTGTTGGACGGGGGGAGAAGAATCTTCAGGACGCTGTCGCCTTAAAGGTAATAGACAGCTATACATTTAAAATCGAAGATGCGGTTAAGGGGGCAGACCTCGTTATCCTGGCCACGCCTGTTAAGAGCCTTGCCAGTCTCGCAGAAGAGATGGCCTCATCCCTTTCTCCAGGAGCTATTGTCACCGATGTCGGGAGTGTCAAGGGGCCGGTCATCAAGATAGAAGATCTGATACCGCCGGCGGTGCACTTTGTCGGGGCGCATCCGATAGCCGGGAACGAGAGGTCAGGGGTAAAGGCAGCGTCGCCGGCCCTCTTTAAAGGGGCCAGATGTATCCTGACCCCGACATCAAAGACCCATGCTGACGCCTTAAACAGAGTGCACGCCCTGTGGGAGATGGCGGGGTCTCATGTGATTATTATGGACCCTGCCAGACATGACCGCATCTTTGCCGCGGTGAGTCACCTCCCGCATCTTGTCGCCTATGCCCTTGTGAACACCCTCTTAGACCTGGAGAAATCGGAAGAGGGGGTCATCTCTTATTCTGCCGGCGGATTCAGGGACTTCACGAGGATTGCGGCGAGCCACCCGGAGATGTGGAGGGATATCTGCCTGATGAACCGGGAGAATATTATTGAGATGCTTGAAAAATACGAGGCCACGATAGAACGGCTTAAGTCTTTTATCAAGAGCGGGGCTGCGGATGCGCTCTACAGGGAGTTTGACAGGGCAAAGCAGGTGAGGGAGAAACTATAGATCGGGGCAGATGTCATTCCCACTTTCGTGAGAATGACGGCCTGGTTGCTTAAAGCCCAATGAATTGGGCAACTACAAGAGCCTGACTGGCAACTATGCAACCGGTGTAGTTGCCCGATTTATCGGGCTCAAGGGGTATTTTCGAGTGAAAACTA
>Ga0209342_10006167_pt1 | contig 12201 bp, 25 predicted proteins | sample RifCSP16_2_FD_184023 | JGI IMG/M metagenome (GOLD analysis project Ga0209342, IMG submission 184023) | Soil microbial communities from Rifle, Colorado - Rifle CSP2_sed 16_2 (SPAdes) (version 2) | ecosystem: Environmental > Terrestrial > Deep subsurface > Rock core/Sediment | place: Rifle... | reverse complement strand
TCCGACGCGCCATTTAAAAAAAAGAAAAATGGCGTGAATAAAAGTTTAAAGAGTTTACTTAGTGCGCGTCCTAATCATGTTCCCAAAGCTCAAATACCTCAATCGTTCTACCCAAGTCCTTTGAATCCTTTTCCATATGAATCCAATCTTGGTTTCCGATTGCCTTATGGTAGCCTTGTTCTCGCAATTCACTAGCTAGGCTACGCATGTATGACCGGGCTTCTTTCTTGTTGGTGAATATCGTGATTTCAGATTCGGGCAAGTAACCCGGTGTCGCTTCAATAACGCCATATTCGCGCTTTGCCATTTGTTTCATCCAACCAGGTTCTTTATTTCATTCTCAAGAACGCGAAGCTCACGCGCGGTCATTCCACTTTCATAGAATACTCGTGCGAGATTAAGATAGGCATCAATATCCTTCTTAATCATAACCCGCATTCTCTCGGTTCCCAAGATGGCTTCGATAACATCTTCGGATGCCATCTCTCGCAGTTTCGTTTCTTCTCTTGTTAGTCGTGCCATTTTTCCACCTATACCTACATACACTAGTGACTATATAATACTTTTGTAACAGTTATTGGAAATGAGAAAAAGGTGGATAGGATGGAATTATGCACCAGGAATCCATCCTATCTTACTGGAGCCAAGAATCCAAGACCTCAGTTTTGGAAACGCTGGCATGGGGGACGCAATCCTGAATCTTCATATTAAGATTCGTCAGGAATGCGACGTACTGTTTCTGTGCGGTTTCATCACCGCGGACTTGTCGCGAGTCCCGAAGGGATTGGAGCTTTTCCAAGAGCCGGTTTGCCGTCTTGAAAGTGGATTCCATCTTACCCCGGAATACGATTGCCGGGGGACGCGATGGACCCCGCTTTACTCCCTTCTTTGCGCCGCGCTTTGTTTCGGTCGAAGGCTGGCTCGATTGACCCGGAGCCACCGGGCTTGTAGGTCTTGCGGGTTGCATAGTTTACCTCATACCCATATACACTAGTGGATATATAATACTTTCGATTCCCATACTTGTTTAGATTGCTGATAACATGGTGACGATTTCGGCTTGTGAAAGGTCTTTATCAAAAGTGAGAGTCAAACCCGTTTCGTCGTATTCATTATCAATAAGCTTAGCATGAGCCATCGCCGCAACCCAAAGAGTAGAAAACAATAGCTTAGGAGCAAAGGGACTATCGTATTCAAGCCGAAATTTAAAAGCCGTCATGGAATTTCCCCAACCCTAACAAATCTAACCTTAAGTCCATCAAGGTTAGGACATTCTGAATGCGTATGTTGGTCCTTTTGATAAGCTACTTCGCATACCGGGCATGAAGAAAGATGGAATAAGTCGCATCCTTCAAAGTGGAAAATAAACCCGCATTTCTGACAGAAATCAGGTTGAGAATGAGGCGTAAGCTTCATGTTGCGTATGCCACCGCGCGGGCCAAGCCATGTAATTTTCCAGCTATACATAGCATCAGATACGCGAAAACTCGAATTATTTCCATGACAAAAGCTCATCGGAATAACCTCTCAAGGAATGTAGAACCACGCGCAGATTCCCATGCCTCTTTGGCGTTTTTGATACACTTTAGATGATAAAGGCCAGGCATTCCGCGGACATATACTACAATGCCTTCTTTCTCACAATAGGTACAAGAGCCTTTAACGGTTTGCATTCTTGTCATCATTCCACCTTTGCCCAAATGACCCAATAGAATTGCCATGGCCTAAATGGTTTGCGTAGCTTCATAGCTCGGGCTAGTTTTATCGGAAAAGCTTTCTTCGCATGTCTAGCGATTGTCTTTGTCCCTTCGGTATGCGTTAGTCCGCAATACCCACAGATATAGCGTTCCATGGATACCACATACACTAGTGAGATAATAAACCTTTCGGTCCAAATGTTTGTAGTAGCATTCGCTACAACCTTACCGCCTTTTAGGTATTGACTCTTTTGATTCTAGGTATTCGGACATAGCATCATAAGGACTTTCTGTTCCAGATATATACGAGAACATACCTTCTACGTTTAAGTCTTTACTATCAAAGTAAGCTATATCTCTTGTATCGTATGGTAATGTCGTTTCGGGGATATTGCGTAAGGTTCGCCGGAAAGTAGGTTCTCTTCGCAATTCTATATACATTTTACCAGGTTCTAGAGCATGAAAGAAGATAGTGGCGAATTTCTGTATTGTTTCTGGACATGCTGTAGCTAATTGGTCTATATATAACATATTACCATAAAGCTTACCTATGATTCTTGCTACCTCGTTCATGTAACGCGAATGTATAGTACTAGAATGTAGCTTACTGTACGAAAGACCTCCTTCATCATAAATAAAAATCCATTTTACTTTTCTTGGCATATCGCTGAGCATGGTGAATAATTCTCTAGCATCTTTTACATAGATATACTTATCTGTTGGCTCTTTCTTGTAAATATTGCTAAGGGCTATATTACCTTCTTTGTTCCATCGCTCAATTAAAAGGCATGAATTGTTTGTTTTCCCCTTTCTGGGATTTCCTGACATTCTACCGAATTTTCCTTCTCCAAACCCCATTATCATAATATCAGGATTATAATATTGATAATCATCAATTAGTAATTCCGGCTCAAAATTCATAGAGCCTAATCCTGTAATTCCACCCATTTTTTCAGCTAAACGGATACCAGGTGGGATAGATGCCCTCAAACGATATTCCAAACCGGGTATATCTGAAGGTTGAATTTTAGGCTCTTTCTCATATTTACGGATAATTTTAAATAGCTCGTCCCTTTCTGCTATATCCCAAATACCAACAGTAACTATATTCTTGATTCTTCCCCAATCTAGCGTATTGAATCTATCCATTAAATTAACAAATTGTGCCATCTTTTCTTCCGCTAATTGAGCCATCTGTTTACCATAAATATCATAAGTGCTAGTAACAGGCATCATTTGTTAGCACCAAGTAATTTCTGTAACCAAGAAAAACTGGGCGGTTCTGGTTGTGGCCCTGCTCTTGCGATTTCAACAGCCCTTTCAGCATGACGCCCGCCGATTGATGGAGCATGTTCTTCAAAATATTTAGATACATCTATATCATGCCAAACCTCTTTAGGTTCTTTTCCTCCGTCCATAGAATCTAAAAGTGCAAATATGACTTTCGCTTGATATAATGCTGTTATTGTTGGTGGTTTCCCTCTTGTCGTTGTGATAAGTTTAATTCTATCCGGTAAATCTTCATGCGTCGGATATAATACGCCTAATGCTTCTCGTTCCTTTTCGGATTTCTGTCGGAAAACATCATCCGGAATCATAGTTACACCAACAAAGAAATTAGGTATGCAATAGCTCCTAGATTACCAAGTACTGAGACTATCAATAACATAGTTTGCCAATCGAGTTTTGTCTCAGAAGTGATAAGGTCTAGACGCTTGATTCTTGATAGTCTTTGTAACATAGTAGAAGTTATATCATCCCCGACTTTCTTTTCCGGGTCGAAAAAGTCAATAGGAACGGGTTCATCTTCTCGCCAAAGCTGGACATAGACAGTTTTCTTGATATTTCCAAATTTATTTTTGATATGCCATTTTCTGAATTTCTTGGGGTCAGGCCCATATTTCTTTTTCCCCAATGTAAGAAGGCCATGCTCATCTAACTGGGGTCCTTTTCGACCCTTAGATTGCCAATCGAGCCATAATCCTAGCTTATTTTCGACAATCCATAGATAGGAAAACTTTGCCACGGAACCTATATATACTACCTAGTATATAAACATTTCGTCTTTTGGCTTTGTGATAATTGTAATGAGTATCAATAAACCAAAGCAAAAAGATTAGCATAAAGATTAATCCGATTGCTAAATTCAATCGGTAATCTATTATTTTCCATAACCAATAAATATTTATCCCTTCTTTGTAATTGATAGACCGATGCAAACTGCCATGATGAATATAAAGAAAGCCGGGAGAACAATGTTTTCAGTCATAGTAAATGTTTGAATCGCTAAGAATACAGATACAATACTAGCACCCACCATAACAAATCTGTTATATAGTCCGACAACAAATAGAAAGATAAACATAGCAAAAAGCAAGATGAGAATTAACAATTCCGTAGGGTCAGCACTTAGCGGTTCTATTGCCATGAGAAAAACCTCTATCGACTCGATTACTGGAGTTGATGAGCCGTTTCCAATTAAGTAGATTCGGAAATTGAAATTACTGAGGCCCCGGAGGACACTAGTCGCATTGTAATCGTGAGACGTTCCGCTTGTCAAATCGGAATCAAATTCTTGGTCAACGGAGCTATTTCGGATAAATTCCACGCGGGTGATATAGTTTCCAGCGTTGACGTTTGAATAGGTTACTCGCACGAAATCGACGCGGCGATTTTCAGGAAGTGGGATTGTTGGACTTATCCAATCGCCCGATATTCGGAATCCGCCGGAACCGACCGTCCCAGTCGCGACGAGGAAATCATCTATGTTCATGAAACCATCTACCGCTCCATTGTTGCCCTGTGCAATATTGGCGTATACTGCACTTAATCCGGTCCGTATGAACGTTTCATCTTGGGTCCACGCCGAACCGTTGCATGAATAGTAGGTCGTATATGTAGAGCCCACACGGGTTATTCTTAGCCAAATAGTCAGCGGGCATGTTGGGTCCGTGTTGCTTCCCACTTGTGTAAAAACCGAATTAGTCATATTGAATGTTTGGAGAATGGTGCCAGCAAGGTTGCGTATATACGGGCCATCCGAACTCGCCGTCAGTCCGGCATCGCATGAGCCGGACACATCATATGTGCAAAGCTCTTGCCTCCGATTTGAGCCAGCGACAGTCGTTACAAACTTGGCTCTAACGTCGTAATCCCCGGTTAGTGTGGTGGCACTGACGACACCGCAATCCGAGGATGAGGAGCCCGTGATACTTGTCGAAAGGACACCGCCGATAATCTCTTTTGTGGCACAAAGAGAACCGGTGGAAACCGGGTTCCACTTGAACGTGTCCGCGTCCGTGTCCGCAAAGTAAAATGTATCACTTTTTAAGGATGCCAGTTCCATTGAACTATCTGCTATTCTGAGATTGTCCGTCAACGTTTCGACTCCATAATTCCCATCGCCCGGTTGATTCTTTGTCCCGGAATCGAAATCGGCTGTTGTGGTCCATGTCGCATCTTGCGCCTGAGCATTGATGGAAATAATGGGTCCTATTCCTACTCCCGCCAGCAAGAATAGGACCATAAAGGCTATGAATTTATAATTCATAATGCACCTTCCCGTCTCTTTCGGAGCCAAAATATCATTATGAAAAATAGAACAACGAGAGTAATAAAGCCTAAAATATAAAGAGCATTTGTCAAATGTAGAAGCACGGGTGGTGTTTCATCGGTTGTGAAACTCAAAATTGAGCCGAAAGATTCATAACCACTAGGGATTTCTATAGAATGGGCACGAAAATAATACGTTGTATTGGATTCAAGATTAAATATTCGTATTGAATACTGACCCGTTGAAGAAACAAAAATAGAAGAAGAATTATTTCCCAAAGACGCGGTATCTCCCCATTCAAAACTCAGATTTACGGATGAAGAAAATAAAGAATCCAAACGTCCATTGAGATTCGCTCGATTATAAGTAATTTGACTTGCTGATAATGTAACTAATGCGGGGTCCTCTTGTGGTCGAATGGCTAATGTATAAGAAGCGGTAGAAGAAGCGGTAGGAGTAACCGAGAATACTCCAGGATTTTCAGAATTGACTGCATTATGCCTTTGTGCTGACGTTCCGCTCCAATCACTACCGGCAGTATCGAGAAAATCACTTCTAACAATTGTATATCCCGAAGGTGGAGTAATAGACGTAGAACCTGCAGGTGAAGGCATCGCAATCATACATAGGCCTATAACCCAAAGGGTATTTTCAATATCCCATCCCGAAGGATTATTAAACGGTGGGTCGCCCGTGGCACTTCCAGCAAAAGAAATCGTCGTGCTAGTCAATGTCCCTCTATGACCTATTACACGAAAACTTTGGAAAACGATATCTTCTGATGAAGATGAAGTAATAGTATAATTTGTAAATTCGGTAGAATTGGCAATTTTCCCCCACATTCGTATTCTTGGATTCCCTCCGCCAACTGCAATATCTCCCAGTAAAGACCAACCGGGAATATCTATTCCGAACCGGGTAGGAGTATCTGTCAATGTATTAGTCGAACGAACGCAAATAGTGGTTAATAATAAATCTCCCGAAGAAATTCCTCCACTTGACGGGAGAAGAATATCATGCCCTAATCCCGTGTGACTGCCACCGTTTGCTAATTCAATAGTGGGGAAACTCGTAGCCTCGGAAGTTTGAAAAATAAATATAGAGGAAATCAAAATTATAATAGCTATTGCTATTGTTCTGGATTTCATTTATTCACCAAAAGGTTTCAACAAACGGAATACCTCAATACCAATGATAAAGAGCCAAAGTGTCCAAATTATATCCAATGGGACTTGAATTTCTGCTGGAACGCCGGGAATCGCATATAACCACGCAATAACCGCCACCGCATTTGCAATATGCTGCCCAATAAAAATGAATATTTCAACAGCAGTCTTAGCTCCCTCAATTAAAAGAGTAACCGCTAAACTAGCTTGACAATAGAATATATCTAATTGCGGAAATAAAGCGCCCGGAGGGGCTTGGCAAATCTGAACACCGAAAGAGGTAAAGGTTACAAAATATTCTATATATGATATTTGAACCGTCCCGTTTACAATTGCATCTTCATAAAGGGTAGAAACAAAAGCCGGGACAATAAGAGCGGCATCATAGATATAACCATCAGATTGTAAAGTTGGTAATGGGTCGTTCAATGTCCCATTGAAAGTATCTGTTGTTGTTACATTCTGAAAGGAATCAGATATAGGGCATGGCAAAAATCTCCCAAAAGGAATAACTCCTAACCAATTCGCTATATATGTCATTGGTAAATTTGCCGTTCCAATTGTTGTTGTTCTACATTGAAGGGTGATAGAAATTGAAGTAATTTCTGCGCCATCTACGGAACGTGAGCTAATATCTGACCAATTATAAGTAAAATTGGCAAAATCTCCGATTCGCGTTGGAATTGTAATTTCTACATATGATACATTCCCATCTTTAGTATTGAGACAATTGTTTCTATCAAAAGGTGAATCAGAACAACCTACCCATGTAGCGGTAGCTGAGCCATCTATAAATTCTCCCGAACGTTCGGCGGGGGTCCAAGAATAAGTATAATTCGTAATGCTAAAAGGAGTATCTAATGTCGGAAATACTGGATTGAAAGGTTGAGAAGGGCCATTTTCTGCGAAAATCAGAACCGCAATCATAGCAATAATACCTAATACAAACATAGTACGAAACAAAATCTCGCTCATTATAACCACTTAGACCAATAGAGAAATCCAAGAATTGCTACTAGGACAAATGGAACAAAAAGAGGTAGCCAATCAATACCAGGCGCAGAAACAAAACTGACGACAATAATCATAAGAATAAGGCCAAAATTACCTCGGAATACATCTCGTCCAAAAGCAATAAGGAAACCAAAGAAAACAATGAAAATAGTGGCAATACCTAGAATCGCTCCCGCTGAATCCGCGCCACCGACATAGGGCGCTAGAGCGTTTTCTAGGTCATTGAAAATCGTCATAGAAAAGTGGAATGGCGGGTCATTCCATGACGACGTTCAACGGTAGCCCATCTTCGAGCGGGCCGCGGGAACGAACGCAAAGATATACGCGAGAAGGATTCCAACTCCAATCAGGAGCGGGACAACCGTCTGCGCGATAGGCCCGAAAGTCGTATCGTTTCCGGCCCACGATGCGAGAGCGTCGTTAAGCGGTGTGAGCAAAGCTACGTAAACGAGAATCAGAACGATTCCCAAAACTAGCTTTTTCACAAACCCGCCAATGTCGAAATCTGCCATTCCATTTTCACCTCCCGGTCGGCAACCTAGCCGTTCCTGTATGTCGCTCCGGCTACTTATAGGTTTTTATACCCATGTGGTATATATAAATCAAATTAGATAAAAGTCCGAACCTATCGGTTAATGATTCAAAAAAGAAAAAAAGGGGGGTTGAGACTAAAGATTCAGACCCCAAAACCCGTTCTCATCACGGAGAATGGTTACTGGCGAACCAACTTTCGGTTGCCCATATCTCCGCACGAAAAGGGCGATTTTTGAGCGATGGCTCGGGTGCTTGTAGTAGCTAAGGGGCGTTTGTCCCTTAACTCCATCTTCGGTTGCGAAGAAAATCACCAAGATTTCTTGCTCGGGATTTCTCGCCTTTTCTCCGAAGTATTCCTGAGCCGTCGTCATTCCCATACGGACAATCTTTGCTGGCAAAGTATCTCCGTATTGGGGGATTTCGACGCTCGTTTCGCCAATATCTACCAATTTAGGTTCGCGCTTTGGCTTTTGTTCCGGTTCCGGTATTCAATCACCTCCCCTACCCTCAGGACTGGGGGAGCGTATCAATGATGAATTGAGAATATCGGCAGGTTTTCTTTCAATTTCCCGGATTTCTAACATAATTAGATGCCTATTCTTATAAGCGAAGAAAGCGAAACAAGACGGGCATTGAAATAGATTTACGGATTCAAACATACGGGTTTTACCAATTTGGGTAACACGAACATAATATCGTTCCAATCCGGCTTTGCCACAATTAATACACATTTTACTAGGTGGCATATTGTCCATTCTCCTTTCTTTGTCTTTCTACTAATGGTTTCCCAAGATTACATTCTTCGCATAAACGGGCGCGGTGATAATCGGATAATACGCTTGGCGTTTGCCAAACACCTCTATGCCTGACCAATCCTCTGTGAGAAAGATACCAATCAATCATGGTGATACATCCGCGGAACCGGGTAGACCACGTTCTAATTCTCTTTCTTGCTGGTCAAATTCACCAATATAAATTGATTCCACTTGAATCAAGAAATTACCGCCATTATCGTATTGTTGTTGTAGAATTGTTTGGATTTCTTCATCTGACATTTCAATAGGATAAGACCGAATAACCTTTCGCCTGATTCTCGTTTCTCGGATTCTTTCATAAAAGGTTACAAGTTTCACCATTTGCTTTTCTTCAGCAATAGGTCTTACTTCTTTCTCCGGTGGAGCTTCTATGATTAATTCTTCTTTCGGTTCCGGGAGAATAGGTTCTATTCTTTCTTCAATTATGGGTTCTGGAACCGGAATCTCCACGGGTTCTTCATACTCTCGACGGAATAATCGCCTAAAAAATCTGGTGATTCGTTCGCGGATTGTCGGCATTATCTATCCTCCATTTTATGATGCCCGCAAACACAATGTCCCTGATATTTATCTCGGAATTTGAAATCTCCCGGACAAAGAGTATGGTTATTGCCCCATTCTTCATCGCATCCCGAAAATATCCAATAGTAATCTAGAGGATAGTTTTCGGTATTCACATATTGATAATTCCTTTCGCCTCTATCATCTATATTAACTTGAAGCGTATCAATGAATTTCATTGAAGAATACCTATCAACCATAAGGCCGCTTACCTCCCGTTCCGTTGTGATAGTGCCAACAAGAAACACAGATAAAGGGCGGATAGATTACCTGATTACATTTACAGGTCGAACATTCCTTTCTTGTTGGCGTTGGAATTTCAGAAATCATCGAACCCATTCCGTTATCTTGTGGTTCTTTTTTTCTTCTGAAATTCTAGAAGCGCCCGGTCTAGGGTCGGGGCGCAAATTATTCCTGAGACAAAACTCTAAAGTGCCTAATCTTTCGGCTTTGAAGGATTCTATCCCTCTCTCTTCTATAACCTGAATATATGCGGGTAATCTTTCCGTAGCTATCAAATCATCATACATATATTGGCGATGAGAGAACCCGGACATTCCACCGGAAATATTCTTCCAAGATACAATTCGCCAAATAATAGGATTATCGGTCATTTTTTAATCTCCAACTCCTCTATCTCACCTGAATATCATTACATCCTTCGCAAAAATTAATTGCTCTATTAGTTGTCGAATGTATCCACTTATGAATATGTTCACCGGCAGTTTCATTATTGAATTTCTTATTAAGAATTGCATCTATATTAGGAGGGTTATATCCCATTGGTTTAATAATTTTGCCACCACTATCAGGCTTTCCACCTATCTTAGTAAAATTGGAACGTTTTACTTCTTGCCATACTTCATTAAAAGGAATATGAAATTCTACTGCTGTACCAAGAACAACCCATGTTAAATCTGCTAGGGCATCCGCAAATTCTACCCATTCGTGTTTTGCGATGGATTCGGCTAATTCTGCTAATTCTTCAGTTATTAAACGTATTCTACCCGTCCATACTCTATCAACTGTATCAATTCTATAATCTAATACTGACCTAAAATTCATTTTTTCATGCCATTCTTTAACATCATCAAATTCTGTCATAACAATACCCCGGTCAAAAGACCCAAGAAATACATTAGGAAAATTGAAACGAGCATAAATATTCCTAGACTATTTTTCTCTCGTTGAGTCATAATCCACGTTCCATCATATAATTGTTTCATTAATTACCCCCTAAATCATAATCAATTTCTTCATTGATTCGCCGAACGCATTCAGCACAAACCCGCCAATCGGCATCAGGATTATCAAATGGAACAAATCTCCCGCATTCGTCACATGGACGAATAGAACCTTCTAATACCTGATAACTGATTCCTGTCATCCTAATGTTCCTCCGGTTCCAGGATTAGGCAGTACGGACAGGCGGCGGGATTCGCGGCGGCAACGGGTTCTACTTGGGGTAAAGCCCGTTTTGTTGTCCCAAGCCCGCCGCCGCTCTCGCGCCCGCCGCCCTTTTGGATACAAACTGGACAATCTTCTGTATCATGTTTCATCATAATTCCTCCATTTTCTTTTCAACAAGACGGATTTCTTCAAATGTTTTCATCGTATAGATGAGCTTTGAATCGTATTTTAGAATCAAAGATTCAATATCCGAAATGATTCTCTCCACATTTCGACTGGGAGCCGCAATCAGTAATCCTAACCGCATAGATAACCTCCGGCTGAGGGGTATATGGGTGGGTGGGTACTTAAGACTTGTTGTTGTAGCGAACGCGACATACAAACTTGTTGTAGCGAACGCTACTACACAAACCTTAATGTACCCATATGTGCATAGGGGGTCCATGCATCAAGCGGGACAGTTATTATCTAGCTATCGAGATATATACCCGCTTTCTAAAGCCCGAAACATAGCCTTTGAATTGAGAGAAAGAATATCTCACTTTTACAATGGAAAAATCGTTATTGCTGGCTCGATTCTACGGAAAAAAGATTTCGTACATGATATAGATATTGTTATTGATTCTACAAATGAAGATTTAAGAAGATATTGCGCTAATCTTTTAGATTGCTTTGCTTCTCTAGGTAAAATATCAGGTAAATATGCAAATATTCCAGTTCAAATTTGGTTTTGTCCTAAAGAAGAATGGGCACCTATGCTTCTTGAAGTTACCGGACCCAAAAACTTTAACCAATTCCTACGTTCTTGTGCAAAAAGACAAGGACTATATCTTTCATCTAAAGGATTATTTCTTAAAGAAAGAGATAGAATGATACGAATAGATAATAATACAGAAGGACATATCATTTATATTGTTATCGGAAAAGCTTGGATTCCACCGGAGATGAGATACTGAAATCATGGAATCTTAAAGATTTTGATAATGAAATCTTCTTTTCAACAAAATTTTTAAAAAAGAGGATGAAAAAACATCCTGAGATAAGTGGAAGCCACGGAGTAGGTCAGGGGATTTCCCAAAGATGAGCGCACGTGACGGTGTGTACGTCGCCCACTTTATTCGGTCTATGTTTTCCCCGGCGGGAGCCAATGAAATAATTGGTAGCAGGGAAAACAAATTCCCCCAATCTGCGGTAGTTTCTCCTCTATGGAGAGTTTACCCGCAAACTAAGGGAACGGCCACGAATAAAGTAACTGTCGGCAACGGCTATAGTCGCCCGTTAAATTCCCCGTCTGGAATCCGGAAAACTGGTAAAACGAATCACCTAAAACAAAAATCGGCGTCGTTTTCGGCGTCGTTCGGTGATTCGGATGCTACCGGAAATTGGGTAATAACCTAAAAACTGGTTATTACTCGTTTCCGGGTAGCTACCAGTTTTCTGGTAGCCATCGG
>Ga0209342_10006161_pt1 | contig 12210 bp, 13 predicted proteins | sample RifCSP16_2_FD_184023 | JGI IMG/M metagenome (GOLD analysis project Ga0209342, IMG submission 184023) | Soil microbial communities from Rifle, Colorado - Rifle CSP2_sed 16_2 (SPAdes) (version 2) | ecosystem: Environmental > Terrestrial > Deep subsurface > Rock core/Sediment | place: Rifle... | reverse complement strand
ACCCACCCGTGGTATATTCGCCTCAACAATTCAATAGCCCCAAAAGGCACTCTTATCCAGAGAGGTGGAGGGACCGGCCCGATGAAACCTCGGCAACCCCAGACCGGGAATTTCCGGCGGAAGGTGCCAATTCCGGCAGACGGATGTTCTGGAAGATGAGAGGGCATAAGCCAAGCATCATTGCGCCCTTTCTGATTACCAGAGGGGGCGCTCTATATTTTTAGGAGGTAAATTGTGAGTACCACATTTATGAGTTCACCCAGCCTGATGTTCACCTCTGAATCTGTAACCGAGGGGCATCCGGATAAAATCTGCGACCAGATCAGCGATGCCGTGCTGGATGCCTGCCTGGAACAGGACCCGTTTTCGCGCGTGGCTTGCGAAACAGCCACCAAGACCGGTTATGTTATGCTGCTGGGTGAAATCACCACTCGCGCCAACCTGAACTTCGATGAGCTGGCGCGGAAGATTCTTAATGAAATTGGTTACGACAACAGCGAGATAGGCCTGGATGGCAATAGCTGCGGCGTATTGGTGGCGATCTCGCGCCAGTCCGGCGACATCGCCATGGGCGTGGATAAATCCCTGGAAACCAGGACAGGCGAGATGAGCGCCGCGGAGGTGGATGCTATCGGAGCGGGCGATCAAGGCATGATGTTCGGCTACGCCTGCAACGATACCCCCACCCTGCTGCCCATGCCGATCTACCTGGCTCACAAGCTGGCTCGCCGCCTGGCCCAGGTGCGCAAAGACGGGACGCTGCCCTGGCTACGCCCCGACGGCAAGACGCAGGTGACGGTGGAATACAGCTACGGGCGCCCGCTGCGGGTGGATACGCTGCTGGTGAGCACCCAGCACGCCCCGGAGATCAGCCAGGAGCAGGTGCGGGCGGCGGTGATCGAACACGTGATCAAGCCGGTGATCCCGGCGGAGCTCATGTACGGCGAGCCCAAGATTTACGTCAATCCTACCGGGCGGTTTGTGATCGGCGGCCCACAGGGCGACGCCGGGTTAACCGGGCGGAAAATCATTGTCGACACCTACGGCGGGATGGGTCGCCACGGTGGCGGCGCCTTCAGCGGCAAAGACCCCACCAAGGTGGATCGCTCGGCGGCTTACGCGGCCCGCTGGGCGGCTAAAAACGTGGTGGCTGCCGGGTTAGCCGAGCGCTGCGAGATCCAGGTGGCTTACGCCATCGGCGTGGCCCGCCCTTTGAGCGTTAATGTTGAGACCTTTGGCACCGGCCGCATCCCCGACGAGCGCATCGCCGAGCTGATCACCCAGCACTTCGACCTGCGCCCGGGGGCCATCATCCGCGATCTGGACTTGCGCCGCCCGATCTACCGCCAGATATCGGTATACGGGCATTTTGGGCGCGACGACCTCGACCTGCCCTGGGAGCGCACCGATAAAGCCGCCCTGCTGCGAAGAGCTGCCGGGTTGCAGGAAAAAATTAACCTGAAAGTATCTGCTACTGCTGATTAATATCTCAGGGTTTTTCCAGCCCGTGGGCCTCTAACAACGCCTGGTCGTTCATCAGCGCCTCGGTGGGGCCATCGGCGACGATGCTCCCCTCATCCATGATGACCATGCGCGGGAACAGCTCGCCTACCATGTGCATGTCGTGCGTGGACACCAACATGGTCATAGGCAGCTCGCACAGCAGCTGGATCAGCGAGCGGCGGGCGCGTGGGTCCAGCCCAGCGGTTGGCTCATCCAACACCAGCACCTCCGGCTGCATCGAAAGCACAGTAGCTATGGCGATGCGCTTTTTCTCACCCGCGCTCAGGTGGTGCGAGATGCGGCGCTCGTAGCCGCACATGTGCACCGCGCACAGGGCTTCCTCCACTCGCCGGTGAACCAATTCCGCCGCAAGGCCCTGATAGAGCGGGCCAAATGCGACATCGTCAAAAACGGTGGGGGAAAACAACTGGTCATCCGGCGACTGAAACACCAGGCCAACCATGGCGCGCAGGCGCCCCAGATTTTCTTTTCGGGCTTCCACCGCGCAGACACGCACCTCCCCGCTGCCCATGAGAATGCCATTCAGGTGCAGGATCAGGGTGGATTTGCCCGCGCCGTTCGGCCCGACCAGGGCGACCTTTTCACACGGAGCGATGCTCAGGGAGACGCCTTTGAGCGCCTGGTGCCCATCGGGGTAGGCAAAGGAAAGGTCCTTGACTTCGATCGAATGGTGCATATGCTGCTACTCTCAGATCAAATAGGCTAAAACCAGCAAAAGAGCCAATATTCCCAGCCCAACACCCAGGGTCAGCCATTGGAGCGGGCGGATGCGCGGCAGGGGCAGAGTGCGCGCCTCGCCATCATAACCGCGTGAGAGCATAGCCATGTAGATGCGGTCGCTGCGTTCGAAGGCGCGCAGGAACAGGCTGCCTGCCATGCCGCCAGCGACGCGCGCCCGCCACACCAGGCTGCCGCCTGTGCGCAGCTCCGCATTAGCGGCGTCCCCGCTGCGGGCCAGGCGCGCCCGGATCAGCCGCAGCGCCTCGTCTGCCAGGACGAATAAATAGCGCCACATCAGCCCGATGACAGCCACGATCAGGCGCGGCACACCCAGCGCGCGCATCGCCACGAGCAGGTCCGGAAATGGGGTGGTGACCGCCAGCAGGATGCCCGCCTGGACGGATACCCATGATTTCAGGGCGAGGCTGGCGAAGCGCGCCAATCCGGGCTGGGTAACGGTCAGGCTCCAGGCGCCAATGGACAGATCGAGCAGCGAGGCGCCTTCTGTGGTGAAAATGAGCGGCAAGGCAGACAAAACAAAGGGCAGAGCCAGCGCAGACCGTTTCAATACGTAACTGGCTCCCAGGTCGGAGAGGATAGTGGCTGAAAAGGCCAGCGCAAACAGCAAGATGTAGGCTGACCAGGCCCCGCTTGGGGTCAGGGCGGCGGTGAGGATGAAGGCCAGCGCGAGCACAAATTTCACCCGCGGGTCAAGCTGGTGGATGGGGCTCTGGCGCGGCTGGAAGGGGTCCAGAAAGTGGATATGCATAGACTCAGTCGGAAGCCCGGCGAGCGCGCCGGTTATAGGCCACCAGCAATGTGACCGCAAACACGATTAACATGCCCAGCACGCCCGCCAGGACGGTCGCCAGGGCCTGGTTGGAAATCCCGGGCAGCAGGTAATCGGGGATCAGGTTGAAGGGCGAGGCGCGCCTGGCATCCAGGAAACCAGCTTGCGCCATCCTCCATTCCAGGCCGTCCGGGTTGGAGGATGCCAGCGGCGAGGCAACCGCCAACCCAAAGGCGAGCAGCAGGCCGAAGGCCCAAATGAACTGGCCTTTGATCGGGCGCTCCTCGCCAGCCAGGAGCAGGTCCGGCCGCGCTCTGTACAGGAAAGCCAGGGCGCCCAGCGTGATCAATCCTTCACCGATGCCGATCAATGCGTGCACGCCGCCCATGGCTGGAACGGCGACATTGGCTGGCGACACCCCGGAAACCGCCAACTGCAGGGCGACGAGCAGGGCGCTCGCTTCGATGGACAGCCAGGTGGCGATGAACCCGCCGGCGAACAGCCCCCATCGAGCGCCGCGGGCCAGCCTTTGCAGCGTCCGGTAAGCCATATAAGACACCGCCACGCCGACCACGCCCATGTTGAAAATATTGGCGCCCAGGACCAGCAGCCCACCGTCTTGAAAGATCAACGCCTGGACGCTCACCACGCAGGTCATCACCAGCATGGCCGCCCAGGGTCCGAGCAAGATGGTGGCGATAGCTGCGCCCATCAGGTGCCCGGAGGTGCCGCCTGCCACGCTGAAGTTGAGCATCTGACCGGCGAAGATTGCGGCCGCCAGCACGCCCATCATCGGCACCTGGCGGTCGCCCAAATCCTTGCCCACCCGGCGGAGGGCGTAGCCAACGGCCGCAGCGGTCAGCAGCCAAAACAAGAGGGAGACCAGCACAGAGAGAAAGCCATCCGGAATATGCAGCGGTTGAGGGGCGGAATGCATCCTATTCTCCCTCCTCAGATTTACCCTCGGCAGAACTGCCGGCGGCAGAACTACCGGCGGCAGAACTGCCGAGGCAATCGGCGCACAGACCGAGGATCGAAAGGTGCTGTAAATCGGGGCTGAAGCCGTACTGCTCGCGCAGCAGCTCGTCGATGGGGGTGGCCAGGCTGTGGTCGGCATCGATGACCCGTCCGCAAGCCTTGCAGACCAGGTGAAGATGCGGCCCATGCTGCGCAGTCGCATACACGGCGTAGCCGTCCCTGAGATCGAGGCGGCTGGCAAAGCCGGTCTCGACCAGCAGATCGAGGGTGCGGTAGATGGTAGCCAGGTTGATCGCCCGCGTGCGCTTGCGCACCTGGGCGAAGATCTCTTCGGCGGTGACGTGACCGGCGCTATCAGCCAGAGCTTCGATGATCATTTCACGTTGAGGCGTGACCCGGTAGCCGCGCTGGCGCAGGGATTGGATGTAGATATGGCAGTGAGACATTGCGAAGGCTCTCTATTGCGAATACTCGCAATAAGATTATACCAGATTTTGTCCGATTTAGGAAACAAAAAGGAGCGGCCAATCGCCGCCCCTCGCAGAGAAACGCGAGCTGAAATAGTTTTAGATATGCGGGGTGAATTTCGCCGCCAGGCGGTCCTTCGGCTGGTAGCCGGTGACGCGCTGGCTGGGCTGGCCGTCAACGAATAACATCAAGGTGGGCACCCCCATCACCTGGTATTGCATGGTCAGGTTAGGGTTATCGTCAACGTCCAATTTGACCACCTTGACCTTGCCGGCCCATTCAGCCGCCAGTTGCTTTACAACCGGGTCGAGCATTTTACACGGCCCGCACCACACGGCGGTAAAATCGACCAGGACTGGCTGGCTGGCCTGGAGCACTTCGCTCTGGAAGTTGTCCTCGTTGACATGTACGATCTCGGGCATAAACTCCTCCATAGTTGCCCCGCCGAGCAATAATATCCACTAACCTGCTGCGTTGAGGCCCATGGTAACCAGAGCCTGGAGAAAAGTCAAGGGCGTAGGCGGCGAATCCGCAAATGTTGACGGTGGTTAGGGAGCGTGATAGAATGCATTGCGCCGCCACAAGCGGCGCGCCGCGGGCGCGTAGCTCAATGGTAGAGCAGTGGCCTTTTAAGCCATTGGTTGCAGGTTCGAGCCCTGCCGCGCTCATACATTTTCCCTGTAGGAGCTTCCGGAGGAGCGGCGAGTCAAAAATCGCCCCTGGTTCCTGGGCAATTTCCAAAACCTCGAGCGCCTGCCGGATAACGGCGCGATGCGTGTTTTTGTCCTTGGCAAGGCCAAGCGGAAAATATAAGTACGCTGGAGAGCTTCATTATTGATCATAACCTCAAGGCTGGTAGATCCTGGTCTCGGGCATAAAAGCGGCCCAGGAGAACCAGAAGTGGTTGATCGCGACCACTGGCTCGAGTTGCCGCCCGGTCATTTCCCCGCTGAGCGCCTGACCAAGCAAATTCCATTCGCTGTTGGTCTCCTGGTCGACGACCTGGCCTTTTTCCACGCTGAAATGCAGCTCATTCCCATCGACAACCCGGGAATAGGCGTTAGCCGATCCCACGTCTCTTCCCTCAGCGACTGAGCTGGCATCCAGGGCTGACGCTGTGCCCGCGGCCCAGAAAATCGCTACGGGTTGGCCCCCTACGGTATCATTGATGACCTGCAACTCTTGAAGCACATCATAGGGATAGGCGACAGCTTCACCGTTCGAGTCCACCGTTAACACCCGCGCAACAGGAGGTAAAACGCCCGGTGTCTCGGGGCCGCGATATAAGAACGGCGGATTGTTGACGTCATCGTAACCGGTGTATGGATTGCGGCCGTATGAGCGGGCGAAACCCGTCTCTCGGGAGAGCACCAAACCATCCGGATAGGCAGACTTAAACTCTTCCCAGGAGATGATTGCGGCAGGATAGAACTTCAACCGTTTGCCGGTCAGATCTCCTGCAATCGCCTCTCCATTGGCCTGCTGCCACCAGGTCTCGGTCTGGCGATCGTACATGATCAAGTTGCTGTAGCGCAGCCTGCCAGTCGTGCCGAAGTCGAATGTTATGCCATCCAACGTGCGCTCGAAAGCGATGGCGGTATTGCACAGGGGACAGAAAGTGACCGCAAGGGGCAACCCGCCGACCGTATCGTTGACGATCTCGTGCCAGATCAAGACCTGGATCGGATAGGCGCGCGCCTCTTCTTCGACCTGGATCAGGATGACCGGCTCAACCGATCTGAGCCAGCTATCTGCTTCATTTACGCTGACGAATTTCGGTTCGTCAATTGCCGGGATGCCGTCTTTGGGAGGGCCGCCAGAAAGGATTTCGCTGTAAGGCACAGTGTGCTTGCTGAAGTCAGTTATGAATTGGAAAGCCGCTCCGGCTGGCGGGGCTTCTTCTGGAAGCAAAGTCGCACCCGGTATTGTTTCCCCAGGCGTGATCTTTCCGATTCGATCAGGCGTCTGAGCTGGGGTGGTAGGCACAGAAATTGAGTTCGTTGAAGCGGGATTCTCAACAGACGCCGTGGCTGCTGCACAGGCTGAAAGCACGAGACTGGCAAGAACAAAAATCACAAAAAAACCTTTTCTTTTCATCATGTCAATGATGCTCACCTCACTATGTTCAAGACGCGGCAAGGGCGTAGAATATTACCCGAAAAGCAGTGCAAAAGCCTGACACTGGGTGCCGGATGTAGCCAGACTTTAGTCGCCTTTAAAGAAATTTTGCTAAGAAATTACAGGGTGGAGGTTTGGATTCAGGTGAAGCCCACAAACCCGTAACCAACTTCTTCCATCGTTCTTGAGGATCTCGTCGGCCGCGCTCGGCCCCCAGCTCCCTGGCCCATAGATGTGAACCGGGGGACCATCCGGCGCTTCCCAGGCCTCAAGGATAGGCTCAAGCAGCTCCCAGGCCAGTTCGGCCCGGTCGACGCGCGTATAGAGCGACGCATCACCGTTTAACGCATCCAGCAGCAGACGCTCATAAGCCTCGGGAATAGCCATTTCACCAAAAGCATCTCGATAATGGAAAGCCATTTCCACCGGACGTCTCTCGGTCAGCGTGTCGGGCACTCTGATGTCAAAACGTTGATGGAAGCCTTCATCTGGTTGCAAGCAAAATGACAATACGTTTGGACGCATAAAAGCACTCACACTCTTTATTCCTAAAGAAACTGTGGGTGGTTTAAACTGGATGACGATTTCGGTGGTTTTCTCTGCCAGCGACTTACCTGAGCGCAGATAGAACGGCACACCTTGCCATCGCCAGTTGTCGATGAATAAACGCAGCGCGGCGTAGGTCTCGGTCTTGGAATTTGGCGCGACCCCTGGCGTTTCCAGATAACCGCGATATTGGCCTCGCACCGCTGCGGAGGCGATTATCTCCGGGGAGATCGGGCGTACAGCCCGGAGTACTTTGACCTTCTCTTCACGCAAGTCATGGGCATTGAACGAGGCCGGCGGTTCCATGGCAATAAGCGAAAGCAATTGCAGCAAGTGATTCTGAAACATGTCTCGCAATGCGCCGACCCCGTCATAGTATTTGGCGCGAGAACCTACATCCACTTCTTCAGCCACCGTGATCTGCACGTGGTCAATGTAATTCCGGTTCCAGAGCGGCTCATACAGCGCGTTGGCAAACCGGAAGGTCAGGATATTCTGAACGGTCTCTTTACCCAGATAATGGTCAATCCGGTAGATCTGGTTCTCGTCCAACACCCGGTGCAATTCCCGGTTGAGACTTCGGGCAGAGGCCAGGTCTGTGCCGAAAGGTTTCTCGATAATTACTCGCCGCCAGACGTGATCCTCTTCCAATAGGCCGGCTGCTCTCAGGGAAGCCGGGATCACCGAGAAAAAGCGCGGCGGCGTCGCCAGGTAAAACAGTCGATTTGCAGGACTATTTTCCAAACCGGTCAATACCCCAGAAAGCCGCTCATAATCTTCCGGCTGTGTGAAACTGCCGGAAATATAGTACAGGTGTGAAGCGAAGCTCTCCCATTCTCCTAGGGCGAATTCGTATTCGGCAAACTGTCGGACATCAGCTTGAATTCTTTCTCGAAAAGCCTGATCGTCTAATTCAGAAGTTGAAAATCCGAGGATGTGAAATGCCTCAGGCAGGCGACCTTTGCGAAAGAGGTTGAACAAAGCCGGGATCAGCTTGCGCTTGCTCAAGTCGCCAGAGGCGCCGAAAAGGATTATGCTTGTAGCGTCGGTCATTTATCCGCCTCCCGTTTCACCGCATGCCCACCGAATTGATTGCGCAAGGCTGCCAGCAGTTTGTCGGCAAATGGGTCTTCTTCTCGAGACCGCAGCCGTCTTTGCAGAGAGAGCGTGATCACCGGAGCAGGTACGTCGAGGTCGACCGCCTCAAATACCGTCCAACGCCCTTCGCCGGAATCGGGCACCCAGGGCTTAATCTCTTCCAATTCCCGGTCGTCCATAAGCGCACGGGCGGTCAGGTCCAACAACCAGGAACGCACCACGCTGCCATAGCGCCAGATCTCAGCAATGTGATAAAGATCGAGGTTAAATTCACTCTTGGCTTTCAAGATCTCGAAACCTTCAGCATACGCCTGCATCAGGCCATACTCGATGCCATTGTGAATCATCTTCACGAAATGCCCCGCGCCGCCAGGTCCAACATATCCCCAGCCCCGATCTTGAGCTGGCGCGAGAGTCTCGAAAATCGGGCGGTGGCGCTCGACCACTTCTTCGTCCCCGCCGATCATCAGGCTATATCCTTCAGACAAACCCCAGACTCCGCCGCTGGTGCCAACGTCAATGAAGTTTAAGCCTTTTTCCCGCAGCAATTCGGCGCGGCGTTGGCTGTCCTTATAGTTGGAATTCCCTCCGTCAATAACCGTATCACCCGCCGCGAGCCGGTCAACCAGGTTCCGTATGGTATTATCCGTGATTTTTCCGGACGGAACCATTACCCAGACGCTGCGCGGCGCCGGCAATTTAACGACGACTTCATCCAATGTGCGGGCGGCCTCGGCCCCGGCACTCTCGAGCTGCTGGACAGCTGACTCATTAATGTCGTAAGCAACCACCCGGTGCCCCCCGCGTATCAGCCGGGTAGCCATGTTGGCGCCCATTTTGCCCAATCCTACCATTGCTATATCCATACTTTTATTCCTCTTTTTCTGCGAGGTACAAAATTCATTTCCTACGAGGGGTCTACGGGCTGCCGTATAGAGGGATACGCGCCCCATTCACTAATTTGGCATCCTCCGAACATAAATAGACGATGGTCGAGGCTATTTCCTCTGGTGTAGTCCAGGCTGTATTCGTCGGGCTGGGTTCCCGGTCACGTTGGTGCTTGACATCGATGGTCTGGACCCGGATCACATTGGCAGTCACCCCACTACCCTTGATTTCTTGAGCCAGAGCCATTATCAAAGCCTCTTGAGCAGCCTTGGCAGCGGCATACGGCGCGCTTCTGGCAGACGGCATAGCTGCATTAGGCGATGAGACGATCACGATACGGCCCCAGCGGTTAGCGAGAAAATGGGGCACAAACGCCTTGATCAGGCGGAAAGTCGTCCAGACATGCTGGTGCAGCATCTCCTCCATCTGGTTGTCCTCCACCTCGATAAGCGGCATTCCCCCGGTCCAGCCACCGACAAAGTGCAGCAGCGAGTCGGCCCGGCCGAATTTATCCAAGGTTGCCTGAGCTGCGGCCTTTGCCGCCTCGGGATGGCGAAAATCCAGGGCAAGTGTCAGGAATCTTTCCTCGGGGAATGCCAACTCTTCAGCCAGTTTACTGAGGTTTTCTTCGTTTGAGCTGAACAGCGCCAGCCGCGCTCCGGCCTGGCCGAAACGACGCGCGACAACTCGCCCCAGCCCTCCGGTTGCACCCGTGATTACAGCTACCCTATTCTCAAGGTTCATGTTCAACTCTCCTACACGTTGATTACACAGTCCTCGCTGCCGAAGGGATTGGGCACATATTGATCAGCGGCTTCATCGTTCTCCCAGTGGCCCCCGTCCAACAGATATCGGAAATAATATTCCTGGCCGGGCTTCAGCGTGACGGAAGATATAAAACTGCCATCTTTGCGCCGCTTCATGGGCACGCAGCTCTTCTCCCACTCGGTAAAATCGCCGCATAAGAATGCTTTTTCTGCGCCGCTTCCGGCCGGGATCTCGAAAGTAACCCGGCAGGTTTTGCCATTCTTGGAATAGGCCTTGGTAATCATCAAAGCAACTCCTGTTGAATATGAATAACTGGTTTAAACCTTCCCGCGGTTGAGATTATTCTTGCAATCTCAGGCACTTGCTCGATCCCACATGCGTTACTTGGCTAAGTTACTCCAATCGTTGCATTAATGAGACGAGTTTGTTGATCGAGGGGCGGTCCGTCGGGTCGTGACTGCGATAAGCCAGGCGCACGATTCCATTCCTGTCAACGATAAAATCACCTCCCAACTGGGCGCTGTCACCCTGTATTCCACGCCATCTACGACCGGAGAGCAATAGCCTTGCGTAGGTTAGCCACACGATGGGACTCCACGATCTGATCAGGGAATGCTCGAGGCCATATGCCCGGTAAGCTTCCCTTTGCGGGTCCAGAAAAAACTCGAAGGGCACTGCGGTCTCCTGCAACCAGGCTTTGGCTCCGGGGAACGTTCCGAATGATATGATCGCTACCCTGGTATTGAGCTCCTTGATCATTCCACTGCTCTGGCGCAACTGCACCACGTGCTCCCGGCAGGGAAGTCAGCCAAGGTGGCGCAGGAAAACCAATAGAGCGTGTGAACCATTCTGCCAGGCTTCGCCCTGAGGCTCAGCCCGAAGGGTTTCGGCCAGTTGGTGGGGTGTTCCGTCCGGAGAGAACACACGAACGTCCGGCGCTTTATCTCCTGGTTTAATCATTCTTCAGCCTCCCGAGAGAATCCAGGTATGCCTGCACAGTAGCCACGTAGACAGCATGGCTCCAGGTCAGCGGGCTTACCGACAAGGGTTCGTTTGTATAGGGGTGCATCTGTTCAGCCAGAACGCCGCTTGGCAAGGCGCACTTTGCTCCCCATTCCAGGAGTGCCAGGGCGCGTTTCAGGTCGTCGGAGGTCTTTGCGGTGGCCGCATACCATTCAGCCAGCCACAAGGTGCAAATGAACCAGGGATTGCCGGGTACATTTACGATATCCTGACTGACTTGATGGTAGCGATCGTTCTCGTACCGGGCTATCCCACCAAACCGGGTTTTGACCCACAAACGCTGGCGGATGGCGTCCATCGTGGCGGTTATTTTGGGATCGTCCGGAGCGTACATTCCGAACTGCCATAAGCCAACCAGGGAGGCGTCGACGATCTTGTCCACTTCCCAACTCCCATCCGATTTACGGTTGATCATGCGCGCAAAACAATTCAGCTCGGGCTGCCAGAGATATCTATCCACGCCAGATTTGATTTCACTGGCCGCGCGCCGATACTGCGCGGCGCGGTCTACCTCACCAAACGCTTCCGCGAAGTACCCTGCAGCCTGCAGCCCACCCCAGATTGCTCCGGCAGTCCAACCCAGGACGCCATGGCGCTCTTCCCAAAGATCGTAGCTGGGCAGGGGAAGCCCGGTCTCCGGATCGCGAAATTCCACCAGAAAATCGGCCATCGGGCAGATCAAACCGCGATAAAGCGGCTTGATGAAATACACATCGCCGAAGCGTTTGAAGTGCTCCCATAATGCCCATAAAACCAGCGCTGTTTCGTCCTCCTGGATGGGCAAGTCTTTCCTCCCATCCCGGTACCACGGGTGCCAGGAGGAGGCCAGCGAGCCATCGGGGTTGTATTTATGCAGCAGATATCCGTGCCTGGTCAGCACTCTCTGGCAGAACTGAAAGAAAGCTCGGGGCAGGTCCAGGTAGCCAGCCCGGTTGAGGGCATTGGCGACCAGGGCGCCATCGCGCGGCCACATGTAGCTATACGTATCGCGCACCGCGGAGGAGATATCGGAATCATTGGCGGCGACGATAGCCCCGGCATTATCGATTTGGGTGCGGATCACCAACAGGCTGCGCCGGTATTGCTCTGCAACCGGAGTGGGCAGACTGCTCAAATCGGGCACGTGGCTTGTGAGCCAGAGCTTCCAGAAAGCCGATACGCGTTGCAAGTATGACGCTGGTCCGCGCTGGCGCACCAGGCGGTTGATTGTCACAACGCTCCCAAAATTCTCGCCGGCTGCTAACCAGTACCAGGCAACGCGATGGCCATGAGCTGGCACCCTGACCGTC
>Ga0209342_10006158_pt1 | contig 12216 bp, 14 predicted proteins | sample RifCSP16_2_FD_184023 | JGI IMG/M metagenome (GOLD analysis project Ga0209342, IMG submission 184023) | Soil microbial communities from Rifle, Colorado - Rifle CSP2_sed 16_2 (SPAdes) (version 2) | ecosystem: Environmental > Terrestrial > Deep subsurface > Rock core/Sediment | place: Rifle... | reverse complement strand
CCCGGCTCGAGGCTTCGAAGGGCTTCACCAAGGATCTCTGCCGCGAGCGCGCAATTCCGACCGCGGCCTACGCCCGCTTCAAGGACCCCGCGACGGCCAAGGCCTATCTGGCAACACAAAAGCTACCCATCGTCGTCAAGGCGGACGGACTCGCCGCCGGAAAGGGCGTCGTGATTGCCGAGACGCGGGCCGAGGCCAGCGCCGCGATCGAGGCCTGCTTCGGCGGCGCCTTCGGGCAAGCGGGGGAGGAGGTCGTGATCGAGGAGTTTCTCGAGGGCGAAGAGGCGAGCTTTTTCGCCCTCGTCGATGGCCGGCACGTCTTGCCGCTCGCGACCGCCCAGGATCACAAGCGCGTCGGCGAGGGCGATACTGGGCCCAATACCGGCGGCATGGGCGCGTACTCGCCCGCCCCCGTCATGACGCCCGAGCTCATGCGGCGCACGCTCGACGAGATCATCCGCCCGACCGTCGACGCCATGGCCGCGCGCGGGACGCCGTACGCCGGGGTCCTTTTTGCGGGCCTCATGATCACAAAGGCCGGACCGAAGCTGATCGAGTACAACGTCCGTTTCGGCGACCCCGAGACGCAAGTGCTGATGGTGCGCCTCAAGTCCGATCTCCTCGCCGCGCTGCTCGCGACCGCCGACGGCGTCCTCGATCGCTTCGATCTGCGCTGGCGCGACGATGCGGCGCTGACCGTCGTCATGGCGGCCAAAGGCTACCCCGGCACGCCCGAGAACGGAGGCGAGATCCGCGGTCTCGAGGCGGCGCGGGCCGTCGAGGGCGTCGAGATCTTCCATGCCGGGACGAGGCGCGACGGCGCTCGTCTGCTGGCCGATGGAGGTCGCGTCCTCACCGTGACGGCGCTCGGCAAGACGATCGCGCAAGCCCGCGCGCGCGCCTATGAGGCGGTGTCGGCGATCGATTGGCCGGGCGGGTTCTGCCGCCGCGACATCGGCTGGCGTGCGCTTGCCCGCGAGAAGGCAAGCTAACTTGACACGACGTAGGCAAGCGCGGTTCAGCAAGGGCCCATGAACTATCGCCACGCTTATCACGCCGGAAATTTCGCCGACGTCCTGAAGCACGCCGTGCTCGCCCTCGTCATCGAGCACCTGAAGCGAAAGCCGGCCCCATTTCGCGTGATCGACACCCACGCCGGCGTGGGGCTTTACGATCTAAGCGGCGCGGAGGCTGCCAAGACCGGCGAGTGGAGGGACGGCATCGGCCGCCTGTTCGGCGCCGCGCTAGCGAAGCCTGTGGCCGAGCTTCTCGCGCCCTACTTCTCCGTCGTGCGCCAAGAGAACCCGTCGGGCCGGCTCGAGCGCTATCCTGGCAGCCCGCTCATCGCCCGCCGCCTCCTGCGCCGCGGCGACCGGCTGATCGCGAACGAGCTGCACCCCGAGGACGGGGACAGCCTGAGACGGCTCTTTGCGGGCGATCCGCAGACCAAGGTGCTGGCGCTCGACGGCTGGGTGGCGCTGAAGGCGCTCTTGCCGCCCAAGGAGCGGCGCGGCGTCGTGCTCGTCGATCCGCCGTTCGAGGAGCCGGGCGAATCGAGGCGCCTCGTCGCGGCGCTGCGCGAGGCGGCGCGGCGGTTCGCGACCGGCACGGCGCTCATGTGGTACCCGATCAAGGATCCGAGAGTGGTCTCGACGCTCCAGCGCGAGGTGGCGGACCTCGGCCTCCCGAAGATCCTCGGCGTCGAGCTCTCGGTCCGTGCCGCGAGCCGCGCCGACGTCTTGAACGGCGCCGGGCTCATCATCCTCAATCCGCCCTTCACGCTCGCCGAGAAGCTCGAGGTGCTGGTGCCGTTCCTCGCCGGCACGCTCGGTGAGGCGTCCGGCGCGGGGGCTCGCCTCGAGTGGCTCACCCGCGGGCGCGCGGCCTCGTGAGGAGGTCGCGGCGATGAGGGCGCCAGCCTTCTCGCAGGTTTTGATTTGCCTTGCGCGCGGTGGAGGTTTCCTCGATACTCGGGCTGCTCGGGTGGCCTGTCGGCCCGGCGGAGACTGTTGAACTCGCTTTGAGATTTTCGCGCGACATGCGGTGTGTTTCTCACGCGCACTTCAAGGATCCCCGACATCGGAGTGACGGCCTCACGAGCCCCGGCGCGGGCTCGCCCCGGAGGTGCGCCGGCGCGTCGATCTTGGGGAGACGCAAGGAGTGTTGAGATGCGGCAGACCGGCACGGTAAAGTTTTATAACGAGCAGAAGGGCTACGGCTTCATCACGCCGGACGACGGCGGCAAGGACATCTTCGTTCACGTGACCGCGCTCGAGCAGTCCGGCATGGGTCAGCTGACCGAGGGGGTCAGGATCTCGTTCGACACCGAGCCGGACAAGCGCGGCAAAGGCCCGAAAGCCGTCAACTTGCAGCCCGCCAGCTGAACCTTTCTCGCCCGGCCGCCGGCCGGCGTAGCCGCCAAGCCACGAGCGCGCAAAAAAGCACTTGGGCGACCGCTTTTCCTGTGGATGGCCGTTAGGCGGCGGCGGCAAAGTCGGGCAAGTTCGCTCCCTTGGCTGCGTTCCAATTGCAGGGAGTACACTCGATGCTTGATGTCACGCGTGCGGCGGTGACCGCCGTTACCGTCGCTGGTCTTGCGCTTGCGGCTGCGCCGGCGGCCGAAGCCAGGACGTGTTGGAAGAAGGGTGCCGTCGGCGAGGCCGGTGATATCGCCGGCGCCAAGTTCCAGGTCGACGAGGCACTGCTGCAGGCGGTCGACTGGGGGGCCTGGGCGTCCTGGATGGCGTCCGGCACCACACCCGGCTACTCGTTCGGAGCGCGCACCTACCGGTGCTCGAAGGGTGGGTTGTGGGGCGTGACGTGCCGCGGCCAGGCGACGATCTGCAAGCTGTGACGGCTGGCGGCGTTTGCGCGCCGGGCCCTGCGCCGCCAAAGCGCAATCTATCGGCCGCGCTGTCGAGCTGACGGCGCGGCTTTGTCGTCCCGAGCGGCGAGCCTGCTCCGCAATTTCGGAACGTTTTCAGTCCAAGGTGCACGGAGGGTGTCATGAAGGTTGCGTTTCAGTCGGGATTGGTCGCGCTGGCGGCGTCATGCTCAGTCGCCATGACGGCCGCGGGAGCCGAGGCGAAGACCTGCTATCACGCGGGCGGAAGCGCGACGATGATCACGAAGAGCCTTGCCGAGTTCATGGCCGAGGCGGCGCTCAAGAACTCCATTGCGGCTCACGGCTGGACCGCGGCCGGCCCGATCAAGATGGTGTGCAAGGACGACATGATGACGACCAGCTGCACGGCGCGGCGCCTGGCGTGCAAGTAGCCCGGCACATCGCGCATCTGGCTCAGTAGCTGAAAACGACGCTCCGCGGCCTCGCGTGCGAGGCCGCGCGAGCGCACTCCAAGCTTGCCGAGCCCGCCCCACATGCCAGGCAGTCTTGCAAGGCAGGGCGGGACTGGAGGAGGGACGGGCAGGCCCGTGGCGGCCCCCCTGGCCGCGGGGCCAACCGCGGCACCTCGGCTTCATTTTGCGAAAATGATCCTCAGAATCCCGACCACCAGCATCAGCACGGCGCCGCCGGCGGCCCCGCTGGCGACTTGGCCGCCAACGGTGATCGGGTCGAAGTCGCCCGTCGCCAGTGCAGCGGGAGGAAGGTTCAGGATGGTCGTCAGCAGCTGGCCGCCAACGCCGCCGCCGATAAGGCCGGCCAGCGCATTGCCAACAAGGCCGAGGCTCAAGCCACCGAGAAGCGCGCCGACAATTATGCCGCCGACGGCTCCACTAATGAGCTGCACCAACAAAGTGACGACATCGATGTTTTCCATGGGGTCCTCCACATTGCGCCGGCGACCGCTCGCGGGGCGGTCGCAACCGCCCCGCGCGGCTTTTATACCGCTCTATGCGATGCCTATATTACAGGCCATCGGCGGCGGTGCCACTGGACGAGAGGCCTGCCTTATGGAGCGGCCACAGAATAGGCGTGCCAACGTGATCGCTTGGTCACAGGCGGGGTAAATCGGGCTACGTGGGCGTATTTGTTGAGGGACTTGTTGACGTTTGTCTGTAGGTTTGGGCTTAGTTTAGAGGGTTATTTGCAGGGCGAGGCAGGGACATGGCGGCGCGAAGGACCTTGGTGACAGGGCTCGGTCTTTTGGCGGCGCTGGGGTTTGCCGCCGCAGCGGATGCGGGGCCCCGCAGTGCCTCGCACGAAATGGTCGTGGCGGACGCGGCACCGCCTGCCAAATCGAGCTCACACCGGCGCAGGACGCAGGTGCGCGGGTACGTGGCGCGCCGCGGCGGGTACTCGTATTTCCCCGAGGACACCATCAACACCTACGGCGATTCCCGGACCAAGTACGGGGGAGCCAATACCTATCGCGATCTCATGCTCGATCGGCAGACCATCAGCGGTCCGTTCGACCATGGGTTCTTTTTCGATTCGGGAATTGGGTCGCGGGGCGGAGACTCGCCCTATATGAACTGAGCGGTCCCGTTCCGCGATTGACGCCGTTCAGGCTCGCCACTCGTCCTCGCCGGGGAGGACAGGATGGGCTTTGCGTGGGCCCGCCCCGGCCGACTTTTCGTCCATAGGACCGACGCCAGAGTCCGCTTCCGTTGCTGCGGCGGCCTCGCGTGAGCTTCTACCAGCATGCCTTGGGATTTCCCAAGTTGATTGCAAAGATGTGAGTATTACCGGCAATCGCGCTAGGCAGTTGGCACGGTGACCGCTATAGCACGAGCAAAGCGTGCTCATCAGAGCACGACGGAGAATCACATGGTCCCAGGCATGGTCCCAGGGTTGAGAGTCGTCATCGCTGCCGGCCTTGCGGCCGCGCTCGCGACCGTCTCTGTCGTGCCCGCCCAAGCCGGATGCAAGCGCATGGGATTTTTGGTCAACGACTACGGCAAGGACGGCCCGACAAAGGACGCGCAGGATCTGCTCGACAAGCACATCGCGCAATGGGCCGCCGAACAGGGCATCGAGAAGTATACCGTCGGCAAGAAGGACATAAAGTGCGAGCTGTACCTCAATCTGATCGTTGTCGACGAGCATACGTGCACGGCCTCGGCGACGGTGTGCTGGGGCGGCGACAAACCGCCAGGTCCCGGGGGGCAGCAGGCGAAAACCCCCAAGGCGGCACCCAAGACGGCCGGCGAGAAGGCAACCGAGGCAGCCAAGGCTGAGCCTGCCGCCCCGGGAGCGGCGGGCTCTGATGCTGGCAAAGCTTCCGAGCCCAAGACGGCGGCGGAGACGAAGCCGGCGGCGGCCCCTGAAACAACGCCGGTCGAGACCGGGACTCTGCCGTCCACGAGCAGCGCCCCCGCGACGGCCCCCCCATCCGAGAAGCCGGAGACCGGGACGCAGGACAGCAAGCATGACACGGCGCTGGCCGAAAAGGATGCCGTCGCTGCCGCGGTCGCGGCCGCCGAGCGGGCCGCCGCCGCCGCCGAGCGCGCCGCCGCAGCGGCTGAGGCGGCCGAGCGCGCCGCGAGCGCACTGGTCGAGAAGGCAGCCGCAGCGTTATCTCCGCCGCCGACGGAGGCGGCCCCGGTGACGCCGCCGTTCGTGGCCCCGGGGGCGCCCATTGTCGCCCCGGTTACGCGAACGCCGACCGCCACCAAGCCGTAGCCGAGTCCACACCCTCAACTTCTCGCTCGCCTTTCAAGAGGCCAGACGGTCGAGCCGCAGGCGATGGCGCTCGTCGGTCAGCAGGAGCACGGCGCCGAGGCCCGCCAGAACCACCGCCAGCCCGGTCGCTCCCGCAATCAAGAACATGATCATGACCTGGTACTTGGCGGCCGCGACCGGCTCAATCCCGGCCAGGATTTGGCCCGTCATCATGCCGGGGAGCGTGACGACGCCGGTGGCGGCCATGGCGGTCAGGATCGGCATCAGGCCGGTCGTGAGCGCGCGCCGCAGCACACCGTCGAGGGCCTCGAAGCGCGTTGCGCCGAGCGCGAGGCGCGCTTCGATCGCGTTTCGCTCGCGGACCGCCCCTTGCGTGACGGCATCGAGCACGAGGCTCGTGCCTGAGAGGGCATTGCCGAGCATCATGCCGAGGATCGGGAGCACGTAACGGGGTGCGTACCAGGGATCCGGTCCGATCACGATCGCGGTCGCGAACAGCGTCGCGACGAGCCCGGCGCAGAACGGCGTTGCGGCGCCGAGCGTCAGCGCCCGCCAGCCGCGGATCCTCCGTTCCTGGCGGGCGCCCACTTCATAGGCGGCCGCGGCAAGCATCACGAGAGCGAACAGCGCTGTCCAAAGCGGAGAATTCACCTCGAAGATGAACTTGAGCGCCAGGCCGACGATCGCCAGCTGAACGACCATCCGCGCGGCCGCGATCGCGAAGCTCCTCTCGAGGCCGAGCCGGAAGGCGAGCGAGATGACGCCGTTGACGACCAGCAGCGTCGCGGCGAGGCCGAGATCGGGCAGGTCGAGCGGGACGTAGCTCACGATGCGGCCCTCGCGGCGGCTATCACCGGCCTGGCGAGCTCGAGGCGCAGGTGCGCCAGCCGCGCCACCAGGCCCCGGTCGTGACTCGCGAGGAGAACGCTGCGACCCGCGAGCAGCAGATAGCGAATCTGCTCCTCGACGAGGGCCGCCGCCGCAACGTCGAGCGCGGTGGTCGGCTCGTCGAGCAGGAGCACGCGCGGCTGGTCGATGAGGGCGCGCACGAGGGCGAGCCGCTGACGCTCGCCTGTCGATAGGAGCGCAATCGGCCGATCGAGATCAGCGGCCTCGAGGCCGACGGCGGCGAGGTGGCGCTCGAGGCGCTGAGCGCCCGCCGCGTCGAGGCAAAATGCGGACCGTGCCGTCTCCGTCCACCACGCCGGCTCGGCCGCGCAATAGCGCACGGCCTTGCGCCAGGCGGGGGCAAACATCTCCAGTCTCTCGACACCGTCGAGAAAGATATGCCCCGGGGCCGGGTCGAGGTCGGCGATGGCCTTGAGAAGCCGCGTCTTTCCCGCTCCCGATGGTCCCTCGACGGCGAGGCATTCGCCGGCGGCAACCTCGAAAGAAATCGCCGGCAGGGTGCCGATCCTCATGTGTTCGACGCGCAGCACGGGCTCTTCGCGGCTCTCGTCCCTCACCAGGGAGGAGGCTTAGCAAGGGGACCCGGGCCCGGCCAGTGCCCGGTTGGACTGTTCAACAGTGGGATGACGACCCGCGAGCTGGCTCACCTCGACCGGGGGGCTTGCGCGGCTCGGCGCGCGGGTCCGATGAGCCGGCCCGATCACGCGATGAGGGTGACTTCGGAGAACTTGCCGACCAGAGAGGCGCGGTCGAAGGGCTTTATGAGGTAGTCGTCAGCGCCGGCCGTGAGCGCGCGCTGGATGTCGGCGATATCATTCTCGGTCGTGCAATAGATGACGAATGGGCGCTTGCCGCCGGTCGAAAAGCGGAGCGCCGACAGGAACTCGACGACTGTCAAATCCGGAAGCTGCCAGTCGAGCAGAATCACCTCGGGCATCAGCAACTTGCACTGCTCGAGGGCCAATTCGCCGGTCTCTGCTTCCCAAATCTCGTAGTGCAACCCCGCGATGATGTGGCGGGCGACCTTGCGAATGACCTCGGAGTCGTCGACGATCAAGCAGCGCGCCATCGGGGACCTCGGCTTGCGACGGAACGAGGGCGATGCATCGTTCTATTGAGGGACTTCTCTCCGAATCGAGAGAGTGTGCGGCGAAACCGTTAACGGCCCGTTGCGCCATCGCGCCGAGCGGTTTCCGTTTGCGCGAGTCTGGGGGCTCGCCGCAAGCGCTCCGGCACCGTTCCATTGACGGGGACGCGAGGGCGCCACTGATAAATAGATCCGGCTAGGCTAGAGACGGCTTCGCGGACAGGATGACGTCGGCACCATCCTTCACGATCTCGAGCCTCATGGCGGCCGTGCTGGCGAGGCGCCACGTGTAATAGGCTTGGATGGTGAGCGCGTCGAGCTGCGGGGTGTGCTGGCCGGCGACGAACTCGACCAGATATTGCGGCGGGCGCGCGCCGGTGCCGCGGCAGCGGAGCAAGAAGCTCGGCGCCTCGATCTCCCCCCCGATCGAGACCTCGATCTCGCCCCCGCGCGGGAGCGCGGTGACCGCGCTCGCGATGAGATTGAGCAGCAATTTCACCTTGTCCTTGGCCATGTGGCCCGGCTGGCCGCTCCAGAGGAGCTTGTGCTTTCCCTGGCCAATGAAGCCGCGCGAGATCTGCTCGGCCGTGCCGAGGTCGATCATAGCGCCGGCCGAGCCCGCCGCGCCGAACGCGAAGCGGGCGAACTGCAGCCGGGCCGAGGCCTGCTCGGTGACGTTGCGGATCACGTCGAGCGCGTACGACTTCGCCGTTGCGTCGTCGTCCTCGTCGAGGATTTCGAGACCGTTGTAGATCGCGCCGACGGGGCCGATCACGTCATGGCAGATCTTGCTCGAAATGAGAGCCGCGAGCTCGAGATCAGTCGGGTGTGGGTGCTGGCTCATCGATATGCCCCTTGGATCGCGTTTTGCGATAAAGAGCGGCAGCTCGAGCGCCTTTGGATAAAGGGCTGCCCACGCGAGCGAACAGGGGCCGCTTGCAATTGGCTTTCCTGCTCTGATACACGCGCGGCATCCCGGATGCAAAGGGCTCGGGGCGGGGTCGGGCGGCAAAGGCTGCTTTTGCCGAGGCAATGAGACCGGGAGGCAACGCCGGGCCCGGTTTGCGCCGGCTTGGGGCTGCGCGGGGGCGAATCAGGGGAAGGCCTCAGCCATGAGATCGCTGGATCACGCTTGGCTCGCCGACGCGCTGCTGGCCGGGGTCCTCGCCGCCGGCCGCATCGAGATGCGCCACTATTCCGCAGGCGTCGCGGTCGAGAGCAAGGCCGACGCCTCCCCCGTCACGGCCGCCGATCGCGAGGCCGAGGAGGTGCTGCTCGAGGCGCTTGCGCGCGCGGCACCGGGGGTTCCCGTGGTGGCCGAGGAACGGGCCGCCGAGGGCTTGGTTCCGGTTACGGGCGACGCCTTTTTCCTCGTCGACCCGCTCGACGGGACGCGCGAGTTCATTGAGCACTGCGGCGAGTTCACGATCAATATCGGGCTTGTCATCGGGCAGCGCCCCGCGTTCGGCATCGTCTATGCGCCGGCGCTCGAGATGCTCTATGCGACCGCCGGTGCATCGCGAGCGGTGGAGGCGCGTGTGTCGCCCGGCGCGCAGGTGCGAGGGCTCGCAGACTGTATCCGTTCCGATATCCGCTCGCGCGAGCCCGACGTAGGCGCCCTGGTCGCGATCGAGAGCCGTTCGCACCGCAACGAGGCGACCGAGGCCTTCCTCGCCGGGTATCCGATCGCAGACTCGAGCCGGTCCGGCTCCTCGCTCAAGTTCTGCATCATCGCCCGGGGGGACGCGGACCTTTATCCCCGCCTCGGCGAGACCAGCGAATGGGACACCGCCGCCGGCCACGCCATCCTCGAGGCGGCGGGGGGCACGGTCACGACGCTGGACGAGGCTCCACTTTGCTACGGCAAGGCCGATCGCGGCTTTCTGAACCCCCCATTCGTGGCCTGGGGGCGCCGACCCTTGCCGGCGCGCTCATGAGCGGCCGTCGCGCCGGCGAGTGCTCCGAGCCCTCCCGTGTCGGCCACACTTTGGTAACACTTTCGCTCGATGGTTGATCCGGGCCAAAGCGATCACGCCATTCTCCAGCGCGGCCCGTGCGAGGAATGATCGAAATCATGCCATCACGCCCATCGAATCATGTTCTGGCGGGAGCGCTCTGGTGTTTCCTGCCGCTCGTTGCCGCTTCGGCGGCTCTTGCCCAAGACCAGTTGCCGTGGCGGCAGGCGGCCGGCGCCGACGACAGCTACAATCCTAACGAGGCCTACGCCGGCAACGGCGCCTACGGGCCGAATGACGCCTATCGCCCGGACGGCGCCTATCCGCGCAACGACGGCTCGGGCGCCAGCGATACCTACCGCCCGCCGGGGGCCTACGGGGCCAACGACGGCTACGGCTCGGGCGGCTATCGCGGCAACGACGCCTACCGGGCCCAGGGGAGCGACAGCTACCGGCGCGACAGTTTCGGCGATCCCGGAGCGCCGCCGCGCGACGGCGGGCCTTACGGCTACGGCGAGCCCTACGCGCCGCCCGGCGCCCAGCCTTACGAGCCAGGATACGGCGAGGCGCCGCCGGGCAGGCCGGGTTATTTCGAGCAGAGCGAGGTCGTCAGGGCGGGCCACGGCTTCTTCGGCTCGATCAGCAAGGGGCTGGCGAGCGCGATCGAATACACGTTTCAGAGCCAAGGCCGCCCGAACGGCTATATCCTCGGCGAGGACGCGGCGGGAGCGATCGTGGTCGGCCTGCGCTACGGGGAAGGAATGCTCTACACGAAGGATGCCGGCGACTATAAGGTCTACTGGCAAGGCCCCACGGTCGGCTACGACGCCGGGGCCGACGGCTCAAAGACCATGGTGCTCGTCTACAACCTGCGCGACCCGTCGCAGATCTACCACCGCTTCGCCGGTGTCGAGGGCTCGGCTTACCTGGTCGGCGGTGTGAGCGTGCAGTTCCAGAAAGACGGCGACGTGACGCTTGCGCTCATAAGATCGGGTGTGGGCCTTCGCCTAGGTGCCAATGTCGGGTATTTGAAGTATACGCGCTCACCGACGTGGAATCCCCTTTAGGGGGCGCAGCTCCGGGTGCTGGTGCCTCGAGTGCGGCTTGCGGCGCAAGGGGAACCGATTCGCCGGATCAGGCCGTGCGGGAAGAAAAGGCTAGTGTCCCGAACCCGAAGCTCGCACACACCTTGCGGCACTCGCGTTTGCGAGCTTCGGGTTCATAAGGGACACTAGAATAATAGACCTGCTCGTGTGGCTTTGGTTCAGAAGCTCCCTCACGAGGAAGCCGCAAGGGACAGGGGAGCTTCTGAACCGCCACACGAGTGTCCCGAACCCGAAGTTGGCACACACCTTGCGGCAATCGTGGTTGCGAACTTCGGGTTCATAAGGGACACTAGAATCATGAGCCTTGCTAGTATGGCTTTGGTTCAGAAGTTCCCTCACGACACGAGCCGCGAGGGAAAGGGGAACTTCTGAACCGCCATACTAGGGCGCGTATCCCGAATCAAGCGAACCGGGAGCCGCTCTGGCGCCTCGGATGGAATCATCCAAGACGTGAATCACGCTCTAATTGATAAGTTTAAGCCATGATCGACGCGTCAGACTGATAGAGTCTGACGCGATTGTGGGCTAGGTCGGAGGATCGCGTCCCGGTAGCAGGGCGCGGGAATGGCAGAGTGGAGCGGCACGGGACGCTGCTCAAGAGGATGTGCCGGTGATCACTATTCAATCGGCCATGCTGGTGGCACTCGGGTTCTTCCTGGCGGCCCTCATCGGGTTTCTCGCCGCGCCGCTCTATCGCCGTCGCGCCGCCCGGCTCGCGACCGACGAGCTCAAGCGGACGATGCCGCTGACCGCGGCCGAGATTCGGGCCGATAAGGACCGGCTTCGCGCCGAGTACGCCATTACGATCCACGGCCTCGAGACCAAGGTCGACGAGGCCACCCAGACCGCCGCCAAGCAGAGGGTCGAGATCAATCGGCGCGATGCCGCGATCAGCGGGCTCGAGGGCGAGGCGGCCCAGCTCAGGACCGCGCTCGAGGAGCACGAGAACGCTCGCCGCGTCCTCGAGCACACGATCACCGACCGCTTGCCCAAGGTCGAGCACCGGTTGGCGGAGGCGAAGAAGCTCCTGTTCCAGCGCGACCGCGAGATCGCCGGCATCACGCAATCGGCAACCAAGCAGGCCGAGGCGCTCGAGGAAGCAACCCAGATCAACACCCAGCAGCGCGACGAGATCCATCGCCTCAACGCGACGCTCGCCGCGCGCGCGGCGCGCAATCGCGAGAGCCTCGGCGATCCGCGGTTCGACGGCGAGGTCGCCTTGCGGGCCGAGCTCGAGGCGCTCAGGACCAAGGCCCGCGATCAGGCGTCGCTGATCAGCCGGCTTCAAGGCGCTCTGGTCCAGTCCGGCGTCCGCTCGGACTCGATAGGCGGCTACGCTCCGGGGCGAAACGGTGAGCGGGGGTCCGATGGCGGCGCGATGGACGCCGAGCTCGGCCGGTTGCGCAAGGATTTGGCAGAGACCGAGTTGGCGCTCAAGTCGGCGCGAGGGGTGGCCGAGGCCGGTCAGGCGGGGCAAGCGCTCCACGAGGCGGATCTGCGGGCGTTGAAAGCGGCCAATCAGGACCAGGCGGCCGAGATCGCCAAGCTCAAGGCGGGCCTTAGAGCCTACGAGGC
>Ga0209342_10006157_pt1 | contig 12218 bp, 11 predicted proteins | sample RifCSP16_2_FD_184023 | JGI IMG/M metagenome (GOLD analysis project Ga0209342, IMG submission 184023) | Soil microbial communities from Rifle, Colorado - Rifle CSP2_sed 16_2 (SPAdes) (version 2) | ecosystem: Environmental > Terrestrial > Deep subsurface > Rock core/Sediment | place: Rifle... | reverse complement strand
CCGTTCCAGGCACTCCCATGACCATGCTGTGCGGCGGGATCACGGTGTGCTCCGCCACAACCGTTCCGGCGGCGATGATGGAGCCCTCGCCGATGCGGCAATCGTTCAGCAGGATCGCACCCATGCCGATCAGGCAGCGCCGCTCGATGTGGCAGCCATGCAGAAGCACGCCGTGGCCAACGGTTACGTGATCTTCCAGAGTCAGCGGGTAGAGGTTCTCTTCGACGTGCAGAACGCAGTTGTCCTGGATATTGGTGTAGTCACCGATGCGGATCGAGCAGATGTCGCCGCGCACTACCACGTTCATCCAAATGCTGGCGTGCTCGCCGATGACCACGTCGCCGATAACCTGCGCGCTCTCGTCCACGTAGGCGGTGGCGGCGATGCGGGGATGGAGATCGCCCAGGCTGCGGATCATCTATTAGCTCCGCCCCGCCGGGCTGCGCTGGTTCTCGTTCCGCTCCGCTTCGCCTTCTTGGCTCCGCGCCGCTTTCCTCCAGTCGGCGCCGCAGCCAGGCCCGCGTCTTTCTGCCAGCCGTGCGGCAGGCGCGCCACCCAGTAACCCCCGGCGCGCTCCTGCACCGACGGCATCTCAAACACCTTTGAGCCCCGGCGCGCTTCGTCTTCGCTGATGTAGAGCGTGCGGCCCAACCGCGCCGACTCCGCTTGAATGCAGGCGTTCTTGTCGAGGTAGATGGCGGCCATGACTGCTTCGGTCAAATTGGCTCCTACCACCACGAAGCCGTGATTGCGAAGCAGCGCTCCGCGGCGCGGCCCCAGCGCCTCGGCCAGAGCGCGACCTTCCGTTGGCGAGGCGACCAGCATGTTGCCGCCCTCGTCGTAGCGGTCAAACCATCCCACACCGTTCCAGAACATAGTGCCGACATGGATGACGGGGCGGATGGACTCGCCCGTCGCCGCAAACGGCAGAATGCCGTCGCTGTGGCCGTGGCAGACGGCGCGGACGTCGCTGCGGGCCTGGTAAATGGCGCCATGAATGATGCGCTCGACGTAGGGTTTGTCATTCGCCTTGGTGATCTGCGAGGCGTCCAGGCGATAGCGCATGATGTCGCGTGCTGAAACCGCCGCCGGCGCGCGTGAGCAGGAGAGTAAGAACTCTTCCGAATTTCGCTCGCTGCGCACCGAGATGTGCCCGAACACATCCAGGATGCCTTCATTGGCCAGGATGCGGTTGGCGGCTACCAGCTCTGCCACGAGCTTTGATTCCGTGTCTGCCATACCAGTTCTCCTGCGGCGGCAATGGCGTCCAGCGTCCGGGCCATCGAGTTAGGGCCAGAGGGTTAAGGCCATAGAGCTAGGGAATGATGAGCCGCGATTCCTCCCGCACGGGCGCTGCCGCGGCCGCCGGAAACATCTGCCGGAGGAAACTCAGAAAGGCGCGGCCGCGCGGGCGGTGATTCGAATGCACTGTTGCGAGGCGGAAAAGAAATACCAGCGCGCGAATCACGTCGCCCTCTTTTAGCGCCGTAAAGCCCGGCGCAATCGTCCCCTGCTGGTGCGCCTTCTTCTCGATTTCGTCGAAGAATTGCTTGACCTCGCGGAACACGCCGACCGCCGGGCCGCCTTCCGGCAACGATTCGTAGTAGATGCCGCTCTGCTGCGTCTGATAGGTCTGAATCAGCTTTTCCAGTCCTTCAAGCAAGTCCTTGTCCGTAACGCGCGGGTATTCGAGGTGGTGGCGCAAGAGTTGGACGCTGATCGCGCCGATCATCTGCTCGTGCTCATGCAGGAATCGGTCGGGCACCTCGACGTCCTTGTAAGGCATCTCCGGCAGGGCCGTCGTCTTCTCGGCCTCGTGGCGGCGGCTCTCGCGCAGGTAGGTGCAGTCGAGCGGACAGTCAATCGAGACCTCGCGCTCCGTGCCGCAGCACTGCGGGCAGATCAAAGCTATTTTATCCGGGCCGTGCACTCCAGGACATTCGCGCTTCGGTTTTCGTTTGTGGCAGATAGCGCACAGCGTCGCAGCGGCCATAAACAAAAATTATAGCATGGCGCTCCAATTCCCTTGCTGGGGGGCTCGGCTGGCCGCGTATGGTTCAGAACTTAGTGACTTCGGAGAAGTGGAAGGACGACACTTTCAACGAGGGGACGACCATGGGAAACGATTCTTCCCCGGAGGCGCGCTCGGGAGCGCCGAGCATCTCCACCGAGTTCAGCATCTCGATGAGACTCTCGTTGAAGCGGAAGTTGCGAATGCCGCCAGCGATCTTGCCGTTCTCGACCAGAAACGTGCCGTCGCGGGTCATGCCGGTGAGGATTTTTTTGTAGGGATCGACTTCGCGGATGTACCACAGCCGCGTCACGAGGATGCCGCGCGCGGTCGAGGCGATCATTTCATCCACCGAGCTATTTCCGCCGGCGAAGACGATGTTGGTGGGGAATTCTCCGATTTCATTGGGCAGAGGGAAGCCGTGGCCGGTTGGCTCTGTGCCCATCGCCTTGGCGGTGGCCCGCGCGTAGGCGAGGTTCTTGATGACGCCGCGCTCGACCAGAGGCAGCGCTCTTCGGCACATCCCCTCGCCGTCAAACGGCGGGCCGAATTGCAGCGCATGATACACGTCGTCGGAAATGTTGATGTTCGCGCCAAATAATTTCGTGCCGATGCGGTCAGTCAGGAAACTTCTCTGGTCGCGCACGGCCTGGCCCGAGAAGTCGAAGAACATGAAGCCGACCAGATCGAGCACGGCGGCGGGGGTGAGGATGGTTACGTAGCTTCCTGGAGCGATCTCCTTGGGCGCGCGGCTGCTGGTGGCAATGCTGGTGGCGCGTTCGGCGAGCGCTTGGCCGCTGATCTCACGGGCATCGGGAGCGGTTTTCTTGGCCCAGCCGGTGCTGCTGGACCCCATGGTGGTGATAGAGAACTCCGCCTGCGTGCCGCGATAGTAGGCCATCAGGCCACGCGAATTCAGCAGCGCGTGCATGCCTGCGCCGGTGGAGTACGTTCCGGCAGCCGTGAGTCCGTCTTTCTCAGCGACGCGAATGGCGGCGGCCACCACGCCGGCTCGCTGGTTCGGCCCCACCGCGGCGGTATTCTCGAAATATCGGTCGACCGGCGGATAAGATTGCGGGCCGGGCATAGGCAGCAGCTCCGGGTCCGGCTGCTGCTGGCGCGCTAGTAAAGACGACTCGGCAACCACGCGCCGCAAGCTTTCTGAATCGAATTTGTTAGTGGTAGCCCGCGCCGTGCGCTGTCCATAGGAGGTGCGCACGGAGAGCGAATAGCCTTCCTCGGCGACGTTTTGGTGGATGGTGTTGTTCGCGAAACGCGTGAGCGCAGAGCCGCCCCCGCCGATGAGGAGCTCCGTCTCGTCGGCGTCGCTGAACTTCAGCAGATCGGCGAAGATTTCCTGGCAACGTTGTTTATCTAGCATGACTAAGGATCCAAAAGCAGATCCCTCGCTCCCACGGCAAGCCGGGGCAGGTCGCTCGGGATGACATCTATGGGGATGCGCCGCGGATTATGCATAGGCGATTCCTACGGTGACGTTGCGGAAGCGCGCCGGGGCGGCGCCGTGTCCGGTGCCCATGGTCTGCGACGGCTGGCCTTTGCCGCAATTGGGCGTGCCCCACAGCGTCCAGTGATTCTGGTCGCAGATGGCGTCGCAAGAATTCCAGAACTCGGTGGTGATGCCGCTGTAGCTGGGATTCTTCAGCATCCGCACCTTCTTGCCATTCTTGATCTCCCAGCCCAGCTCGCATCCGAATTGAAAATGATACCTGCGGTCGTCGATGGACCAGCTTCGGTTGGTCTCCATGAGAATTCCGTCATCGGTCGAGGCGATGAGGTCGTCGAGCGACCACGTTCCCGGCAGCAGGCTGATGTTGGTCATGCGGATGAGCGGGATGCGGTTCCAGCCGTCGGCGCGCATGGTGCCGTTGGAACGATTTTCTCCAATAGCGGCCGCGGTTTCGCGCGAGGAGAGATACCCCGTGAACTGGCCGTCTTTGATGATGTCGGTGCGCTGCGCCGGGACCCCCTCGTCGTCGTAAGCAAAGGTACCGAGGCCGGGGCCGTGCTCCAGGCGCGCGTCGGCGACCACATTGACAATCTCCGAGCCGTAGCGCAAGTTGCGGAGCTTATCGAGCGTGAGAAAACTTGTCCCGGCATAGTTCGCTTCCATGCCCAGCACGCGGTCGAGCTCGATGGGGTGGCCGATGGATTCGTGAATCTGCAAACCGAGCTGTGAACTTTCCAGAATCACGCTGCGCTTTCCTTGCGGGCACTGCTCGGCCTTGTGCAGCCCCACGGCCTCCTCGGCGATGCGGCGCGCAGTCTCCACTAACCGGATTTCATCGAGCAGCTCATATCCTTTGAGTTGATACTGCCCTCGGAAGGAATTAGGATATGAGCGCTTCTGAATGTCGTTGTTCTGGAAGCTGAAGGTTTCGATGCCCGCGCCAGTGACAACGCGAGTTTGGTCAATGGCTGAGCCTTCGGTAGATAGGAAAATCTGCCGCACGCGCCGCATGTGGAGGCTGGCTTCGACGAGCGTGATGCCCTTCACCGCGCGGGCTTCGGCATCGGCGCGCAATAGCAGGCTGAGATTTTGCTCGACGCTGGTGGAGAAGGGATCAATCTTAAATGGGGAGACCCAGGTGTCTACGATCTTCAATTCTGGCGCCAGGACGATATCCGCTTTTTTAGCCTGGGCGCTGGCGCGGGCGATCTCGACGGCGCGGTGGGCAACTGCGGCGAGAGAATCCGGCGAGAGATTGTCGGTCGAAGCGAATCCCCAGCAGCCGTTGACCAGCGCGCGGACACCAATGCCCAGCGACTCCTCCGAGGCGGCGTTGCCCATCTTGCCGTTCTTGGTGGTGATGTCGCGCTCGCGGGACTCGATGACACGCACGTCGGCGTAGGAAACCTCGCGCCGGTCGAGGTAGGAGAGGGCTTTTTCTGCGTAGTACTTCATGGCGGCAAGAAATCCTAAATCCTAAGCTCTAAATCCTAAACAAATCCAAAACTTCAATAGCCGAAACTACTTCGTTTTCGCCAGAATGGAACCGAAGATTTTACCGAGTTCGACAGCTTCCGCGATCAGTTTTTGTCGATCATCCTCGGAAGCACGTTCTTCTCCGACCTCGCACAGCCGCAGCCACAGTCTGCTTTCTTTTGCTTCCTTGCGTGCGATTTTCACTCGCAGTGCGAAATCCTTTCTGCTGATTGACTCATTGGCTTCGATGTAGTTCGCAGCCACGGAGCCAGAGGATCGAACCAGTTGTTTTCCATCCTCCATATTGCAAATTGTTCTCGGAAGTTTCTTCACGAATTCCCTACAGCTTCTGGCGAACTGATACGTTCGTTCCTCCAAATCATACGGTTTGGGATTTGGGGATTGGGTCATTTGCGCTTGTTTAGGATTTAGGGTTTGGTCATTTGGATTTTGTTCTTATGTTCCTTCCGACCAGGAGGACAGGTACTTGGACTGCTCTTTGGTGAGTTGATCGATTCGCACGCCCATCGAGTCGAGCTTGAGGCGCGCCACCATGCGGTCGATCTCGCGCGGTACCGGGTAAACCTGGTTCTCCAGTTTTTTCGCGTTCTTGACCATGTACTCACAGCAGAGCGCCTGGTTGGCGAAGCTCATATCCATGACCGAGGCGGGGTGGCCCTCGGCGGCGGAGAGGTTCACGAGGCGGCCGTCGGCGAGCAGGTACAAGCGCCGGCCGTCGGCCATGCGGTATTCCTCCACGTACTCGCGCATGGTGCGGCGAGATTTGGCCATTTTCGCCAGCGCGGGAATGTCAATCTCGACGTTGAAGTGGCCGGAGTTGGCCAGCAGCGCGCCGTCTTTCATCTTCTGGAAATGCTCTTTGGCGAGCACGCTCTTGTCGCCGGTTACCGTGATGAACAAGTCGCCGATCTCGGCGGCCTCGCTCATGGTCATAACCTCGTAGCCGTCCATGACGGCCTCGAGGGCGCGGGTGGGGTCCACCTCGGTGATGACGACGTGGCCGCCCAGGCCGCGCGCCCGCATGGCGATGCCGCGCCCGCACCAGCCGTAACCCGCCACCACCACTTTCAGTCCCGCGATGAGCACGTTGGTGGCTCGCAAGATGCCGTCGATGGTGGACTGGCCGGTGCCGTAGCGGTTGTCGAACATGTGCTTGGTGTCGGCGTCATTCACCGCGATGATGGGATATTTCAAGACGCCTTCTTCCGCCATGCTGCGCAACCGGATGACGCCCGTGGTGGTCTCCTCAGTGCCGCCGAAAATGCCTTTGGCGTACTCCTTGCGCTTGGTGTGCGCCAGCGTTACCAGGTCGGCGCCGTCATCCATGCTGATGTGAGGGCGGTGTTCGAGCGCCGATTCCAGGTGCGAATAATAAGTGTCGTGATCTTCTCCTTTGATAGCAAAGACGGACATCTGATAATCGCGCACCAGACAGGCGGCCACGTCGTCCTGGGTGCTCAAGGGGTTCGAGGCGCAAAGGGCCACGTCGGCCCCGCCCTGCTGCAGCGTGAGCGCGAGGTTCGCCGTTTCAGTCGTCACGTGCAGGCAGGCGGAGATGCGGACGCCCTTCAAGGGCTTCTCTTTGGCGAACCGCTTGCGGATGCCGGCGAGCGTGGGCATGAACTGGTTGGCCCACTCGATGCGGCGCTTGCCGCCAGCGGCGAGTGAAAGGTCTTTAACGTCATGAGGCAAAGTGGCGACTGGGGACAATGTTTTATCTCCTCGATTGGAAAATTGGCGGCTTGTCGGGCGCGCTGGATCGCGAAAATCCAAATCCTAAACTCTAAAACCTAAACAAACTCAAAATCCCAAGTTCCAAATCCGATTCGCTTTGGAATTTGGCAATGGGGATTTGTTTAGAGTTTAGGATTTGGGGATTAGGGTTTGCCTGCGTAACTCGCTCTAATCCCGCGCCGATACTCTGGCCGCGACTTCGGAGGACAACCCCGCGGCGTGGCGAATTTCCTCGGCCTTGTTGGTCAGCTCCCAGGTGAAGCTTGGCTCGCGGCGTCCGAAATGGCCGTAAGCGGCGGTCAGCTCGTAAATTGGGCGCCGCAGCTTGAGGTAATCGATAATTTCGAGCGGCGTCAGCGGAAACACATCGCGGATGATCCGCTCCAGCCTTTCCTCATCGACGACGCCGGTGCCGTAGGTCTCGACCATCACCGAGACGGGCTCGGGCACCCCGATGGCGTAGGCTAGCTGCACCTCGCAGCGCTCCGCCACTCCCGCGGCCACCAGGTTCTTGGCGATGTGGCGTCCCATGTAAGCCGCTGAACGGTCCACTTTGGTGGGATCTTTGCCGGAAAACGCTCCGCCGCCGTGATGTCCGGCGCCGCCGTAGGAATCGACAATGATCTTGCGCCCGGTGAGGCCGCTGTCGCCCATGGGGCCTCCGGTTACGAACCGGCCGGTGGGGTTGATGTGGAACTGGGTGCTGCGGTGCAGCATGGACGGCGGGATCACGGCGCGGATGACTTCATCCATGATTGCCTGCCGCAAGGCGTCAGTGGTCACCGATTCGCTGTGTTGCGATGAAACCACCACGTTCTCGATCCGCACGGGCTTGTCGTCTTCATAGCGGACGGAAACCTGCGACTTGCCGTCGGGCCGCAGAAAATCCAGCCGCCCGCTCCGGCGCACCTCCGAGAGCCGCCGCACCAGCTTGTGAGCCAGCATCAGCGGCATCGGCATCAGCTCCTCGGTTTCGTTGCAGGCATAGCCGAACATCATGCCCTGATCGCCCGCGCCGCCCGTGTCCACTCCCATGGCGATGTCGCCGGACTGTTCGTGGATAGCGATCAGCACGCCGCAGGTGTGGCAGTCGAAACCGTACTTGGCGCGGGTGTAGCCGATGCGCTCGATGGTTTTCCGCGCCACGCCCGGGTAATCCACCGTGGCGTTCGAAGTAATCTCACCGGTGATGAAGACCAGTCCTGTAGTAACCACGGTTTCGCAAGCCACGCGCCCGCGCGGGTCCTGCGCCAGCACGGCATCGAGCACGGCGTCCGAAATCTGGTCGGCGATCTTGTCGGGGTGCCCCTCGGTCACCGATTCGGATGTAAACAGATAATTGCGCGCATGATGTCCCACCGGAATCCTCCTACGGCCCGCCCCATGAGGCAGCTATCACTCTGAGTGCAGACGAAACGGAATATTAACAGTAGCAGAGCGGCGTGCAGCGTGTCAAAGCAATTAGGGGCCCGAAGCGCCTCCCTCCATGGTAACTAGAGCCCCTTTGTTTTGCTCAAGTTGAGCGTAAAAAGGCGGGCCACCGCGCGGCAGCCCGCTGGCGATACTTTATCGCTACGTCCCGCTCCGGAAGAACTTCAAAAGGCTTCCGGGACGTGGTAGGTCAATACCCCGTTTACGGTCTTGTCGGAGACGATCACCGATTTATTCTTGGCATCCACGGCAACTCCGCGGGTATCGCTGAGCAAGCCGCCTGGGCCCCCGACGGTCCACCGCGGTGGGACATCGCCGTTGTCGTAAATGCTCCAGATGCCGACGAAGTCTTCTTTCTCGTAACGGCCCCCGGGCCGGACTGCCCCGAAGATCATTCCGGATTCCGGATGGGACGTCAGCAGCCCGACATCCTTGGCGGCCTGATTGGTAATGATGCGCAGGGGCTTGTCATTGCCTTTGGCTGTGCGGCTGTAAATCCTGAGGCCGTCGCCGGAAGATCCGATGAGGAGATTGTGAATCGGGTCGATCGTCAGGCGTCCGGCATCCACCGGGCTTTCTTCGCTTCCGAGAATGCGGATGGGAGCCGAGTCGCCGTTGGTGTCCCGCGAGAATATCAGGACGCGATCGCCCTGCGGAACAAAGATTTCACCGTGAATCCAGTCGAGTGCCAACGCTTGCGGGTTTTTCAACTGCGTGCTCGGGCCCATGATCTTGCGAATGGGCGCCACGTTGCCGGTAGCATCCCCGCGGTAGGTGAGGATGGCGAAGGCGAAGAACTGCGGAATGAGAATCTCATCGCGCACCGGATCGTAAGCCATGTCGTGAATCGTGCGCGTGATCATGGTGTTTTGCCCGGCGATGGCCCGGGTCGGCTTTGCACCACCATTCGCCAGCCTGGCGAATGCCGCAACTTGCGGGTGAGCCACTCAGTTGGAGACCAGAACTTCTTCTCGCTTGGTGTCGTAGGCGACCGTATGAGGGTTGCCGAGCATGGGAGCGCCGGCGTCGGCGGGCCCGCTGCGGATGACGCGCTTGGGGACCACGTTGCCGCTGGCATCGATCGGGAAGACGGTGGCGGAGTGGCTGCCGAAGTTGGCTACCCACAGCTCGTTGTTTTTCTCATCCACAAAAACGCCGGTGGGGTTCTGAACCATCGTGCGAGGCCCTTTGATGACACGGATGGGAGCCACGTCGCCGTTCGCGTCGGCGCCATAGACGGTAATGGTGTGCCCGGTGTCGTTGGCGATGAAAATCTCGCCCCGTCCCGTATGGACGGCGATGGATGTCGGCCAGTCGAGCAGCGTCTTGGGGCCCTGGATGGTTCGCAGGGGAGCGACATCACCGACGGCGTCCTTCGGATACACCGTGATGGAAGGGGGCAGCACCTTGCCGGTAGCGGGATAGGCGCGGTTGCGGCCAACCGGGAAATCACCCCGGCGGGCGCTTCTGCCAAAACCTCCCCCGCCTTTTCCCTGCTCGAACGCTGGGCGGTCGTTGGTGGTGCCCCAGTTGGACACAATGAGTTCGTTGGTCTTAGTGTTCAGGGCGATTCCGTGAGGGTCGGCCATTCCCGTGCTCTTTCCCTGAATCACCCGCTTGACCGGTGCTTCGTCGGCTGCATGTTTGTCATAGACAACCACGGCATGGTCGTCCTGGATGGTCAGGAAAATTTCCTGCGTCGCCTCGTCGGCGACCATGCCGGCGGTGGTGTGCGGAACTCCGATCTTGCGCTTGGGGGCTACGTCGCCTTTCTGGTCGCGTCCGAAAACCGGCAGCCAGTTCATGGTGTCGTTGTTGATCGCGTAAATGTCCCCCGTGGCGGGGTCCACGTAGACGCCGCAGGCGTATTCCAGGAAAGTTTCCTGGCCGCCGATCATGCGCTTGGGCTCGCTCATCGTGGCGCTGGGGGGAGTGTTCTCCAGCCGGTCGTAGACCACGATGGTGGATAGATTCTCTTCCGCGATGATTACTTCGTTGCGCGCGAGATCCACGGTGATGCCGGCAAACCCGAACAATGGATCGGTGATGTTCGAAACCGGCTGGCGTTTCCTCACCTCTTCCCGGGCGGCCTCGCTGGGGCGCGGAGGCGGGGCGTCGGATGCGCCGGGGGCGGCGGCAGTGCTGGCGGCTGGCGCCGGGTTCTGCAGATTCAGCGCCAGAAGCAGTTCTTCGCTGGCGGAGGCCGGTTCCAATTCGCACATCGGGCCGTTCAACTCCGCAAACGGCTCGAAAGAAACCAGCCGGTCGTTGCCGAGGTGCACTGTCTTTCTCGCCGATTCGCCGTTGAGAACCATTCCCGCGGAAACAATCCATCCCGCGGTGATTCCCACGGCGGCCAGTACCGCAAACAGATATATGCTTCGGGATGTTATCCAAGCCCGAGCTGTTGGAGAAGCCATTCGTTGTTCCTCCTTTTGAAAGCGCTCCGAGAGGTGGAAATGCCAAACCACGCCGGAACGAGTACTGCTGACAATAGACTTGCTCGATCTCATTATAGACCGATGGCGGATGGGGTCAACCATTACCGGCGTGTTGTGATCAAGCTAATTGCCGGGCGGCCGCCAGGGCGGCTTCGTAATTGGGATGCTCGCCCACTTCCTTGACGTATTCGACGTAGCGGATGGTGTTGTCCTTGTCGAGGACGAAGATGGCGCGCGCGTCGAGCATGATCTCCTGGATGAGCACGCCGTAGGCCGGGCCGAAGTTGCGCTCGCGGTAATCGGAGAGTGTGCGCACCTTGTCGACGCCCGCCGCCCCGCACCAGCGCTTCTGCGCCATGGGCAGGTCCATGCTGATCGTCAATATCTCGACGCCGGGCAGCTTGGCGGTCTCTTCGTTGAACCGCCGCGTTTCCATATCGCACACCGGCGTGTCGAGCGACGGCACCGATGCGATGATGCGCACCTTCCCGGCCGTGTCGGCCAGCGTTACGGGCTTCATGTCGTTACCGATGACGGTGAAGTTGGGGGCTTTGTCGCCCGGCTTCAACTCCGGCCCGACCAGCGTCATGGGATTGCCGCGCAGCGTAACCGCTCCTTTGCGCTCCTGCATATTGTTACCTTCCTCCTGAATGGCAGTTGATGAAGCAGAGCTACCACTATACCCTCCCCCTGGCGCGCAAAGGAAGAGGCGGTGTGGACCAATTTGGCACCACGCTCGCGGACTGTGAATTTCCTTCTTGGTGACCGGTGTCGGACCAAGTAAACTTAACTACCAACAAACAGAACTCGGGAGCGGTGATTTGGAATGCGGCATCCCTGGTCGGAATGGATTCCTGGTGCGCTTAACGACTATCAAATCGAACAGCTCTACAACGAGGAGGCTATCGTTGGCAGAGGCGCTTTCGATAGGAAATATGTAGACAAATCCTCGGTAGACCTTTGGCTCTCCGACGAGGGCTACCATATGACTCAGAAATATTCCGTGAAGCCGTCGGGGCGAGACTCCTACACTCGACTTATCCAACGGGAAGGTTCTGCGGAGAGGTTGCCTAAGCAAGCGGACGGCACGTATATTTTGAAGAGCAGGAACACCTATGTTTTTAAGCTTCAAGAAAAACTTGGGCGGAAACTACTGGAGGCGAAAATCCACGGCCAGGCAACTGCAAAGAGCTCGGTCGGTCGCATCGATGTACTCGCAAGGCTCGTTGTAGACGGAATGGATCAATATGAGGGCTTTGACCCCGAACGTGTCAACGAATCGAATTTCTTCGGAGAGATGTGCATTGAAATCACTCCCATGACTTTCGACGTCAGAGTCAAAGAGGGTATATCTCTATCGCAATTGAGGTTTTTCTACGGACATCCCGACAAGGCCGAAATAGGATCAAAGGAAATATATAAGACGGTTCTCGGGCAGCAAGCTGCGGGTAGGAGCCTTGGAGTTGACTTAACGCCCGTTACTATTAGGGACTTAGAAGCCGTGGCTTTCTGCGCAAGAAAGGAAAATGAGCCTGCCCCCTGGGGTGAGACAACCAGTTAAGACACTGGTCGCCGTTCGATGGAAAACGCTCGACCGACGATACGACTGTACCTCAGAATGGGCGTCGGCTGGGGA
>Ga0209342_10006156_pt1 | contig 12219 bp, 10 predicted proteins | sample RifCSP16_2_FD_184023 | JGI IMG/M metagenome (GOLD analysis project Ga0209342, IMG submission 184023) | Soil microbial communities from Rifle, Colorado - Rifle CSP2_sed 16_2 (SPAdes) (version 2) | ecosystem: Environmental > Terrestrial > Deep subsurface > Rock core/Sediment | place: Rifle... | reverse complement strand
CACGGGAGTGTCGACCTCCCTGACCCGGTACGGCACCTCCATGAGGTCCTCGAGGCCCGTGACCCGGGGAAAAATCGCTCGCACCTCCTCGTTGTGCGCGACGTACTCGCCGCACTGGACCGGCACCCCAATCTCCCTGCGCTTGTCGACGAGGAGGACAGCGAGGCCGCGCCGGGCGGCGTAGCAGGCCGCTGTGCCCCCGGCGGGACCGGAGCCGACGACGATCACGTCGTATGAGGCGGGCACGGGAGCCCCCTCACGCTTCGCGCGTCAGCACATAGTCGACGAGTCGGATCATGCTGCGCTTCGCGTCCCCGTCCGCAAGGGGGTCGAGGGCCTTCTTCGCGAGCGAGCCGAAATGGTGCGCGTCCGCTCGGGCCTTCTCGATCGCCCCGGACGAGCGCAGCATCCCGAGGGCCCGTTGCACGTCCGCCTGGACCTTCCGGCGCTTCCGGATGATCCGGGCGAGGGCCGCGTGGTCTACCGTGCTGCCGTTGTTAAGCGCGTGGATCGCGACGAGGGTCACGTTCCCCTCCCGGATGTCCGTCCCGGCGGGCTTCCCGAGCCGCTTCCCGTCGCCGACCACGTCGAGGATGTCGTCGACGATCTGGAAGGCGATGCCGAGGTACAGGCCGTAGTCGCCCACGGCCTCGACGTGCTCGAGGCGCGCCCCCGCGAGGAGCCCGGCGATCTTCGCCCCCGCCATGATCGGGAGAGCCGTCTTCCGGCGGATGATGTCGAGGTACTCCTCCTGGCTCACCTGGGTGTCGTACGCATGACGCTTCTGGCGGATCTCGCCCTCCGCGAGCGCGGCGCACGCATCCGCCGTGAGCTCGACGATGTCCGCGTCGAACTTCCCGCCGATGCCGAACGCCTTCACGAAGAGGAAGTCGCCCGTCACGAGGGCGTTCTGCAGGCCGAACTTCTTGTAGGCCGCGAGGCGGCCCCGGCGCATCTCGCCCCCGTCGTTGATGTCGTCGTGGATGAGCGTCGCCGAATGGATGAGCTCGAGGGCCGCGGCGAGGTCGATCGCCTGACGGACGTCCTTCCCTCCGAGGGCCTGGAAGGAGAGGAGGGTCACGACGGGCCGGATCCGCTTCCCGCCCGCTTCGATCACGTAACGGGCGATGTCGTGGAGGAGGGGTTCCTCGGACACGATGCTCTGCCGGATTCGCTCCTCGACGAGGGCGAGCTCGGACGAGATGCCAAAATCTGGGGAGCCGGTCATCCGGTGACCTTCCATCGCGTCTATTGCCCGGGCTTATTTAACCATTTCTTCATATCGGCGTATGTACCGCCGGGGACGCGGGGAGAGGAACGTAGGGCCGAGCGGTTGCGGTCGCGAGGGCTGCTGTCATCCGCCGCGGGCGATCCCGACGGCGACATCGACGAGCGCACCGGTCGCCTCTCGCCCGTTCGACGCGTGGTCCCGGATCGCGGGCGCGATCGCCTCGAGGTACTTCCGGATCATGTCGTCCCGGTTGCCGATCCAATCCGCGAGCATGACGACGGGGATCATGATCGCGATGAACGGATAGAAGTGGGTCTCGTCCTCGAGGTCGTCTTCGACGAAGCGGAGCCCGTCCGCCGTCAGGGAGGCGATGCGCCGGATGTGCTTGTCGTAGTCGTCGATCGTCAGGTGCGGGTTGTAGCCTCGGACGGTCGGCAGATCCCGGAGTTCCCTCTGGCGCATCGCGATGAGGGAGAGATTCGCGATCCCGGCCTGGAGGTCCTTGTGGACCCCCGAGATGTGATCCATGAGGGTGATCGTCGCATCGAGGTAGTACCAGCCCGCCATGAACCGGTCCATGTTCCGTCGGTCGAACCGGTGATCCGCGAAGGCCATGTCGACGAAGTTGTATCGGGACACGCCCGCGATGTGGCCGCCGATCTTCTCCCACCACGCGAGGCCGTCGCGGGGCGCATAGAAGGACGTCGCCACGCGCTCCATCCGGCTGATGCTGAAGTTCGGCTCCTTCTGGAACATCGTGAGCGCCTGGCCGAGGGCCACTCGGTCGTTCAGGACCTCCATCTGGTAGAAGTACCTCGAACCGTTCGGCGAGTTGTTCCAAATGACGTTGACCCCGCGGGTGATGCTGTTGATGAGATCGAACAGGGGGACCTGCTCCTGGCGCAGCATCGTCATGAGTCGCTTCATGAAGATCGTCGTATCGAAGTCCGGATCGATCATGGAGCTGAAGACAAGGTGGTACAGGTCCTTCGCCTCGAGGTAGGAGTAGCTGCTCTTGTCGATGAGGTCATCCAGGATCCCGACCTGACACTCGAAGAGAATCTTCGAGGTCATCGCCTTCTGCAGGTTATCCGGGCGGATGAAGGGCCGGTACAGCTCGGACACCATCGTCGCCCCGGCCGCGAGGCGGAGCGCCTGGAGGTAGTTCCACATCTCCCCTTGGTCCTCGAAGAAAGCGCCGGGGGGCAGATTTGGCGGCCGGAGGGAGATCCCCGTCGCGACCGACGACTCCCGCATCTCCTTCAGCATCGAGTAGACGTTCGTGATGTGGGAGCGGAGGGCCTCCTTGTCGAAACCGAACTGCATATGGTCGAACAGTCCTTCCGCGTAGCCGCCGAGGCGAAGCACGGTCCGCGAGACGAGGTCCAAGTCTTCCTTGTTGATGCCCGGGGCCGCCGACGCGTTCGTTCGCATGAAAGCTGCGTTCGACGTTCCCCGAGGCCGTTAAGAAGCGGCCTGAGGCGATTCTCGTTACTGATTCTCGACGCTGAGAACACGTCCTTCGCGTGAGGTGCCAATCAACCCTGATAACAGGCGGGGATCGGTTAAATACCGTGCAAGGCCGGATAGAGAGGTAATCCATCGTACGGGATGGTCTCCCTGGCTGACAGCGCGAGCATCGTCTCCTACCTGAGCGCCGCGAGCGCCCTCTTCCTGTCGTTCCTCGTCGTGAGCGCAATCGCCCGGCAGAGGACCCGCCAGACGTTCCGGAAACACGTCCTCCTGTCCGCGGTCCTCCTCCTCGTCTGTGCGATCATCTCGAACGTCCTCATCGGGATCTTCATCGCGTCCGCGTCGGGAGACCCGCGGGCCGCGGAAGGCGGCATCGTGCTCACGAAGCGCCTCCAGGCGACCTTCGACTACCTCTTCGGGATCGCGATCGGCGCGTTCTCCGTCGTCGCGACGACGCCCTCGATCGGGTCCCGCAGGGACTTCGTCCGGTACATGGTCGAGGAGTTCCCGAACTCGTATGTCTTCTACGTATTCGTGCTCGCGATCGGGCTCGTCTCGATCATCGTGTCCCCGGTGACCGTCGTCAGCACGGCACCGACGATCATCTCGTTCGAGCCGTACGTCCTGTTCATCAGCGGCTTCGCCGTGATGACGATCGTCCTCTACGCGACGTACCGGTTCATCACGCATCTGCATCGGACGAACCCGGGCGCCTCGATTCGGCGGGATACCTACCTGATCATCCTGGGCATCTCTGGCTTCGCGATTGGCGAGCTCCTCTTCGAGGTCGTCCTCCCGAACTACGGCCTCGACCTTCGGTCTCCCGGGTTCATCGTGGAGATGGCCCTCGTCGGGCTCATCGCGTACGGCACCCGCGGAAGGTCGTTCCTCCAGGACCTGCTCGAGCCGACGGCGGAGGCGAACCTCCTCACGAAGCCCGCGTTCTCCCTTGAAGCGGGTCTGACGTATGCGATCCCGGAACGGGACGCGACCCACGCCTACGAGATCTTCAAGGACCTCGTTACGCACGGGGCCCATGGGCTGTGCATCACCCGTCGCTCGCCGAAGGCCGTCATGGCGGAGTACGGCCTCGAGCGCACGCCGGTCCTCTGGCTGAGCCGCGTCGCGACGGAGAAGAACGCCCTGCGGCCGTCCCCTCCGGAGAAGGTCGCGATGGCGATCGAACACTTCCTCGAGTTGAGCGAGAACACGGCCGTCCTGCTGGACGGCCTCGAATACCTCGTGAGCCACAACGACTTCGGTTCCATCCTCGCGCTCCTCCACGACCTGAACGAGAGCGTCGTCATGCACGAGGCGATCCTCCTCGTCCCCTTCGACCCCGCCGTGTTCAACCAACGGGAGATCGCCCTGATTCGGAGGGAGGTGCGCTTCGTCGGGGAGATGGCGCGGGAACTCCATCCGATCACGAAGATCCCACCCTGACGTACGTCACAAACCCTTTTATTCCACGGTCCGGCTGGCGAATCCTCCATGGAAGATCCCGAACTCCAGGCCATTCGCGCGAAGAAGCTCCGGGAGCTCATGACGACCGCGACCCCGCACGCGGCCGTCGCCGCAGGCCCGAAGCCTTTCCCCGTCACGGACCACACGTTTGACGAGGAGATCCGCAAGCCAGGGTTGATCCTCGTGGACTTCTGGGCAGAGTGGTGCGGCCCTTGTCACCGCGTCGCGCCCGTCCTCGAGCAGCTCGCGAAAGACCGGGCGGCCAGCCTGCGGATCGGCAAGCTGAACGTCGACGAGAACCCCCGAACAGCGATGCGATTCCAGGTCATGTCGATCCCCACGATGCTCCTCTTCAAGGACGGGAAGCTCGTCGATGGCATCGTCGGCGCGGTCCCGCGCCCGCAGATCGAATCGATGCTCGCCCGCTGGACGTAGTCACTTCGCGAGCGGGCCCGCCGGGCGGGGCTGGGGCGTCTTCAGCTGGGCCTTGAGATTCGCGACAATCGCGCGGAACGCCTTCGCCGCCTCGCTGTCCGGATGCTCGAGGACGAACGGCTTCCCGGCGTCGCCCCCCACGACGATGCGTGGATCGAGCGGGATGCGTCCGAGGAACGGAAGGCCGAGTTCTTTCGCGGCCGCCTCGCCGCCTCCCACCTTGAAGACGTCGATCGACTCGCCGCAATGGGGGCACACGAGGCCGCTCATGTTCTCGATTACGCCGAGGATCTCCATCTTCACGGCCCGGGCGAAGGCGATCGACTTGCGCACATCGAGGAGGGATACCTCCTGAGGCGTCGTCACGACGACGGCCCCGTCTGCATCGGGGATCTCCTGCGCCACGCTGAGGGGCTCGTCGCTCGTCCCTGGCGGTAGGTCGATCACGAGGTAGTCGAGCTCGCCCCACTCGACGTCGGAGAGCATCTGCTTGAGCGCCTTGATCTTCAGCGGGCCCCGCCAGACGACCGCCGTGTCGCGGTCGATGAGCTGGGCCATCGAGATTACCTTGACGCCCGCTGGCCCGACAGTCGCCTCGAGCCCTGTCTCAGTTGCCTTGACGTGGGCGTCCTCCAGGCCCATGAGCTTCGGGATGTCCGGACCCGTGACGTCCGCGTCCACGAGGCCCACCCGGCCTTCCTCGGCGAGTTGAACCGCCAGGTTTGCGGCAACGGTCGAATTGTGGACGAGAACCCCCTCGGCGACGAAGTTGTGGCTGCCCTCCACCTCGATGTCAAAGACCTCGACTCGCCCACTCTCCTCAATGTCAACGATGCGGTCCCAGTAGATGTTGGATTGGGCCAGGGCTTTCAGCTTGGCCGACCCGAGGAGAGACGCAATCCGTGACACGGTGTCCCTAGAGGGGCACACCCGTCTGTCGAGGTAGCCCTGTTTCAGGTAGGCGTGGCCGCCATAGATGCTCCAAACCCGCTTGTATCCGTATTCGTTGGAGAGCCGGGCCCAGGAGAGCCCCTTGCGCCGGCACTCTGCTTCCACATCCTCCCAGACCTCCCGAGGGAGCGTGTCCAGGTTCGGATTGCGCCGACGATTCGCAACCTTGGTAACAGCCCCACGGAGCGACCCGCGCTTCTTACCCCAGAAACCGACGTGCTTGGCAAATGCGACGATGTCCTTTCCGAAGATGATTAGCCGATACGACCGGAGAGCTGGGTGTCTTATTCCATTCTTAACATAATGGGACGCACGATCCCGCAACACGGAATGAATTCCGAATCGCAAGAGGGCTCTGTGTACGTCACGAGCCAGCAGGGGCGATGAAGTAGAATATTCGATCTTGTCGTCATACACCGAACCGTCTGTGCTGAAGAGGCCGCGCAGGGCCGCCGCCAGGATCCTGTTTGAACTGCGGAAAGCCTGGGACGGAAGGAACTTCTGAGTAGAAGGGACATCAACGCCCAGGCGCCTCATGAGCACCATGACGGCGTTGGGCTTCCCTCCCCGTCTGCCACCAGTAACTATGTATCCGAATGGATTCCGCCCCCAAGGGCTCACACGCAAGATGGGATCAATCCTACGAACCGCACTCCGAAGAACCCCGACTATCGTCGCCTCCGCGTTTGTGAACCCTGGTACGCCGCCGGTGAGACCGCCGTCACCAAGAAGCAGGCCGAGTACGGTGGCCTCTTCCTCGGTGAGTTCGTCGGGCCCCACGGGCTCCGGCAGCCATCGGATGGTCGCGATGCGATCACCCGTCTTCAGGTCCCGTAGGGGTTTCCATCGTCCGTACGTGTAGAGGAGGTGGTTTCGGGTCAGCCCCAGCTCGATACCACTCTTCAGACGGAGGATGTTGATTCGAGCGCGGCGCCGCGTCCTTCCCCTCTTCTGTTTCACAGAAGCCTGTCCGTCCTCGTCGAGGGAGACGACAGGGGTTCCGAGGACCTCAATCGGCTGCCAGTCCCCATAGCCCGTAATCACGCCTGTTCCACGGCGAAGGCACTTCCCCACGCCACCCTTCCCTGACATCACGACGATTTTGTGCTTGATCCTCCCCATGGCCTGCGCCATTTTCATGCGCTCACGCATCGCCGCCATGATGTGCGGGGGGATCTGGGCGGTCTCGAGTTCCTCGGGCACGGATTCACCTGGGAGTTGCGAAGGCAGCCTCGCACGGCTATTAAACGTTGTGTGCTTCATGCGTTCGCGGCGCGCGTCATCAGGAGGGCAAGGCTCCGGACCCGGTCGATGAATGCCTCGGCCGACGGATCCTGCGGCAGGCTCGCGTAGAAATCCGCGAGGGCGGGGACGGCCGCGATCCCCGCCTCCCGGTCGAACGCCCGAGCCCGCTCCCAGAGGGGATCGTCCGACGAGAGGAGCCCGTGCCGCAGCAGGTTCCCGAGGGCGAACGCGGCGGTCGCCGCGAGCCCGACGTTCTCCCACCGGTCCCGACCGATCTGGCTCGCGTTCCCGTCGACCCAGGATCCGAAGAAGTCATAGACGCGTCTGTCGCCTTCCTCTCCGAAGACGAGGAAGGCAAGATCGTCCGCGTAGATGTCCTGGATGTGATTGAACGCTTGGTCGAACGCCTCCGTCGCAGACCTCGGAATCCGGACCGCTCGCGGGAGGGCACGGAACACCTCCGGATCGTGGGAGGCATGCCGCGTCTCCGTCCGGAGCATGTGGCCCATCTCGTGCGCGATCAGTCCGTCGAGCACGCCCGACTCGACCGCTCGCCGCGAGACGAAGAGCGTGTGGGCAGACCCGGCGGACTTCGTCGCCCCCATGATCGGCATCGACAAGATCTCCGCGGAGACGGGCCAGCGGACCTCATGCCCCTTCGCGGCGTAGCGACGCTCGACATCCGCGAAAGTCTCTTTCACCTTCCGCACGCCGCCTCGACCGGTCCGGTCCACCACGGCGCCCAACACAGGTCGCTCGATTCGCCGGAGGGGGATAAGGCTTCGCGACGCTCTGACGACCGCCGCATCATGAGGGACCGCAACGGTCCGGACCAAAGGTTTAAACGACCTCCGGAACTCTCATCGCGTCATTCGGATTCTGGTGGTCCCATGGCCGTGACGAAGCGCGTGAAGGGCAGGCCCGTGAAGGCCCCGACGCCCGAGGAGATCGAGGAGAACCTGAAGCGCGCGAACCTTCCGAAGGAGCAGTCCGCGAAGTACCATCCCTACTATCAAGGGAAGATCGAGATTGTGCCCCGCGTGCCCGTGCGGACCTTCAACGATTTCGCGATCTGGTACACGCCCGGCGTCGCGCAGCCGTGCCTCGAGATCAAGGCGGATCCCCAGAAGGTTTGGACCCTCACGAACAAGTGGAATCAGGTCGCCGTGGTGACGGACGGCACGCGGGTCCTGGGCCTCGGAGACATCGGGCCCGAAGCCAGCCTGCCGGTCATGGAGGGCAAGTGCCTCCTGTTCAAGTACCTCGGCGGGATCGACGCCTTCCCGGTGCCTCTCGCGACGAAGGACCCGGAGAAGATCATCGAGACGGTCAAGCTGATCACCCCGTCCTTCGGGGGCGTGAACCTCGAGGACATCGCGCAGCCGAAGTGCTTCACGATCCTCGATCGCTTGCGGAAGGAGTGCGAGATCGCGGTGTGGCACGACGACCAGCAGGGGACCGCGACGATCAACGTGGCCGGTGTCATCAATGCCCTGAAGGTCGTCGGGAAGAAACTGCAGGACGTGACGATCACCCTCGTCGGCGCGGGCGCGTCGAACATCCGCACCGCGAAGATCCTCCTCGCCGCGGGTGCGAGACCGGAGCACCTCATCCTCGTCGACTCGAAGGGCATCGTCGGACGGCACCGGAAGGACATCGAGGCCGTCTCGAAGGACTACACGGAGAAGTGGGAACTCGCGCAGACGACGAACGGCGAGGGGCGCGTCGGGGGCATCCCAGAAGCAATGCGCGACGCCGATGTCGTCATCGCAGCCTCGAAACCCGGACCCGGCATCATCCAGAAGGACTGGGTCGCTTCCATGGCGGACGACTCGATCCTGTTCGCAATCGCGAACCCCGTTCCGGAGATCTGGCCCTGGGAGGCGATCGAGGCCGGCGCGCGTGTGATCGCGACTGGGCGAAGCGACTTCCCGAACCAGGTGAACAACTCCCTCGGCTTCCCGGGCATCTTCCGGGGCACTCTCGACGTCCGCGCGAGGACAATCACGGACGAGATGTGCATCGCCGCCGCGACGGAACTGGCGAAGGTCCAGGAGGAGCGCGGCCTCGACGAGGAGCACATCGTCCCGACAATGGACGATATCGAGGTCTTCGCCCGCGAGGCGACCGCCGTCGCCCTCAAGGCGATGGACCAGGGAATCGCCCGCGTGAGGAAGACGCGCGCGGAGCTCCTGGAGAACGCCCTCGCGATGATCCAACGAGCGCACGAGGAGACGAAGTTCCTCATGCAGGACGGGTTCATCCGGCCGCCTCCGCCCTGAGGATAGGGGCATTCCGGCGTCGGGTTTATGGTCTCCCGCCGACATAGAGAGAACATGGCCTCGGTGGAGGAGGTCAAGCGGAGGCACGAAGCCTCTCTCATGAAGATCCGCGGCGTCGTCGGGGTGGGCATCGGCCGCAAGGACGGCAAGGACTGCATCCGGGTGTACGTCGCGAAAGACACACCGAAGGTCATGTCCGCGGTGCCGAAGGACCTCGAGGACGTGCCGATCGAGATCGTCGTTTCGGGCCCCTTCAAGGCCCTCTGAGGGATGAACATGAAACCCGAGGAAGCCAAGCCGATCTGCGAGTGCACCCTGCTCGGGCTGGAGCGGGAGGGGATGACCCCCGCCGTCCACCCAGACGTCGTCGGCGTGGGGATCGGCTACAAGCGGATCCGCGGCTTCGCGTCCCAGGACCTCGCCCTCAAGGTCTACGTGAGGCAGAAGGTCCATCCGCTCCTCGTGAAGGACGGCCGCGCAATCCCCGACGAGGTCGAGGGCGTCCCGACGGACGTCGAGGAGGCCGGCGAGTTCTCGATCTGGCGTCCGATCCCGCCGATCTACCAGCGGAAGGTCCGGCCCGCGATGGGCGGGATCTCGATCGGCCACTACGCGATCAGCGCGGGGACCCTCGGCTGCCTCGTGACGTCGGGCGGCGAGAAGTTCATCCTGAGCAACAACCACGTCCTCGCGAACGAGAACCGGGGTGCGGAGGGAGACCCGATCCTCCAGCCTGGCCGCTTCGACGGCGGCAAGACGGACAAGGACGTCCTCGCGCGCCTGGATACCTTCGTCGCCTTGGACCCGGATGGAACGAACATCGCGGACGCGGCGATCGCGCAGCCCTTCGACGAGCGGGACGTAAGCCCGGACATCCTCGGGATCGGGAAGCTCCGCGGCTCGAAGGACGCGTCCCTCGACGAGAAAGTGATGAAGGGCGGACGCACGACGCGCGTGACGCGGGGCACCGTGGTCGACGTGAGCGCGACCGTCCGCGTGGGCTACGCGACAGGGTCGTTCGTCTTCACGGACCAGATGATCATCAAGGGGGAGCGCAGTTCCTTCAGCGCCGGCGGCGACTCCGGGAGCGCGATCGTGTCGTACGACGGCCGAGCCCTCGGCCTCCTCTTCGCCGGCTCGCCGTTCTACACGATCGCGAACAAGATGGACAACGTGCAGAAGGCCCTCGACGTGAAGGTCGCCTAGCCGTCCGGCGGCGACGGGACCGCAGCCCACTTCGCGAGGGTCGCCTGCGGGGCCGCATGCTCCCGCAGGTTCGACAGGCGCACCCCGATGAGCCGCACCTTGCGTCCGGGCTGCAGGACCTCCTTCAGCATTGCCTGGCTCAGCACGAGGATCGGCTCGAGGTCCGTGGTGTGGATCTTCAGGCTCCGGGATCGCGTGTGGGTCTCGAAGTTCGAGTAGCGGGCCTTCAGGGTGACCGTGCGGAACGCGTACTTCTCCTGGAGGACCTGCTCGTGGAGGGACCTCGCCATCCCCTCGAGCTCCGGCCAGACGACCGGATAGGCGTCCTGGTCCGTCTCGAACGTCATCTCCGTGCTGATGGACTCCGGCGGGCCCGAGGGCTCCACGACGTCCGCCGCATCCCGGCCCATCGCGACGTCGTGCACATACTCCCCGAAGGCCCCGAGGAGTTCGACGAGATCCTGGCGGCTCGACCTCTGGACGTCCCCGATGATCTCGAGCCCGAGTTCCCGGAGGCGTTCCGCGGTCTTCGGGCCCACCCCGAGAATCTTCCTCACGCTAATCGGGGCGAGGAACTCTTGGACCTCGTCGGGGGTCACGACCGTGAGCCCATCGGGCTTTTGGAAATCGGACGCGATCTTCGCGACCGCCTTCGTGGGCGCGATCCCAATCGAGCAGGTGAGCCGGTGGACCGTCCGGATCGCGGCCTTGATCTCGCGCGCGATCTCTTGGGCGCGGGAGAAGTTGCCGCCGGATCTCGCAGTCACGTCGAGGTATCCTTCCTCGATCCCCGTCGGCTCGAGGCGGTCCGCGAAGCCCCGGAGGGTCCCCATGATCTCCCCGCTCACCTTCCCGTACAGGTCGAAGTTCGGTGGCACGAAGACCGCCTGCGGGCACTGGCGGAGTGCCTGAACGCACGACATCGCAGACCGGACGCCATACCTCCGGGCCTCGTAGCTCGCGGTCAGGACGACCCCTCGCGGGTGCTCCCGGGGATCCGCCCCCACGACGACCGGCTTGCCCTCGAGGTCCGGATTCTCGCGGATCTCGACCGCCGCGTAGAAGGCGTCCATGTCGACGTGCAGGACCACGCGGCCCCCAACTCCGGTGGACGACTCCATGGCGGCTCCACATGCGGCTTCCGAGGCGTTAAACCCTCGCCATGCCGCCCCCGCGAGCGCCGCCGGCCGGCCGTCATCCGGCTCGAAGCTTCAACACGCGCGGGACATCCATCCGCGCGATTCGCCACGAGACGAGGAGAGAGGCAAAGACCATCACGAGGAAGGTGACGCCCACGAGGAGCAGCGCCTCGAGTGGGACGACGAAAGGGAACGGCACGAGAGGCTCGAAGGCTTCGCCGCCGGGGCCTGCCCCGAACACCCGAGCGCCTCCGTACAACGCGGCCACGCCCGCGCCGAACCCGACGAGGCCCCCGACGACGACGATGGACAGGGCCTCACCGAGGAGGAGGGCCGCCGCCTGCCAGCCGCTCGCACCGCGTGCAATGATCGCCGCGAACTCCACCTCCCGGTCCAGGCTTGCGGCGTACGTGGTGAGGGCGAGACCCGCGGTCAGGATCACGAGGACGAAGGCGAGTTCCACGCTGAAGAAGCCCAGCATGTTCCGAGCGGCGGGATTCCGGCTCGCGGTGGCCCGCTCCTCCTCGTACACCCGAACGTCCGAGGCGCCCAGGAGGACGATTGCCTCCTTCGCCGCCCGCCAGTCAGCTTCGGGATTCAGGTCGACGAGGAACGCCGGTCGGGGACTCGTGCCGGCGGACGTCAGGGCGGAGAGGATCGGAGCGAACGTTTCCCGGCTGCCGTACACGGCGCGCGGAAGGACATCCGCGTACGAGGAAACTCCCGGCAAGCCGCGGACAACCCCGCCGATCGTGACATCCAGGTAGTCGCCTTCCTGGTCCGAGTACACGAG
>Ga0209342_10006155_pt1 | contig 12223 bp, 10 predicted proteins | sample RifCSP16_2_FD_184023 | JGI IMG/M metagenome (GOLD analysis project Ga0209342, IMG submission 184023) | Soil microbial communities from Rifle, Colorado - Rifle CSP2_sed 16_2 (SPAdes) (version 2) | ecosystem: Environmental > Terrestrial > Deep subsurface > Rock core/Sediment | place: Rifle... | reverse complement strand
AATAGACCTGCGACGTGCCATGCGCTTAACAGGGTTGTGGCGCGCACGGAGAGCAATAGGCTGCTCAGAGGCGGCGAGATGACTACAAACATGAGGGTCAGCGGGAGGATGTCGAGATCATGCCGGTTAGCCAGCACAGCCGCCCACGCGCCCAGCGCCACAATGCTCACGGTCAGTCTGGCGGCTACGGTGTGGTATCCGGCGCGGTTCAGGCCGTAGACCAGGGACAACAAAAGGAAGGTGCTCAGGGCGACCGGAAAGCTCGCGGCATGCAAGAGGCCCAGGGGGCGCGTGGTCAAGATCAACGCGGGTACGGCCGACAGATTCAGGAGAAGGAGGGTCAGAAGCAGACCTGAGAGTAGCCGCGCCCGGCGGCGGTACATCTCCGGGAGCGAAGCGGACGGTTCGAGGAGCCAGCGCCACAGGGCAACCAGCGTGCCATGCCTAGGCGGGGCCGATGGGGGTGCATGGGGTGTGGGGGTTATTTTCATGAGAAGACCAAGCATTCCTTGATCTCCCCTGCCTTATTGTACTGCCAGTCACGGCGCTTGTCTGCGTCAACTCGCAATGATCACCCGGTCCCGGCCTTCCTGTTTGGCGCGGTAGAGGGCTTCATCGGCTGCGCGCAAGACGGCTTTCGCGGTCGCGCCGTGATCGGGGTAAACGGCCACGCCGAGCGAAAGAGTGATAGCCCCGGGGAATAGGTCATGATGTCGCACGTGCAGGTGCTTCGTACCCTCCCGCAACTGCTCCGCCCGCTGCCGGGTCACCTCCAGCGAGGCTTCCGGAAGAATCAGCGTGAACTCCTCGCCGCCATAGCGGCAGGCGATATCCCCCGCGCGGATATGCGATTGCATGAATTGACTCAGCTCGCGCAACAGCGCGTCGCCCGCCTCATGGCCGAAGGCGTCGTTGAAGCGCTTAAAATAGTCGAGGTCCAGCATGACCATCCCCAATGGATGCTGGTTGCGCGTCGCCCGCCGCACCTCGCGGTCCAGCGTCTCTTCCAGGTAACGCCGGTTGAACAGACCCGTGAGTGGGTCGCGGATGGATTGCTGGCGTAAGGTCTCGCGCAGGTTCAGGTTGGCGAGCGCCAGGGCAACACTGTCGGCGACGGTCTGCGCCAGCCGCTGCCTGGCCTCGGGCAGGCGCGTCTGCGAATCGCCCGCAGCCCTTTGAGTGCCGTCCCGGCTTTGCAGGTAGAGCATCCCCATCGCTTCTCCCTGTGCCATCATGGGCACACACAGGGAAGCGGCTGGCGGCGGAGAGGGCAGGTGATGGCAGGGCAGGCCGGAGCTGCTTGCCTGCACAAAGTAGGGATGGCCGCGCCGTAGCGCCCAACATTCTTCTGGCGCGAACACGCGCGCCTCGGCTGGTATATCTCCCCACAGCGCCGCTGCCTCAACCAGGCTGTGCGAAGCGTTGATGACATACACCGCGCCGGCCTCGCCGGGGAATAACTGCTGCCCCAGGTTGCCGATGATGGCGTAGGCCTCCTGCGCGGTGAGGCACGATTGGAGCATAGCGCTCATGTCGTTAAGCAGAGCGATCTCGTGCGTGCGCTGTTCCAGTTCTGTCAGCCAGCGCTTCAATTTTTCATTGGCCGCCTGTAATGCTTCTTCGGCTTGCTTGCGCGCGGTAATGTCCTGCTTAATGGCAATGAATGAGACGATCTCTCCCTGTTCGTCTCTGACCGGGGTGATGCTCTGCTCCTCGGCGTACAGGCTGCCATCCTTGCGGCGGTTGGTCATTTCCCCATGCCAAACCTGCCCGGCTAGAATGGTGTCCCACAAGTGCTTATAGAACGGCTCGTCATGGCGGTCAGATTTAAGCAGTCGTGGGTTCCGGCCCAACGTTTCGTTAGAAGCATAGCCGGTCAGGGAGGTAAAAGCCGGGTTCACCCATGTGATCTGACCGTCGCGATCGGTGATCATGATGGCGTTCGCCGCCGACTCCAGCGCGGCGCTTTGCAGGCGCAAGGCCCTTTCGGCCTGCTTGCGCTCGCTAATGTCACGGATGCTGCCGGCGAACTTGCGTTGACCGCCGACCCACATCTCGCTCACCGCTAAATCTATGGGGAAGACGGCGCCATCCTTGCGCTGGCCAACGACCTCCCGGCCGATGCCGATTATTTTTCTTATGCCCGTGGTCAGGTAATTGACGACGTAACGATCATGCTCCTCGCGGTAGGGCGAGGGCATCAGCATTCTGACGTTTTGCCCCAGGACTTCATTGGCGGCGTACCCGAAGAGGCGCTCCGCGGCCGGGTTGAGCACTTCGATGATCCCCCGCTCGTCAATCACGATCAGACTATCCACCGCGGTTTCCACGATGGAGCGGAGGTGCGCCTCGCTTTCGGTCAGCGCGCGCGCCTGTCGCTCGACCAGTTGAGCTATATCTCGCCCACGCATGACCGCCACGGCAATCAATAACACAGACATGGCCCCCGTGAAGGTCAGTGCGGCGACCATTCCATTGAACGTCAACTCGGGAATAAACCGGCGAAACAGTGCGATGGCGAAAAGGTTAAGCACGGCGATCATCGCCGTGGCCCGCGCCGAAAGCAAGAGGCTGCAGAGCAGAATCGAGAAAGCAGGAAAAACCAACATCAGAGGCAGCGCCTCAGGCGAGATGCGACTGATGAAGGCCACCAGCCAACTCGCTGTAGCGGTCGCCACGACCGTCAGTATGGCTGCCGGACGATAGCGCCCACTCCGGTTGAGCGCATAAATGAATATCAAAGCAATCAAGACTCCTACGGATATCGGCAGCGGGGGCGCCTGCCATGGGCTGGCGTAAGGATTGGTCAGCAAATCTGACACCAGCGAGAGGCAGGTGAGGAAAATCAGGGCCAGTTGCAGGCCGGAGGCCAGTACGACACGACGCTGTTCTGCTTCGGGGAGAGAATCCGGTGGTTTCATCAGCCAGCGCCAGAGGCCGGTCCACGCCAGGGGTCCAGGCACGGATTGCGAGGAGGGTTGAGGGGGAGAAGAGTTCGAGTTCATGCCTCCATACTCCAAGTTTGCTCCTTCCAACTGGTGCGCGATGACCCCGACACCGCGCTGACTTGCAGGTCACGTCTTGAGTATTGCCATCCCCTCAATCTCCACCATCGCTTCGTCGTCAAACAGGCTTTTCACTTCCACCAGCGTCATGGCCGGATAGTAGCGGCCAAAAAATGAACGGTAAGCCTCGCCGATGGGCTTGAGGTTAGCCTGGTAGGCGGCTTTGTCTGTGACGAAAATCGTCAATTTGACGATGTCCGTCATCTCCCCGCCCGCTTCGGCGGCGACCGCCTGCAAGTTGGCGAGCGCCTGCCTGAACTGGGCTACGAGCTCCCCCGGCGCGGCGATCCGCCCCGTGGCGTCCATGCCCGTTTGGCCCGCCAGAAACAAGGCGCGCCCTCCCTCAACCATAACCCCATGGGAGTAGCCGGAAGGCTTCGCCAGAGAAGCCGGATTGACGATTTCTTTTTTCATCTGCTCATCCGTTTCGTCCGGTGATTACACCCAACGCTCAAAGCCCGCGTCCCCGCGGGCGAGCAAAGAGAGATTGCTGATGGTTGATTTGCCGACGCCCCAATCGGCAATCAAGGATCAGCAATCACCGCCCTTTAAACTCCGGCTTGCGCTTCTCTCTAAACGCCTCGTAAAACGCGCGATGATCTGCGCCCATCATCATCAGCGCCTGCGCCTGGGCTTCGGATTCTAAGGCCGAGATCAAATCCATGTTCCACTCATTGTTCACCAGCATCTTGGTGACCCCCAGCGCGAAAGTCGGCCCGGCAGCGAGGCGCGCGGCTAACTCACGGGCAACGGGCAGCACCTGTTCCCTGGGCGCGACGCGGTTGGCGAGGCCGTAGCGCTCGGCCGTTTGCGCGTCCACGTCGTCGCCCAACATCAGCAGTTCCATCGCGCGTCCCTGCCCGACGAGGCGGGGCAGCAGAAAAGCCGCACCCATGTCCGCGCCCGTCAGCCCGACGCGGGTGAAGAGGAAGGCGAATTTAGCATCCTCGGCCACCACGCGTAGATCCGAGGCCAGCGCAATCACCGCGCCCGCGCCGGCGGCGAGGCCATTGACGGCGGCGATGATGGGCTTGGCGAGCAGGCGCATATTGCGCACGAGGCGGCCGGTCATGCGGCAGAACTCCAGATGCCCGCGCATGTCGCGGTCGAGCACCTCGCCGATGATCTTGTGCACGTCGCCGCCGGAGCAGAACGCGCGCCCAGCCCCGGTGAGGATGACGGCCTTCACACTCTCGTCGTCGCGCAGCGCTTCAAACAGGTCGCGCAGTTGGGCGTAAATCTCCAGCGTGAGCGCGTTGAGGACCTCCGGACGGTTGAGGGTGATGGTGGCGATGCTGTTTGAAACTTCGTATTGGAAATCGTACATCGTTTTCTCCATTGTTGCTTGAGGCATGGCAGGCTATCGCTCCAGCGCGATGAGAACACCGGCCACGATGGCCAGCAAGGCCAAAATGATGTTAGACCCAAAGCTGAAATTGAGCACACCCCACAGAATCAGCCAGACGCCCAACAGGAGCATGCCTAGTTTGCCGGTGAGTCTCAGCCTCATGGATGTACTCCTTTCAACGCGCTGGATTCACCCATAGGGATTCCACGTCGTCACGTGCTTCGGCAAAATCTTGTACAGTCGCCGCACTTCGCCGGGGAAGCGCATGCCCGGCGGATATTTCTCTTTGCCTAGATAGCGCTGCGAGAGTTTGTCCAAATGCGCGTCCGCGCCCTGCTCGGTGATCTCGACGACCGGCCCGCGCACGAGCACATACCGGTCGGCGTTGTCCGGGTCCTGAATCTCGACGGCGACCTGCCGCCGCTCTTCCATGTTGAGGTCCTTCAAGCGCCCCGCCGGCGAATTGACGAGGATGAATTGGCCGTCGTAGTCCACCCACACGGGCGTGACGTGCGGCGTGCCGTCGGGCATGAGGGTGGCGAGGTGGGCAAAGGTCTTCTTCTGGAACAGGTCGAGAAAATCGTTCGGAATGGGGCCTGGCTCAGTCTGCTGCTTGCGCCAGGCGTCGTAACGAGCGATGAAGTCGGGGTCGCTGCGCTTGAGGCGGTTGTAGCCCACGCGCTTGCTCCGGGTCATTACCTTGTAGATGACCGGGAGCGGATCGAAGTGCAGGTAGGCGCGGACGTTTTCGAGCCAGGTGAGGCTGTTATACGCCGCGGCCTGAAAGCGATCCACCGGGGGCTTGCGAACGCGCTCAAATTCGGGCAGGGCTGCCTCCACCGTGCAGCGCTCGGCAAAGCATCGGGCGAGCGCAATCGCGTCTTCGAGCGCAAGCTTGGTCCCCGAGCCGATCGAGAAGTGCGCGGTGTGCAGCGCATCCCCCATTAGCACGACGTTCTGGTGATACCAACGCTTATTCTTGATGAGCGGGAAATTGAGCCAGCGGACAAAGTTGTTCGAGAGCAGGGGATGCCCGCCTAAATCCTCTTTGAAGACCTCGGCGAGATAAGCGCACGTCTGTTCATCTGACATTTTCTCGAACCCGGCCTTGAGCCACGTCTCCGGCGGGCATTCGACGATGAAGGTGCTGGTCGTCGGGCTGAAGCGATAGGAATGGGTGATGAACAACCCGGCCTCAGCCTCGCGGATGGTGAGGGCGAGGCCGTCGAAGCGTTGATGCGCGCCGAGCCAGAGGTATTTGTTCTGGCGCACGTCAATGGAGGGTTGGAAGAACCCGCTGTAGGTCTGCCGCACGAGGCTGTTCGCGCCGTCCGCGCCGACGAGGAGATCGCAGTCACGCCACGGAGAGAGGTCGGTGAGGTTGGTGTGAAAGCACAGGTCAACGCCGAGGCCCTGGCAGCGTTGGTGCAGGATGTTCAGGAAGGTGAGGCGGGCGATGCCGAGGAACCCGTTGCCGCGCACGGGATACTTCTGTCCGCGATAGCCTACGACCACGTCGTCCCAGGTCTGCGCGGCTCGGGTGAGGTCGGCGTAGGTCGCTTCGTCGTTCTCTCTGAGAAACGCGAAGGTCTTGTCGGAAAAGACGATGCCCCAGCCGAAGGTGTCGTTGGGCCCGTCGCGTTCGACGAGGGTGATGTCGTGCGCCGGGTCGAGTTTTTTCATCAGAATGGCGAAGTACAGCCCGGCCGGGCCGCCGCCGATGATGTTGATCTTCATGCCAGTACCTTTGAGTCATCCGCGCCGTGTAGAGCGGATGGGAGTATAATCGAAACACACACGCGAGGTAAGAGACCATGTCTCACCCCTTCCCCGGTATGAACCCCTGGCTCGAAAGCTCTCTTTTTTGGCACAGCGTACATCAAAGTCTGATCGTGGCCTTACGCGATGAGCTGGCGCCGCTTCTGCGGCCACGTTATTTCGTCGCCATTGAAACGCACACTTACATTGCGGTCTCGCCGGATGCGCCGCTTCAATCCAGGCAACCGGATGTGACAGTCGTCAATCGAGGCGGCCCGGCGGGGGCGGCTGCGCCAACTACAGAGCCAGCTCCCTACCTCACGGTCGAGCTCCCGATCGCAGAGCCGATTGAAGAGGGATATTTAGAAGTGAGAGTCGTGCCGACCGGTGAGGTCATAACCGTTATAGAGCTGTTGTCACACAGCAACAAGCAACCGGGCCGCGACCGTGAGGGTTATCTTCAAAAACGCGAAACGCTTTTAGACTCTAGCGTCCACTTCGTAGAAATTGACCTCTTGCGCGCCGGACCATCCATGCCCCACACTGAAAAGGCCGTCGGCAGCCACTATCGCCTGTTCATCCGCCGGAGCGAACGCCCGCGCCAGGCGCGGCTTTATCCGTTCTCGGTGCGGCAGCCGATTCCCACCTTCCCCCTCCCCTTGCGTCCCGACGATGTCGAGCCTACCGTGGACCTGGGCGCTTTGCTGCAAGGCGTCTACGACCGCGCCGGGTACGATTTAGTCGTCCGCTACAACCAGCCGCCCCATCCGCCCCTGGGCGAAGACGATGCGGCCTGGGCCGCCGCATTGCCGACCAAACAAGCATAAACCGGCATCCGCCTGGCGCGGGCGCATTGGCCGGTTCGGATAGTAGCCTGATTTGTTGAAAAGTCAACGCCGGTTTAGACCTCTCACCCAAGATGGCTGCCTCGTTATCCCACAGCGACGAAGCCCACGACCTGCGGATCGTGCTGGCCGCCGGAGGCGTCAGCGCCATCGTGCTGGCGGTGGTGGTGCTGTTGTCGGCCCAGACGGGCGTGCTGGATATCCCAGCGCGGCCAACCCTCTTCCTCGCGGCGCTCACCGCCGGCGTGGCGCTCCTCGGATGGGCCGCCCTACAATTGGACGTGGGTGTTCGGCGCATCGCCTGGACGACGCTCACCGTCTACGTTCTGATCGCCACCGCTTCCACCCTTCTGCCTTCCGCCCTGCCTCTCACGTCACCTCCGGCCTCTCGGTCGGATATTTTTCGTACAACCGCTCCACCATCACCCGGCGCAAGCGCATCACGGCCTCGTGAATCTCGGCAAATGTCGTGTAGAGCGGCGCGAGGCCGAAGCGAATGTTATCCGGGTAACGGAAATCGGGGATGACTTTCATCTCCTCGATGAGGGCGCGGTCAATGCGCAGCCCCTCCGGATGGCCGAGCGAAACGTGCGAACCGCGCACCCTCGCATCGCGCGGCGAATTGAGCGTGACTCCCAGCGGTTTCAGCAGCGCCTCCCACAAAGCGATCAGATATTCTGTCTGCTGTACCGACTTGGCGCGCAGGCGCTCGACCCCGGCTTCGAGCAGCAACTCCACGCTCGGCTCGACGGCGGCCAGGGAGAGCACGGTCGGCGTACCCGTGAGGAAGCGCTGCAGCCCCGGCCCCGGCTCGTAGTCCAGCTTCATGTCGAACTGTCCCTTCTGCCCAAACCACCCCCAGATGGGGTTGAGCAGTTGCGCCTGTAAATCGCGCCGGATGTAGAGGAAGGCCGGCGCGCCAGGGCCGGCGTTGAGATATTTGTACGTGCAGCCCACCGCCAAATCCACGTTGGCGCCGTCGAGGTCGAGCGGCAGCGCGCCGACCGAGTGGCACAAATCCCACAGCATGAGCGCGCCCGCGCGGTGCGCCATTTCGGTGATCGCGCCCATGTCGTACATATAGCCGGACTTAAACGCGGTGTGCGTGAGCGAGGCGAGCGCCGTGTCTGAATCAATGCCCTCTTGCAAGGCGTCGTCGGGCACGGTCATGCCATCGGCAGAGCGCACTATCTTTAGCTGGTAATCTGGTCCGGCCAGTCTAAGCGCGCCTTGGAGCAAATATACATCGGAGGGGAAATTCAGGTCGTCGGTGAGGACGATGCGGCGGCCCGGCCGGGCTTGAAGCGCGGCAAGATAGAGTTTGAAGAGATTGACCGACGTGGAGTCGCAGACGATGACCTCGTCGGCCTGCGCCCCGATGAGCTGCGCGATCTTGGCCCCGATCCGCCGGGGCGCGGCGAACCACCCCTCGCCCCATCCCTGGATGAGCCGCCGGCCCCACTCCTGCTCGACCACCTCGCGCAGCCGCGCCGCCGTGCGCTTGGGCAGCCGTCCCAGCGAGTTGCCGTCGAGGTAGATCAGGTCGGGGTCGTCAATGACAAACTCGTCGCGAAAGCGGGCGAGTGGGTCGGCTCGGTCGCGTTCGAGGGCATAATCGGCATCGGTGGGAATGGACATGGCGGGCACGAGTCAGGTTCGGCGATCATCTTTCGTACATACCTCCCCACTCAATACGAACTCATCCGCGTCCTCACCGCCCACAGCTCTTCAAAGAACCTCGGCCTCACCTGCTTCTCCTCAAACACGCGGTTCTTCTCCTGAATCCGGATGCCCGCCGTCTCCATCAAATACTCCGGGCCGAGGAAGCCTGTACCGGACTTCGCGCCGATCATCTTCTCGACCATGCTCACGTGGCCGAAGCGCCAGAAGCGGAAGAACTCGTCGAACTCGATGAGGGTATCGGCGAGTCGGGCGAGATCGGCGTGCGGGTTGGGGACATCGGCGGGGGTGAAGATTTCGTCGAACGTCTGGAGGCCCCGCTGACGGGCGGCCTGTCGGAAGGCTTCGGGGAGCGTGGTCTGCTGGAGCCGCTCACGCTGGCGCGGAGTGAGCAGGCGGATAGGAAGCTTGTCAGTGCCCTTCAGATACTTCTGGAACACGGGATCGTCGCGCAGCCCGCACACGATTTCGATTTCGCGGAACTGATAGCTCTCCGTGCCGCTCGCCGGGGAGAGGCCCGTCTTGAACACTTTGCCGTCCCGCTCCAGGCGCTGGTCGCGGAAGCGGAAGAAGTCGAGGGGGAGCATGGTCGCCGGGATTTGAATCTGCTGGACGAGCAGGCGTTGAATGAGAACGACGCGCCGGAGGAGGCGCGTGGCCTCGGCGATCTTGCCGCTCAGCACCAAAGGCAGCGCGCGGTCAACGTGGTCGAGGACGACTTTGAACCAGATTTCGAAGCACTGGTGGACGACGACGAACATGTTCTCATCCGCGCTCATATTCTCGGTGGGCATGAGGGCGGCAGGCGGCTGGCCGACTTCGGTCCACGCGGCTTTGACGCCGTCTTGCAGGCTGAGCAGGTCGGGGAGGCGCAGCCACCCGGCGTATCCTTCGACCGCGCGCCGCTCAACGGCGCTCCGCTCAGGATGAGGGATCAGAGTTGCCTTGAGAAACTTCTGATAACGCGCGCGGAAGGCCTTGAAGCGCGCGGCATACTCCTCAGCTGCCTCCCACAGTCCGGGATACGTGTAGCCGCCTCCCCTTTGCCCTGCTGCGGCGGTCCTCGAAAGACGCGGCAACTGGCGGGACAAGGCCGCCAGTTGAGTGAACTGGCCGGAGGCCCCGGTCACGCGCTCTGCGGGGACACGCACGTCTTTCTTCAAGCCCAATTCCCGGACGATGATCGTTTCGCACACGTCGGCGTGATGCTCGAAGAGTTTGAAGAGTTCGATGCCGCGCTTGAGGAGCTTGACAGGTTCGTAGGTCGGAGCCTTCTCTGCGACCGAAGGGAGCGTCGAAGAGGCCGCCAGCGCCGCGCGCAAGTCGGCGAGGAGGACTTTGAACCAGAGCTCGTGCCACTGGTGCGCGGTGATGAGGAGCAGCCTGTCAGGGGCCTGCCCTGCGACCGAAGGGAGTGTCGAAGGGTCGGGCGTTTGCGGGTTTTGCAGGGTGAGCAGGCGGGGGACGCGAATGTAGGTGCAGTAGTGTGTTTGATAGGCGCAGGTCACGTCGTGACCACATTCAGGCTCGTTATGCCAGACAGCCGGTTTGGGCATGGACACCTCCCCCGAGGAGGGTAACGCAAGGGTAGGCGAATGTCAAACGCTAGGGCCGGAGTTCAAAGACGAACAGTGCGGTCTCCGGTTTCTGCGAGACCCATCCGATGGCGGCCAAGAAGTGATTGTCCGGTGAGAAGAGGAAAGGAGAATTGGTCGCGGGGAAGCTGCCGAGGCCGTCGGCGCTGAACTGCCACGGGATGACGGCTTCGGCCTTGCCCGTGGAGACATTGACGACCGTGGTCGTGTATGCCGCGCCGCTTCCCAGGGTGATGCCCCGGCGGGTGTCCCCGGGCGAGCAACTTTCGCTGGCGTCCGGGTTAGTCATCAGACAGGCAGGCTTCTCTTCAGCAGAGAGCAAGACCATATTCCCGCCGCACGGGCGGTCGAGCGCGACCAGTTCGCCGGCCGCATCCAATGTCACTAGGCGACCATCCGGCAGCCAGCCGCGCCAGAAGTTGAACTGCAGCCCCAACGCGTTGTCTTTGGGGTATTGGCATTCGCCGCCTGTGCGCGCGTCGAGGACATGCAACGTGCCGTAGGCCGCAATCGCGGAGCCTTCGACGGGGTTCTGAGCGATGTCCTCCCGCGTGTATGACCAGAAGGTGAGATAGCGGCTGTCGGGCGACCAGCCTCCCAGGCGAAATTGCGCCGCGCGCCCGATTAATGCCTATTCTGCCGCCAGTAATAGCCTGCCCCCACCCCCTGCATCAGCCAATTCATCACGCGCAGTTGCGCCGGGACTTTTGGCAGGAGGTAGGCAGAAGAATGACTAGCAGGGGGCGAGGTGGGTTCACGAACATTGCCAGGTGAGACATCGGCGACGGCAATGCCCTCTTCGCCCTCGACGCGGGCCAGCGTCTCACCCTGCGCATTGAAGATGCCGCTCGTGCCATAGAACGTGGCGCGAAGGGAGGCCAGATGCGCTTCCGTGAAGAGCGACAAATACTGCGGGCGGCTCAGCGCGGCGGCGAGAAAACTCGCCCGCGGGAAAGGCACTTCGGTGACGAAGCGCCCGGCCATAATGGCGTGGACGACTGGTGCGCCGATCCACGCCGCCCGCTCCGCCACGTCTTCAAAGTACCAGCGGTCAATCGCTTCCCGGTCGCGCAAAAGCGCCGGCATCAACTGCGCCAGATAGACTTTCTTGCCAAGCGGGAAGTTAAGCACGGCTCGGTGAAAACGCGGCGGGGCGGAGGCGATGAGCAGCAAATCCACGCGGCCCCGGTAGGCCTCGGATACATCCCGATAGGCGATGTCCCAGCAAGTCAGCAAGCCGATGCGCCCGAACCCCGTTTCGACGATGAGCGGCTCGCGCCCGGCTTCAAAATAGCACCGCTCCCACAGAAACGGATGTCGTTTGCAGTACTTGTGGATTTTGCCGCCCGGCTCGACGAGGGCGAAGACGTTGAAGACCTGCTTGCCTTCGCGGAGCAGAAGCGGCCCGGCGAGGTAGACTTTCAGTTCGCCGCTCAGGCGGACGAGGCGGCGCAGGGTCAGGCCATCCTCCGTCTCGGCAAAGGCAAACAGACGCGGCGTGTAGACGTAGCCGGTGTTGAACAGTTCGGGCAGGACGACGATTTGCGCGCCCTGCGCCACCGCCTGGCGCGTGAGGCGTTCGACCATGTCGAGGTTGCGCGTGAGATCAAACGGCGCGGCGAAGAATTGTAATGCGGCGGCGCGCAGATTCATCTCACGGGGTTTTGACGGCTGATTTTTGATTGGCGGCTCAATCGCCAATCAGCCATCATCCTTTAATAACTGCTACCGGCCTGAGTCTTGCCACTTTGCGGGCGATGCCGGCTTTGCTCACCACCTCAATCACGCGATCCACGTCCTTGTAAGCCGCCGGGGCTTCTTCGGCGAGGCCGGGCAGCGACCCGGCGCGGATTTTGATGCCGCCCGCTTCGAGCTCCTGCCGGAGTTTCTCGCCGCGAATTTCCTTCTTAGCCTTCGAGCGGCTCATCACCC
>Ga0209342_10006153_pt1 | contig 12225 bp, 11 predicted proteins | sample RifCSP16_2_FD_184023 | JGI IMG/M metagenome (GOLD analysis project Ga0209342, IMG submission 184023) | Soil microbial communities from Rifle, Colorado - Rifle CSP2_sed 16_2 (SPAdes) (version 2) | ecosystem: Environmental > Terrestrial > Deep subsurface > Rock core/Sediment | place: Rifle... | reverse complement strand
CCCACCTTCACTTTCAGTTTACCTCCCCTCCCCCGGAACGTGTTCGCATGATTAAATACATGCTCCAATCCGGGGGCGGGGGGTGGGGGCCACGAGATGCCGAGGGGATTGGTCTTGTTCAATGCGGCGGATGGTGCAGCCCGGGCGACTGGACGATATGCAGGGCCAGGGCCTACTCCTCGCCTTCCCCCGGCCCAAGGTCGAAATCCTTGGGCGGCTCGGCGGGGAGCTTCCAACGGATCTCGCTATGCCCGGTGGTTTCATGGAACCGGTTGGCCAGCGCGATCCCATCCCGATAGGCCTTTTCAAACCGCTCAAGATCCCGCGCCTCGATGGCTTCCTCCAGATTCTTCATCGCCCCGGCCAGGAACGCCTGAAGATCCTTGGCCCGCTTCGGTCGGGTGACCGAGCCCATCTGGAAGAGGTGCCTCAACTGCCGCCACTGATACGCGGCCAGCGGCCAGTTCCCGCCCTGGGCGGCGTAGAACAAGATCCAGTAACGACGTGAGATCTCGGGCATCAACCGCCCGAGCCCCGGCTGCAGCTCGACCAGTTGATCGATGCTCAGCTCACCGTGCTTGCTTGTTCCGTGGATCGTTTCGCTCACCGGATCTCTCCTCTCAACCATAGACCTCAGAGTTCACGCAGTTCGGCAGGCGCATGCCCCGCAGGCCAGCCAGCAGATTGTGCGCGGCCATCTGTGCCATCCGGCCGCGCGAAGACCGGCTGGCACTGGCGATGTGTGGCGTGATGACAAGATTGTCGAGCGCGAGCAGCGGATCCGAGGGATCGATCGGCTCGGGCTCGGTCACATCCAGAGCGGCCGCGGCGATCTTCCCGGTCATCAGCGCGCGATAAAGCGCTTCTCGATCGACGATCGGGCCGCGGGCGGTGTTGATCAGAATGGCACCGGGCTGCATGCGGTCGAATTCCGCGTCGCTGAAGAGATGATGGGTGGACTCGGAATAGGTTGTATGGATCGAAACGAAATCCGACTCGGCGAGTAATGCCTCGAAGGCGGCGTATTCGACGTCCAGCGCGTGCTCGAGATCCGGTTTACGCTGGCGGTCGAAGTACACCAGGCGCATATCGAAGCCGCGCGCCCGCATGGCGACGGCCTGCCCGATCCGCCCAAAGCCGACGATCCCCAACGTCGCCCCGCTGACGTTGGCGCCCAGGAGCAGCTTGGGACCCCAGGTCTTCCATCGGCCGGCCCGAGTATAGGCGTCAGCCTCGACCACACGCCGGGCTGCCGCCAGGAGCAGCGCCCAGGTGAAGTCGGCCGTTGCCTCGGTCAGAACGCCGGGAGTGTTGCCGACAGGGATGCGCCTGGCCGTTGCGGCTGTCACATCGATGTTGTCGAACCCGACGGCCATCTGGCTGATCACGCGCAGGCCCTCGCCAGCGGCATCCATGACGGCCGCGTCGATTGGATCAGTCAACAGGCAAAGCAGTCCATCGATGCCGCGCACTCGCTCGAGTAAGGCCTCACGACTCGGAGGCAATTCACCCGGCCAGATGTCGAGGTCGACCACCGGCTGCACGAGCGTGAGTCCTTCTTCGGGAATGAGCCGGGTGAGGAATACCTTGGGCAGGGCCATGGCGTGCTCCACTTGACGGACGACGGACGGTGGACGACCGACGACGGAAGACGGACCACCGGCGCTCGCCAGTTCATGCGATGAGAATCCGCTTTGTCCTATGTCATTCCGCCTGCCCAGGCCGCAGGCCAGGGAGCCGCCGGAGGCGGCGAGAAATCGCCATGATCATGCCCGTTTCGGCCGCGGAAGGAAACGGATGATGACTCATGAGGGCCGCCGGCGCAGGCAAATGCCTGCGGCTACGCGATCCCGTTCCACATGGGCGAGATGGGAGACGCCGCGTTCAGAAAATGTCGAGCGTTCCCCGCCGTTTGGCCTGCCGCTCGAACCAGCGGAACAAGAAGTAGCCGAGCAGGATGTAAACGACCCCGATGAGAACCTCGGCGCGCAGCAGAGGAGCAACTTCTGCCAAGGAGGCCCCGGCGATGATCTGGCGGGCTGCGGCGATCGTGCGGGTGAGCGGCAAGGCCTGCGATACGGTCTGCATCCATGACGGCAGCGTCGACAACGGGAGGTTCGCCCCGCTGAAGACAAGCAGGGAGAAGTAAACCGTGTTGTTGATGAACATCACGTTGAGCGTGATCAGACTGAGGCATCCAAGCAGAAGGCCCATCCCTGAAGTGCTGAATGTGGCGACGAGGATGGTTAGTCCGAGGGCGGCGGGATTGGCGTGCGACAGGTCGAGCCCGAGCAGCAGGACGCCCCACATCAGGGCCAGGACGACTCCGACCATGCCGTCTAAGACGTGAAAGAACGCCCTGCCGACGAACATGGCCATGCGATTGGCGGGTGTGCCGAAGAGATAGGGCAGGGTGCCTTCCCAGCGATCGCCACCGATGCTCATCGTCACGCCAAAGATACCGCTGACGGCAGCGAGCTGGATGGCATTTCCGATCACGTAGAAGCTGGCGTTTGCCTGTCCCGTGGCGTACATGCCGAGGAAACTGAAGAAGAGGATCTGCGACAGCGGCATCAGCACTTTGGAAGCGAGGTAGGTCGCCGGGCGCAGCCAGCGGAAGAGGGCCACATACGAGAGCAGGGCGCCCTGGAAAAACAAGCGTACGTTCAATGCCAAAGACCGCACCACGTCCCTCCCCACGAAAACCAATGCCTGGGTTCCGGTCGGGGTACCCGATCCATCACGCGCCCTATTCCAGCCCCAACGTCGCTTCGATACGCGCTTTCCGCAGCATGACGCGGAAAAGGACGCGCGAAACGAAGATGTAGATCATGCTGAAAAACAGCAGCATCCCCCAACTGACAAGGATCTGCGTCTGCGTCCCACCGCCACTGGAGGTTAGATGCAGCGCTTGCGCTGCCCAATACGGCGCCAGTAGGTAGCTGATCGGAGTCGTCCAACCCGGGAGGAGCGCGATCGGGAAGAGGAAGCCGGCCAGGATGTATACGGGGAACTCCAGCCCGTTCTGCCAGCGCTGCACGTCGGGGTTCATCACAAAGATCGGTGCGATCACCAGGCCGAACGACACAAAAGCGATGACGGTCAAGATCAACGAGATCCCGAATAGGAGCGGCTCAGCGACGGTCAGCGGGTAACCGAACAGCAGGGAGGCCAGGAGATAGGAGACCGCCATCGAGCCCATTGATTGGAGCACGTTGGCCAGGTTCTTGCCAAAGACGATCACGCCCAACGGGGTCGGAACGCCGACCAGGGTTTCAAGTGTCCCGGTCCAGCGTTCGTGGGTGATACTGTTGCCGCTGATGAAAAGCAGGCTGCTCCAAAGCCCGGTCAGGCCGCTGCCGACCACGACGAAGATCGCGTAATCGCCGCCGCGATCACGCAGCATCCACAGACCCAGGATGGCGATGATCAATGGCTGGACGAATATGCCGAACACGACAAAACCGTCCGTCATCGTCTCGCGGAACGACATCTCCGCCGACGCCAGGATCGCCCGGGCGTAAACAGACAGCTTGATCATGGACTCGCCTCGCCCCCGACGAGTCGGACGTAGGCGTCTTCCAGGGTGGGCTCGCGCACGATGACCTTGCCGACCCGCAGGCCGCTGAGCGTCGCCAGGATCTCGGGGACGGCTTCCGACCCGCCGGGAGATTGGACGAGCAGCGCCTGCTTCTGATCGCGATCCTCGACTGTGACCGCCTCGACCACATCCAGGGCCCTCAGGACGTCCAGAATCTCGGGAGGAATGCCGTATACCTCGAGCTCGATGACGGAAAGGTCGCGCACGTGACGCTTCAACCCTTCCGGCGTGTCGAGCGCGACAATCCTCCCGTGGACGATCACGGCGATCCTCGAGCACAGCGCGTCGGCTTCGAACATGTAGTGGGTTGTGAGGAGGATAGTCTTTTTCTCGGATTGCAGATCCCGGATCACCTGACGCAGCTCACGGGCGCCGATCGGATCGAGGCCGATCGTCGGTTCATCCAGGAAGAGAAGCTCGGGGTCGTGAAGCAACGTGCGCGCCACGTGGAGACGCTGTTTCATGCCGCGTGAGTAGCCTTCGACCTTCTCCTGGCCGCGGCCGTCCAGGCGCATCAACTCGAGGAGGTAAGGGATCCTTTTGCGTGCGACCTCAGGCTCGACGTGGTACAGGCTGGCGAAGTAGCGCAGGTTGTCGATCGCCGACAGCCGCCAGTACAGGCCGCGTTCCCCGCCGAAAATGAAACCTATGCGCGGCCGAATCGGATCCGATTGCTTGACGACGTCGAACCCAAGGACCTTCGCCGTGCCTCCGGTGGGGAAGAGCAGGGTGGTGAGCATCTTGACCGTCGTCGTCTTTCCGGCGCCGTTGGGTCCGAGCAAACCAAAGAGCTCGCCGGGCGCAACGTCGAAGGAGATATCGTCGACGGCCACAACCTCTTTGACGCGCCGGCGGATGACCCCGATGGTGGTCCGATAGACGCGCCGGAGGTTCTTGACTTCGATTGCGTTCACGGATCTTCGTCTCCCATCCGGCACGCGGTTCAAGCGCCCCAAGAATCCCCTGAGTTTCGACTGTCATTTGTTCGAGGAGCGAGGCAGCGCATCTCACCGGCGAACCGCGAAGCCTGATTATACTCTGGAGGGAGACGTAGACCGGCGGCCATGCTGCATGTAGCGGCTCGGCATGTTTGGAAACATGACCTAGCTCATCCCAGCCGTACCCGAGGATTCAGAACCGCATAGAGCAGGTCCGCCGCCAGGTTGGCCAGGGCGAAGCCGACGACCGAAAGCATGGCGATGGCCTGGATGACGGGCAGATCGCGCCGGCTGACGGCGAATACCAGCAGGCTCCCCAGCCCCGGATAGTTGAAGACCGCTTCGATCACGATCAAACCGCTCAACAGCCAACCGAAACTGATGGCGACCACAGTCACCGTCGGCATCAGCGCGTTGCGGAGGACGTGCCGCAGGACCACCGCGCCGCGCGGTAAACCATTCAACGCCGCCGTCCGCACATACGGTTTGTCGACCTCCTCGATGACTTGGGCCCGCGTCAGCCGCGTGATGTACCCGACCAGCACCAGCGTCGCCGTGAGAGCGGGGAGAACAAGCTGGGGCAGCGCAGCCAGAGGGCTTGCGCCGCCGGCAAGGCTCGATGAGGCCGGCAGGAAATGCAGGCCGAGGCCAAAAACCTGGATCAGCACCAGCCCGGTGACGAACTCGGGCAGGCCGACCAGCGCCAGCGATCCAATGCTGACGGCGTTGTCGATCCACGAGTCCTCGCGCAGCGCGGCTATGACGCCGAGTCCAATGGAGACGGGGACGGCGATGAATAAGGCGAGTACGGCCAGGACCAATGAGTTGAAGGCTCGACGTGCGACCAGCGGCAGGACAGGCATGCGGATGCTGAAGGAATCCCCCCACGATCCTTGGACGAAATCGGCGAGCCAGTTCAAGTAGCGCGCCGGGGCAGGCAAGTCTAATCCAAGTTCCTGGCGAAGTTGCTCGACCGCCGCCTGCCCGGCCTCGCGGCCGAGGATCACCCGGGCCACGTCTCCCGGAAGCAGTTGAACGACGCTGAACACCACAACCGAGGTGAGGATTACGGTCAACACAAGGAAGGCCAGCCGGCGGACGATGTAGCGTGACATGCTGGTCAGTCCGCCTTGTCGATCGAAACGCTGAAGCGGAAAGTGCGACGCTGGGTCGCGCGCAGCTCGTCCAATGGGATGTGGCAGCGGATCATCCCGCCGGATTCGGTCCTCCGCTCGGGGGGTCCTTGCGTCACGCACACGTCGCCCAGGAAACGCGGGCAGCGAGTGTGGAACGGGCACCCCGAGGGTGTGTCGAGCGGACTGGGCGTGTCTCCCTCCAGCCGGATTCGCTCCTGCTGTCCCAGCGGATCGATGAGCGGGATGGCAGACAGGAGTGCTTCGGTGTACGGATGGTAGGGCGGGTCGAAGACTTCTCCCGCCGGGGCGAGCTGCATCAGTGATCCGAGGTAGATCACGGCGACGACATCCGACACGAATCCTACGACCGCCAGGTCATGCGAGATGAAGAGCAGACTGCCGTCTCGTTCCACCTGCAACTCGTCGAGCAGATTCAATACGGCGGCCTGGACCGAGACATCGAGCGATGAGACCGGTTCGTCGGCCACGAGCAGATCGGGCTTCGAGGCGATCGCACGTGCGATCGCCACCCGCTGTCTCTCTCCGCCGCTTAGTTGGCCGGGAAGCCGGTCAAGGACCTCCGGTGGCAGGCGTACGCTATCGATCAACTCGCTCACCGCAGAGGGAACATCCTTGGGGGGTGCCCCGCCCAGTCGGACGAGCGTGCGCGCCAGGATCGCCCCGGCAGTCATGGTGGGCATGAGAGAAGCGTCAACGTCCTGAAAGATCATCTGCAGTCCTGAGAGCGTTCTCCGGTCGCGACCGGACAAGCCGCGCGGGAGCGGTTTATCCAGCAAGCGAATCTCACCCGCGCTGCGCTCGACTAGCCCCATGATGGCGGAAGCGAGGGTCGTCTTCCCGCTGCCGCTCTCACCTACCAGGCCCAGTGCACGCCCGCGCCGGATCGAGAGCGTGACGCCGTTGACGGCCCGCACACGCTGCCTCGGCCGGCGAGCGACGAGGTCCGCCAGGGATCGACGCACGGGAAAGAAGACATTGACCTTGCGGGCTGTCAGGACTTTGGGCGGCTCAACTTGCAGTTCGCCGCGATCACCGATCTTGCGCGCGGGTTGATGGGCGTCGGCCGAGCCGTCCCGGATCTCCTGCCAGCGATGACAGCGGACATGGTGATCCTGCGCGGCCTCAAAGAGCGAGGGCGCTTCATTGCAAATGTCCATCGCCAGCGGGCAGCGCGGCATGAAGACGCAGCCGCCCGGCCGGTCGGCAGGCGAGGGGGGACGACCGGCGATGGCCCGCAAGCTGATGCGGCGCTTGTTCTGCCCAAGCCGAGGCACGCTATCCAGGAGTCCCTGCGTATATGGATGGAGGGGTCTCCCGTATGTTTCCGTCGCCGGTGCATCCTCCATCATCTCGCCGGCGTAAAGCACACTCACGCGATCGCACACCTGAGCGACGACGCCAAGGTTGTGGCTCACATACAGCACGGCCGTGTTGCGTCTACGAATCAGATCGCCAATGAGGTCCAGGATCCCGGCTTGCGTCGTCGCGTCCAGGCCGGTCGTCGGCTCGTCCATCACCAGCACGCTTGGTGCGCGGCTGATCGCCATCGCGATCAGCACGCGCTGTTTCATCCCCCCGCTGATCTGATGCGGGTAGCTGTCAGCGACGTGCCCCGGATCCGGCAAGCGCACATCCGCCAGCAGATCGAGCGCCCGCCGGCGCGCCTCACGTGGCCCGATATCTCCGGCGACCAGGACTTCCCGGAGCTGCTCCCCGATTCTAAGAGAGGGGTTCAAGGAAGCATGGGGATCCTGCGGGACGAAGGCGATCTGTCGCCCCCAAATGCCTCTCATCGCCGTTTCATTGAGCGTAAGTAGATCCCTACCGTCGAAGAGGATCCGTCCTTTGCGAATCACGGCCTCGCCGGGTAGGTAGTGCATGACTGCCAGGGCCAGCGTTGACTTCCCCGATCCGCTCTCTCCGACAAGGCCGTAAGTCTGCCCGGGGTAGATGGACAGGGAAACATCGCGTACGGCATCGACGACCCCGTCGGGTGTGTTGTAGGCGACGGTCAGGCCGTCGATCGCCAACACCGGCTGGGGTGATCGTCCCACGGCGTTCAGCGACTGAACTCCTGCGGCGCCTGACTGATCCGCTTCAGGCCATCGGCGAACAGATTCACCCCTATAACGACGACGGCGATGGCGGCGGCGGGGTAGTACAGCGCCCATGGCGCGGATGTCGCCAGCTCGCGCGCATTGCTGACCATCATCCCCCAGTTGGCGCTGGGGGGCTGGAAGCCGATCCCGAGGAACCCGAGAGAGGCGATGAGGAAAATGGCGTACGAGAACCTCAGCGCGCTTTCGACCGCCAGGGCTGGGAAAGTCGCCGGGAGGATCGCCCGAACCAGGATCCATCGCAGGCTTTCACCTTGAAGCCTGGCGGCGTGGACGTAGGCGAGGTCTTTGACCGAGAGTACGACGCTCCGGACAACCCGGGCGACGATCGGCGTGTAGACAACGACCAGCACGATCATCACGCTCTGGTTGGAGGAGGACAAGGAACCCAACAGCAGAAGCGCCAGCAGCATCATTGGAAGGGAGAGCAGGCTGTCGAACAGGCGCATGATCACCTCATCCCACACGCCACCCTTGTAAGCGCTGAACAAACCGACCGACGTTCCGAGCAGGACCGCCAGCAGGGTTCCGAGCCCGGCCATGATAAGGATGTCACTTGCGCCGAACAGCACGCGGCTGAAGACGTCCCGTCCGAGCTGGTCGGTGCCGAACCAGTGATCCGGCGAGGGCGGCTGAAGGGATGAAGCCGGGAGTTGCTGATTCAAGCCGTACGGGGCGAGCCAAGGGCCAAGAAGTGCCACGAAGACGAAGGCCAGGGTGATCAACGCGCCGATGGCCGAGGCACGTCGATTGAACAGGATGGCCAGGGCCCGGAACAGACGCCGACGGCCCACGCGAGGGGCCGTCATCGGGGATATCGTCAGAGCGTGGTCCATGGTCCGATCAAGGCTTGAGGTTCGAGGTCCGGAAATCCGTCCTCCCCGGGAACGGCTTTAGCGTCAGCCCCTGAAGGCGCTCGCTCGTGGCTGCGAACTGCGCGAAGAAATATGGCACGATCAGCGGGCCTCTGTCGGTGAGGATGCGCTGGATCTCTGTGTAGGCCGCAATGCGCTCCGGCTCACTCAGTGTGCTGCCGGCGATATCGACAAGTCGGTCGAACTCCGGATCGCAGAAGTGCGACTCGTTCCATTTGGCGCCGCAGACGAGCATCACGTCGAAGTAGAACTGAGGGTAAGGTCGATGGGCCCAGCCGGTGATCCCCAGGTTGACATCCAGCCACTTCCCTTCGCCGTAATACACACTCTCCGGCACGAGCTGCAGATCGACTTCAACCCCCGCCTCGGCCCATTGGGCCTTGAGGGCTGCTCCCAGGTCGGGGAAGTTACCGGTGTTCAGCATGTACATGTCGAGCTTGAGCCCGTCAGAGTACCCGGCCTCTTTCAAGAGAGCGTGGGCGGCCTGCGGATCACGCGCCGGCGGAGTGATGTCGGCGGCGAAGTAGTCGGCGTAAAGCGGGCCGATTGGGCCGCTGCCCCCGACAGCGCCGTAGCCTCGCTGGATAACATCGAACAACGCCTGGCGATCGGTGGCCAGGTTGAGGGCGCGGATGACGCGGGGGTCGTCGCCCGGGCTCTGATCCATGCGCAGACGGATGGCGACGAAGGCATTCGTGTTGACGATCTGGGTCTGGACGCCGGCCGCCTGCCGCAAGGCGTCATATTGGGGGGTCGACAGTCCCATGACGAAGTCGAGTTGGCCGCCCTGCAAAGCTTCGACGGCGGATGAGATGTCGGCGAAGAAAGTTACCTCAAGGCCTTCGACCTGCGGAGCGCCGCCGAAGTAATCCGAGTTGGCTCCCATCGTGATTCGGTCTGGCGGCACGTATTCCACGACCCTAAATGGCCCGGTCCCATTGAAGCCTTCACCTGGATCTTCCGTGCCGGCGTTGAGAATCAGGGCATGATTGTCGGCGAGGTCGAAGAGGAAGAACGGATTGGTCTTAGCCAGGGAGAACACCACTCGGTCATCGCCGGCAGCCCGGATGCCGGTGACGCCCGAGTAAAGATCGGCAGTGGGATAGCCCGAGGCTGGATCGCGCAACCGGTCGAAAGTCCACACGACATCCTCGGCGGTGAAGGCCGATCCATCGTGGAAGGTCACGCCCTTGGCGAGGTCGAAGGTGTAGGTCAGGCCGTCAGGGCTGACGTCCCAATCCTTCGCCAGGCGGGGCGTGATCCTGTTCTGCGGATCGATATCCACCAGGTAGTCGTAGATCTGATTGGCGATCAGGACTTCGCTGTCCGACGAGATCAAGGCAGGATCGGTCTGGGCGATCGGTTGGATCCCGAGTCGGACGACGTCTTGACCTTGGCCGGGCTGGGGTGTCGCTGGGGAGGGGCTGCCGCAGGAGAGGACGAAGAGCGCCCCCATGGCCAAGGTGGCGACACACACCGCTACCTGCCTGAAGCCGGGAGATCGGGGTTGGTGGGTCACTAGAGTCTCTCCTTCATCGTCCATCTTCGAACTCTACAATTGGGTGGGGAATTTGACGCGAAGGTACGCGATTCTGCGGTCCCGCGACAAGCGAGTTATCCCGAGCAATTATAGCGCCGTACCATCGGCAGCAGGAAGATCCGGTAAGGTCCAAGATTGCGGCCAGTGAGCACGTGTCCTCAATCCGATCGGGTAGCGGACCGGGCGAGCGCGGGCCCCTGGTTGGGAGATAAAGAAAAGCTGCCGGATGGGGTGACGCCACGTTCGGTGGGCAAGAGTAAGGGCGGGCCCATCTCTTCGACCGCCTGTCCGTGAGAAGGCATGCCAGAGGCACACAGTCCAACCTCGGAGAACCTGCGTGAGGTATTGTGTCATGGTGTACAATCATGTGGATTGCCCCCGCCCACCAGGGTGGTTGAAATTGGCAATCCGGCCTTTCGGCCGATCTTCCAGCAAGTGCCCCATCCGGGCGAATTGGATCCAAGCGGCGTCAAAGGGCCGACCGGTGCAACAGTACTGGCAGGGTGTCTAGGGCCGCAAAGGGGAAATCGCTGCTGGTCCTCATTTAAGACTTAAGTCGGCCATCCCGTTTTGCCCCTGGAGGCCCACAGGATAGCCCGTTGAGCCGGGAAACGCTATGCGACCCCGACCGATTTGGAGGAGCACTCGATGAGTTCTCCAGAAACAGCCGGTGCGCTTTGGCCCCTTGCGGTATACGCCGCGGCGGTTCTCATCATCGCCGCCTCGATGATGGGTCTCGGTCACCTCCTGGGTGAACGCCACCAGGAACGAGAAACCGGCGAACCCTTCGAGTCAGGCATCGTCTCCACCGGTTCTGCCAGGATCCGCCTTTCCATAAAGTACTACCTGGTCGCCATGTTCTTCGTGGTCTTCGATCTCGAGGCGGCTTTCATCTTTGCCTGGGCGGTCGGGGCGCGTGAGCTCGGCTGGTCGGGCTACCTCGAAGTCGTGGTGTTCATCGTCGTGCTCCTGGCGGGCCTGGCCTATCTTTGGCGGGTGGGCGCGCTGGACTGGAGCCCGAGGAAATCACGAGGTCTGAAGGAATGAGTGTCTGGACTGAAGCATGTCATCCTAGGGCAGGTACGTTGTCAGGTTCGGTGAGAAGACCAGGAGTGGACTGATGAAATGGTGGATGAGCACGGCAGAGGAAGAAATCCCGGTCGCGGGAGGCGACGGCTCACTGGAGGAGATTCTTCAGCGTGTCCTGGTTATGACACGTTTGCAGGACCTTGTGGCCTGGGGCCGCAAGTACTCGATGTGGCCGTTCTTCTTCGGCCTTTCGTGCTGCTTTGTCGAGATGATGACGAGCATCACGAGCCGTTATGATATTTCCCGTTTCGGCGCGGAGGTTATCCGAGGTACACCGCGCGAATCTGATGTTATGGTCGTTTCGGGAACGGTCTTCATCAAGATGGCGCCAATCATCCGCAGGCTGTATCAACAAATGATGGCGCCGCGCTGGGTGATCTCGATGGGCTCGTGCGCCAATTCCGGCGGAATGTACGACATCTACAGCGTGGTCCAGGGTGTGGATAAGATCATGCCCGTCGATGTCTACGTGCCCGGGTGCCCGCCAAGCCCGAGCGCGTTCATGGAAGGCCTGCTGCTGCTGGCCGACTCGGTCGGCAAGGAGAAGCGGCCTTTGAGCTGGGTCATCGGGCCCCAGGGGGTAATCAAGGGCGAGAAGCCCTCGATGCGTGATCTCAAGCAGTGGGAACGCCAGCAGGCAACCGTGCTCAGGCCGATGGACGAGGTCTGAGGCATCGGGGCCGCTCTGCCTCATGATCATGGGCACTCGCGATTTGTCATCACCGTCGGGTCAGATTGAAGTCGGAGTCCAGTTTTGATGGAAGACAGTCTCGACGTCATTCGAGAGCTACAGGACCGATTTGGCGAGGGAGTGATCAACCCTCAATCTACCCGGGATGAGATCCCAACCGCCTGGGTCCCTGCCAGCAAAGTCTTCGATGTGACGGGCTACCTCAAGTCGGCCGCCG
>Ga0209342_10006152_pt1 | contig 12225 bp, 13 predicted proteins | sample RifCSP16_2_FD_184023 | JGI IMG/M metagenome (GOLD analysis project Ga0209342, IMG submission 184023) | Soil microbial communities from Rifle, Colorado - Rifle CSP2_sed 16_2 (SPAdes) (version 2) | ecosystem: Environmental > Terrestrial > Deep subsurface > Rock core/Sediment | place: Rifle... | reverse complement strand
CGCGGTTGGTCGCCATAGGTACTTCCCTTGCCACTCACGATGATCGTATCCGCGGTAACCTCCTGGAAGCGAAAACGGTAGTCGAGCCATCGCGGCGTAGACACAATCTTTAGTACCTTGATGATCCGGCTGAGAGACGCGTCAAGCACAAAGAAGCCATAGAGTTCGTCGGAGAAGTCGCCGCTGAAGCTTCTGTCTTGACGGATGCCCCATCCGATCATGAGGTATTTGCGTGGCTCAGGGAAGGGAAAGGGGTGCAGTTCGACAACCGCTACGTGATGGATTCGTGGGTTTTGGCGTTGCAGTTCGAACTTGAGTACCTCGAGAAGAGGGTTCTGCGAAGCGCTTGATGATGTACCCGAAGCAACAGGTTGAACCTGGGGAGTTGCCTCGGGAGATGTGCCTGAAGAAACCGATGTTGGCAGCGTGAGCCAAATGACGACAGCCAGAAAGCAACCTCTCATGCACCAGAAGTTCCCCATGGAGCGAAATGGAACCGCGTTCTTCATCGCGATCCTCATGCGCCCAGACATGATGGAGTGACCGTTCCCATCGTGTGCCACGCGGGTGAGTCGGGCGCGATCCCGGCCAACGTCACCATTCAGGAGGGACCGAACATACACGATTCTATCACCTGGATCGGAATGGACCAATTGGTGCATGATCCTGCCTCCCTTTCCGAGGGGGGGCGCGTATCGAAGATGAACTCACGCATCGACTTCGATGTCACCGTGAGAACCCGGCGAGAGGCTTGCCGATTTTCGGACGCGTGTGTGATGAAGTATTTCCTCAGGCAAGGCCGGAACGAGAAACCCCTTCCGCAGGAGGTTGCCCCAAGACCGCTTCCCCCCTGTTTGTCGGCATCGATGTCGCCTGCTTTGTTCCTGTGTAGACGAACGTCAGCGCTGAGGATCGACGAGCTTGCGAGCCGTATCCTCTGGCCCTTGGTTCGCCGATTTCCCTTCCGGGCTTTCTTTCTGCACCTCCTCGTAGGTGAAGAGGCAGATGTCAAGGTCGTCTCTTGTTTCCAGAATCTCAACAGAACGGATCACGCGGCGGAACGCAGTCGGTTTCTCGCCCGGTTTTCGGGCATTGGTCTGAGTCCCTTCGAGAAGGATCGATCCATCGGGCAGTTCTTTCCACTCACCAGTCGCACCCCATGAAGCCAAGCCGGTCAATGCACTTGCACTGAAGGTTCCGTTGGTCCGGAAACTCCACGACACAGGTGTCCCACGGGTCGACTCGTGAATGGTTCGCTTGGGCTGAATCAACGATCTCACGATGGCAGCGGCATTTGCGCCGGCATGTGCGGTGCCGGGGATAACGGCAACCAGCAGGAGAATCAGGAGTGCAAGTGTTCTTTTCGTCATCCTCTCAGGCGAACACTCCAGCTGCGGGGCCTCATATATTCCGGAAGTATCGAAGGATGTGGGCTTTCGACCGCGGGAGATCTCCCTTGTTGCGCTGCCAGCTTTCCCGACATTCCGTTCCCCATACGCCGGGGAGTTCTTCGAGGCTGCATCTCCAGAATCTTCGCCTCTTCCGTGGCCTTCGCTTTTGCTGAGAAGCTCGGCTCTCCCTTGTCCCTTTCGGGTTAACATGACGACGCTGCAGGATTCCCGTAACGGTGCGGACTGCCGGTTTGCACCTCCTTCTCGGAGGGATACTCCGCTTCGCCACCCACGGTCGCCCGAAAGCAGCGGGAGCCTGCTACGTGGCTCTCTGGCGATTACCACGACCGGACTTTCACCGGGAAGTTGACAGCGCCTTCAAGGCGCACCAACCGGTAGTTATGCGGCAGTCAACGGATTAATTCGATCAATCTTCCTCTTAATGGCACGGGCTGCCTCCCAAAGATCCACAGCACGTTGCGCGTTGAGCCAAAACTCGGGGGTGTTCCCGAACAGGCGGGAGAGCCGAAGAGCCATTTCAGGACTCACAGCTCGCCGCTCACGGAGCAACTCGTTCACGGTCTGACGAGATACACCGATGGCCTTGGCAAAGGTAGACACACTGAGTCCATAGTCAGGCAAGAAGTCCTCACGCAGCATCGCTCCGGGATGGGTGGGGCGAATTTTCCGCTCTCGGGTATTGGGAATGCTCATATGACACCTCTCCTCAGTGATAATCGGTTAATTCGACGTCGTATGCATCGCCATCGATGAACCGAAAACAAATCCGCCATTGGTCATTCACCGAGATAGAGAACTGGCCTTTCCGTTCTCTCTCGAGTTCGTGGAGTCGATTGCTTGGTGGAACCTTCAGGTCTTCTCGTTTGGTTGCCAGGTCGATGTATTCCAACTTCCGTACAGCTCGTTTCCAAATATCGGGGGGGAATCGTTTTGACTTGCCGGTGTCGTATATCTCCTGTGTATGGCGATCGGCAAACGTCTTGATCATGCGTCAATAGTAATCTGTCACGTGACGCTTGTCAATAGGAATGGAAAAGTCCGCTCAGGGTAAGCTGCGGGGCCTCAGGCTTTCCTTTGGGCAGCCGTTAGCTTGTAGGGTCAGGGAGTGGCGCCTGGGGCAGGGTATCACTCCCCGCCCTGGTTTCCACCCCCTGCCGCTTCAAACCGTACATGAGGTTTTCCCTCATACGGCTCCCCGACAACCTTCACCATGTGGCATGCAAGCCTGAACCACTGCTGGTTGTAACCGAAGCAGACGAAAACAGCGAACCCAAGCCCCATGAAGATCCAAACGGCGGCACCCTAACAGTTTCATCACTGGGAATCATGATAGATGAAAAAAGCGGAATACCTATTATCGTCTTGTTATCGTGGTATCTGGATAGTCTTGCCGAGGGGTTTGTATTCCCTTTCGTGTCGGTTTGCCGGAGCGGAGGCACATGGGACCGAAAGGCACCGCGGACGAGTATGTTCCCTGGCCGATTTTCCTGGAGGCGCTGACGCGCGAGAATGTTCCGCCCGATCGGACCCGTTGGTACGTCGGGTGGGTCGAGCGTTTCCGGGCGTTCCAGAATAACCGCCCCTTGGCGGGGCGGGGTCCGGAGGACCGCCATTCCGTTTGAGATCAGGTTCGTAAAACCCGTCCCCCTCCGGGATCGAGAGACGTACCTCAATGAATGCTGCATGGGGGGGGAATGTCGTGATGAATTGACACCGATTCCGCCCAAAGGCATTTTCCGTGCGAACCGGGAAAAATCTCGGCTCGCCCGATTTCCGACAAACCCCACCTCGAAATATCAACAAGTCACGCGATCTTGTGACAGATCAACAGGCAACGCCGTTTGGGATATCTGACAAAATCCAGGGGGAATTGCGCATACGTTGTCGGCGCCAGAAATACCTTGTCTATCAAGGACATTTGCGTGCAAGATCCCTCGGCTGAAGAGACGCTTCCCGACATAAACAACAGCGTTGGCGCAAGGTGGTCAATTCACCCTTTCGAAGCTACACCTGTAGGATGGGCTCCTCTTTCCCGCTTCGAATCGCGAGAAACAACGTGAGGTATTCCCGGAGATGCCGCGTCAGCAGGAAATTGTTCCTGACGAATTCCTTGGCCACACCCCCCATCTCTCGGATCCGCTCCCGGTGGTGGAGAAGATAACGGATCCGGTGCGCCGCCCCCTCCGGGGTATTCACCAGAAACCCGGTGTGGTGGTTGACGACCTGCAACCGGATGCCCCCCACGTCTCCCCCGATCACCGGCTTCCCCTTCCACATCCACTCGGTGACGGTCAAGCCGAACCCTTCCCGGGTGGATTTCTGGAGAATGATGTCCGCCAGGCGTTGAAGCGCATTGATGGTCTTGTGGGCGGCCGAGGGAAGAAGAAGGACGTGGATGTCGGGATCCCCTTGCGCCGCCTCCAACACGTCTTCGAGGACCGCTTTGCCCTCGGGATCGTCCGTGGCCCCTCCGCCGGCCAGAACGAGTTGGACGGGGGTAACCTTGCGGACAATCCGGTACGCCTCGATCACGCCGATCGGATCCTTGAACCGGTCGAACCGGGAGATCTGGACGAGGAGCGGCCGGTCCGGGTCGAGGCCGAATTCCGCCCTTGCGCCGGAAAGTTCCGCCGGGTCCAGATCCCGGTTCTTCTCTCTCAACGGGTCGATGCTCGGCGGAACCAGGAACTGGGGGTGCGGGAGAGGCTGGGCGAACTCGGCCATCGAGAAGATGCTTGCGTCGTACTTTTCCGCGAATGTCCGCAGCACCTTCCAGACGGGCCGGAACGGACGGCTGATGTCGATGTGGGCGCGCCAGATCCACTTCCCCTTCCGACGTTCGCACAGCTTGATCAGGCACGCGGGCTGGGGGTCGTGGACGACCACGACGTCCGCCTCCTCCCGCACCGGCCGGAGACGTCCGAAGTTCCGGGCGTTCACGTCCTCGTAGACCTTCCAGTCCTTGCCGGAGATCGCAACGTGATGTCCCTGGAGGCCGTTGTGGATGGACTTGGTGATTTCGAAGAAACGGCCTGACCCGTGGATGATTTCCCAGGAGGCCTTAAGCCCCAGTTCGGTCATCAGCGGGGTCATCCATTCCAGGATCTCCGCGACCCCGCCACCCTCGCGGGTGGAAATCACGTGGACGATCCGGGCCCCCGCGAGCTTCTCCCCCATCCGGCGCAATTGCCGGATGACGGCGGATCCCACGATCCCTTCGTACGCGGAGAGGGGAGCGCTCATTTCGCGACCTTCGCTTCGGTGAGGACGCTTGCCAGTTCGCGGCGCAGGTGGGGCAGGCTGTGGAAATAGAAGTCGACGGATGCGAGGGCCAGGATGTACGGCCGGTTCGCATCCTCGTTTTCCATCAGCCAGAGGGTGAAGTCGTCCTTCCCGAACGGCGGACGGCGACGGGCTTCCAGAAAGTGGTAATACACGCTCCCGTCGGTCATCTTCCGGATGAAAGCCCCGAGCCGGGAGGGTTGGGTGATCCGGATCCCCGCGTCGAAAACCACGGTCGTGGACTCCAGGAAGAACAACTCGTCCCCCGGCCGGGCCCACGGGACCATGAGGGATTCGCCGAGCCGCTCGTCGATCACCTCCAGCGTCGCCGTACGGAGTTCCTCCAGGGACCGGAAGGTGTACGGGTCGAGTATCCCGAGCCGCTCCGCGAGCACGCGGTCGCCCAGGTACAGCTTCGCCCACACGGCGAAATCGTTCCGGTAATCCGGATTGTCGAAGGTGGTGCGAAGCGTGGTCTCGCAGTAGTGGTGGAACAGGACGTTCTCGCTGCATCCGGCGATCCGCTCCCGCAACTCCCTCAGGTTGCCGGCGGGCGAAAGGCCGCTCATGCGCAAAAGCAGGGCGCAGTCCTTTACCTCGAAGGGCGTCATGCCGTCACCTTGCTCCCTTTCCTCTTGTTCCACCGAGGCCCGATGGCGGCCAGTTCACGGACCGCCCGCGCCAAGTCGACCGGGGTTTCCACGACCCGCACCCCGGGAATGCGCATGGGCTTCCCCACACAGAAAGCGATCCCGCCCTTTCTCAACACCCACCGCATCGCGACGGCATCGTTCTCGTCGTCCCCGGCATAGAGAAGTTGGGCCTTGGAGGTATCGAGGCCCAGGAATCGGCACAATCGGCGTACCCCGAAGGACTTGTTCACCTGGGGGAGCAACTGCGCCTCTATCACGGACGGCCCGCGGAAGACACGGATTCCCGGCGTCTCTTCGAGCTCCGTAAGCAGCGGTTCCAGCATGGCTGCCGCTTCGGGAAGGACGTGACGATGGTGGACGGCCACCGACCACCCCTTGTCTTCCACGTCCACCCCGGGGAAGGAGGAGAATCTGGAGAGCAGCGGCGCGAGGATTGCGCGGGCATTTTCCCGCCGGGTTTGCGCTACGTCTCCGGGACGGATCCTGTGACCCCCGGGAAGACGCCGGGCAATGGAACCCGCCGTGAAAGATCCTCGATTTCCCTGCTGGAAAGGACGGCCACAAACCGACCGGGTGCTCGTACAAGCTCGTTGAGGAGTTCCCGACACTCCGGGTGCAGGCGTGCCGCGGTACGGTCGGGGACGATGGGCGACAGGGTCCCGTCGAAGTCGAACACCCAGAGACGCCGGCGGCCCAGGATCAAGTTCAAGAGGCGACCTCCCGCGACACGGTTCTCTCCAGTTCCTCGAAAATGGTCCGTCCCCAGTGATAGACGTCGTTTTTCGCGACCTGGGCGCGCATCCGCTCCATGCGGTGCCGCCGCTCCGGTTCCGGGAGGGTCAAGGCCGCGGCCATCGCGTCCGTCAGCTGGTCGATGTCGTACGGGTTGACCAGCAGGGCGTCCACCGGTTCCCTCCCGCTGCCGGTGTATTGGGAGAGCATGAGGACGCCGTCCCCGTCGGTGCGTGCGGAGACGAACTCCTTCGCCATCAGGTTCATCCCGTCGTGAAGCGAGGTGACCAGGAGGACGTCGGCCAGCCGGCAGGCGGACCCCGAGCCGTGGGCGATCCACGTCCCCCCGACGGACCGCACGAGGGGCTCGATGGCGGTCACCATCCCGCTGGCCGGACGGATCAGGCGGATTCCCCCCGGCCGCCCGCTCGTGCATCGCCGGTTCCCTGTCGGAAACGACGATCAGCTTCGCCCCCGGGGAGATCCGGGAGAGAATGGGGGGGATCATCCTGGATATCATGGCTATCGAGTCCCCGTCCTGACCCGGTTCCGTCCCCGTTCAGCGGGCGCGGGGGCGTTCACCTCCCTCGAAAACAGGAGTTGCGGAGGGATTTGGCGGGCTCCCAGGATGCCGACCAGCCGTTCCAGTCCTTCGGAAACCGCTTCCAGTTGCTTGCCGTCCAGTTCCTTCAGTCCGGACAGGAGAAGCCCCTGCGCCACCTGGGGAACCATCGACACGGTCTTTTTCCCCCTCGCCGTCAGGGTCACCGTGACCACCCTGTGGTCGTCCGTGGAGCGGGCCCGCGCGACCTGTCCCTGCCGCTCCAGCCGGTCGAGGATCCCGACGACGGTGGGGGGCCTCAGGTACATCCGCCGTGCGAGATCGGACACGCGGATCGGTGCGGACTCCGCAAGGACCTTCATCGCCCAGAGCTGGGGGCCGGTGAAACCGGCGATGCGCTCCGCCCGTTTCGAATAGCCGTGAACCACCTGGAACACCCGTCGCAGGTTGTCCAGGATCTCCGCGATCCGCAGGTCCCTATTGGCGGCGGTTGTCGGCATCCCCGGCTTTCCCTGGAGACTTGATCCGTCGAACGAAGGACCATTATACTAACGATTAGTATGCTAATCAATCACGCGGCCAGCGGGTGATGGCTCCCCCGATGACGGGCCCCGCCGACAAACTCCGGGCGTTCACGGAGAAGGGACGCGACTGGGTTCCCCGCGGGCTCTCCGCGTGGCCGACGCAGTTGCGTCTCATGTTGTTGAGCGCGGCCGTCGGGGTCGTGGCCGGGCTCGGGGCGATCGGTTTCGACGCCCTCCTCGGGTTGGCGCTCGACTCCTTGCTGCGTTCCTTGACCGGCTATTTTGAACCGGCCCCGGGGGCGGCCCTTGCAACCCTGTTCGGATCGTCTCCCTCCTATTCATCCTGGCTGATTCTTCTTCCCGCCCTCGGCGGCCTGGTGTCGGGGGTAATCGTTTCCCGTATCGCCCACGAGGCGGAAGGACAGGGGACGGACGCGATGATCGAGTCATTCCACGAGAGAGGCGGGCAAATCCGGAAGCGGGTGCCTCTGGTGAAGATCGTCGCTTCCGCGCTGACGATCGGTAGCGGCGGCTCCGCGGGAAAGGAAGGACCCATCTCCCAGATCGGGGCCGGTTTCGGATCCGCCGTCGCGACGACCCTCCGGCTGAAACCACGGGAGCGAAGGATTCTCGTGCTGGCGGGAGCGGCGGGAGGGATCGGGGCGATCTTCCAGGCCCCGCTGGGAGCCGCCCTGTTCGCCCCGGAGGTCCTTTACCGGGAGACGGAATTCGAATCCGAAGCGACCCTGCCCTGCGTCGTTTCATCCATCATCCAATACGCGGTCTACTCCCAGTTCTACAAAAGGGGAGCGCTGTTCTTCCCGGGCCCTGTGGATTTCTCCCTTCAGGCCGAACTCCTGCCGTACGCCGTTTTCGGCGTCCTCTGCGCGCTCGTGGGATATCTCTTCGTGCGGATCTTCTACGGGGCAAGGGACCGGATCTTCCGGCCGCTCCGCATCCCCAGGATGCTGAAGCCCGCTCTGGGCGGCCTGATGATGGGGTGCATCGCCTTCTTCGTCCCCCAGATCATGAACGGAGGGTACGGCTGGGTCCAGACGGCTCTGGAAGGGAAACTCCTCTGGCGGCTTATGCTGCTCCTTGCGGGGCTGAAGATCGTGGCCACCTCGTGCACGATAAGTTCCGGGGGAAGCGGAGGCGTCGTCGGTTACTCCGTGTTCATCGGGGCGATGCTCGGAGGGGCGTTCGGCTTCCTCGGCCATGAGGTCGCTCCCGGCTGGGTGCTCCACCCCCACTCGTTCGTTCTCGTGGGGATGGGGGGCTTTTTTGCCGGCGTCGCCAAGGTTCCGATCGCCTCCATCATCATGGCGTGCGAGATGAGCGCGAGCTACACCCTGCTGGTTCCCCTGATGATCGTGTCTTCGATCTCCTGCCTGCTTTTGCGAAACGTCAACCTTTTCGAGAAACAGCAAGTCAGCCGGTTCGCCTCTCCCGCCCACCTCACCGAATTCGCCAGGGGCATGCTGGAAAGGATCCGGGTCCAGGAGGCCGTGGCCCCCCAACCGGTCACGCTGATCCCGGAAACCATGCCTTTCGGGGAACTCGTCCGGACGGTCTCCCGCTCCGGAGAATCCCATTTCCCCATCGTCGATGCGGCGGGCCGGATGACCGGAATCGTGTCGATCAACGACATCCGCTCGGTTCTCTTCGAGACCGACGTCGACCACGTCATCATCGCGCAGGACGTGGCAACCCGCAGGGTGGTGAGCGTCTTCCGGGACGATACGCTGCAACAGGCCCTCGACAAGATGGCGGCCATCGGGGTGGACGAAATGCCGGTCGTGGACCGGGAGAAACCGGGCGCGATCGTGGCCATGATTTCCAAGCGCGACATCGTGAACTACTACTACGGCAAGAGCGGCGGCTGACGGTGCAGAGACGCGCCGGCCGGTCTTTCGGGAAACTCCGGTCGCATGAAACGATGAACCGCACGTTTCTCATAGGTTGTCTGTGTCTCGCGGCCCCGATCCTTCTGCCGGGAGCGGCCCACGCCGCGGGAGAGGACCCTTCGCTGCCCTTCCTTCTGGATCTCGTCGTGATCCTGCTGTCCGCGAAGCTGTTGGGGCACCTCGGGGTCCTCCTGGGTCAGCCGGCCGTTCTCGGGGAACTGTGCGCCGGGATCCTCGTGGGAAATCTCCACCTTTTCGGCATCCAGGGGATGGAGGGGATCGCCTCCGACCCGTACGTCGACATCCTCGCCAGGATCGGCGTGATCGTCCTTCTGTTCTCCATCGGGCTCGAGTCGACCATCCGGGACATCCTGAACGTAGGGTTGTCCTCCCTGCTGGTGGCCTTGTTGGGAGTCGCCGCGCCATTCGGCCTGGGGTGGTTCGTGGGCGCCTGGCTCCTGCCGGACCAGTCCATCTACGCCCACGCGTTCCTGGTGGCTACCCTGTGCGCGACGAGCGTCGGGATCACGGCGCGCGTTCTCCAGGACATCGGGAAATCGCGCGACAAGGAGGCGCGGGTCATCCTCGGGGCCGCGGTGATCGACGACGTCCTCGGCCTGGTCATCCTCGCCACCGTCTCCGGCATCATCCTCGCCGCGGACCAGGGGGAGAAGATGAGTCTCTGGTCCCAGGCCCGGATCGCTCTCAAGGCGGGCGGGTTCCTGATCATCGCCCTCCTGCTCGGGTCGTTCCTGACGCCGAAGATCTTCCGGAGTGCCGCGAAGCTTCGGGGGCCAGGGGTCCTCCTGGGGGTCTCCCTCGCTTTCTGCTTCCTCCTCTCGTTCCTCGCCGGGATTTCCGGCCTCGCCCCGATCGTCGGGGCCTTCGCCGCCGGCCTTCTTTTGGCATCGTTCCACTTCCGGGAGCTCGGGGAGCAGGAGATCCACTACCTCGAGGACGCCCTCCGCCCCCTGACGGATTTTCTGGTCCCGGTCTTCTTCGTCCAGATGGGGTCCAAGGTGGACGTCCGGGTCTTCGCTTCCACGGAAGCCCTGTGGCTCGCCCTCGCCTTGACCGCTGCCGCCATCGCGGGGAAGCAGTTGTGCTCCCTGGGGGTTCTGGAAAAAGGGATCAACCGGTGGGCCGTCGGATTCGGGATGATCCCCCGCGGGGAGGTCGGACTGATCTTCGCGAGCATCGGGGCGACCCTGATCCTCGGGGGAGAGAGGATCATCGACAACACCACCTACTCGGCGGTCGTCATCATGGTGCTCGTCACCACGCTCATCACGCCGCCGCTGCTGAAACGGTCTCTTGTCTCCCGGAACATCTCCGGGGAGGACCGGCGTCAACGGGAGGAACCGACGTAGACATCCGACGACCTTGTTGCCGAACGCGGCGTCCGGGAGAAGCTCGGTGCCCGGTCAGCGTTCGAGTCCCCACCGAGCACGACTCGAAAAAAACCGGAGCCCAGGGTCACTGAGCGCCAAGAAGTTTCGACCGGATGATGACGCGCGAATTCTTGCCGGTCAATGCACATGACTCGTCAGGGGATGCGCGATCCGGCGGCGGTTCGGAGGACCCTCCGTCCATTTCGATCTCGAGTCGCCGGAGGACCTGTCTCGCCTCTCCGACCCGGTCGTCGCGCTGAAGGATCGGAAAGGACTTGTCGTCATCGACGAAGTTCAGAAGGCGCCGGATCTGTTTTCGTTGCTCCGAGTTCTCGCGGACCGTCCCGGAAGGCCCGCACGCTTTCTCGTGCTCGGAAGCGCGTCCCCCGCCCTTCTCCGACAAACGGCGGAGACATTAGCCGGTCGTATCATCTACCACGAATTGGGCGGTTTCTGGCTGGAGGAAGTGGGTACCGAACATCGGGGCCGGCTCTGGATTCGGGGCGGATTACCCCGATCCTTCCTTGCCCGTACGTCCGCGGAAAGTATCGAATGGAGGCGGGAATTCATAAGAACCTTCCTGGAGCGGGACCTGCCCCAACTCGGTATCAGCATCCCTGCGATGACTCTGCGCCGATTCTGGACCATGCTCGCACATTGGCACGGACAGATCTGGAACTCCTCGGAGTTCGCCCGGTCGTTTGGAGTTGCCGACACGACGGTAAGAAAATACCTGGATACGCTGTCTGCGGCGATGGTGATCCGCCTTCTCACGCCATGGCACGAGAATCTCGCCAAGCGCCAGGTGAAGTCCCCAAGGTTTACATCCGGGACACGGGTTTGCTTCACACCCTGTTGGGCCAAAGGACGCAGCCCGACCTGGAAGGCCACCCGAAAGCCGGCGCTTCCCGGGAAGGATTTGCCCTCGAACAGGTCCTCAGGCGAACCGGGGCATTGCCGGAGGAATGCCATTTCTGGGCAACACATGCCGGGGCGGAACTGGACCTGTTGATCGTCCGCGGGCGCAAACGATTGGGCTTCGAGTTCAAAAGGACGGCTGCCCCGTCCGTCACGAAGTCCATGAAAACCGCCCTGGCGGATCTCCGCATGGACCGTCTGGATGTGGTGCATGCCGGCGAGGGCGTTTTTCCTCTGGGTGAGAGGCTCCGCGCGGTGGCGCTCAAGCGGCTGCCGGAGGACGTCGAACGGCTCACTTGATGCCCTGCCAGCCGACAAGGATCGTTCGGGTTATCAACTTATTCGCGATTTTTTTCAGGTTCTGCGCAAAGATTGTCAGCTACCGTGCGACCCGACAAGAATCCACCGTCAGATGTCGAGCGAGGAAACCTCCAAGGCGTTCTTCTCGATGAATTCCCGGCGGGGCTCCACCTGGTCGCCCATCAGCTTCGTGAAGATCTCGTCGGCGTCGGTCTCGTCGCCGATCTCCACCCGGAGCAGGTCGCGCTTCTCCGGATCCATCGCCGTCTCCCAGAGTTGTTCGGGGTTCATCTCGCCCAGGCCCTTGTACCGCTGGATCGTCTGGCCCTTTTTCCCTGCGTCGAGGACCTGTTCCAGCAGGCACAGCGGCCCGTCCGCCTCGGGGAAGTCGCCGTCCCCGTCCAGGCGGTACGGGGGCGGGAGCGTGTCGCGGATTTGGGTGTAGAGGGCGTTCGATTCCCGCAGGTCCGCCATACGGAGGCGATGGCGGTCGATGGTACACTCCGTCGGCAGGCCGCCCCGCTTCCACCGGAGGATGACCTGG
>Ga0209342_10006151_pt1 | contig 12227 bp, 10 predicted proteins | sample RifCSP16_2_FD_184023 | JGI IMG/M metagenome (GOLD analysis project Ga0209342, IMG submission 184023) | Soil microbial communities from Rifle, Colorado - Rifle CSP2_sed 16_2 (SPAdes) (version 2) | ecosystem: Environmental > Terrestrial > Deep subsurface > Rock core/Sediment | place: Rifle... | reverse complement strand
CAGCCCGAGCGTCTGCGCCGCGCGCACCCGCGCGTCGGCGTCGCCGCCGGCGAGGGCCTGGACCAGGAGCGGCAGCACGCGCGCCGGGCTCATGCGCGCGAGGCTCTCCATGGCACTCTCCTGGATCAGCTCGCTCTCGTCACCGAGCAGCTCGAACAGCAGCATCGGCGCGTCCTCGTCGCCGAGCCGGCCGACCGCGGCGGCCGCCTCTGCGCGCACCTCGGCCGAGGGGTCGTGGATCAGCGGCGCCACGAGTGCCGTGCCGTCGGGAGGTGCGATCCAGGCCAGGCAGCGCAGCGTCCCGAGCCGCACGGCGTCGTCGGCGTGCGCGAGGCCGCGCAGCCAGGCCTGCCGGTTGGAAAAGCCGACCGACACGAGCGCGTGGCTCGCGAACTCGCGCAGCGCGGCGTCCCCGAGCAGCTCCAGCAGCGGCGCCGTGGCGCGGGTCTCGCGCAGCCAGCCCAGCGTGACCGTGGCGGTGCGGCGGTTCCTGGCATCCTCGTCCGCGAGCATCCCGATCAGGTGCGTGATCAGCTCCTCGTGGCGCAGCGTCGCCTGCACCTCGGGGTCGAGGCTCTCGCCCGACGCCGTCGCCCGCTGCTCGATCTCGACCACCGCGCGGATCGCGGCATTCCGGAGCGCCGGGTCGGGATCGAGCAGGTGGCGCGCGATGCGCGGCAGTGAGTCGCGACCCGCGAGGCGCCCGAGCGCGTCGAGCGCGGGGCCTCGCAGCAGCTCGTCGTCGAGCAGTTCGACGATGGCGGGTGCCGCGAGCGGGTCGGCAATCTCGCCGAGCGCGTTGAGCGCCGAGTACTGGAGCCAGGGTTCGCCGCGGAGCGCCTCGACGAGCCGCGGCACCGCCGCGCGTGAGCCGATCTGCCCGAGGCTGGTGGCCGCGGCGTGGCGCACGTTGGTGTCGGGATCGGAGAGCGCCTTGACCAGGCCGGATACGGAGGCCTCGTCCCGGATCGAACCGAGCATCACGCAGGCGAAGAGGCGCACCTCCTCGTCGCCGTCACGGGCGAGCGCGAGCAGCGGCGCCGTGGCCGAGGCCCCGAGCCGCACGTAGATTTCCATCGCCGCGTTGCGGGCGGAGGCGTCGTCGCCGTCCCGCAGGGCCGCCTCGAGCACCGGCAGGAGCGCCTCCGGAGCGACGCGCGCCAGCGCCTCGATCGCCGCCTGCCGCACCGCCCAGCTCTCGTCCCCCACCGCGACCAGCAGCGGGGCGAGCGCCTCGCGGCGGCCGGAGGCGGCGAGGTCGGCGACGACGCGACGGCGGGCGTGCTCCTCCCCGTGACGGAGGGTTTCGAGGGCCTGGGAAGCGTCGAAGGTCACACTGAGGAGGGTCAAACCTTGAAGACTGAGACCAACCGAGCGAGGTTCTCGGCTTGCTGGGCGAGGTTGGAGGTGGCCTTCGACATCTCCTGCACGGTCGCCAGGTTGTCGCGCGCGATCTCGGAGATGTTCTCCATCGCCTTCACGACCAGCTCGCCGCCCTTCTTCTGCTCGGCGGTGGCGTGCGAGACCTGCTGCGTCATGTCGTTCATCCGCTCGACCGCGTTGATGATCTGGCGGCTGCCCTCCGCCTGCTCGCGCGTGGCGAGGCCCACCTGCGACGCGATGCGGTTGATGTTCTCGACCGCGAGCCGCACCTGGCGGCCCCCGGCCGCCTGCTCGCGGGTCGAGTAGGCCGCCTGCGACATCACCTTCTTGATGTTCTCCATCGCCGCGCGGATCTGCTTCGAGCCCTCGGCCTGCTCCTTCACCGCTTGCGTGACATGGGTCGTGGCCGAGTTCATGCGCGCCACGGTCTCGAGCACCTCCGTGGAGGCCTGCGATTGCTTCCCGGTCGCGTCGGCGATCTTCTCCATCAGCTCACTCGAGCGCGACACCGACTCGATGATGTTGCGAAGCGCCGCGCCCGCCTTGTCCGCGAGCGCAATGCCCTGCTTCGCCTCGGAAGCGCCCGAGCGCGCCACCTCGACGGCGTCGGTGGTCTCCTGCTGCACCTGCCGCACCACCTCGCCGATCTCCTTGGCCGCCTCGACCGAGCGCTCGGCGAGCTTCCTCACCTCGTCGGCCACGACCGCGAAGCCGCGCCCCGCGTCCCCGGCGCGCGCCGCCTCGATCGCGGCGTTGAGCGCCAGCAGGTTGGTCTGGTCGGCGATCTCCTCGATCACCTCCAGGATCCGCCCGATCTCCTGCGAGCGCTTGCCGAGGCCCGTGATCACGCGCGCCGTGTTCTCCATGTTCTCGGAGATCGCCTTCATGCCGTCGACGGTGCGCGAGACGGCTTCGCCGCCGGTCTTGGCGTCCTCGGAGGCGCGCGCGCTGATGCGGTCGGCCTCGGAAGCGATCTTGGCCACGTCGTTGACCGCGCCGGCCATTCCGGACACGGTCGTGGTGGTGCGCGAGGCGGCGTCGCCCAACGCCTCGGCGTTCTGCGCCACCGAGGCGATGAAGGTGGCCATCTCCTCCACGGTGGTCGTCGTCTCGTTGACCGTGCCCGCCAGGCTCTCGAGGTCGCGCGCCATCTGGTCGATCGAGACCGTCATCTCCTCGATCGTGGCGGAGGCCTCGGTCACGGTTTGGGCCAGCGTGCCGCCCGAGCGGGCGACCTCCTCGATCGAGGCGCCCATCTCCGTGATCGAGCTCGAGGTCTCCTCGACGTAGCTCGCGAGGCCTTGCGAGCTCGCCGCCACGGTCTGGATCGAAGCGGCCATCTCCTCCATCGAGGTCGAGGTCTCCTCGGCCGCCTGCGCCTGCCCGGACGCGCCCTGCATGATGAGCCGCGCGTTGGCGGAGATCTGGCCCGAGGACGAGGCCACCTGGACCGAGGCCTCCTGGATGTTGTCGACGACGTTGCGCAGGTTGGCGACCATCGCGTTCAGGCTGCGACCGAGCGTGCCGACTTCGTCCTCGCCTTCCGCCTCGATCTTCACGACCAGGTCGCCCTTCGCCACCTGCTCGGACGCCAGGGCCATCGCCTGGAGCGGTCCGAGCCAGCGTCCGGCGAGCGCCCAGCCTACGGCCGAGCCGAGGCCCACGAGCACGAGCGCGAGCATGAGCGCCTCGAAGAGCCGGCGCCGCTGCACCGCGCGCAGCGCCCGCTGGCTGATCGCAACCTCGACTCCGCCTTTCACCGACTCGGCCGCGGCGGGCGCCGCCCCGAGCTCCTCGCCGAAGGCCGTGCCGCCGCCGGAGGTCGTGACCGGAGCCCGGAACAGCAGCACCGGCTCGCCGTCGGTGGTGAAGGCGTCCTTCTCCTCGAGCGCCGGCGCCGGCGCCCCGGGCAGGTCGCGAATCGCCTTGCCCGTCTGGGAAAGGATCTCGCCCTTGGCGTCGCGGATCATGGCGCCCACCACGTCCGAGGCCTCGCCCGTTCCGCCGGCCGCCACCGCGCCCTCCAGGAACTGCTGGAGCAGCGGCTTGTCCTCGGTGAGGACACCATACTTGGCGTTGAAGGCGAGGTTGCTCGCGACGTAACGGCCGCGCTTGACGATCTGATCGCGGATCACCGCCTCGCCGGCGACGAGGTCGTAGACGACGGAGACGCCGCCCACCACCAGCGCGATCCCGGCGAGCACTCCCAGCATCTTCGTGCGGATCGACTTGGTGTTGATGGCCATCCTGGTCACTCCTGCGAGACCCCGTCTTGAACCTCGGCGGCGCGCGCGCCCGTGGCCGCTACGCCCGCGGCGGCGAGCTCGGTCGCGAGCAGCCGTTCGAGGTCGACGAGGATGATGAGACGGTCGGCGAGCTTGGCGACGCCCCGGATGTAGTCGCCACCCTTCTGCACGACTTCCTCCGGGGCGGCCTCGATGTGCGATATCGGGACCTTCAACACCTGCGAGGCGCCGTCCACCAGCAGCCCGAGCAGCCGGTCCTTGACGCGCACCACCACGATCCGGGAGGCGCGGCCGACGACGACTTCCCCGAGCGCCAGCCGGCGCCGCAGGTCGAGCACGGGCAGGATGCGGCCGCGCAGGTTGATCACGCCGCGCACGAACTCGGGCGCGCGCGGCACGCTCGTGATCTCGGCGACGCGCCTGATCTCCTGCACCTGCTTCACGTCCACGCCGTACTCCTCCCGGTCGAGGAAGAACGTCGCGAGGTGCTCGGTGGCCTCCGCGGCCGCGCGCTGCTGCTGCGCGGGGGCGGAGAAGAACGACAGCGTCTGCTCCCGGCCGAGGACCTCCTCGGCCAGGCCCGAGGCCGGCAGCGCCGTGGCGCCGCCCGCGTCCGCGCCCGCGCTTGCGCCGAGCGGCGCGCTCTCGAGCCGGGCCAGGATCTCCTCGGCGAGGCCGGAGGCCGGCAGCACCACGCCCGAGCCCGACGTGGCGGGCGCGGCCTGGCCGGGCTCCACGGGCTCGTCGGCAAACACCGGCTCGCTCGCGGGCGGCTGCGGCTCCGGCCGGGGCGCAGGCTCTGCCGCGGACTGCGGCGCGGCCCGCCGCGCCCTCTTTCGCGCATCGGCCATTCGACCCATGCTCGGCTACCCTCCCGCCCCGACGGGGACGCCAAAATCCCTCTCGGACGCCACGGTCTCCGCGATCCCGTCGTCCACCTGCGTCGCACCCCGCGCCATCCCCTCGAGCAGCGCCTGCGTGGCGAGCTGGTTGAGGACACGCGGCACTCCCTGGGCAGCCGCGTGCAGCCGCGCGATGGCGGCGTCGCTGAAAAGCGGCCGCGTCGCGCCGGCCACGCTCAGGCGGTGGGCGAAGTAGGCGCGGGTGTCCTCGGCCTCGAGCGGCACGAGGTCGAATGCCACGCCGATCCGCTGCGTGAGCGCGCGATAGGCGCGGTGCCGCAGCCGCTCGCGCAGCTCCGGCTGCCCCACCAGCACGATCGCGATCAGGTTGCGGTCGTCGAGCTGGAAGTTCGTGAGCAGGCGGATCTCCTCGAAAGTGGGTTTGCCCGGGATCAGGTGCGCCTCGTCGACGATCAGCAGCGCGGCGCGCTCCGCCTCGTCGAGCTCGAGCAGCCGCGCGTGGATCTGGTCGAGCAGGTCGCTCGAGTGGAAGCGCGGCTCGGCGACGCCGAGCTCCGCCGCCGTCGTGCGCAGAAACTGGCGCGGCGAGAGGCGCGGGTTCAGGATCATCCCGACCTCGTAGCGCTCGCCCACGCGGTCGACGAGCGCGCGCGTCAGCAGCGTCTTGCCCGAACCCACCTCGCCCGTCAAGAGCGCCAGCTCCATCTCCTCCACCGCGAATTCCAGCCGTTCCAGCGCTTCCTCGAAAGCCTCGTTCAGAAACAGGTAGCGCGGGTCGGGGGTCTTGCGGAACGGCTTCTCGCGCAGGCCCCAGTAGTGCTCGTACATCGTGCTCAGGCCTCCGCCGCCACGCGGCTCTTGCCGGCGCCGCGGGCGCGCCGGGCCCCGAACAGCGAGGCCACGTCCAGGATCAGCACCACACGGCCGTCGCCGAGGATCGTGGCGCCGGCGATTCCCACCACCGGGTTCGACACGACCGCGTCGAGCGCCTTGATCACGACGTCCTGCTGGCCGCGCAGCCGGTCGACGCTCAGCCCGAGCCGTTTCTCGCCGCGGCCCACGATCACCGCGTAGGCGTGGTCGCCCTCCGGGGCGGGGAGGCCGAAGAGCTCGGCCAGGTGCACGAAGGGCACGATCCGGTCCCGAACCCGCAGCGTGTCGCGCCCGTTCATGCGCACCAGGTCGCGCCTCGCGTAGCGCAGGCTCTCGACCACGGCTCCGGAGGGCAGCGCGTACACGTGGTCCCCCACGTCCACCATCAGCACGCTGATGATCGCGAGCGTGAGCGGCAGCTGCAGCGTGAACTTGGTGCCGGCGCCGGGGATCGTCTCCGCCTCGATCAGAGCGTTGAGCCGCTCCATGCTGCGCACCACCACGTCGAGGCCGACGCCGCGGCCCGACACGTCGGTCACGGCGCTCGCGGTCGAAAAGCCCTCGGTGAAGATGAGCTGGATCGCCTCGCGATCGCTGAGCGTCTCGCCGGCCTGCAGCAGGCCGCGCTCGAGCGCCTTCCTCCGCACCGAGGCCGCGTCGATGCCGGCCCCGTCGTCGATCAGCGTGATCACGACCTGGTTCGACTCCTGCGCGGCCGAGAGCAGCAGCGTCCCGGTCTCGGACTTCCCGCGCAGCTTCCGGACTGCCGGGGCCTCGATGCCGTGGTCGACCGCGTTGCGGATCAGGTGCACCAGCGGCTCGCCGAGCTCGTCGATCACCGCCTTGTCGACGCGCGTGTCCTCGCCCTGCACCACCAGCTCGACGTTCTTGCCCTGCTGGCGCGCGAGGTCGCGCACCAGCCGCGGGAAACGCTCGAAGACGTGGCGGATGGGCAGCATCCGCACGTCCATGATCGTCTCCTGGAGCTGCGTCGAGGCGCCCGACACCCGGTGGACGGCCTCGAGCAGCTCCGGCCCCACGCCGGGTAGCACGTCCGCCACCTGCCGCGCGAGCTCGCTGAGCTTCGTCCGGTAGATGATCAGCTCGCCCACCAGGTTGAGCAGATGATCGAGCTTGGAGAAGTCGACGCGCACCATGCTCGAGCGCGCCGGCCCGGCAGCCGCCTCGGTACCCGCCACGGCGGTGGCTGCGCGGGGGCCGGCCGGTGTCGAGGCGCGCGCGACGAGGGCCGCGAGCGCGGCCTGCGACGCGACGAGGTCCTTCTGCTCGCGGCCGGGACCACAGGCGGCCTCGATCGCTTCGCGCAGCGCCGTGGCCGCCTCGAACAGCTGGTCGAGCGCGTCGCGCTCGAGTGCCAGCAAACCGTCGCGGCCGCGCGCGAACACCTCCTCGAGCCGGTGGACGTAGTCCTTCACGGAGACGAGGCCGATCATCCCGCTGTTGCCCTTGAGCGTGTGCAGCGGGCCCAGCACGGAAGCCATCAGCTCGGGTGTGGCACCCTCGCGCTCCAGCCGCAGCAACACGCCGTCGAGGACGGCGAGCTGCTCGCGGGCGTCCTCGAGGTAGATCGAAACGAGCTCGGCGGAAACCTCGAACTCCATCAGCGGGAGCCGGGCCCGAGTCCGGGGTTCACGGACCGGTGATCTTCTCGATCAGGCTGTGAAGCTCGGAGGCCTGGAACGGCTTCTTCACGTAGCCGCGCGCGCCCATCTTGAGGCCCCGGATCGTGTCCTCCTCCTTGCCTTCGGTGGAGATGATGATCACCGGGATGTCCTTGTAGGCGGCCTCTTTCTGCACGCGCTGCAGGAACTCGAGCCCGTTCATGACGGGCATGTTGATGTCGAGCAGGACGAGGTCGATTCCCTCCTCCTGCCCGAGCTTGTCGAGTGCCTCGAGCCCGTTCATCGCGCTCACGAGCTTGCAGTTCTTGTAGCGGGAGAGGAACAGCTTGTACATCTGATGGATAAGAGCCGAGTCGTCGACAGCGAGGATCTTCCTCAGCATTCCCTTCTCCAGGCATCCCGCGGACGGCGGCCAGTGGTTTTCTACCACCGAAAGTGCTGTCTTTCAAGCAGTAAGCACCCGCGCCCCCTCCGTATGGCAGACTATCTACCGGGGGCAAGCTATAGTCCGGCGCGGCACTTCGCGACGCTGCCCCAGCCCATGTTCGAGTCGGCCGACAAGCTCCGCCGAGACGTGGCCGAGATGCTCGAAGCCCTGCGCGGCCTCGGCGCCGGGCGCTATGCCGCGGTCTTCGACGCAAAGGCGGTGGTCGCCGAGACCCCGAGCGATACGAGCGAGGAGGAATGGGCGCTGCGCCGCCTGCTGCAATCGCAGGCACAGGCGCTGCTGCGGCTTCCCACGGCCCTCCATGGCGGGGACGAGCTGGGCGACCCGTTCGCCGAGTGGACGGACGACGAGTTCCTGCTGGTCGTGGTGAACGGGAAGGTCGGCGTGCTCGTCGCCTGCGCGGACGCCGCCCGGCTCGAGGCCGACGCGGGTCGGCTGCTGCACGCGCTCTTCGATCGCCTGCTGCGGCTCGACTCGGGCTGGCGCGTCGACGAGAAGGGCCGCGGCCTTTTCTTCGGCAGCCCGCGGCTCGACACGATCGTGGTCCCGCGGCCGGGCCCGGATCCGGGCGCGTAATTCATTGACAAGTCGTCGCGCGGCAACCAAGAATCCGCGCCATACATAGCCAGACGACCCGGGCTTCGGTGCGCGTTCCCTAGAGGACCGCTTTGGCGGCGTGGCGCAAGTCCGAAGCGGGGTTTCGTGAGCCGTGAACGGCTCCGCGGCGGGCCCTCCGGGCCTGCCCGCGGGAGCGAAGACGAGGAGGAAGCATGCTGCAGACCTTCCTGAAGTTCGCTGGACCCCTCCAGGCGGTGCTCGGCGCCGGCGGAGCCGCCGTTCCGGCTCTCGCGGGCGCTCTCGGCACGGGAATGGGCGGAAACCTCGTGAACCTGGCGTCGGGCGCAATCGCGAGTTACCTCGGGTTCCAGGGGGCACCCGCCGCGCAGCAGCGCGGCGCGCAGTTCCTGGGCGTCGCCAACGTCCTCGTGGGCGTGCTGGGCGCCGTCGGTGTCACGCAGATCGCCGGCTTCAGCCTGAACAGTGGCAACGTCGCGATGGCAATCAACCTGATCATCGGAGTCTGGGGTCTCGCCGCCGGCTTCATGAAGCAGAAGTAGCCGGTTAGAATGGGCGTTTGGCCGGGGCCGCAAGGGCCCCGGCCGAGCGCCTCCATGCAGCAGCGAATCCGCAATTTCTCGATCATCGCCCACATCGACCACGGCAAGACGACGCTCTCCGACCGCCTGATGGAGCGGACCGGGGCGCTCAGCAAGCGCGAGATGACCGAGCAGTTCCTCGACTCGATGGACCTCGAGCGCGAGCGCGGCATCACGATCAAGCAGCACTCGGTGCGGCTCGAGTACAAGGCCAAGGACGGCAACGACTACGTCCTCAACCTGATCGACACGCCCGGCCACGTCGACTTCGCCTACGAGGTCTCCCGCTCGCTCGCCGCCTGCCAGGGGGCGCTTTTGGTGGTGGACGCGAGCCAGGGCGTCGAGGCCCAGACGCTCGCCAACGCGCAGCTCGCCTCGGACGCCGGGCTCGAGATCGTCCCGGTGCTGAACAAGGTCGACCTGCCGGGCGCCGAGCCGGAGCTCGCCAAGCAGCAGATCGAGCAGGTGATCGGGATCGACGCGTCGGGTGCCATACCGGCCTCGGCCAAGATGGGGATCGGCATCGACGAGATCCTGGAGGCGATCGTCCACCGGATTCCGCACCCGAAGGGCGATCCCGAGGGCCCGTTCCGCGGCCTCGTCTTCGATTCCTGGTTCGACCAGTACCGCGGCGTCGTGGTGCTGCTGCACGTCGTGGACGGCAGGCTCGAGCCGGGGATGAAGGTCCGCCTGATGGCGAGCGGCGGCACGCACGAGGTGGAGCAGCTCGGCGTCTTCACGCCGAAGCCGCTGCCCGTCGACTCGCTCACGGCGGGCGAGGTGGGCTTCGTGATCGCGGGGATCAAGAAGGTGTCCGACGTCGCGATCGGCGACACGCTCACCGACGAGCGCAAGCCCGCGCTCGAGCCGCTGCCGGGCTTCAAGGAGATCAAGCCGATGGTGTTCGCCGGGCTCTACCCGGTGGACGCCGACCAGTACGCGGAGCTGCGCGACGCGCTCGAGAAGCTGCGGCTCAACGACTCCTCGTTCTTCTACGAGCCAGAGACCTCGGCAGCGCTCGGCTTCGGCTTCCGCTGCGGCTTTCTCGGCCTGCTGCACATGGAGATCGTCCAGGAGCGCCTCGAGCGCGAGTTCAGCCTCAACCTCCTCGTGACCGCTCCCTCGGTGCGCTACCGGGTGCTGAAGACGGACGGCGAGCTGGTAGAGGTGGACTCGCCGGCACGGCTGCCCGACCCCGGCCAGATCGACACGATCGAGGAGCCGATCATCACCGCCACGATCCTGACCGGCGACGAGTTCGTGGGCGGGATCCTGAAGCTGTGCCAGGACAAGCGCGGGATCCAGAAGGGCATCCACTACATCACGCCCACGCGCGTGATGATCCAGTACGAGCTGCCGCTCGCCGAGATCCTGCTCGACTTCTACGACAAGCTGAAGTCGGTCTCGCGCGGCTACGCCTCGCTCGACTACGAGTTCACCGGCCACTGGGTCTCGCCCCTCGTCAAGCTCGACGTGCTCGTGAACGGCGACCCGGTCGACGCGCTCTCGCTGATCGTCCACCGCGACACGGCCTACCCGCGCGGCAAGTCGCTCGTGGAGAAGATGCGCAAGCTGATCCCGCGCCAGATGTTCGAGGTGGCGATCCAGGCCGCCATCGGATCACGCGTGATCGCCCGCGAGACGGTCAGCCCGTTGCGGAAGAACGTCATCGCCAAGTGCTACGGCGGCGACATCTCGCGCAAGCGGAAGCTGCTCGAGAAGCAGAAGGAAGGCAAGAAGCGGATGAAGCGAGTGGGTACGGTCGACATCCCACAGGAGGCTTTCCTGGCGGTGCTGCGAGTCGACGAGTAGCCATCAACGGCGGGCGCTCGCAGCCCGGTCCCGCAGCGGCGCGGCCCGGCCGGAGCCGGTGGCCCCGCTCACGCCGGCGCTGCGGCCGGATCGGCTAGAATCTGGGGGATGAGCAGCAGGCCCCCGGAACCGGTGATCGCCTTCAAGAAGTCGGTCTTCCGCGAGTATCTCGAGTCGATCGTCGTCGCCGTCATCCTGGCGCTGTTCATCCGCACCTTCGCCGTCCAGGCCTTCAAGATCCCCACGGGCTCGATGGAGCCCAACTTGCTGATCGGCGACCACTTGCTGGTCAACAAGCTCGTGTATTCCCCTTCGTTCGGCCCGCTCGAGCAGGCCGTGTTCGGGAAGCGGCCGATCGAGCGCGGCCACGTCGTCGTCTTCAAGTTCCCGGAAGACCCCACTCGCGACTTCATCAAGCGGGTGATCGGCCTGCCCGGCGAGACGATCGAGATCCGCAACAAGCAGGTCTTCGTCGACGGGAAGGCCATCCTCGAGCCCTACGCGCACTTCATCGAGGCGCCGCTGCGCCCCGACGATCCGGAGTACAGCCAGGCAGGTGACGGGCTGCGCGACAGCTGGGGGCCGCAGACAGTGCCAGAGGGCCAGCTCCTGGTGCTGGGAGACAACCGCGACAACAGCCGCGACAGCCGCTTCTGGGGCTTCCTTCCGGTCGACCAGGTCAAGGGGCGAGCGCTGCTGGTCTACTGGTCGTACGAGGCGACCCGGGAGGAATACCACAGGACCGGTGTCGTGGAGTGGGTTCGGGATACCTTGTCCGCGTTCGGACGGACGCGCTGGAAGCGCTTCTTCCACGTGATCCGCTAGGGAGCAGGCGACCCGGAGGGTGAGCATGGGACGGAAGAGCGAGAGGGGCGAAGGGAAGCTGGGCGGACTGATCCTCCTCGTGGTCGTGCTGGCGGGGGGCCTGGCCGCGTGGAACATCGGGCCGGTCTACTTCGACCACTACGACTTCATCGACAAGGTGAACGAGATCTGCCGCACCCCGCCGTACAAAGTCCGCCAGGGTGACGATGGCATCAAGAAGATGCTGATGGACGAAGTGAGCAAGCGGCGCCTTGGCAAATGGATCGGGCCGGAGAGCTTCGCGGTCACGAGCAGCAGCAGCTCCCGGCAGATCGAGCTCTACTACGAGCGCGAGGTCGAGGTCCTGCCCGGCTTCAAGAAGACCTTCAAGTTCAACTTCAAGGCGGATCAGCCCCTGATCTGACGAGGGCGCGGTCTGACGATCGCCTTCGTCAGATCAGTTCTGGGCTGATGGCCGACCTGGCCTCTGCCCTGCGGGAGCGGCTGCCCGAGGAGTGCTGAGAGGGAGCCCGCCCGCGGGTTGAAAACCCGCGGCTTCCCCACGAAGCCGTTAACGCTTCCCCCAAGCGACCATAAGCGCTTGCCCTCGCCGACATATCGGCGTATGATGGGCGGTGAACATACGTTCTGTACGCCAACGCCATGACATTGCTTATCGAGCGTGGAAGGGGCATCCGTAGGGACAGAGCTTCAGCTCTGTCCTAGACCGTCATGTTCTTCAAACCACGCCGACCGTCTCCTCGACTGCCGTCCTTCGACTACCAGGGAGGCTATACCTATCATCTCGTCTTCACCACGCGCAACCGGCTGCCTCGGTTCCGAGACCCGCGCGTGGTCTGGTCCTGCCTCAGCTGCCTGCAAGAGAGCGCGTCGCGCTACGCCTTCGACGTTGTCGCCTACTGCTTCATGCCCAGCCATCTCCATTTGCTCGTCACGGGAACTGACGACGCGCCTCTCGTCCGCTTCGCTCAGCACTT
>Ga0209342_10006150_pt1 | contig 12230 bp, 11 predicted proteins | sample RifCSP16_2_FD_184023 | JGI IMG/M metagenome (GOLD analysis project Ga0209342, IMG submission 184023) | Soil microbial communities from Rifle, Colorado - Rifle CSP2_sed 16_2 (SPAdes) (version 2) | ecosystem: Environmental > Terrestrial > Deep subsurface > Rock core/Sediment | place: Rifle... | reverse complement strand
GGCTAAGGCCCGATTATCCAGAGGCCCACTTTGCCCTCGGCTCCGTGTACAGAGAACAGGGCCAGCACGACCTGGCAATAGGGCAGTACGGGGAGGCCATAAAATTAAAACCCGATTATGCAGAGGCCCACTTTGGTCTTGGCGTAGCGTACGGCAAGAAGGGCCTATATGACCTGGCCATAAGAGAGTTTGAGGAGACCGTAAAGCTAAAGCCAGATGACGCAGACGCCCACTACAACCTTGGTGCAGCGTATGGGATAAAGGGCCAGTATGACCTGGCAGAAAGGCAGTTTGGGGAGACCCTCAGACTAAGGCCCGATTACGAAGAGGCACAAAAGGCGTTGTATAAGCTCTACAAATTGAGTAAGACGCAAGGACCTTCGGCCAGCGCTCCCCAGCCATCCATTACAACAAGGGAAGATGTGGATGCCGCAGTTGAACGCCATCTTAGTCTAGGGGTTTCTTTCCTGCAAGAGGAACAGCCCGATTCAGCGATAAGCGAATATCAAGAGGCCATCAGACTTAAGCCCGATAACGCAGAGGCCCATCTTGGCCTCGGTGCGGCATACAGCATGAAGGGACTGCATGACCTGGAGATAAGGCAGTATGAGGAGGCCCTAAGGCTAAGGCCCGACTTTGCAGAGGCCCACTTTGCCCTCGGCTCCGTGTACAAAGAACAGGGCCAGCACGACCTGGCAATAGGGCAGTACGGGGAGGCCATAAAACTAAAACCCGATTATGCAGAGGCCCACCGTGGTCTTGGCGTAGCGTACAGCACGAAGGGCCTATATGACCTGGCCATAAGAGAGTTTGAGGAGACCGTAAAGCTAAAGCCAGACGATGCAGGCGCCCACTACAACCTTGGTATAGCGTATGGGATAAAGGGCCAGTATGACCTGGCAGAAAGGCAGTTTGAGGAGACCCTCAGACTAAGGCCCGATCATGAAGAGGCCCGTAGCATACTAAATGAACTCTACAAATCAAAGCATGAACGTTCTGGCATTACTCCACAGTCACCCATCCCAATGGAGGAAGACAAGGGTGCCGAGGCCCAACTCCATCTTGAAAGGGGACTGGCTTTACTAAAAAAGGTAATGCCTGGTTACGACGTATCAGCACTTGACCCGGCAATAAGTGAATTCAAGGAGGCCGTCAGGCTAAAGCCAGACCTTGTGGAGGCCCACTACAACCTTGGCTGGGCGTACGGCATCAAGGGCCAGGATGACCTGAAAATAAGCGAATTTGAGGAGGCCGTCAGGCTTAGACCTAATGACGCAGAGGCCTACCGTAACCTGGGTGCGGCCCTGAATATGTCAGGCAGGAAAGTAGATGCCATCGTCTCCTACAACAAGGCACTGGCAATCAACCCGGGGTACGCCAAGGCGTGGTACGAAGAGGGCAGTATACTGGAAGACATGGACGGGTACGAGGAGGCCATCACCTGCTGTGACAAGGCGCTGGCGGTTAACCCGAAGTATACCAGTGCCTGGAGTCTCAAGGCACGGTGCCTGGACAGGCTTGGCAGGCACCAGGAGGCCATCCTATGCCATGAGAGGGCACGTAATTCTTTTGGACGTTGAAATCTTATAACTCCACTAATACCTGGCCACTCCCAATATTCCCCTCTGCGTCAGATATTACTTGTTTTTAACTCACCTGTTAAATCAAGTGGTCCGCCTGAGGCAGATGGAATCCAGCCATTTACTTTTTTGAGAGGTATGTTATACAAAGAGGTGTTGAGTCAGTAGCCAGGGAAAGACTTTAGACTTTGGATTTTCTTTTTAGTCCATAGTCTATAGTCCAGGGCCAGCTACTTGCTACAGTTAAAGGTGGTAGGGTAAGCAAGGTAACAGGTAACAGGCAACTGGTAAAGGCTTTCCCCTGTTACCTGTCTACTGTTTCCTGTATCCTGTTTAATATTGTCTCCTCCTTCGGCTGGAGGGGACCTTGATGGCCTTGCGGTACTTGGTGACGGTACGGCGGGCGATGTCAATGCCCTGTGAGCGGAGTACGGCGGCGAGGTCTTCGTCACTGAGGGGGTGGGACTTGTCTTCCTTGGCAACGATTTCTATGAGCTTTTGTCTCATTGCAGGCCAGGACTCCACGTCTCCCTGGGCGGTCTCAAAACCTCCTGTAAAGAAGAACTTCATCTCAAATACGCCCCTGGGGGTCTGGATGTATTTACGGGAGATAGCCCGGCTCACCGTGGAGACGTGGATGCCCAGTTGGTCGGCCACCTCCTGCATCCTGAGGGGTCTTAGCCCGGCGATGCCCTCCTCCAGGAAGTTCTTCTGGAGTTCCACCATCTTGTTGGTTACCTTGTAAAGGGTGGCCCTCCGTTGTTCTATGGCCTCTATGAGCCACCTGGCGGATTCCATCTTCTTCTGGAGGAACTGATGGGTTGTGGCGTCCAGCCCCTTCTGGTGGAGGTGCTCCCTGTAAAAGGAGCTTATCGCCAGGCGGGGTAGGGCTGAATTTTCGTTCAGGATAACCTCGTAGCGTCCGTCCACATACTCCACCCGTACGTCAGGTACTACATAGGCTACTGGTTCGGTTAAAAAGAGGGAACCAGGGCGGGGGTTAAGGGTACGGATATAATCTACCGCCCTCTTTATGGTCTCGGTATCCCTGTTCATACCCTTGGCTATCTGGGGATACCGCTTCATCTCTATATCCTTTAGATGATGGGTGATTAGTTCCTTCAGGAAGGCATAGTCTTCCAGTCTATTATCTAACTGTAGTAGCAGACACTCCTCAAGGTTCCTGGCCCCTACCCCTGGGGGCTCCATGGTCTGAACCACCTGCAGGGCCCGTTGGGCCGTTTCCAGGCTGACCGGGATGGGTGCGCCGGTTACTATCTCTTCCAGCGGGAGAGTAAGATAGCCCCTGTCGTCCATGTAAGAGAGTATAAGCTCACATACCTCTCTGAGTTCTTCAGCCACCTCCATCAGGGAGAATTGTCCCAGGAGGTACTCATGGAGGGAAATGGGTTTGCTGGCGGTATTTTCCAGGGCCTGTTGTTTCAGGTCACTGTCTTCACGGCGGACGGCCTTACTGCGGTATCTTGAGAAGTCTTGCCATTCGTCGCCTGTGGCACTGCCGCCCCCCGTCAAGGTCTCGGTGGGCTCTTTGTCTTCTTCCTCTTTTGGTTCGTCCGCAGCAGGCTTCTCCGCAAGAGACAGCTCCTCCAGTACGGGATTTTCCTCTAACTCCATCTGCACGTGTTCCACCAGGGCAAGGAGTGGTAACTGGAGTATCTCTATGGACTGGATTATCTGGGGGGCTAGTTTTAATTTTTGTTGGAGTTGTGGTTGTAAAGAAGCTTCTAACTTCATGTCAATTCGCCTACCAAGAGTGTAATGTTTTTTATTATACTATTTTATTAGCTGAAACGGTACTAAAAATTCCTTCTACCCTCCATGGCCTCGGCCAGGACTGCACTATTAAGGTACTCTAGGTAACTCCCCTGAGGTATGCCCCTTGCAAGGCGGGTAATCTTAACCCCAAGGGGTTCCAGTCTCTTCTGTATGTACAAGGCAGTGGCATCGCCTTCTGCGCTGAAATTGGTGGCCAGGATGACCTCCTTTATCTGCCCCGCCTTTACCCTTTCCACGAGCTTTTCAATGGTAAGGTCTTCCGGTCCGACGTCCTCCAGGGGGGAGATGTGGCCTTGAAGGACGTGGTACAGGCCCTTATACAGGCCCATTTTTTCTATACTCCAGAGGTCTTTGGGTTCCTCTACCGCACAGATGACGCTTGAATCCCGGGCGGGGTTCTGACAGATAGGACAGACTCCCCCTTCTACCAGGTTAAAACACGCAGGGCAGGGTTTGAGCCTCCTCTTCAATTCTCCGATGGTGGCGGCCAGCTCCAGGGCATCCTTTTCAGGCATGCAGAGTATGTGATAGGCCAACCTCTCGGCACTGCGCCTCCCTATCCCTGGCCACCTGGCCAGTCCCTTCACGAGCCTTGCCATTACCTCTGGATAGCCCTTCAAACCTCTCAACCTCCCATTATCATTATTATGCAAAAGTCTCCCTCCCGTTTCAAGGAGTTTAGGGCTTTCCCCCAAAGGGCAGCCCGGAGAGCCCGGGGAGACTAAGCCCTCCCGTGAGCTTGCCCAGTTCCTCCTCGTATAGCTGCTGGGATTTCTTTATGGCCTGGTTAACGGCGGCTACCACCAGGTCTTCCAGCATCTCTTTCTCCTTAGGGTCTACCACCTCCGGGTCTATCTTTATGTTGAGGAGTTCCTGTCGGCCGTTCATGTGGACGGTGACCATACCCCCTCCGGAACTGGCCTCTACCACCCGCTCTTTTAGCTCTTGCTGGAGTTCCTCCATGCGTTTTTGCATCTTCTGGGCCTGCTTCTGGGCCTCCTTCAACATATCGGCAAAATTGCCAAAACCTTTCATGTAATCCTCCTTATTTTTGAATCTGCCCGTTGAAGAGGTCCACCGCCTTCTCGGCCAGACCCTTATCGGGGGTGGCCACTGCCACCTTTTTCTCTACCAGGGTGTCCTTTGGAGTTGCCTCACCCGGGACGACCCTTTCATAGAGTGTAAACTTTAGCCTGGGCCTCCAGCCCAGTACGCTGGTCAGACATTCTTCCACCACCGTCCTCTCCTGGGCATTGGTCTCCAGGTACTTCTTGGGGAAAGGGCGGTCCTTAGGAAACTCCAGGGCGAGCTCTTGCTCCCCGTCCTGTCTGAGCCGCCCCTCTTTTAGATAGGACCATGTGGAGAGTTTCTCCCGATGCATCCTTTCTAATACCTGGGTCCAGACCCCTCCGATGTCTTTAGGCGGGGGATACTGTATTTTCTCCCTTGCAGGGGTTTCTCCTGCAGGAGGACTATTTGTGACTTCGGTGGTCATACGTATGGCCTTCGGGTTCCCGCCTTTGGTCTCCTGATTGCCAGTGGCTGACTGCCGGTAGCCTATCGCAGAGGCCCTCTTTTCCAGCTCTTCTAGTCTGGACAGGACTTCTGATAGTGGGCGGAAGTCCATCGTGGCCAACTTTACCACTGCCATTTCCAGGAAGACCCTCTGCTGGAAATCATCCCTGGCCTTCCGCTTTACCTCCGTCAGGGTCTGTATCATGGCCATGAGGGTTTCCTGGGAAAGGGCCTGAGATTGGGTCTTCAGGAGCTGGGCCTCCCTCCAGGGGTTTTCAAGCAGTCCTTGGTCATATCCACAGGTGGAGACCACCAGGAGGTCCCTCAGGTACCACAGCGTCTGGTCAATAAAGGTAGCCCAGTCCTTACCTTCTTTAAGGGTCTCATTTACAATCTTGAGGGCCCCCGGGGCATCTTTTTGTATGAACCTCTCCACGAGGGCGGATACCCCCTCCTCCGGTACGGCACCCAGCAGGCCTTGGACGTCGGCTACGGTAACCGTGTCCTCTGAGAAGGCCCATAGCTGGTCCAGGAGGGACTGAGAATCCCGCAGTCCCCCTCTGGCGTATCTGGCGATGGCACGCAGGGCCTCTTCCTCTGCCTTGATGCCTTCTTTTTTGGTTATCTGCTGGAGACGGTTGACGATGTCTTCCAGGGATATGTTTTTAAAATCAAAGCGCTGACAGCGGGACAGTATAGTCTCAGGCAGTTTGTTAGGGGCGGTGGTGGCGAAAAAGAATTTCACGTGAGGGGGAGGCTCTTCCAGGGTCTTTAGCAGGGCATTAAAGGCCTCCTTGGTGAGCATGTGTGCCTCGTCTATAATGTAGACCTTGTGGCGTGAGCGGCTGGGGAGGTACTTGACGTTCTCTCTGAGGGTCCTGACATCATCAATGCTACGGTTGCTGGCGCCGTCTATCTCTATGACGTCCAGGTCTCTCCCCTCGGAGATGCACCTGCAGGAATCGCACTTATCGCAGGGGCTGTCGGTGGTGCCTTGCCGGCAGTTGAGGCACTTGGCCAATATCCTGGCTATGGAGGTCTTCCCCACGCCGCGCGGGCCGGCGAACAGGTAGGCGTGGGCCACCCTGCCCTGGGCGATGGCGTTTCTCAGGGTGGTAACCGTTGCCTCCTGGCCAACCACCTCTTCAAAGGTCTGCGGGCGATACTTTCTGGCGAATACTGTGTAGCTCATAACTTCACGGCTTAAGGGTTCAAGTGTTTAAAGGTTCAATAACTGGCCGTGCACTCCCTTTGATTCCCTTTCCCAGGGCCCATCACTAAAAGCTGGCTCCAGCCAGGCTACCTTACGGCACATAAGAATAGATGCTTATGGCTGCTGGCTTCCGCCCCTGACCAGGTTCACATCCCCTTATTGCATAAGACCCAGCCTTCATCGCCGCTTTTAAAGACAGTACCATGAGTCCGGTAAACCTCCTGGGAGCGTTCAACCCTGCGTAAAGCGGATTTCAGGTTACAAGGAACCGCTAGCTCCCCGTCTAGCACGGCCAAATCTTTAAAAAGATTATTATTTAAAATATAGGCTTGCCTCTTTCCCAAAAAACCTCACAGAACTGGCGGAGAGGCAGGGATTTGAACCCTGGAGGCAAGTTTTAGCTCGCCTACACGCTTTCCAAGCGTGCTCCTTCAGCCTCTCGGACACCTCTCCTATATAATACGTGTAAAAGAGATTCTTCCCCTTCACTTCGTTCTGGGTCAGAATGACTTGGGACTGTCATGCTGAGCGAAGCGAAGCATCTCTTTTGGCCTTTGTTTTACAGGTATTTCATAAGTATTTTCTTATTCTCTGCATCTATTCATTATCCTGATCCTGGCGGAGAGGGGGGGATTCGAACCCCCGGGCCGCATAAGCGGCCAGCGGTTTTCGAGACCGCCCCGTTCAACCGCTCCGGCACCTCTCCTGGAAGAATTCCCTGAGGAGGACGGCAGATTCTTCCGCCAGAACCCCTCCAGTGACCCTCACCTGGTGGTTGAACCTGGGCTCCTCCACTAGATTCACTACAGAGCCACAGGCACCGCCCTTCTCATCAAATGCCCCAAATACGAGGCTGGTGAGCCTCGCCTGCACCATCGCCCCGGCACACATTATGCAAGGTTCTTTGGTAACATATAAAGTAGCACCCTCCAGTCGCCAATTTTCCAGGTGTGCGGCGGCCTGGGTGATGGCTATCATCTCGGCATGGGCAGTGGGGTCTTTGAGCCTCTCCCTCTGGTTATGGGCACGGGCGATTATATGACCCTCATGCACTATCACGGCCCCTACGGGTACCTCGTCCTCCTCCAGTGCCTTCTCGGCCTCCTTCAGGGCCAGACGCATGTAGTGTTCGTGAGTATTCAAGTGTGACCCTTAAAATAAGGTCGCTTAGCTAACAACAATCAAGTCGCGGCCTTTTTTCTTCTTAACGCAACCATCCAGCAGCCAAATAACAATAAACGAACCAGCTAAAAATCCAACAACTTCTAATAGTGAGGAACGTTTTCTTTTCATCTGACTTTTCTCCTACCTTTTCTATCTCCTTGGCAGTAACCCTGGGTAGCCTCATTTGAGGGCTACTTCAACCTTCTCAACATCCGGGATAATGTCTGGAGGTATAGCCTCTCCATGCTTGATGAGGTCTTCTAAATAACACAAGATAGCCTCTTTTATATTTTCCAAGGCCTCCTGTCTACTTGCTCCGTAACTGAAGCAACCTGGTAGGGCAGGGACGGAGGCGTTGTAATAGTCCTTGAATTCTGGGTCGGTCTCTGGTTCCAGGATTACTGTGTAGTTAAATAGTTTCATAGTGCTTATAATGGCGCGCCCAGGAGGGCTCGAACCTCCAACCTCCGGATTCGTAGTCCGTGACTCTGTCCAGTTGAGCTATGGGCGCACGGGTGAAGATAATCCACATCGGGCGGAAAACCCTCTGCAACAAAGTATAAGACCCAGGATGGGTAAAGTCAAGGAATCTGGTCTAAGATTTGCTACATAAGCCCTTTATCTTTAAGGCTTGTGTATCTGCCGGCCCCTACGATAATATGGTCTAGTACCTTTATACCGACCACTTCTGCAACCTCCCTGAGGCGATGGGTAAGTTCCAGGTCTTCCTTGCTGGGGGTTGGGTCTCCGCTGGGGTGGTTGTGGACGAATATCACGGAGGCGGCAGACTCTCTTATGGCAGGACTAAAGACCTCTCTTGGGTGTACCAGGCTTGAGGATAGACTCCCGGTAGAAACCTGTAAGTCTTTGATAATGCGGTTCTTACTATCCAGTAATATCAGCAGGAACGTCTCCTGCTTCTTATCCCTGAGACGCTCGTGGAAGTGGTGGTAGATATCAGCACTGGAGTGTATCTGGTCACCACTACGGAGTGGTGTACTGTTATATCGCCTGGCGATGACCAGGGCGGCCTTTACCTGGGCCGCCTTGGCCTTTCCTATCCCCTTAATCCTGGAGAGTTCGGAGACGGTCTTGGTGGCAAGGTTGCGGAAGTCCCCATACCGCGTAAGGAGTTTCTGGGCAAGGTCTACTGCACTGTCCTCAGGGGTACCGTCCCTGATGATAATGCCCAGTAATTCGGCATCGCTCAATGACTCCTCCCCCATGGCAACCAGCCTCTCTCTGGGCCTCTCTTGGGCGGGGAGTTCCTTTATGCTGGGTCTGCGGAGGAAATGCCTGCACGCCGTTACGAGGTTGCATTCACCGCAAAGGGGGGATTTGCCGCAGATAGCCCCAGGGCCAGAGGAGTAAAGGGTGAAGACCCTCTCAATATCAGGAGGGGTCTTTCCGTCGGTCTGGGCAATATCCTTTATAATCTTTTGTAGGTGTTCCTTGTTGGTGGAGGTCTCTTTGGCAGTCTTTATTAGCCCGATACGGTGGAGCATCTGCAGGGCTGAGGGGTCTTTGTCAAGGGGTAGAGAGGGGGCCTCAGATACCACGAGGGGTGGGTCTTCCTGTCCGCCTGAGATAGGTCTGAGCTTCTCAGATATTAACTTGTAGACCCGGTAAGGATGGGATTCGGTAGAAGCCATTAGATTTGCTTCCCCTTTGGTGCACTTTAAGACGGATTTTTGCTTGCCACTATCTAATCGGGTGTGTACCTAATGAGCTTCACGTCCTCCAGGGTGATTGCGCCTTCCTTAATCATCTCGTCCAGGAGGGGCAGGAAGGACTCTATCTTCTCGGGGGTATCTACTATCTCAATGATTATGGGCATCTCCTCAGCCAGTTCCAGTAGCCTGTGGGTATGTATCTTTTTATGGATGCCATAACCCTCTACTGCCTTCAGGATGGTAGCCCCCGCCAGCCCTTTCTCCCTGGCCTTCTGGATGATGGCCTCAAAGAGGGGGATACCGTGGTGGCGGTGGTTTTCTCCCACAAAGATGCGCAGTAGTCTTCCTTCTTCTACTGTCTTTTTCATTTATATTGCCCTTGCAGTCAGACTGCCAAGCCACACAAACAATAGACAAAAGAAGTAATGCCCTCCGATATAAAGACCGCCCAGTAGAAAATCCTTTTCCTTGAGGAGCTGGAGGGTCTCATACGTGAAGGTGGAGAAGGTGGTAAAGCCTCCGAGGATTCCTATGAGTATGAACTGTCTAACGTCTTGCCCCACCAGGAGCCTTTCAACGAATAGGCTCCCCAAAAGCCCCACAAAATAGCACCCTGAGAAGTTTACCAGCAGTGTCCCGTAGGGGAATGTCTCCCCCAGGGCTGCGTACATCCCCAGGGAAATCCAGTAACGCATAATGGTGCCCAGGAATCCACCGAAACCTACCCAAAGGGTTAGGATGAAGACCCGCAACTGGAGGCTCCTTTACGCCAGCCCCGTACCAGTAAGGTGCGGGACAAGACAGTGCTACCGCCCTTTTCGCCAATCTATTTGAGTAGAAACAAAAAGGGCGTGGAAGACATCCACACCCTTTTTGTAAGACCCTATAGTTTTTAGTACTTTACTCGCCAGAGCCGCCTTCCTTAAGGTTTGAATAGGTGCTGGAATCTGGTTTCCAGTCAACGCAAGTGAAGTTGGCCTCACCGTTACCCTTAACTAAAAGCAGTCTCTTCTCTACCACGGCGGCATGGCGGCCGGTATTAGTCTGAGGCAGGGTGTTATCTACCAGATTGTAGTCGGTATTCCATTGGAAGCACCTCACCTCGTAAACGGCATTGGGGTCGGGTACCTTCAGGGTACAACCGTTCCCTGTAGTGTCTACGCAGGCATAAAGCTTGTCAATAGTATCCTTTACCCTGGCGCTAAACTCGGCGGGGACCCCTTTGCCAGTGCTCTTGTTTACCAGCTTGCACTTGAGGTCAGCCATAGCCTGCTGAGGGCCAGCATAGGACAGTCCCACAAAAAAGGCAAAACCCACTAGGCAGATTACTCTTGCCCTTCCGAACCAACTCTTCATAGCAAAAGACCCTCCTTTCTAAGTCTGGTCATTCCAAACTTAAACCCACAAATCAGAAGGAGAATAATACATATAAACTGTTTCCATGTCAAGAAAATTTTGGCCTGATTTGTGGATGATGTAGCCATGAGTAATCCACCTCAGGCGGATTACCTACGTCTATAGCAAATACAAATCATAACCTTTGCTACTTTGTACTGTACGTAATGGATTTAGGGTAGGTACTTTAGAAGTTTATCTATCTCCTCGTGGGTATTGTAGAAATGTGGGGCGGCCCTGAGTCTGCCGTCCCTGAGGCTGAGGATAATGCCCTTCTCCCGAAGGGCCTTCCAGATTTGTGGATTGTTGTGCGTACTGGAATAAAAAGAGACTATCCCTGAGGTCTCTCCCTCCCTCCTGTGACTGTAGATATTATAGCCCTTTTTCGTAAGGCCCTCGCAGAGGTAGTTGGTAAGCCCCGTAATCCTGGACTCTATCTGGTCAATGCCTGTCTCAAGGAGGAGTTCCAGGGCACCCTTTAGCCCGTAGATGCAGACCGTACTCAAAGAACCGCACTCAAAGCGTGAGGCATCGGGGCGGAGCGTGAAGTTGTAATTTAGATAATCCTCTTTATTGACGACGCTTGCCCACCCTACCTCCCTTACGGCCAGCCTATCCATGGCCTCATGCCGGGCATAGAATATCCCTGCCCCTTCAGGGGCCATGAGCCATTTGTGTCCATCGGCCGCCAGGAAGTCTATCCCCATCTCCTTTACGTCCAATCTCAAGGCCCCCAGCCCCTGGATGGCATCTACCACAAAAATTATCCCACGCTCCCTGCAAAGGGTACCTATCCTTTTGAGGTCGTTGCGAAATCCAGTGGTGAACTCTACGAAACACAGCGATATGACACAGGTTCTATTATCAACCATTGCCAGGATGGACTCAAACGGTATCCGCCCCTCTACCTCTTGGACAAAACGTACCTCCACCCCCTTTTCCTTTAGATTGAGCCAGGGATAGACGTTGGCAGGGAATTCTATATTGGTTATTACCACATTATCACCCTGTTTCCACTCCAGCCCATTGGCTACGAAGGAGAGGCCCTCGCTGGTATTCTTTGTAAAGGCCACTTCCTCTGCCGTGCAACCCAATAGACATGCAGTCAACCCCCGTGCCTTCTCTACCTCTTCAACCCACCCGTCTTCATGTACTCCACCGTTCTTGCACATGTCCTCCACGAAGGCCCTCATGTATTCCGCCGCCCTATGGGAGAGGGGCCCTATGCAGGCATGGTCAAGGAAGGTGTATTTTTTTGTGACGGGGAATTCTTTACGGAGACGTTTGATGTCCATATCCATAGGGGGGATTTTATACCAGATTGTTTCCTCTTTTCGCTACAAAAATTGACAAGCCTGACGACTTCCACGGTTGTCATGGGATTGGAGATGGACAGGTTTAAAGATGGAAAGGAGACAGCAAGGTTATGCGATTGGGGAGGGAAGTACCGTAGGGTGCGTGAAACGCACCAAAATAATAAATGGTGCGTCTGGACTCACCATACATTCCTATAAAAAAAGAAAACTTTTGATTAACTGGAGATTCTTCGCTCCGCCTTTAGCTCAGGGCTTCGGCTCACTCAGAATGACAACCTTTCGTTTACTCCATCTCTATCCCGGCCTGCTTCCTCAATTCCTCAAACCTTGTGCCTGCCTCCTCTGCCTCTTTGGTCATCCCTAGTTTGTTGTACGTGGCGGTCAGCCGCAAGTAAAGCCAGGGGTCTTCCGGGTTTAGTTCCTGTATCTTCTTCCACATGGAGAGGGCCTCGTCGTACTTTCTCGCATTAAAGTAATATGAGCCCAGGTTGTAATAGGCGTCTATGGATTTGGGGTCTATTTCTATGGCCTTGGTCCACTGTTTAGCCGCCTCCTCCTGGTTGCCTTCTCCGTCCAG
>Ga0209342_10006149_pt1 | contig 12230 bp, 10 predicted proteins | sample RifCSP16_2_FD_184023 | JGI IMG/M metagenome (GOLD analysis project Ga0209342, IMG submission 184023) | Soil microbial communities from Rifle, Colorado - Rifle CSP2_sed 16_2 (SPAdes) (version 2) | ecosystem: Environmental > Terrestrial > Deep subsurface > Rock core/Sediment | place: Rifle... | reverse complement strand
GGCGCCGCGGCCCGACCTGGTGATCTACCTCCACGCCGCGCCGGCGACGCTGCTCGAGCGCGTCCAGCGGCGGGCGGTGGCGTACGAGGATCCGATCGACGAGGCCTACCTCGCGGCGCTCGCCGACGCTTACGGCCGGTTCTTCTACCATTACGCCGAGGCGCCGCTGCTCGTGGTCAACACCGAGCACCTCGACTTCGTGGCGAGCGACGCCGACCTCGAGCTGCTCGTCCGCCACATCGCGACGATGCGCGGGAGCCGCGAGTATTTCAACGTCGCCGAATGAACCGATGAAGATCGTTCCGACCATCGCCGAGCTCCGCCGCGAGCTCCGGGACGCCGACGTCGCGTGCGTGCCGACGATGGGCAACCTGCACGAGGGCCACCTCTCGCTGATGCGGATCGCGCGCTCGCACGCGAGCTTCGTCGTCGCCACCATCTTCGTGAACCGGCTGCAGTTCGCGCCGACCGACGACTTCGACAAGTATCCCCGCACCTTCGACGTGGACTGCGGGAAGCTCGAGCGCGAGCGGGTCGACGTGCTCTTCGCGCCCGACGAGCGGGAGATGTACCCGGAGCCGCAGGCGTTCAAGGTCGACCCGCCGCCCGAGCTCGCCGACATCCTCGAGGGCGCGTTCCGGCCGGGGTTCTTCCGCGGCGTGTGCACGGTCGTGCTGAAGCTCTTCGACATCGTCCGGCCGCGAGTCGCGGTGTTCGGCAAGAAGGACTACCAGCAGCTGATGATCGTGCGGAGCATGGTGCGGCAGCTCGCGCTGCCGATCGCGATCGTCCCCGGCGAGACCGCGCGCGCCGACGACGGCCTCGCCCTTTCCTCGCGCAACAACTACCTCTCCGCGGCGGAGCGCATGGAGGCACCCCGGCTCTATCGCATTCTCGGGAAGCTCGCGCGCTCGATCGCCTCCGGCGAGGGCGCCTATCAGCGGCTCGAGGCCGAGGCCATGGCCGAGCTCCGCACCCACCGGTGGCAGCCGGACTACGTCGCGGTGCGGAAGCAATCGGATCTCCAGGTTCCCGCGGCCGAGGATCGCCAGCTCGTGATCCTCGCGGGCGCGAAGCTCGGCGCGACGCGGCTGATCGACAATCTGGAGGTCGTGCGCGGCTGACTCAGTCGGCAGCGAGGCGATAGCCCACGCCGATCTCGGTGAGCAGGTAGCGCGGCTGCGCCGGATCGGCCTCGAGCTTGCGCCGCAGCGCCGCCATGTGCACGCGGAGCGTGTGCGCGTGCTCGACATAGGCCGGTCCCCAGACCTCCCGGAGCAGCTGGCGATGGGTCACGACCATTCCGGCGTGCTTCACGAGCGCCGCCAGCAGGCGGTACTCGATCGGAGTGAGCTTCGCCTCGCGCCCGCCGACCGACACCCGTCGGGCCGGGAGGTCGACCTTGAGCTCGCCGACCGCGAACGCGGGCTCGGCCGCGCCGCCGGCTCGCGCCACGCCATGGCGCAGCGCGACCCGGAGCCGCGCCATCAGCTCGCCGACGCCGAACGGCTTGGTGAGATAGTCGTCGGCGCCCGCATCGAGCGCGGCGACCTTGTCCTGCTCCCGCGTGCGTGCCGAGAGGACGACGATCGGCACCGGTGACCACTCGCGGAGCCTCCGGATCACCTCGGCGCCGTCCATGTCCGGGAGTCCCAGGTCGAGGATCACGACGTCGGGCTTGCGCGTGGCGGCCTCGACGAGCCCGCGCTCCGCGGTCTCCGCCTCGAAGACGTCGAACCCTTCGCTCGGCAGCACGGTGCGCAGGAACCTGCGGATCTGCGGGTCGTCCTCGATGAGGACCGCGTGACGCCGCGGCTCGGTCATTGGACTGCCCTCGCGCCGCGCGCTCGGGATTCGCCCTTGGGGCGGCCCGGCGGGCTCATGCGGCTTCGCGCAGCGCGTCGTCGCCGGAGACCTGCGGCGGCTCGCCGACGAGCGGGAGCGTGAACCGGAACACTGCCCCGCCGGCCGGGAGGTTCTCCGCCGCGATGGTCCCGCCGTGCGCCTGCACGATCGCCTTGCAGATCGAGAGCCCCAGGCCGACGCCGCTCTGCGGCCCTTCGGGCGCGGCGCGGTGAAACTTGTCGAAGATCCGCTCCTCTTCGCCGGGCGGGAGCCCGGGGCCTTCATCGGCGACGGATACGACGATCTCCTCCTGGCCGGTCTCGGCCGAGATCGAGATCGTCGTGCCGCGCGGCGTGTACTTGGCCGCGTTCTCGAGCAGGTTCGCCAGCACCTGGCCGATCAACCCGCCGTCCACGTTCACCAGCGGCAGGTCGGGCGGGATGTGGGTCTGCACGCGGTGCCCCGCGAGCGTCCGCTCCAGTCGCTTGATCGTCGCGCCGACCAGTTCCTCGAGCGGGTGCCACTGGCGCTGCAGGCTCGCCGCGCCCGACTGGAGGCGCGCCATGTCGAGCACGTTGTCGATGAGGCCCGCCATCCGCTGCGCTTCGGCGTGGATGGCGCGCACGAGCTCGGCGCGGTCCCGCTCGCTCATGCGCTCGCCGCGCTCGGCGAGGCTGGAGGACGCGCCGACGATCGAGGCGAGCGGCGTGCGCAGATCGTGCGAGATCGCGCCGAGCAGCGCGTTGCGCAGCCGCTCCGACTCGGCCTCGAGCTCGCTCACCTTCGCCGACGCGCCGAGCTGCGCGCGTTCCAGCGCGAGCGCGATCTGGCTCGCAAACGTCTCGAGCAGCTTCTGCTGCTCCGGCACGAACACCCGCAGCGGGTTCGCCGGCAGGATCGCCAGCACCCCGATCGTCGCCTCGCTGCCCGCGAGCGGCAGGTAGTGCGCCGGCGCGCCGGGAAGCGTATCGGTGCCGAGCCCCGCCGCCTCGTCGTGGTCGAGCACCCACTGCGCCACCGAGAGGTCCGCCGCGCGGAGCGACGCGCCCGCGGCCTCGCTGCGCGGATGCCGGACGCGGCGGTCGCGGTCGGGCAGCAGGATCACCGCCTGCGAGTCGAACACCTGCGCCACGTGCTTGACCGCGATGCGCACCATGTCCTCGACCTCGTCCACGCTGGCGAGCTCGCGGCTCATCGCGTACAGCGCCGCGGTCCGCTGCTCGCGGTAGCCCGCGATCAGCGCCCGGGTGCGGATGTTGGCGGTGAGGTTGCTGATGATCAGCCCCACCGCGAGCATCACCGCGAACGTGACGAGGTACTGGGTGTCCGAGACGTGGAACGTCCACTCCGGTGGAATGAAGAAGAAGTCGAAGGCGAGGACCGACGCCATCACGGTGAAGACCGACGGGCCGCGCCCGAGCCGCGTGGCCACCAGGGTCACCGCGAGCAGGTACACCATCACCTGGTTCGCCGGCTCGAAGAACGGGTCCATCAGGGCCGCGACGCCGGTCGCGACCGCAACTGCTGCGCCCGCCCAGACATAGCGCGGCCAGCGCACCTTCCGTCGCGCCCGGACTCCGAAGTGCTCGCGACTGCGCGCGATCAGCACCCGCGCCGGCGACGCCGCAGCGTCCTCCTTCTCTCCGCCGACGACGAGCACCTCGAGATCGGATGCCCTCGCGACGATGCGGTCGGCCGCGGACAGCGGGAGCCACGCGCGCAGCCCCTCGCGGCGCCGGCGGCCCACCACGATGCGGGTCGCGTTGCTCGCCCGGGCATAGGCGAGGATCTCCGCGGCGACGTCGCCGCCGCCGAGCGTGATCGCCGTGCCGCCGAGCTGCTCCGCGAGCCGCAGGGTGCGCAGGATGCGGTCGCGCTCGGCGTCGGGCAGCCGCTGGAGCCGGGGCGTCTCGACGTAGACCGCGGTCCAATCGGCCCGCATGCGCGCGGCGACCCGCGCGCCGGCCCGCACCGTCCGCTCCGCGTTCGCGCCCGGCCCGACGCAGACGACGATCCGCTCCGCCACCGGCCACGGCGTCTCGATCTCGTGATCGGTCCGGTACTCGCGCATCTGGCGGTCGACGCGCTCCGCGGTCCGGCGCAGCGCCATCTCGCGCAGCGCGATGAGGTTGCCCTTGCGGAAGAAGTTCCGGAGCGCGCCGGCAGCCGCCTCGGGCATGTACACCTTGCCCTCGTTGAGGCGCTCGATCAGCTCGTCCGGCGGCAGGTCGACCAGCTCGACCTCGTGCGCGTCGTCGAACACGTGATCGGGCACCGTCTCCCATACGCGGATGCCGGTGATCTTGCCGACCACGTCGTTCAGGCTCTCGAGGTGCTGGACGTTCATCGCCGAGTACACGTCGATGCCGGCGCCGAGCAGCTCCTCGACGTCCTGCCAGCGCTTGGCGTGGCGCGAGCCGGGCGCGTTGGTGTGCGCGAGCTCGTCGACGACGAGGAGCCGCGGCTTGCGCGCGAGCGCGGCGTCGAGGTCGAGCTCCTGCAGCTCGACGCCGCGATACGGGATGCTCAGACGGGGGAGGATCTCGAGCCCTTCGAGGAGCGCGGCAGTCTCCTTGCGGCCGTGGGTCTCGACGAGGCCGATGACGACGTCGATGCCTTCGGCCTTCTGCTCGCGAGCGGCCGAGAGCATCGCGTAGGTCTTGCCGACGCCGGCGCAGGCGCCGAAGAAGATCCTCAGCCGGCCGCGTTTTTCTTGCCGCTCCTCGCGCTGCACGCGCGCAAGGAGCTGGTCGGGATCGGGTCGGTCGTCGGTCACATTCCTAGTTTAGCGACAGCGGAGGTCCCCTGCGTCTATGGCCGGAGCGCGTCCAGCGCAAGGTTGAGCTGCAGCACGTTCACCCGGGGCTCGCCGAGGAAGCCGAGCTGCCGGCCGTCGGTGTGCTCGGCGACCAACGCGCGCAGCTCCGCCGGATCGATTCCGCGCACCTTGGCCACGCGTGCGACCTGGTACTCGGCCGCTGCGGGGCTGATGTGCGGGTCGAGGCCGCTTGCCGATGCCGTCACGAGGTCCACCGGCACCGGTGTCTTGTCGTCGGGGTCCGCGGCCCGCAGCGCCTCGACGCGCCCCTTCACCGCGTCGCGGAGCGCAGGATTCAGCGGCCCCTGGTTGGACCCGGACGACGCCCCGGCGTTGTAGGGCATGGGCGAGGTCGCCGACGCACGGCTCCAGAAGTACTTCGAGTCGCTGAAGGGCTGTCCGATCAGCGCCGAGCCGACCGCCTTGCCATCGCGCTCGATCAGGCTGCCGTTCGCCTGCGCGGGAAAGAGTCCCTGGGCAATGCCGGTGACGATCAGGGGATAGACGACGCCGGTAATCACCGTCAGGACGACGAGCATCAGAACGGCGTCTTTGAACGTTCGGAGCATGGCGTTCTCCAGGTCAGGCGGCGCCCAGCGCGACGAGCACGAGGTCGATGAGCTTGATGCCGATGAACGGCACCACGATCCCGCCGAGGCCGTACACGAGCAGGAAGTTCCGCAGCAGCCGCTCGGCGCCGACCGGGCGGTACTTCACGCCCTTCAGCGCAAGCGGGATGAGTGCGACGATGATGAGCGCATTGAAGATCACCGCCGCTAGGATCGCGCTCTGCGGCGTCGCGAGCCCCATCACGTTGAGCACGCCGAGCTGCGGATAGGTCGCGACGAACGCGGCGGGGATGATGGCGAAGTACTTCGCCACGTCGTTCGCGAGCGAGAACGTCGTGAGCGCGCCGCGGGTCATCAGCATCTGCTTGCCGGTCTCCACGACCTCGATCAGCTTGGTCGGGTTGGAGTCGAGGTCGACCATGTTGCCGGCCTCCTTCGCCGCCTGGGTGCCGGTGTTCATCGCGACCGCGACGTCGGCCTGCGCGAGCGCCGGCGCGTCGTTGGTGCCGTCGCCGGTCATCGCGACCAGCCGCCCCTCGGCCTGATGGCCGCGGATGAGCTTCAGCTTCGCCTCGGGCGTCGCCTCGGCGAGGAAATCGTCGACCCCGGCCTCGGCGGCGATCGCGGCCGCGGTGAGGCGGTTGTCGCCGGTGATCATGACCGTCTTGATGCCCATGCGCCGCAGCTCGGCGAAGCGCTCCTTGATGCCCCCCTTCACGATGTCCTTCAGCTCGATCACGCCCAGCACCCGGCCACGGCTCGCCGCCTCCGCGACGACGAGCGGCGTCGAGCCGCGCCGCGCGACGGTATCCACGAGCGTCTGGACCTCCTGGGGGAACACCCCGCCGAGATCGGTCACCCATTTCCGCACCGCGTCCCCGGCGCCCTTGCGGATCTTCCGGTCTGGCAGGTCGACGCCGCTCATGCGGGTCTGGGCCGAGAACTTGACGAAGCTCGCGTGCAAGCCCTGGACGTCGCGTTCGCGCAGCCCGAACCTCTGCTTGGCCAGGACCACGATGCTCCGCCCCTCCGGCGTCTCGTCGGGGAGTGACGCGAGCTGGGCCGCGTCGGCGAGCTCGCGCTCGTTCACCCCGGGCGCTGGCAGCAGTGCCGCCGCCTGCCGGTTGCCCAGCGTGATCGTGCCGGTCTTGTCGAGCAGCAGGACGTCGACATCGCCGGCGGCCTCCACCGCGCGGCCGGACATCGCGATCACGTTCTTCGCGATCAGCCGCCCGATCCCGGCGACGCCGATCGCCGAAAGCAGCGCGCCGATGGTGGTCGGGATCAGGCAAACGAGCAGCGCCACGAGAACCGTGATCGAAATCGGTTCGCCAGTGCTCGCGGCGCGCACGGCGTAGACCGAGAACGGCAGGAGCGTCACCGTCGCGAGCAGGAACACGATCGTCAGCGCGGCGAGGAAGATCGCGAGCGCGATCTCGTTCGGCGTCTTCTGGCGGCGCGCGGCCTCGACCATCGAGATCATGCGGTCGAGGAAGGTCTCGCCCGGATTGGCGGTGACCCGGACGACCAGCCAATCGGAGAGCAGCCGAGTCCCACCGGTGACGGAGCTGAAGTCGCCGCCCGCCTCCCGGATGACCGGCGCGGACTCGCCGGTGATCGCGCTCTCGTCGACCGAGCCGACGCCTTCGATCACCTCGCCGTCCGCGGGGATGAAGTCCCCCGCCTCGACCAGGACCACGTCGCCGCGGCGCAGCGTCGCGCCGGCGACTTTGCCCCAGCCGGCGGAGCGGCGCGGCTCGTCCAGCTTCTTGGCCATTACATCCCGGCGCGCGCCGCGTAGGGTCGCCGCCTGTGCCTTCGCGCGGCCTTCCGCGACCGACTCGGCGAAGTTGGCGAACAGCACCGTGAACCAGAGCCAAATGGTCACGTGCAGGATGAATCCCGTCGGGGCTTCGCCCTTGCCGAAGAGCGCCTGGACGAAGAGGATCGTGGTGAGGATGCTGCCGGCGTACACCACCAGCATCACCGGATTGCGCGCTTGCGCGCGCGGCGAGAGCTTGCGGAACGAGTCCACGAGCGCCTCCCGCAGCGCGTCGCCGCGGAGGAGATCCCGGGTGAGCGTGAGCGTCTTGGTCGTCATGGTCGTGTCGTTCCTATTTCGCCGCGTACGGCATCAAGTGCTCGACGATCGGCCCGAGCGCCAGCGCGGGCACGAAGGTGAGCGCACCGACAAGCAGCACCGTGAAGATCAGCAGCACGATGAACAGCGGCGTGTGGGTCGGCAGGGTGCCCGGCCCGGCCGCAACCCGCTTTTTCGCCGCCAGCGATCCGGCGATCGCGAGCACCGGCACCAGGAGCCAGTAGCGCGAGAACCACATCGCCAGGCCAAGTGCGGTGTTGTAGAAGGGCGTGTTCGCGTTCAAGCCGGCGAACGCGCTGCCGTTGTTGTTGCCCGCCGAGGAGAACGCGTAGAGGATCTCGGAAAAGCCGTGCGCGCCGGGGTTCGCGAGGCTCGACAGGCCCTGCGGGAGCAGCACCGCGACCGCCGTGCCGGCGAGCGCCACGAACGGCGGCACCAGGATGACGATCGAGGCCATCTTCATCTCGAACGCCTCGATCTTCTTGCCGAGGTATTCGGGCGTGCGCCCGATCATCAGCCCGGCGATGAACACCGCGATGATCGCGAAGACGAGCATGCCGTACAAGCCCGACCCGACTCCGCCGAAGATCACCTCGCCGAGCTGCATCAGCCACATCGGCACGAGGCCGCCGAGCGGGGTATACGAGTCGTGCATGGAGTTGACCGAGCCGTTCGACGCGGCGGTCGTGGCAGTGGCCCAGAGCGCGGAGTTGGCGATGCCGTAGCGCACCTCCTTGCCTTCCATGTTGCCCCCCGGCTGCGCCGCGCTCGCCGCCTGGTCGACGCCGAGCCCGGCGAGCACCGGATTGCCGCGGTCCTCCGCCCAGGCGGCGACCGCTAGCAGCGCCACGAACACCACCGTCATCGCGGCCAGGACCGCCCAGCCCTGGCGCGTGTCCTTCACCAACGCACCGAAGGTGTAGCAAAGCGCCGCCGAGATCAGCAGGATCGAGAGCACCTCGACGAAGTTCGAGAGCGGCGTCGGGTTCTCCAGCGGGTGGGCGCTATTGACGTTGAAGAAGCCGCCGCCGTTCGTGCCGAGCTGCTTGATGATCACCTGCGACGCCGCGGGACCGACCGCGATCGTTTGTTCCTTCGCGGTCCCGGGCTCCATCACCGGGTTGCCCTTGGCATCCTTTGCCGGCTGGCCGGCGGCATCGAGCTTCGGCTGCTCGTAGTCGACCGGCTGCACCAGCTCGACCGTCTGGTACGCGGAAAACGTCTGGACCACGCCCTGCGACACCAGGAGGACGGCCCCGACGAGCGAGAGCGGCAGCAGGATGTAGAGCGTGGTGCGGACGAGGTCCGCCCAGAAGTTGCCGATCGTCTCGGCGGAGGCGCGCTGGAAGCCCCGGACGAACGCGATGAGCACCGCCATGCCGGTCGCCGCGGAGACGAAATTTTGCACCGTCAGCCCGAGCATCTGGGTGAGGTAGCTCATGGTCGTCTCGCCGCCGTAGCCCTGCCAGTTGGTGTTGGTGGCAAAGCTCACTGCGGTGTTGAACGAGGACTCCGGTGACACCCCCCCCAGATCCTGCGGATTGAAGGGCAGCCCGCCCTGGAACCGCTGCAGCGCGTAGACGGCCAGCAAGCCGAGGATGTTGAACGCCATCGCCGCGACGGCGTACTCGGTCCAGCGCATCTCGCGTCGCAGATCGACGCCGCAGACGCGGTAGAGCAGGCGTTCGAACGGGGCCCCGATGCGGTTCAGGAACGCGGGCTCGCCCGCGTAGATCCGGGCCATGTAGGCCCCGAGCGGCTTCGCGAGCGCGAGCAGGACGACGACATAGACAACCAGCTGCAGAGTGCCGTTGGCGGTCATTCGAACCACTCCGGCTTCAGCATCGCGGCGACGAGATAAACGAAGAGCGCGACGGCCACGAGGCCCGACAGGACATAGATCCAGGTCATTTGCGCCCCCGCAGGCGCTCGAGGCCGTAGACGAGGCCCAGCGTGACTACGCTGAGCGCGGCAATCAGCAGGAGAAAAGCGAGGTCCATTTGAGCTTTCCTTTCCGGAGCGCCCGACGAGGATACGCAGGTCGGTCTTCGCGCCCCGTCAAGGTTCCGGCAGGGGGCGTCAAGACCGCATCAAGACCGCCCGAGAGGTGCTGTCGGCGGGCCGACGCCGGGGCGCGGGCGGGTCTTCGCGAGGTGTGCCACCCGTCACGCTCCCCGCCCCGGTCCGCCCGTCCGGGCGAAATGCTTCACGCCCGCGCCCGGCCGAGGGCGGCTCCCGCCCGTCCGGGCCCGCTTGTTGCATCGTTCTCGCCGTCAAAGCAAGGCCCAAGCGCAAACGGAGACGAACGTGCTCGAGCTGCTCCTCATCCTCGCGGTCGTGGTCTACCTTGTGTCCAAGCTCGATGCCCACCATCTCGAGCAGTCAACCTCGCGGTTCGGGCCCTCCCTCGCCCCCGGTTCCTCGCCCCTGCGTCCCGAGCCGCGTCCCGCCCTCCGGCTCGCAATCGAGGGCACGCAGCGCCCGTACTTCCGCAGCAACAAGTTCGTGAAAGGCTTCGGGGTCAACCCGCAGCTCGTGCAAGACATTCGCGTCTACAGCCGCCTCGGCGCGGTGGACCACTTCCCCGCCGCAGTGGTCGCTTTGCTTCACGATCTCTACCTGCGGGGCGGGGCCGTCGGCACCGAGGTGATGGAGCTGTTGTTCCACGGCCGCGCGCTCAAGGAAGGCGAGGCCGTCTACTTCGCATTGCTCGACGCGAAACCCGAGCCGCGGGTCGTCGCGTTCGTGGACAAGCTGCGCACGGCATGATGCCGGCGCGGGGACATCGAATTACCTAGGACCTTCTGATTCGGATCGCGGGGAGGGGAGCGACCCCAGCCGGCCTTCGGGCCGGCTTTTTTTTGCTCAAGGCACGAGCGGCGTCGGCACCGGCACCGCGCCCTGCCCCTCGAGCCAGTCAGGCACCGGCAGATTCTTGGCCCGCAGAAAATCGGGATTGAAGAGCCGGCTCGCGTAGCGCTGTCCGCTGTCGGCGAGCACGGTGACGATGGTGTGCCCCGGCCCCAACTCGCGCGCGAGGCGGATCGCGCCGGCGACGTTGATCCCGGTCGATCCGCCCAGAAACAGCCCCTCGCGTCGCAGCAGCTCGAAGACGATCTCGACCGCCTCGGCGTCGGGGATCTGGAACGCGTCGTCGACCGGCGCGCCCTCGAGGTTCGCGGTGATCCGGTTCTGGCCGATGCCCTCGGTGATCGAGTCGCCCTCGGCCTTCAGCACGCCGTGCCTGTACCAGCTGTAGAGGCCGGCGCCCATGGGATCGGCGATGCCGATCCGGACGTTCGGGTTCCGCTGCTTGAGATACATGCCCACGCCGGCCAGCGTGCCGCCGGTGCCCACGGAGCAGATGAACGCATCGACCTTGCCGTCGGTCTGCGTCCAGATTTCCGGGCCGGTGGTCGCGAGGTGCCCGCGCCGGTTGGCGACGTTGTCGAACTGGTTGGCCCAGATCGCGCCCGCCGGCTCGGTCTTCGCGATCGCCTCGGCGAGCCGGCCGGAGACCTTCACGTAGTTGTTCGGGTTCGCGTACGGCACCGCCGGCACCTCGCGCAGGTCGGCGCCGAGGAGCCGGAGCGCCTGCTTCTTCTCCTCGCTCTGCGTGTCCGGAATGACGATCACCGTCCGGTAGCCGCGCGCGTTCGCGACGAGGGCGAGCCCGATGCCGGTGTTTCCGGCCGTGCCCTCGACGATGACGCCTCCCGGACGAAGCAGCCCGCGCTCCTCGGCGTCCGTGACGATGAAGAGCGCCGCCCGGTCCTTCACCGAGCCGCCGGGGTTGAGGAACTCCGCCTTGCCGAGGATCTCGCAGCCGGTCAGCTCGGACGCGCGCCGCAGCCGGATGAGCGGCGTCCGGCCGATCGCGTCGATGGCGTCCGTGCGTACGTCCATGCGCTCACTTGACCGGCAATAGTGGCAGGCTAGAGCTCGTACGTCTCCCCCGCCCCCGCCATCGCCTGCTCGACCGCTTTCCGGGTGAGGTGCGGCGCGAACTGCTGCACGAAGTCGTACACGAACCCGCGCAGGTACGCACCCCGCCGCACGGCGATGCGCGTGGTGTTGGTCCGGAACAGGTGCCCCGCGTCGACGGCCCGCAACTCCCGGTCGCGCTGGGCATCGAACGCCATCGCGGCGATGATCCCCACCCCGAGGCCGAGCTCCACGTAGGTCTTGATCACGTCCGAGTCGATCGCCGCGAGCACCACGTCCACCGCGATCCCCTTCGCGGCGAAGGCGTCGTTGATGTGCGAGCGGCCGGCGAACTCCGGGCTGTAGGTGATGATCGGGAAGCGCGCCAGGTCCTCGAGCGTCAGGCGCTCGACCTCGGCAAGCGGATGCTCCGGCGGCACGACGACGCAGTGGGACCACTGGTACCCGGGGAGCGCGAGCAGCTCGGGAAAGTGGTCGAGCGACTCGGTGGCGATCGCGAGGTCGGCCTCGCCGCGGATCACCATCTGCGCGATCGCTTTCGGGTTTCCCTGCAGCAGCGAAAGATGCACTTTCGGGTAGCGGCTCCGGAACTCGGCGACCACCTGGGGCAGCGAGTACCGAGCCTGGGTGTGCGTCGTCGCCACCGTCAGGCTGCCGGTGTCCTCGGCGCCGAACTCCCGCCCCACGCGCTTCAGGTTCTCGAGCTCCTGCAGCACGCTCTCCACGATCTCGACGATGCGCTTCCCCGGCTCGGTCAGGGCGACGAAGCGCTTCCCCCGGCGCTCGAAGATGGCGACGCCGAGCTCGTCTTCGAGCTCGCGGATCTGCTTCGAGACCCCCGGCTGCGAGGTATGCAGGGATTTCGCCGCCTCGGTGAGGTTCAGACTCTGCCGGACGGTCTCCCGGACGTAGCGGAGCTGCTGGAGGTTCATATAACTGGCAGGTCTTTGCT
>Ga0209342_10006148_pt1 | contig 12232 bp, 10 predicted proteins | sample RifCSP16_2_FD_184023 | JGI IMG/M metagenome (GOLD analysis project Ga0209342, IMG submission 184023) | Soil microbial communities from Rifle, Colorado - Rifle CSP2_sed 16_2 (SPAdes) (version 2) | ecosystem: Environmental > Terrestrial > Deep subsurface > Rock core/Sediment | place: Rifle... | reverse complement strand
TACCAATCCGACGGGACCACCCTGATTGACCACGATGACGACGACGGGACCGGGCTGTTCTCCCAGATCATCTGGACCCTCACAGCCGGCACGTACACCGTTCGCGTCGCCGCCTTCTCCTCCTTTGCGGAGATCAACGACTACGACCTCACCTACTCCACGACCGGGACCGGCGATTCCTATGAGCCGGACGACACCTTCACGGACCCGACAGCAATCGGGGTCGGGACCAGTTCGACGGGGCATTCGATCTTCCCCACGGGCGACCAGGACTGGTACCGGTTCACGACTGCTGCCACCGGGACGGTCATCATCGAGACCTCGGGCCCGAGCGGGGACACGGTCATGGACCTCTACCAGTCCGACGGGACCACCCTGATCGCCTCCGACGACGACGGCGGGAACGGGACGTTCTCCCGAATCTCACGGTCGCTGTCGGCCGGGACCTACTACGTGCGCGTGACGAGCTTCTCCTCCTTGTCCTCGATCCCGAACTACAACATTCGCCTGACCGGCCCGTCCGGGGCGACGACGCCCCCCACCCCCGCCGGCCTGAGCCCCATCCTCCTGGTTCTCCTCCTCGCGGTGATCGCGGTCGTTGTGGTCGTCGTGGTCGTGGTGGCGCTTCGGAGCAAGTCCAAGAGGCCGCCGGTGATGATGCCGCCTTCGCAAATGCCGGGACAGCCGCCGGCTTGGCAGCCCATGCCGCCGCAGCAGCCGGGGTGGGGCCCGCCCGGTCCACCCGCCCCGCCTCCGGGACCGCCCTGACACGCGACGAGGGCGGAGGGCGTCCCCTCACGCAAACGTTCCCAGGCGAGGGTCTGCTGTTCCCTCAGCGGCAACATGACTTGGCACCCCCAGCTCCCGCCAAAACAGTCCTCTCTCGCTCCATCGAGGCTGCGATTCCCCCGCGCCCGGTCGGGTGTAACCGCCGCGCCCGGTACCCAACGAGCACGAACAAGTATTCCTTGGCGGTGAACTCCGCGTCCAGCGAGGCCTCCCCCGTGTCCACGCGGAGCAGCGGCGTCCGCGCCAGCTTGGCGGGGGTGGAGACGACCAGGACATTGCCCACACCCACGCGCCGCAGCACCGCCGGGGAAATCTGAAGGTTCCCGCGACCCAGGACAAACCCCTGCTGCCCGATCGGGCTCACGACGATGGCCGCCTCTTTGGCCGTGGAAAGAGCCGCCAGGATCTCCCGCTCGCCGACATCCTTCCAGAGGAGTTTGCCGCCGCGGACGATGTCGACCCCCAGGTGCGTCTTCGGGATCCCCAGCGCCTTCCCGACGTGCTCCAGCGTCCCCCCAGGGCCCAGGATGTAAAGCCGCTCCGGGTTCGCCGCCATCTCCTCCTTCAGGTGCGCCGCGATCTCGTCGCGCACGGAGTCCTCGCTCACCTCCTCGAAGAGCATCTTGCCCGCCTGGAGGAAGAGGGGTCCTGGAGCGACTCTCATGGCACGCAGATGGCGGGGCAGGGAGGCTCCAAAGGCAGGTCCGAATCCCCGCGGTACGGACCCCTGTGTCATTCAATTCCCCGCCGGGAGATTCCGGGCGGTCCTTCTTCGGGGCGAGTCTCCTGCGGCTCGGATCCGGTCCCGGGCGTCTTTGGCGCCAGCTCCTTGCCACAGTGCGCGCAGACCGCGGCGGAACGCGGGACCGGGGCATCGCAATGTGGGCATCTCCTCCGCCGCCGTAGGAAGGCGAGGAGGGCCACGAGGAAGAGGACGACTAGACCGACGGCCGACCACACCCAGAACGGTACAATCTCCCGGAAGTTGGCGGTGTAGGTGCGGGAGCCCTCGACCACGATATCATGGGGGCGAGCTCCCCCATCCGACCAGGTTGTGAACTCGCACTCAATGACGAACTGGCACGGTGTGCCTACAGCGGTCTGCGGCGAGTCCGCCTCGACTTGATGCGTCGAGTTCTCCCGCCACCAGAAGGTGGTTGGGGCGGTGATGGAAGCGCCGTCCACGAGGATCTGCAAGCCTGAGGGGGAGGTTTCGATGGAAACAAGGAATTCCGTCGCGAAGAACGCGGTGTACGACGCCGGAGCGGCGGCGGCGATTGAATGCCCCTGGGAACCCCCATCGGACCACGAGGTGAACACGACACGTATCGGTCCAGAGGTCTGGGGGGAGGGTACGTCCAAGACGACGTTCGCGTTCTCTGGACGCCAACTTCCGAACGGCGTCGTCCTCAACTGGCCATCGATGGAGACCTCCTGTCCGGGCGGTGAAGAGGTCACCACAATCCAGTGCTCTGTCGCAAGGACCGCAGTATACCTCGCTGGTCCGTCGCATACGATGTCTCGAGATGAGCCGGAAAGATCCAGCCATCGTTCGAACAGCCACCTCGTGTGGGCGTCGCCCTGGGGCGTGGCGACACCGAGGGAATGGGAGGAGCCCTGGAGGCACCAGAACCGGTACGGTGCTGTATTCTGGAGACCATCCACGATGACGCTCCGACCCGTGGGAGTCGTGTCCACTGTGACCAGGTACTCCGTGGCGAAGGTTGCGGTGAAGGTCGCCAGAGAGCGCGAAGTCACATTGTGCGCGCGGGCTCCGCCGTCGGACCAAGAGGCCCACACGAACCTCGTGGTTGCGGTGCCCTGGGGAGTATCGACGTTCAGGGTGTGCGCGCTGTCGGCTGTCCACCAGAATCCTTGGCCCGCCTGCACCACGTTCCCATCGACGAGGATCGTGAGGTTCGCCGGACTGGTCTCGACAGCGACCTGGTACTCGGTGCTGAACGTGGCGACGAAAGTTGCCCCCGGAACGCATAACACCGTGTGGTTCAGGGATCCGGCATCCGACCAGCTCTCGAAAACATACCGAGTGGTGCCCGCGTACTGGGGCGACGTGGCATCGAGTAAGGCGGGCGTTCCGAACGGGCAGGGGAAGGTGTACGGAGTGGTGCGGGGGACACCGTCCACATCGATGGCAAGACCACCGGGGACGCTATCCAAGGTCATGGCGGAACCCGCGACGAGGAAGGTCGCCATAAGGTCGAGAGGGGCACCTAAGGCGACGGTGTGGTTCTGAAGGCCACCATCAGACCATGAATTGAAGGCGAAAGTGATCCCGGAGGCATTGAGCTGCGGACTCGACGTGTTCACGAAGTGAGACGAGTTGCGCTCCCACCATAGAGGGATGGATATCCGAGACGCTGCGCCATCGAATCCGAACCAAAGCCCCGGAGGGTCAGAGGCCAGGGTCACCCTAAACTCAAGAACGAAGCGAGCCGTCAGGACGCCTGGGGCAGAGGCGCTAACGGTATGCACCCGTGTCCCGCCGTCTGACCAATTGCGAAAGGACCACCGGGCACTGGAGTTGAGATCGGCCTCCGCAATAGCTTCCACGATGTGGGGGGTCCCCGAAGGCCACCAGAAGGTTGCCGAGGCGCTGTAGTTCTGGCCATCCACGCTGACGTTTAGTGCCGGCGGATCCGTCTCGATGGAGACGAGGTACAAGACGGAATACGTGGCGGCCAGTGCCGCGGGGCCACGACAGTCGACTTCGTGGATTTGCCCACCGCCATCCGACCAGTCCTGGTATTCGTATTGAACCGACCCGTTTCCCTGATTGGCGGCGTCTACCGTGAAGTTCAACCCCGGCTCGCACCAGAACGTGAACGGGGTTGCCTGTGTGACGGGGCCCGCCGTTACTTGGAGGCCGGACGGAACCGAGTCGATCTGGTATGCATAGCGGAGATCCAACTTCGCGACCATCACGTCCCCATCGTTCACGCCCCCGTTGTATGTCGTGTCATAGGCCCCCGCACTGGTCGGGAGATTGTTCGACTGGGTCGACCCGGCGATGTATACCGTTCGGTTGACGTCGAGCGTAATCGCTTCCGGCCGCTCCCAGTTGGTCCCTCCAAAGAACGTGGAGTATAGAAGGTCGGCGGCGCCGCCCCCGTTCGGCACGAGCTTCGAGATGAAGACGTCCGCGCCGCTGTAGAACGTGTCGTAGGCTCCGGGGGTCACGGGGAAGTTCAGGGATTGGGCGACACCCGTGACAAAGATGAAGCCGTTCGGATCAACGGCCACGGCGTATGCGCCATCCCCGCCGTCGCCGCCCAGATAGGTGGCGTAGCGAAGGTCGGCTGATCCGTTGCCGCTGGGGTCGATGCTCGCGACATACGCGTCAGCCACGAAGCCTGACGGGTTCAACGTGCTGTCGAAGGCGCCGGGCGTCAAAGGGAGATCGGGCGAGAACGTGAAGCCCGCGAGTGCGGCGGTCCCCCCGGGCCCCACCGCGACGGCCCATCCGTGGTCGTCATCCGTCCCGCCGAAGAAGGTAGCGTATCGCAAGTCCGTGGATACTCCCCCCGCGGGGACGAAGACCACTAGGTACGCATCGCCTTGGAGGCCTCCGTTGTAGGATGCGTCGTAAGCGCCCGGGGTCATGGGGAAGTCGGAGGACCGTGTGTCCCCGGAAAGGTAGAGCTCCCCCGTTGACGTCGTCGCAAGCGAGTACGCGTACTCGCCATCGCTTCCCCCCAGGTAAGTCGAATACACGAGGTCGGCCGGGCCGTTCCCGCCTGCAACGAGAACTGCCACGAACAGGTCCCAATCCGATGGCCCGGTCTTGACACGGTCGTAAGCGCCGGGAGTTGTGGGGAAGTCTGTGGCGCCCGTTGTGCCAAAGACCACGATCCGATCGAGGGTGTCGACTGCAATCGTGTTGTCATACTCGCTCCCCGTACCCCCGAGGTACGTGGCATAGACGAGGTCGCCGAGCCCTCCTCCGGCTGAGTCGATCCCGAACACGAAGGCGTCCCCCCAGTTCCCGCCGCTGTAGGTGGAGTCGTAGGCCCCAGGGGTGACGGGGAGGTCCGTCGAGAGGGTCCGGCCGGAGACGAATATGCGACCCAGGGAGTCGACCGCCACCCCCCAGGCCCAATCGCTCTCGTTGCCTCCATAGTAGGTCGCGTAGAGCAAGTCGGCGGAGCCCCCCGCCTGGGGCCTCAGGACGGCCACAAAGGCATCGCCGCCTTGAGCAATGGTCGCCCCGGAGTACGTCCCATTGAATGCGCCCGGGGTGGTCGGAAAGTCGATGGACTGGGTGTATCCAGCGACGTAGATGTCGCCACCGGCACCCACCGCGATGCCGTGCGCGTAGTCGTCGTCCGTGCCGCCCAAGTAGGTGGAGTAGAGAAGGGGATCGATGACGAGGGTCTCGCTGCGGTCCCAGGAATCGCAACGAAAGCCAACCGTTGAGCCGCGCACTTGGAAGGCGCAGGGCACAGGGAGGCCCGTTTGATCGGCCACGGGTGCCGAATCCCGGAGGTCCCCCAAACGGGTGCGGATGACCAGGTCCCCGGAAGCCTCGACCGCCAGGACTCGAACCCCCTCGTAGGTCATCGAGATGAGGCTGGGGTCGGACCCGGGGCGCACGACGAACTCGTACTTTGGACCATTCGCTTCAATGCTGTAGGAGAGGTCGATCCCGGGGTAGAGGTCGGCATACACGACCCGAGCGAAGCTACGGACAGCCGACCGCCACCGTGAGGGGTCGTTGCCGAGCAGGAAGCTGCTTTCGACCGGGAGTGGTTCCACGGGATGGGGGGCGGCGACGGAGCCGTCGAACCGAAGGCGGACGAGCACGGGCGGGCCCGGGGCTGATGCGGTGGGCGGCGCTTGGACATCTGCCTCCGGCCGTTCGTCTCTGGGCCCCGGAGTGGAAGCGGGCGGGCTCTGGAGGAGCAGCACGGAGCCTACCGCGAAGCCGATCGTCAGGTCATCTGCCGAGGCGTAGTATAGAACGTCGGCGTTCCTCAGTTGGCCCGCATTCTCCAGGATCCTCCCGTGGACTCGGGGGTCCCCCATCGTCCGCCCGACGAGGTCCTCGGCCCACCCGGGAGGGGAACTCGCCGCTTCGACCACGAGGTCGCCCTCCGGGCTGGGATGGTAGAAGCTTCCGGTCATGCCAGCAGTAACCAAAGCGAGCATGGTCAGACCGGGCAACCAGGAATGTGGATTCAGACTCGTGACACGCCCCCTGCCGGGGGACATCCCCGGTCTCAATGGAAAGTACGGCGACGTCGTACTTCTAGCTTCCGATGGAATCAGCCGTGTGTGGAGCCCAAGAATGTTTCGCTGGGGCCGGTCTTGTAACGTCTTTAGGGAAAAACGACGGACCGAATGGGACAGAGCAGCAGGGGCTCTCCATAAGGGCAGCTCTGAGTACACGAGCCAGAAACGAGAAATCCCTACGGATGTTACAAGACCGCTGGGGCCGGCAAGTGGGCACTTCGTCGATAGCTCTTGGCGAGCCTCGGACTCACTCTGAGGCCAAACCGCCTCCCTCCCGCCCGATCGGGTGCAGCCGCCGCGCCCGGTACCCAACGAGCACGAACAAGTATTCCTTGGCGGTGAACTCCGCGTCCAGAGAGGCCTCCCCCGTGTCCACGCGGAGCAGCGGCGTCCGCGCCAGCTTGGCGGGGGTGGAGACGACGGTGAGGTTCTCCGAGCCAACCCGCCGGAGCACAGCCGGAGAAACCTGGAGATTCCAACGGCTCAGGATGAACCCTTGTGGCTTGAGGCCTGGCGGAGGGATGTCGCGGTCGCCCGGGGGATGTTCTCACAGCTCGGCGACGAACTCGTCCACGCTCATCCCCGCGTCCCGGATGAGGCGGCGCAGGAGCCCCCGCTTCAGCGTGGGATGTGTCGGAATCGAGAGCGTGGTGTCCTTCCCCTCCTTGACCATGATCACGTGGCTCGAGGATTGCCGGACCGCACGCCAGCCGGCACGGTGGAACGCCTTGATCGCCTGGGCTCCCGAGATTACCGGGAGCCGTGCCATCACACCTCGACCTCGACGAGCCGAGAGCCTCGGCCGGTGGCCTTGGCCCGCTCGTTGAGCACTTCGACGCACAGGCGGATGGCCTCTCGGATGTTGCGCCGGGCCTCGGCGATGGTCTCGCCCTGGGTGTGGCAACCCGGCAGCGCCGGGCACGAGGCGACGTACCCGCCGTCCTCGGCGTCGGGCTCGATGACGACCTTGAGCTTCACGCGTCTCCATCCCTCTGGGTCTATTTGGGAGTTGTGCCGCCGGTGCCGGTCACCTCTCGCGGGGAGGGGGAAAGGACGAAGGGGGCTTCGAGTCGAGCGTCAGGAGAGCGCCGAGGTCCGATGCCTTCGCCTTCCCCTGAGTCACCGCCGCTTGGCCCCGGGCCGTGTACGGCGGCGACAGTAGGAGTGGAAGCGTGAGAACGGCGGGGATACCCTTAAGTCCATCCTCTCCGGGTGCGGCGGTGATGCCCCAAGGGCCCGCCATGCCGCCGACGGAGGGATCCGTGGATGCCGTAGAGGAGTTGGCCAAGTTGGTCGAGAGGAACGAGGCGGCCCTCCTGGACATGGGCTTCAAACCTCACTTCATGCGAGCCGGCCTCGCGTACGCCGCCGACGCCTACCGCGTCGCGCAGCGTGCGGGCGACGCCCGGGGGATCGCTGCCGCGGACGCGGAGATGCGCCGCGTGCTCCGGACCACCATGGAGAGGCTCGCGGAGGGCGGCATCACCGCCGCCGGGCGCCTCGTCGGCCCACGCCAGCGGAGCCGGTGATCGGACCCTTCCTCGAGCGGCCCAGCGTCTATCAGCGTACAAGAAGGCACATTGCCCGCCTCAACCCTTATGGTCCCACCCCCGCCTATCTTCCGCGAGGGGGAGAAACCATGCCCATGGAGACGTCCGCCGCCCTGGCGGAGAGCCTGCTCGAGCTCGTCGACCGCCAACCCGGGTTCCGCACGCTCGGCCCGCACGTGGACCTCCTCCAGAAGGCGCTGCGGAAGGCGGTGCGGTCCTACCGCCGCGCTGAGAAGGGGGGCTCGCCGGAGGCCATGGCGGCCGCGGCGGCGGAGGTCGAGGTGTGCCTCAAGGCGCTCCTCGAGCAGGCGGTGTCCACGCTCACGGCGGGGTCGGTGCGGATCGGGCGCGCCGGGTAGGATCAGCCCTCAAACCAGCGTTCGCCCTTCTGGAGGTTGACGTGCAGGGTCCAGCCGGAGCGCCTCATGAGGTCGCGACCGTGGATGCTCAGTCCAGGGCCGAGTCTCCTACCCTGAAGGGACCTCACTGACAAACTCGATCGTCACGAGCTCTTTGTCGTCGCGTTGTCTAACTCGCGCACGCAGGTTGTCGAAGTCTGCGTCCGAGTCGATGACCTCGCGTTCCTTCAGGGCGATGTACTGACCGCCGAACTGCCAACGCAACTGCGTGAGTTGCTGGTTGATCCACACGACGGCCTCACGTTGCCGTCGGATTCCGTTGAGCACTTCCTCTTCGGTCAGCATGCAGTTATCCGCTGCCTACCGCAGGGCGGCCCACCGGGGTTTCCGATGAGTTATAGTTTGTTACACGCCCATTCACCGCTTACGCTGGGACGCGGCAAGTGCCGCCCTCTACGGGCCCCGCGTGAGAAGCCGGCCGTTAGGCCGCCACTCCGCGGATGGCCACCTTGACGACTACCCCGCCGGTGAAGAGCGCAGCTGCGATGAGTGCTGCGAAGTTCGGCTCGGTCCCACCGGACGCCCCATGCACCAAGATCGCCATGATGCCCAGGACGATGAGGTAGGCGATGTTGCCTTTCTATCACCCCGTGATTCCGGCGGCGAGTAATAGGCGTGAGGGGGATGACAGTAGTTCTGAAAGTGGCGTGAGGGCGTAGTCCGCCCTCCTCAGGAGGCGACTGGAGGCATTAAGGGCCCGAGAGGGAAGTGCGGCGTTTGGAATGCACCCTAACGCCCCGGAGGGCGCCGGGCAACCGCCGCACCGGCCCCCCATCGGCAAGCGGGAGAAGAACCTTCTCCTCGCAGGGGTGGGGAGACATCTGGACCTGGGACTGAAGGCGAACTGCGCCTACACCGGGGAGTACGCCCGGATGCTCGCCGCCATGGCCTGCCACGAGCGGACGGCGGAGTGCGAGAGCCGGATCCTCAGGGACCGGGGGAGGGACGCCCCCTCGGGGGACGCCCTCCTCTACCACCTCCGGCGCCTCGACCCGGCGGCGGTCCTCACCGCCTTCCTCGGGTGGAACCGGGACATCCTCTCTTCGGTGGGCTTCCCCGCCACCGGCGTGCTCGCCATCGACTACACGACGGTCCCCTACTTCGGGGAGGACAGCACGCACGCCGTGCGGGCTCAGCGGGTCCGCGGGACCCGGTACGGGTGGCAGCTCGCCACGGTCTACCTGTGTCACCGCGGGCTGCGGTTCACCCTCCACGCCGTCCCCGTGGACCAGTTCTCGCGAAAGGAGGACGTCGTCCGGGAACTCCTGGAGGAGGCCTCCCGGTACGTGCGGCCGTCCCTCGTCCTCCTCGACCGCGGCTTCTACAGCGGGGAGGTCGTCCGCGCCCTCCTGGACCTCGGGGTGGACTTTCTCATCCCCGCCCAGCGGACGGCGGCGGTGCGTCGGCTCCTGAGGGAGCACCGCCACCTACCAGCTCGGGGACCGTGAGCACTCGGGCATCCAGGCGCACCCCGAAACGCCGGGCCAACCGCGGACGGAGCGCGTGCAGGGCGGTTTCGACCAGGGTCCGGTCCTCGGCGACGATCAGGAGGTCGAGGTCGCTCCCCTTCCGGGTCGTGCCCGTGTCGCCGCGCTCCCATAGAGGACCACGGACCTCGCGCCCTGGCGAAGGCCCCGGAGGGCGGTGAGGAGCTCCATCTGACCGCGTTGCTCCGAGCGAAGGAGGTCGCGGATCGCCCCGAAGAGGTGCGCCTCGCGGTTCACGCGGTAGGCGTGGGCCCGCCCGACGGACCGGCGGAACACGAGGCCGGCCCCGGCGAGCGGCGCGAGCGCTTCCTGCACGGAGGAGTGGCACAGGCCGAGGAGGCGCGCGATTTCCCTCCCGGTGAACTCCTTCTCGGGGAGCCGGACGAGGAGGCGGACGACCCGGAACCGGGAGCACGGGGTGAGCACCTCCTCCAGCGACCACGGCGGGGGGATGTCGGGGTCTCCTTCCATATGGGCCTTATTCCTTCCATATGGATTATTTTCCGTCCATATGTTCCTTGCGGGCCAGGCAGCGCGCTTTCCAGGCGGGAGGGAAAGATTATAAGTGGGACATCGTGCTCACCGGGGGAAGGGGCTTCGTGAAGGACTGGGGGAGGGCGAGACAGAGCTGCCTCGTTCTGCTCCTTCTGGTTCTTTCCACGGGGCCCGGATTCGTCCGGGCTCCGGAATCGGATTCCTTCGTGGACCCGTTCCGTGTCGAGACGGGGCGGTCGCATAGGGCGGCGGGTGCCGCCCTCCTGAATCATGGGTCTTTCCTCGAGAACCGGAACCAGATTCCGGACGACCGGATCGCCTACTACGGGGTCGCGGGCTCGATTCGCGTGGGTTTCGGTGTCGGCGCGTTCTACCTCGTCCTCCACGGAAAGACACTGGGTGGCCTCAGTGGCGATCTCCTCCTCCGCGGGACCTGGCCCGGGTCCTTCGCCGTCCGGCCGGAAGGTCATGGGGAGCGGGCGGCGCCGACTCACTTCTTCCTCGGGAGCGACCCGGCTCGATGGGTGACCGACGTCCGGAGTTTCGAGGAAGTCACCTATCGGAACCTCTACCCGAGCATCGATCTGACCTTCCGGGTCGTCGCGACAGGCCTCAAGTACGATCTCGAAGTGCGCCCGGGAGGTGACCCCCTGTCGGTCCATTTCGCCTATGACGGAGCGGATGTCGTCCGGGTCGACACGGCGGGCGTCGTCCTCCGTTCGGGTCTCGGTGATTTCCGGGAGGATCCTCCCATCGCCTGGCAGGAGGGGCGTTCCGTCCCATGCCGGTTTCGCCCCCGAGGGATCAACGGCTACGGCTTCGACTGCGCGTCCTGGGACCGCACGCGGTCCCTTCTCATCGACCCGCTGATGTATGGCACGTTCCTCGGGGGTGCCATGTTCGAATACGGCTACGGGGTCGCCGTCGACGCGAATGACAGCGCCTACGTGACCGGCTCCTCGGACTCCTGGAACTTCCCCGCCACGCCCGGGGCCTTCGACACGTCGGACAACGGGAACGACGACGTGTTCGTGACCAAGCTAGATCCGAACGGATCGGCCCTCGTCTATTCCACCTATCTCGGCGGCGGTGCCGCGGATGTCGGGGAGGCGATCGCTCTCGACGCGGCGGGGAACGCCTACGTGACCGGTTACTCCCAGTCCACGGACTTCCCCACAACGCCAGGCGCCTACGACACGGTCCACTCCCCCTTCGGGGAGCGCGACGCCTTCGTGGCGAAGCTGAACGGCACCGGCCAGTCCCTCGTCTACTCGACCTTCCTCGGGGCCCACAACGGGCAAGAGGCCGCGCACTCCATCGCCGTGGACCCGTCCGGGAGGGCCGTTGTCGTCGGGCAAGCCTCCAACGGCGCCTTCCCGACCACGCCCAGCGCCTACGACACCTCCATCAACGGCGGTGAGGACGCGTTCATCACCCAGCTGAACGCGAACGGCTCCGGCCTTGTGTATTCCACGTTCCTCGGAGGTTCGGGGAACGACATCGCTCAGACCGTCGCGCTCGATGCGGCCGGCGACGCAACCGTGGCGGGCTCCACCGCCTCCCTCGGCTTCCCCACGACGGCCGGCGTCTACGATGCGACGCTCAACGGGGCGTCGGACGCCTTCCTGGTTCGGATGAACGAGACGGGGGCCTCCCTCGTCTTCGCCACGTTCCTCGGCGGTGGCGGGGGCGAGACGGCCTTCGCGCTCGACCTCGACGGCTCCGGCAACCTCTATGCGGTAGGCATGTCGAACTCGGGGGATTTCCCGGCGACACTGGGAGCGTTCGACACGACCGCAGGCGGTGGGCCGGACGGCTTCATCACGAAGATGGATTCCAATGCCACGTCGTTGGTCTACTCCACCTACCTGGGAACCGCTGCGTGGGAGCAGCTCTGGGCTCTCGCCGTCGGTCCGGATGGGAGCGCCTACGTCGCGGGCTACACGACCTCCACGGTCTTCCCCGTCGTCCTGGGGACCTACGACCGGACCTTCGGCGGGGTCGATGACTGGGTGGTCGCCCGCTTGGCGCCCGACGGGTCCGAGCTCCTGTACTCGACCTACCTGGGTGGCCCGATGACGGAGGGTGCCGAGGCGATCGCCTTGGGCTCCTCCGGCGTCGCGTACGTCACGGGGAGCACCGATTCCGGCGGGGGTTTCCCCACGACACCCGGTGCGTTCGACACCGTCCCGGCCTCCCGGGACGCCGCCGTCGTGAAGCTGAACATGACCTCCTACCGGGT
>Ga0209342_10006145_pt1 | contig 12236 bp, 10 predicted proteins | sample RifCSP16_2_FD_184023 | JGI IMG/M metagenome (GOLD analysis project Ga0209342, IMG submission 184023) | Soil microbial communities from Rifle, Colorado - Rifle CSP2_sed 16_2 (SPAdes) (version 2) | ecosystem: Environmental > Terrestrial > Deep subsurface > Rock core/Sediment | place: Rifle... | reverse complement strand
GCTCGAAGCTCACGAGGCCCTTCGGCGGCAGCGAGATCAGGGCGTTCGTGCAGGACGGCGACCGGGTCTGGCTGGGCACGGAGAAGGGCCTCGTGAGCTTCGAGCCGACGAGTGACACCTTCGTCCCCTTCCCGCAGCAGTCGGCCCTGGAGGGGAGGTCGATCGCGGGGGTCGAGCCCTTCACCGACTACCTCTTCATCGCCACGGACAGGGAGCTCGTCCAGTTCCACAAGACACGCCGCACCCTCCGCCGCTTCACCGAGGCCGACGGCCTCGCGCGCCGCGCCGGGGCGCGCGGGACCGCGCTCTCCGGCGGCCAGCTCATCCTGCTCTTCGCGGACGGCGCGGAGGTCTACGATATCCAGCGCGACCGCTGGTCGTCGCGGGCGCTGGCGGTGACCGAGGGGGGCAAGCAGGCGTCGGGCTATCACCTCTGGAGCAAGATCAACGCCTCGGAGCCCTTCGACCTGCGCGCCCACCGCTTCAGCGACAACCGGTACGCCACCGCCGAGGGGGGCGTGGGGGTAGGGCAGTCCTTCGAGAACGGCCGCTCCTTCGACGCCACCGCCCGGCTCGACTACGGCCAGCTCGAGATGTCCGGCGTGCGCGACGTGGAGGCCAACGTCGAGTACCTGGGCAACGAGCGCGACCTCGTGCGCGAGGTCCGCGCCGGGGACAAGATCAGCTACCGGACCGTGGAGGAGGGCCTGGAGCGCCCCTTCCCGCTCATCGGCGGCCACGCGCGCGTCGCCTCTCCGGGCGCGGAGCCGGCGCTCCAGGCCACCGGCGACGCGGGCCAGCGGCGCGGGCTCTCGGCGCGTGACTTCTTCTACCGATCGCGCCAGGACGTGTACCAGCTCGGCCACAGGTACGTCCTCCCCGGCTCGGAGCGGGTCACCGTCGACGGGGAGCTGCTCGTCTCGGGGGTGGACTACACCCTCATCTACAGCGCGGGGCAGCTCGCGTTCCTGGATCCCGAGCGCGTCGACGAGCTCTCCATCGTCCAGGTGGACTACGAGTACGATCTCGTCTCCAGGAAGGGGCTGGGCGTGCTGTCGATCCTCGACTTCCTCCCCGCCGACCGCGAGGTGGGCGACTGGGTGCGCTCCGGAGACGCACGTCAGGTGAGCGAGGAGTCGGGGCTCTACGCGCAGATCGACGGCGCGGCGCCCAAGTACATAGACCGCGGGTGGATCCGAAGCGTCTACGGCGAGTACCGGCAGGGGAGCCGCTCGCTCCAGGTAGCGGTGCACGACATGGGGACCGAGGCGCAGGCGCGGAACATCTTCAGCTTCGACCTGCCGGCGGCGCGCGAGACCGTCTCCGGCCACGACGACGTGGTCATCGACATCGGCCTGTCGAACTCCTACGCCGTGAAGGCGGTCTCGAAGAACTACTACTTCGAGCTCTCCATCGACGAGAAGTCCGACGCCGCCAAGCAGACGCTCAGGCTCTTCGCCTTGCAGGTGCTCGACAGGGCCGAGAGCGCCGGCGAGAGCCGCGTCCCCGGCCCGCGGCCGGCCTTCGCCGCCGCCCGGGTCGCGGCCTCGCCCGCCTCCGGGCTCGAGCTGGGGGCCCGCGCGCTGCGCCAGACGCCCGGTCCGCTGGAGGCCGCCAACTCGGGCACGAAGACACCTGGGCTGAGCGGCGGCGGACTCGACGTGCGCCTCGAGCGGCCGGTGGGCGACGGGCGGCTCACCGCCTACGGCGAGGCGATGGGCACCCAGGGGGCGGAGCCGGGAGGCCCTCAGGGGATGGGGACGCTGGCCAGGCTGCGCCTCTCGCACCCGTTCCTCGAAGGAGTGGCCACCGGCCGCTGGCTCAGCCCGGGGTACTCCCCGCTCACCTCGAGCAAGGCGTTCTCCGGGTACGACGCCGCCACGAGCAGGCCGCTCAGCGGCACGCTGCGCCACGAGGAGAGCCTCCAGGCCACCGCCTACCCGGCCCGGTGGCTCCCGGCCACCGTCCTCTTCTCCCGACAGGCGTCGGCGGCGGACGAGGGCGGAGAGGGAGCGGTGCAGCAGGTCCTGGGGAGGCTTCAGCTCAACCGCGACCGGCTTCCGGCCACCAGCCTGCAGCTCGGCCACACGCAGCTCGACGGCCCGACGGGCAGTCACACCGCGCGCATCCGCTTCGTCGGCCAGACCGAGTACGACCTGGCGCAGTGGCCGCTGGCCGGCCTGGGAGTGCGCCGCTTCGACCTGCGCGCGCTCTACGGCCTCTCCGACGCCACCACCAGCCAGGGCTCCGCCTTCACCCGCGCCGACAGGGTGGAGCAGATGCGCTTCGAGGCCCGGCTGGCGCCGACGTCCACCGAGAGCCTCTACGCCCTCTTCCGATCGCGCAGGTCGACCTACCAGCCGGCGGGTGGCGACTGGGCGCTCGGGATCCATCACTGGGAGCTCAACGCCGGCGCGCGCAGCGAGGTGGTGAGGGGCATCGTCCCGATCTTCAACTACTCGGCGATCTTCGACGACGATCGGGTCACGACCTCCACGGCGGTGTCGAAGAGCAAGGGGAGCCTGGGCGTCGAGCTCCAGGTCTTCCCCGGCCAGTGGGTGCGGGCGCTCACCCCGGTGCTCCTCGACACGCGCTACTCCCTCGCGGCCGACGACCGGACCGAGTCCGGCCAGCGGACCCTCCGGCAGCGCACGCACCGCGTGGACAACCGCTTCATCTACGCCGGCGCGGAGAGGTGGGAGCTCGAGCTCTACCAGGTGTACGAGGTCCCCCTCTCCGGCCCCGACGAGCAGCGGACCGGCCGGCGGATCGAGGTCGGGAACCGCGTCACCTACCGGCCGGTCTTCGCCTCGCCCATCACCCTCAGGTTCGACTACACGGCGCTCCAGACCCCCAACGACGTCACCGCGGTTCCGAGCGCGCCGCCGCTCGGCTCGCAGACCACCTACGACGGCGCGCTGGAGTGGCTCATGCGGTGGACGCGGGCGGTCACCACGAAGCTCAAGGGGACCTTCTCGCGCGGTGTGACCGGCGACAGCACCTCCACCGGGACGACCGAGGTGAGGAGCTTCACCCAGGACCGCGCCGGCCCCGAGCTGGAGCTGCGCTGCCTGCTCGCCGGGCAGGACGGCTCGCTCTACCTCGTGCAGCGCAACAGGTACTACCGCCTGTTCGGAGAGGGGTCCGGGTCCTCGGCCGGCGCCGGATTCGACGTCTCGCTGGGCGCCATCTGGACGCTGGGCGACAACGTGTACCTGGACTCCGAGGTGGTCTACCGCCGGCTCAACTGCTTCGGTGGGACGTGCGCTCCGGTGTCCACGATCGAGCCGCGCATGCTGCTGAGCGCGCGGCTGTGAGGAACGACGTGGGCTATCATCGCCCGGTATTCATGGCCCGCGCTCTCGCCCTCCTCGCCGCCGCGACGCTCCTCGCGGGCTGCAGGAGCCGCACGGAGGTCGTGGTCTTCCACGCCGCCAGCCTGTCCCGCCTCTTCGTCGACGTGGGCGAGCGGTTCGAGCGCGCTCACCCGGGCTACCGGCTCCGGGCCGAGCCGAGCGGCTCGCAGATCGTCGCCCGCAAGGTGGCCGAGCTCGGGCTCCCCGCCGACCTGGTGGCGGTCGCCGACATCCGCGTCCTCGACGAGCTGCTGGTCCCAGGCCACGCCGACTGGACCGTGGGCTTCGCCACCAACGAGATGGTGCTCGCCCACGCGGCCCACAGCCGCCACACCGAGGAGGTGACCGGCCGCAACTGGCCCGAGGTGCTGGCCCGATCTCGGGTGAGGCTGGGCCGCGTAGACCCCGACCTGGCGCCCATCGGCTACCAGACGCTCCTGGCCTGGCGGCTCTCGGAGAAGCTGGAGCGCCTCGCTCCGCAGAACGCGGGCCTCTCGGCCAGGCTCGCCGCCCGGTGCGCGCCCGAGCACGTCGTCTCCGACGAGGCCGAGCTGGCCGCCCTCCTGGAAGGGCGCGCCATCGACTACGCGTTCCTCTACCGCTCCACGGCCGAGGACCACCGCCTGAAGCTGACCGAGCTGCCGGCGGAGGTGAACCTGGGCCGGACCGAGCTCGCCGCCGCCTACGCCGGCGCCGAGGTCGAGGTGCGGATGAGGAGCGGCGCACCGAGGGTCCGGATCCGCGGTTCGCCGCTCGTCTACGGCTTCGCCATCCCCCGCCGCGCTCCCAATCCAGAAGGCGCGACCCTCCTCGCCGCCTTCCTGCTCGGGGAGGAGGGCAGCGCGGCGCTCCGGCGGGCCGGCTTCCGGCCGATGGTCCCCGGCGCCTGCGGCGCGCCCGAGCGCCTTCCTCCGGCCCTGCGCCAGCTCGCTGGAGGCGCGCCCTGAAGAGGATCCTCCCCGCAGCGGCGGTGATCACGGCCCTCGCCGCCGGTCACGTGGCTCTTGCCCTGGTGCCGGAGCCGCCCTTCACCCGGGCGATGAACTTTGTCCTCTTCGGGACCAACCTCTACGTCCTCCAGTCGGCCGCCACCGTGCTCCGGGGCCGGTCCGGCCGCGCGCTGGCGCTCTTCCTGGCCGGCTACCTGGTCCTGGTCGTGCTCGCCCTGGCGATCCTCGACCGCAAGCCGCTCTTCGTGCTCCTGGCCGTGGTCTACGCCAGCGTCTTCGGCTCGCCCCTGCTCCTCGGGGTCTTCGTCCTCTTCGTCCTCTGCTTCGTCGTCCTCCAGCCCTACGCCTTCGAGACCTTCATCCCCCTCGTCCTGGTCTACGGCGTCGTCTGGCGCCTGCGCCGATCGGCCCCGCCGTTCCTCCTCGCCTGCCTGGGGGGCGGCCTCCTGGCGCTGGTGCTGGTGCTCCTGCCGCTCGTGCACCTCGGGTTCCAGGACTCGGCCCAGACGCTGGGCAGGACGCTCGCGCGCGAAGACGTGCGGCGGGCGCTGCTCACCAGCGTCGCCAGCTCCACCGTGGCCACGGCCATCGTGGCGCTCTGGGGCATCCCGCTGGCCTACGCGCTGGCGCGCCTCGACTTCCCGGGGAAGGGGGTGGTCGAGTCGGCCATAGACGTGCCCATCCTGGTTCCACAGCCGGTGGTGGGCATCGCGCTGGTGGTGCTCCTCGGGCCGGGGAGCCCCCTCGGGCAGTGGCTGGCCGAGGCCACCGGAGCGCGCTTCTCGGGGACCTTCGCCGGTATAGTGGCGGCGCAGGTCTTCGTATGCTCGCCCTTCCTCGTCAAGACCGCCATGACCGCCTTCGAGGGCGTGCCGCGCCACCTCGAGGCCGCCTCCCGGACGCTGGGCGCGACGCCGCGCGCCACCTTCATGCGCATCGCGCTGCCCCTCGCCTCGCGGGGCGTGCTGGTCGGGCTCGGCCTCGCCTGGGCGCGGGCGGTGAGCGAGTTCGGCTCCATCCTGCTCTTCGCCAGCTCGCCGCTGACCGCTCCCATCCTGGTTCACAACGAGTTCTTGCGGGCCGGGACCGCCGAGAGCCGCCCCATCGCCGTGCTCCTGCTCCTCGTCTGCCTCTGGATCTTCATCGGCCTGCAGCTCGGGCGAACGCTCCTCCCGTTCGCCTGGCGCGGCGCTTCGAGGCGCGCATGAGCCTGGAGGTCCGCTGCCTGGGCCGGCGCTTCGGCGGCTTCGCCCTCCGGGGGGTCTCGCTATCCCTGCCTGCCGGCGCCTACGGCGTGCTCCTGGGCCCGAGCGGCTCCGGGAAGTCGCTCCTCCTGCACACCATCGCCGGCCTTCACGCCCCCGAGGCGGGCACCGTCGCGATGGCCGGCCGCGACGTGACGCGGGTCCCCGCCGAGCGGCGCGGTGTGGGGCTCGTCTTCCAGCAGTCGTCCCTCTTCCCGCACCACGACGTGCGCGGCAACATCGAGTACGGGCTCGCGGTGCGCGGGGTGCCGCGGCCGGAGCGCCGCCGCCGCGTGGAGGAGATGGTGGAGCTCGTCGGGCTCGAGCCGATCGTCTCCCGGCCGGTGGCCACCCTCTCCGGCGGCGAGGGGCAGCGGGTGGCGATGGCGCGGGCCCTCGCCGTCCGGCCGTCGCTCCTGCTCCTGGACGAGCCGCTCAGCCTGGTCGACGCCGGCGGCCGCCGGGACCTGCGAGAGGTCCTGCGCCGCGTCCACGCGGAGCTCCGCCTCACGACGCTCCACGTGACGCACGATCGGGAGGAGGCGCTCGCCCTGGGCGATCACTGCGCCGTCATGCTCGACGGGACCATCGCGCAGGCGGGGCCGATGGCCGAGGTCTTCGACCGCCCGTGCGGCCCCGACGTGGCCCGCCTCCTCGGAGTCGCCTGATGCAGCCCGAGCGCATCCCCCTGTACAAGCTCTTCGACGCGCCCTTCCTCTCGCTCGACGACACGAGCGTGGAGATGGGGGCGATCCTCTTCCTCTTCCTGGCCGTGGCGCTCATCGCCCAGGTGAGGCGGAGGCGCCAGCTCGCGCGATGGCTGGTCCGGCTCGTCTCGCTGGTGGTCTTCTTCTACGTGGTCTACTCCTGCCTCGGCGTCTTCGGCATGATCCGCAACGGGCTCTACGGGCTCACGCTCCTGGGATCGGCCTACACCGAGTCGTTCTACTGGATGGCCCTGCCGGTGGTGGTCGTCTGCGTGACGCTCACGCGCGGCTCGGTCTTCTGCGGCTGGATCTGCCCGACCGGAACGCTCCAGGATCTCGGGGGATGGGTACGCAACCGAGTGGTGAAGGGACCGGTCCGGCGCACGCGGCTGCGGCTCGCGCTCCTGGCTCTCTCCCTGGCCGCCTTCCTGGCGCTGGTGGTCTGGCAGAGCGTGGAGCGCCAGCTCTTCGTCGAGGACTCGAGCCTGCACTGGGGCGCCTCGCTCCTCCTCATCGTCTTCCTGGTCCTGGCCGGGAAAGCGGACGACGTGCCGAGCCGCTCGCTGCGCGCCGTGAGCCTCGTCGCCATCTTCGTGAGCGCGCTCTCGCGCATCCCCATCACCTCGCCGGTCCACTTCGCCTTCACCTCGCGCGGCGACCCGGCGTCGGCCATGACCACGCTGGTGATCGTCGTGGCGGCGGTCTTCGTGGGGCGCGCCTGGTGCCGCTACCTCTGCCCCTGGGGCTACCTCGTGGGGAAGCTGCAGCGCTTCGCGCGGCTGCGGATCGTGCGGGATCCCGCCCGCTGCGACGACTGCGGGCAGTGCGCCCGCAAGTGCGAGGTGGGCGCCATCGACTCCTCGGGGATCCGGCCCGAGCACTGCCAGTTCTGCTACGCCTGCGTGGACGCGTGCCCGCGAGGCGCCTGTGAGGTGGTGGATGTGTGGGGAAACCAGGAGCCGCTGGCGCAGCCTGGCGATCGCGATCGCGTGCTCCCTCGCGCCTAGTGCTGCTCCGCCCGAGTCTCGAGCCGATTCACCCGTGGTGCTCCGCAGCACCTTACGGGGAAGGCCCCAGGCCTTGCATATAGAAGCGCAAGGCCTGGGCCCTCCCCGTAGAGCCCTACCGGGGGAGGCGGGCTCCGCCTCCCCCGGACCCCCACCCGCGTGGCGCGCCGCGGCGGGCTCGATGCCATTGCCGCGCGCCACTAGCCTCAGGCCCGCGGCCGCCGACTGGCCGCAGAGCCGGGCCGACGCCCGGAACTCCGCGTCGGTGGAGATCGAGGCCCCCGCCAGCGGCCGGCCCAGGCGGTGGACGTTCGCCGGCGGCCGGGTGCTGGGCTACGAGCCGGGCATGACGGTCTGGTCGTCGCCGGCGCTGGGCGTGGTCGGCGGCCGCGCGGTCCTCTTCGCCGGCAGCTACGACCGCAGCCTCCACGCCTTCGACGCCGCGAGCGGCGAGCCTCTTTGGAAGTTCACCACTGGAGGAGGAGTCTACGGGGCGCCGGTCCTCTGGGACGGCCATGGCCAGCCGCGCGTCTTCGTCGCCTCGAGCGACCGGGTGGTCTACGCCCTCGATGCAGGAGACGGTCGCCGGCTCTGGAGCCACGCGGTCGAGGAATACCGCCCCACGCTCGGCGGCGCGCGCCTGGCCGCTCCCTGCATGGGCCAGGCTGGCGGCCGGGACGCGGTCTTCGTGGCCCACTGGGTCTTCGATCGCTCGCTCGCCGGCAGCATGCAGCGGGGCGGCGTCACCGCGCTCGACGCCGAGGCGGGCCGCGTCCTGTGGAGGCGGGACCTCGGGGACAACGAGATGGCAGCGCCGCTCTACGCCAGGGTGGGAGCCCGAGGGCTCCTGCTCGTGGGCTCGTCGAACGGCAACCTCTACGCGCTAGACGCCGATCGGGGCGAGATCGTCTGGCGCCGGGTGGAGCTCGACGCGATCCGGAGCCCTCCCGCCCTGGTGGAGCTGGGCGGCAAGGCGCTGGTCCTCTCCGCCTCCAAGTACGGGGTGCTTCGGGCCCTCGACGCCGCCACCGGCAGCGAGATCTGGAGCTACAAGACGGGCGACCGGATCACCGGCTCGCCGGCGGTGGCCGAGGTCGAGGGCCGGACCATCGTCCTCGTGGGCTCCTACGACCGATCCCTGCACGCCGTGGATGCCGCCACCGGGGCTTCGCTGTGGCGCTACACCACCCGCGGTGGGATCTACGGCTCCCCCAGCCTCGCCGGCCCGGTCGCGCTCACCGGCTCCTGGGACCACCGGCTCCACGCCGTCTCCGCCGGGAGCGGCGCCGGGCGCTGGAGCTTCTACACCGGCCGGCCGCTCTGGGACGCCATCGCGCTCGACGAGAGCACCTGGTCATCGCCGGCCACGGCGCGCATCAACGGACGGTGGATGGCCTATCTCGGTTCCTACGACGGGAACCTCTACGCGCTCTCGATGGACGAGCTGGCCACGTCGTTGGGACCGGGCCGGGCGAATCTCTACTTCTGGCTCTCCCTACCGCCGGCCGTCCTGGCCGCGGGGCTGCTGGCGGTCTTCTTCACGCGCCGGGCGCGCAGAAGGGGAAGAAGTTGAGACGGGCTGCATCGCGGCGGTAGGAGCCGGCGGTGGCTCGCCGCTGCCGGCGTGGCGTGAACCGCAGACTCATCGGTGGGCGCGCAGTTCGGCCAGGGCCGTCGCCGCGTCCACTGTTTCACCGGCCTTCAGTTGACGGATACTTTCGCGCAGCGACTCGTGCAGGCGCTCGCGCTCCTCGTCGTCGAGGTAGTCGCCGCCGCCAGCGAGTAGCTCGTCGAGCGGGACGAGCTCGACCACCTCGCCCTCGGGCAGCTCGGTGGGCTCGTCCAGAACTGGCCGCCCACCTTTGACGTGCGCCTTCAGTGCGCTCATGAGAGAAAGTCTACTCCACTCGACCCACGAGGGGGCCTGCGCACCCTCTCTTCTCCCTGAGCGAGAAGACGGTGAGGCCGATCTTGGCGGCAGCCCTTCGTCGCACTCTTGCACGGTATCCGTGCAACAGTTATAAGGAGCCATCATGATCCTCGACTTCGGCGACGAGGCCACCGAGGACATCTTCCATGGGAACCCGAGCAAGGCTGCGCGTCGCCGCCTGCCAACCGAACTGTGGCCAGCGGCGCGGCGGAAGCTCGACCGGCTCAACCGAGCGAGAGAGCCGCGCGATCTAGCCGACCCGCCAGGCAACCGGCTCGAGGCGTTGAGGGGCGACTACGAAGGCTTCTTCAGTATCCGAGTGAACGATCAGTATCGGATCGTCTTCCGTTTCGAACACGGCGACGCTCGCGAAGTACGTCTCGTCGACTACCACTGAAGTGAGAACCGCCATGCTGCCGAAGAACCGCCCCCCGACCCCTCCCGGCGAGATGTTGCTCGAGGAATTCCTGAAGCCCCGTGGCGTCACGCAGGTCGAACTGGCGACGCGCATGGGCGTCCCGGTCCAGCGTGTGAACACGATCATCAACGGGAAGCGGGGTATCACCGCTGAGACGGCCATCCTTCTTTCGGAGGCGCTCGATACGACCCCGGAGTTCTGGATGGGCCTCCAGGCCGATCATGACCTCTGGCACGCGCTCAGGAAACGCGCAGCGGCGAGAGCAACTACGAGTGGTGTGGTCCGGCACGTGCGGAGGGCCAGGATCCCCGGGGCGGGGCGGCACCGATCTGCATGACTGAGCCGGGGGCCGCAGCACCGGGACGTGAACGATTACCGCTGTCGAGGTGAAGGCCAGTAGCCGGCGATCGGGCCAGGCCATCTGACGAAGCCGCCCGGCGCGTTCCACGCCCCATTCAAGCGGGGTGGCAATCGCCGACCTCTCTGCCTCCAAAGGTGGACCGCTGCGGGCCCTCGTCACTGCCGACCGCTGGCCAACTACGCGCGCATAGACGAGTAGTCAGAGGTCGGCGAGTGTGTGCGGGCGGGCCGGTCAGAACCGGCTTGACTGATCGTGCCCCACTGTGTCTCATTGTGACCCACACCGTAAGGGAAGGGGGACTCATGTACTCGAGAGCTGGGCTCTCCGTGGCGCTGGCTGCCGTGGCCGCACTGGGCTGCGGCACGTCGCCAGGGACTCCCAGGGACGTCTGCGGAGACCAGGTGGTCGACCTGAAGTCCGACATCGAGAACTGCGGCGCGTGCGGGAACGCCTGCGCCAAGCCGCGGCACGCAGTCGCCAGCTGCAACGAGGGCAGTTGCGGTGCCGGCGCCTGCGACGCCGGCTGGGGTGGCGACGACTGCCAGACGTGTCCGACCGGCCGCTGCACCCCGGCCTTGCCCGACACCGGCGCCGTATTCCAGGCCATCGCCTCCGGCAGCTCCTACGGGGACAAGGAGCAGGTCGCGCGCGCCGGCCACTCCAACGTCGCCGTGATGGGCGAGCCGACGCCACCCTCGGCGGACAAGCGCTTCGTCACCCAGAGCAATGCGCAGCACGTGAACATCAGCGGCCTCAACGCCGCGCTCCATTGAGAGGGGGAACGCCAATGAGAAAGAGCCTCGCCGCCGCACTGCTGTTGCCCGCCCTGGCCCTGGCGCAGACGCAATCGCAGACCTCCTTCCAAACCATCGGCTATCAGGGCCAGTTGAAGAAGAGCACCGGTGAACCGGAGCGCGTGACGACCACGATCACCTTCCGCATCTACAAGGAGGCACACGGCGGCACGGAGCTGTGGTCCGAGGAGCATGACATCACCCCGAATGCTGGCGGGTTCTACGCCATCTTCCTGGGGTCGCAGAAACCATTCCCCGCCGATCTCTTCAACGGCGAAGACCGCTACCTCGAGTTGCAGATCAGGGGCGAGGATCCCCTCACGCCCCGCCAGCAGATCGCCTCGGTCCCCTACGCCCTGGCGGCTAGGCACGTCATCGGAGGGAGCAGCAGCTCCGTCTCGACCGGCGTGGTTGATGCCACCAACGTCAAGGTCAGCGGACAGGTGACCGCCACCGGCGGAGTGACCGGGCTCCCCGCTCCCGGCGGGGCTACCGATGCGGCTAGGAAAGACATGGGTGGGGCGACGCTCAACAACCTGGGGAAGCCCTCGGCGCCGCACGACGCGGCGACTGCGGAGTACGTTGAGGAGTACGTGGGCGGGAAGTTCCCGATCACGACGAACAGCTCGAACATTCGGCTCACCGGACCGAATCCCTCCAGCTCCACCGGGTTCTCGAACACGCTCACGCCGAGTAGCGCTGTTAAAGCGTGGGGGATCGTGCTACTCAATGCCAACGGGACTGCTACGGTGAAGGACGGATTCAATGTGTCCAGGACAAGCTGGAGTGAATACTCCATAAGCGTAACTCTGGCTACACCCATGACATCGACTTGGTGGTGGTGTCCATTTGCTAACATGTACCAGGGGGACTGGCCAGGATACATTGCCCAAACTACTCTAGTTGGCAGTAGTGACACGTTTCTGATTAGTGCATGGTATGGAACATCCCGAAAGCGATGGTCAGAAAACGATAGAGTCTGGTTTGTTGTGTTTGGCAGCCAATAGGCCGGGGGTGACCCCGCCTGGTGCGGCTATGGGCTATGGCCGCCTATTGGCTGCCCCGGGTAACGGTTCACGCCAGGTGCGGCTCGGCGTGAACGGTCGAAGAGATCGACGGAACAGGCCCCGGCGGAGCGGGGCCCACACCGTGGCGGGTTCAGAACGTTTGTCGTTCACAGATTCGAAGCTACTTCCAGTTCGCCTGGCCTTGCCCCTGGACCTGAAGAAGGCTCGCAACGGCAACCTCTTCTACTGGTGTGCGCGAGACCGGACAGCCCGTAGCGACCGCTCCTCACGGAGCACGTGCCGAGCCTGCGAGCGGCGGCAGCCTGTACACCGCTCCCGTAGGTCACCGCCACCTATGGCGCAGCCACAGCCCGGCCAGAAGCAAGGGGACCGCGGCGAATACAAAGTACTGCAGCCACGAGGTCGAGGGCGTTCTTCGAATCGTGGCCTTCCCGAGCCGCA
>Ga0209342_10006143_pt1 | contig 12237 bp, 11 predicted proteins | sample RifCSP16_2_FD_184023 | JGI IMG/M metagenome (GOLD analysis project Ga0209342, IMG submission 184023) | Soil microbial communities from Rifle, Colorado - Rifle CSP2_sed 16_2 (SPAdes) (version 2) | ecosystem: Environmental > Terrestrial > Deep subsurface > Rock core/Sediment | place: Rifle... | reverse complement strand
GCCCCTGCCATCCGCGGCTGCCTACGATGGCTTCCCGCAGTTCCACAACGGCATCGGCATGGTCCGTTCGATACTCGCCGAATGGGCGCTCGAGCGGCGCCGCTGGCGACGAGGGGCCCAGAGGCGGCTCGAACCCTTGGCGGTCACGATTGTCTGCGGCACCCTTATCGCACCGGTCCTGGAACGCCTCGCCGGCGAGATGCGCGCGCTTACGGGGATAGAGGGCCGGGTCGTGCCCGTGGTCAATCGCTACTTTGGTGCGACCGTGGGCGCTTCCGGCCTCCTGACGGGACAGGACGTTCTGGCGACGCTGGCGAACAAGCCCCTCGGCGACGTGCTGGCGCTGCCTCGCTTCATGCTCGATGCGGCGGGCGCCCGCTTCCTGGACGACCTCGGGCCCGCGGATCTCGAGGCGGCGCTCGGCGTCCCGGTGGTGGCTGCGGAGTCGCCTCGCGATCTCGTACGCCTCCTCGAGCGAGGCGTTCCGCGTTCCTACGCCGAGACCCAGGCCGTGCCGCAGCCGCCGCCTTGGCGGCTCTCGGCGGCGGGCCCGACCGCGTATTATCGCGTCCGCCGTCCCCGCTGGGAGCATCCAGTGGCCCTGACGGCTGCCGGCCTTTAGGGGGAACAATGTGCGGCATCATCGGTTACACGGGTGAGCGCGAGGCGGCCCCCATCCTCATCGATGGGCTGCAGCGCCTCGAGTACCGCGGCTACGACAGCGCCGGCATCGCCGTCGCTACGGAGGAGGGCACCCTCAGCCTCCGTAAGGCGGCGGGCAAGCTGCAGGCCCTCATCACGCAGATGGAGGGGTCGCTGCCCTTCGGCAACGCGGGCTTGGGCCACACCCGCTGGGCAACGCACGGCCTCCCATCCGAGGTCAACGCCCATCCGCATGTGGACTGCCACGGCGACGTCGTGGTCATCCACAACGGCATCGTCGAGAACTACGCCGACCTGAAGAAGACGCTCCTCGACCAGGGGCACCACTTCGTATCCCAAACGGACACGGAGGTGCTGTGCCATCTCATCGAGGAGAGCCTCGATGATGGCGAGAGCCTGACGGCGGCGCTGCGCGCCACCGCCTCGCGCCTGCGCGGTTCCAACGTCTTCCTCGCCCTCCGCCGTCAGCAGCCCGGCACCATCGTCGGCGTTCGTCTCGGCAACGCCGGCGGCCTGCTCATCGGCTACGGCCGGGGCGAGATGCTGGCGGCCAGCGACCTCCCCGCGCTCCTCCCCTACACGAAGGATGTCGTCTTCCTGAGCGACCGCGAGGTGGTGACGTTGACGCCGAGCGGCGCCACGTACACCGACCTTGATGGGCGCCCTCTAGACAAGCGGCCCATCGTCGTCTCGACTGACCCGGTGGCCGCGGCAAAGGGAGGCTACAAGCACTTCCTCCTCAAGGAGATATTCGAGCAGCCCCAAGCCATCATGGACACCTTCCGCGGCCGCGCCCTTCTAGACCCGCCCGAGATACTGTTGGACGACCTGCCGTTCAGCCAAGGGCAGATCGCGGCCCTCGAGAGAGTGGTTGTGATGGGGATGGGTTCCGCCCTCCATTCCTGCCTTGTCGGCAAATTTATGATCGAGGAGCTGGCCGGCATACCGACGGAGGTGGACAACGCCTCGGAGTTCCGCTACCGCAATCCCCTTGTCGGCCCGCGTACTCTCGTTGTTGCGGTCACCCAGTCGGGTGAGACGGCCGATTCGCTTGCCGCCATGGACGAGGCGCGCCAGAAAGGGGCGCCGGTCGTTGTCATCACCAATACCGTCGGCAGCCAGGCGACGCGCCTTGCCGACGGTGTCTTCCTGACGCACTGCGGCATCGAGATCTGCGTCGCCGCCTCCAAGACGCTGGCCGGACAGCTCACCGCCCTCTACCTTCTCGCGACGTATCTCGCCCGACAGCGGAGGGCGCTTTCAGACAACCGTCTCCAAGGCCTTCTGGAGGACTTGGCCGGCGTGCCCAACCTGGTCGCCTCTGTTCTCCCCGGCCTTGACGCGCAATGCGAGGCGCTGGCCCGGCGCTACTTCCGGTACCGCGACTTCCTGTACCTGGCGCGGGGTGTCCAGTACCCGATGGCCCTGGAGGGCGCTCTGAAGCTCAAGGAGCTCTCTTACATCCACGCCGAGGGCTATCCCGCCGGCGAGATGAAGCATGGCCCCATCGCCCTTGTGGACGAGAACCTGCCGGTGCTCGCCATCGCGCTGCGGGACCGCACCTACGAAAAGATGCTGAGCAACATCGAGCAGGTGAAGGCGCGCTTGGCCAAGGTCATCGCCGTGACAGACCTGGGCAACGACGCGCTGGCCGAGGAGGTGGACGAGGTGCTGCAGGTGCCCATGGTCAGCGACCTGCTCAACCCGCTGCTGACGCTCATCCCCATGCAGTTGCTGGCCTACCACATCGCCGAGCGCCTCGGCTGCGACGTAGATCAGCCGCGCAACCTCGCCAAGACCGTCACCGTCGAATAGGCTCCCGAGCACTGTCATTCTGAGCCGCAGGCGAAGAATCTCCTACGTCCCACAAAAGATGAGCGTCTGTCGTCGCCACGTCGCTTTTAACGAGCGGCAACCTGTTTGCCGTAGCCAGAGATCCATAGAGTCCTGATGCGCACCCAAACCACCGCCACGGCGCCGCTCGCACCGGGCGGTCTGCGCGTGTTCACGGCGCTCCGCCACCGGAACTACCGCCTCTACTGGATAGGCTTCCTGCTCTCCATCATCGGCTTCCAGATGCAGCAGGTGGCCATGCAGTGGCTGGCGTACGACCTGACCGGCTCGCCGCTCTACCTCGGCACCGTGGGCCTCGCCTCGGCGCTGCCGACGATCGCCCTGACGCTCTTCGGCGGCGTCGTGGCGGACCGGGTGAACCGGCGCCAGCTGCTCTTGTTCACGCAGGCAGGGCTTGGCCTTATCGTGGCGGCCGCCGCTCTTTTGGTGTGGCTGCGGCTTATCGAGCCCTGGCACCTGCTCGCCTTGGCTTTTCTCGCCGGCGCTATCACCGCGTTCGACCAGCCCTCGCGGGCGGCCATCGTGCCGCATCTGGTCGACCGGCGTGACCTCATGAACGCCGTCGCCCTCATCTCGGTGGTCTGGCAGTCGAGCCGCATTGTCGGGCCCGCCTTGGCCGGCGTGCTCATCGGCTTCCTGGGCTCGACGGCGCCGGTCTTCGCCATCGCCACGCTGGGGTCGGCCGCGATGGTGGCGGTGCTCCTGCTGCTGCGCCTGCCACGCTTCAGCCCAGAGCCGACATCCAATGCGGTGCTGGGCGACCTCGCCCAGGGCCTGCGCTTCATCCTGGGCAACAGCCTCTTCTCCTCGCTCATCGGCATGACCTTCTTCAACAGCGTCTTCGGCATCTCGTACATCATCATGCTGCCCGTCATCGCCAAGGACGTGCTCCAGGTCGGGCCGGAGGGCCTCGGTCTCATGAACACCGTCTCCGGCATCGGCGCCCTGGCCGGCACCTTCACCGTCGCGACCCTGGGCGACTACCGGCGGAAGGGGTGGTTGCTGCTCTGGGGCGGCTTCGCCTTCGGCGTGGGTCTCGTGGCCTTCGCGGTGACGCCGTGGTTCCTGCCGTCGCTGGCGCTGCTGGCCTTCGTGGGCTGGTGCAACCAGGTCTACATGACCACCACCAACACGACCCTCCAGGCGGCCGTGCCCGACGCCCTCCGCGGCCGGGTCATGGGGACCTTCGCCCTCACCTACAACCTCATCCCGCTGGGCGGGCTCCAGGCCGGCGCCATCGCCACGGCGTTCAACGTGCAGACGGCGATCGCCTTCGGCGGCGTCCTCGTGGCGGCGTTCGCCATGGCGGCGGCAGTGACCCTGCCCGCGGTGCGGCGGATGGGGGAGGCGGAGGCGGGGTAAGGGGTGAGGTCTGGCTGGCACTGGTGGGTATAATGGGTTCGCAGCGCCATCGCCGCGTTCGATAGGGAAGAGCGCCCTGGAGGTCGTCGATGTCAGGTGAAAAAGCGTCGATGCTGAAGGTCGGGGTTTCTCTTGAGGAGCTGGTGAAGGCTTTACAAGAGATGGACGAGGAGGACCGCGAGTGGTTCGTCGAGAATCTTGTGGCGGCCACCAGTCCGGAGTACCTCAAGAGCATTGAGGAGGCGGGGCAAGACTACCGCGAGGGACGTGCAGTGAGCGTGGCACCGGAGCAGGCCAAATGACCGACGTGCTTGGCAGCACAATTGGGCGGGTCGAGCTTGCAGACAATCTGGATATCCTTCGCGAACTGCCTGACGAGTGCATGGACCTTATCTATGTTGATCCGCCGTTCAACACAGGCAAGCGCCAAGCCTTGCATAGAATTAGGACTGTGCGGGACACGGATGGCGATCGCACAGGTTTCCAAGGAAACCGTTACAAGACAATCAAGATAAGTCAGTCTAGCTACGTTGACGTATATGACGACTACTTAGAGTTTCTTGAACCACGACTCGTTGAGTTCAAGAGGGTTCTGAAGCAAACTGGGTCCCTCTACTTCCATATTGACTACCGTGAGGTTCATTACTGTAAGGTCTTGTTAGACCATATTTTTGGCCGTGAGTGCTTTCTCAATGAGATTATCTGGGCATATGACTATGGAGCAAGAACCACAAAGAAATGGCCGCCAAAGCACGACAACATCTTGGTCTTTGTGAAAGACGCACAGAATTACTACTTTGATGTTGAAGCGGTGGACAGGATTCCGTACATGGCCCCCGGTCTGGTTGGACCTAAGAAGGCTGAGAGAGGCAAACTCCCTACTGACACTTGGTGGCACACAATAGTTCCCACGAATAGTCGAGAGCGAACAGGGTATCCGACCCAGAAGCCGATCGGCATTTTGAAGCGTGTCATCCAAGCCTCTTCGCCCCCTGGTGGCCTCGTGGCGGACTTCTTTGCAGGGAGCGGGACGACGGGCGCGGCATGTTACGAGCTTGGCCGCAGATTCCTAATGGTGGACAACAACCCAGAGGCGATCGAAGTGATGGCCAAGAGATTCGCGAATTTCTCAGGAGTGCAGTTCGAGCGTTCTGTGCCAGAGCCATCTGGGCAACTATCGCTTTTCATGGGTGGCTAGTGGCTACCAGGTTCCCACAGCCGCAGCCGATAAACGACCCGGACGTCGTTCTGCTTGCGACTATTTCGGCTACGTTGATGCCTGACTATGTCAATCCGACTGAAGACCCGTGGTCGGGCAGCCCATTCTCTTGGATCAAAACACGTCCTTCAAGGCAGATGGGGGCGATCGGAGAGCAGCTCGTATCAGGATGGTGCGCTGCAAAGGGCCTGGACGTAACCCGTACGGGTGATGCCGAGGCTGATCGCGTTATCAATGGCAGGCGTGTCGAAATCAAATTCTCGACACTATGGACTAATGGCGACTATGTGTTTCAGCAAATCAGAGATCAGCGATATGACCACGCATTGCTTATAGGACTGTCGCCCTTCGCCGCCAGTTGCTGGGTGGTTCCGAAACCAGTCCTGTTAGAGCAACCATTCAAGAAGGGTTTGCGACATCAGCACGGCGGAAGCGAGGGAAGAGATACCATCTGGCTGCGTTTCAAAGCCGCAAACGTACCTGAGTGGCTTGTACCGTACGGGGGCAGTCTTGCTGCAGCTTACCGGCGACTGCTGATTTTCTGAGACGTATGGCGCGGCATTGCCGCACTGATCGCGGTGCTGGGCATCTCTCTATCGGCCATCGTCGTGCGGCTGGCCGCGGTGTCGCCGACGACGACGGCCTTGGCTTCGGCGAGGATGAGATAGCATGACCGAGCCTGACCGCGTCAAGGCGCTCGTCGACGAGCACCTGACCGCCGACCCGGACGCGTTGGTACGGGACCGGCTCGGCGCCAGGAGCGGCCCGTGGGCTCTGCCGGCAGCCGCTGCACGGCCCCCCGTCCCCACCCACCTCCTATGCCCAAGCTGCGAGCGCAACCCCATCACACGCAACGGGCGGTGTGAGGAGTGCCAGTGGGCCGTCTCGTAGTTTTGGTCGAGCGGCTGCCGGGAGTGCAGAGGGCGGAGCCCTCTGACGGGGGCTTGGGGGTGTCCCCCAGTACCTTCCAGGGCGGGTGGGTGGGAGAACCGGCGATGCTATCGCCAGCATTCCCAAACTAGGCTCGTGCGTGCAAGCCCAGTCAACCCGTCCGGGCACGGCGGGCGATGACCCGCCTCGCGGCGCTACTCGGAGTGCTGGGCATCTCGCTGTCGGCCATCTTCGTGCGGCTGGCCCGGGTATCGCCAGCCACGGCCACCGTCTTCCGGGCCGGGCTAGCGGTGCCGGTGCTCCTGGCCCTCTGGTGGGCCATCCGGCGGCAGGACCGTCGGCCGGCCAAGGCGCGGTGGCTTGCCTTCGCGAGCGGACTGCTCCTCGCCATCGACCTATCGCTGTGGCACCAGTCCATCGGCCTCATCGGCGCCACCCTGGCGACGGTGCTGGCCAACACGCAGGCGGTTTTCGTGGGCCTCATCGCCTGGGCGCTCTACCGCGAGCGACCGACGGGGCTGGCGCTGCTGGTCCTGCCCATCGCCTTCGGCGGCGTGGCCCTTATGTCAGGCCTGGGCCGCCCCGACGCCTACGGCGACGATCCGGTGGGCGGCGTGGTCTTCGGCCTGCTCTCGGGCGCGGCGTACGCCTCGTTCCTCCTGGTCTATCGCGCGTCGAACCTCCCCAGCCGCCAGGCGGGCCGGCCCTATGGCCTGACGGGGGGCGAGCTGGCGGTGCCTGTCGGGCCGGTGCTCGACGCGACGCTGGGCACGGCCGTCGGCGGGCTGGTGACGGGCCTCACCGACCCGGGCTTCTCGCTGGCCGTGCCGTGGGCGGCCCTGGCGTGGCTGGCCGCCCTGGCCCTCATCGCGCAGGTGATCGGCTGGCTGTGCATCTCGGTGGCGCTGCCGCGGCTGCCGGCGCTGGAGACCTCGGTTATGCTCCTGCTGCAGCCCGTGGCGACGACGGTCTGGGCGGCGCTCATCTTCGTCGAGCGCCTCTCCGCGCTGCAGTGGGCGGGCGCCGCGATGGTGCTGGGTGGCGTCGCGACGCTGGCCTACCGAGGCAGCGTGCGGCGAGAGGAGGAGGTGAGTGTGGAGGGCTGATGAAGGCTTACGCCCTGGAAGGGCGCGATGGCCGCGCCCCTACACCATCTCCCGCGCCGCCTCGATCCGCCCCAGGCAGCGCTCGCGCCCCAGCACCTCCATGGTGGCGAAGAGCGGCGGCGCGGCGGTGCGTCCCGTCGTGGCGACGCGCAGGAGGCCGAAGAAAGGCCCGGTCTTGAGGCCCAGCTCCTCGGCGAGGGGTCGCAAGAGCGCCTCGAGGGCGTGGCCCTCCCAGTCAGGCGCGGCCTGGAGGCGGTCCAGCGCCATTGCCAGCGCTTGCCGAGCCGTCTGCGGGTCTAGGCCGCGTTCCGTCAACAGCGACGAGTGGTAGCCGAGGCGGTCGAGGAAGAAGAAGTCGGTCAGGGAAGCGGCCTCGCTCATGAGGCGCAGCCGCTCGTGGACCAGCGGCACGATGGCGCGGACGTAGGAACGGTCGAGCGGGCGCGCCACGGTCGGCGGCAGGTCGCGATCGAGGAAAGGCAGCAGGGCGTCGGCCAGCGCGTCGGCGTCCATCTGGCGGATGTAGACGCCGTTCATCCACCCGAGCTTCTCGTAGTTGAAGATGGCGGGCGTCTTGCCGAGTCGGTCGAGCGTGAACGACTCCACCAGTTCCTCGCGGCTCATGAGCTCCGTTTTGCCGTCCTTCGACCATCCCATCAGAGCGAGGTAGTTGAGCAGCGCGTCGGGGAGGTAGCCGAGCTCCTGGAACTCGGCGATGGAGGTCGCGCCGTGGCGCTTGCTGAGCTTCGAGCGGTCGGTCGCCAGGATGAGCGGCACGTGGACGAAGGCGGGCACCTCGTAGCCGAAGGCCCGGTACACCAGGAGGTGGCGGGGCGTGCTGGGCAGCCAGTCCTCGCCGCGGATGACGTGGCTGATGCGCATCTCGTGATCGTCCACGATAGCGGCCAGGGCGTAGACGGGGTAGCCGTTCGACTTGAGGAGGATGAAGTCGTCGATGGTGCGGTTGTCGACGCTGATTGCGCCGCGGAGCAGGTCGTGGAAGGTCGTGCGCCCTTCGGTGGGGCTGCGGAAGCGCACGACCGGCGTGATCTCGTCGGCTTCGTAGCGGGCCACCTCCTCCGGCGTGAGGTTGCGGCAGTGGCGGTCGTAGCCGGTCGGTAGGTGGGCGCGCTCCTGGGCGAGGCGGAGCGCCTCGAGGCGCTCCTCGGAGCAGTAGCAGTAGTAGGCCAGGCCGGAGTCGATGAGGCGCCGCGCGGCCCCGTGATAGAGGGGCAGACGCTGGGACTGGGTGTAGGGGGCGTAGGGCCCGCCGACCTCTGGCCCCTCGTCCCAGTCGAGGCCGAGCCAGCGCAGGCCTGCCACCATCTCGGCCACGGCGCCCTCGATCTCGCGCTCGATGTCGGTGTCCTCGATGCGGAGGATGAAGGTGCCGCCCTCGTGGCGTGCGAAGAGCCAGTTGAAGAGGGCGGTATGGACGGTCCCGACGTGCGGCGATCCCGTGGGGCTCGGCGCGAAGCGGACGCGGATGTCGGGGTTGGCTGGTCTGGGCTGGGTGGTCATCGGCCTGGCCTCTGAAAGCGCTGCGTACGATGATAGCGCAGAAGACGGCGAGGCGACAGCGCTTTCGGCCTTTAGAGGAGAGCCGCCGCCCTGTAGCGGAAGGTTTATGGTCATAACCTCAATATCATGCTCTGAGGGTTGAAAACCCTCAGCACCTGCTCGTAGCTGCGGGATTCATCCCGTAGGACGAATTATTTTCATTATGACCAGCAGCCTTCCACCCAACTCGCCCCGAAGGCCCGCCTTCGCACGTCACGAGCCAAAGTTGCCTCGAAAAGGTATTGACAAAGCCAGCACTGTGATGGCATCATGCCATCATGACACAGGCCAAGAGCCAGCATATCGATTTGAGCGCCGTGTTCGAGGCGCTGGAGCGGCCGCTGGGGCTCGTGGAGGACCCCGAGCGACGGTCGGCCCTCCAGCGCTACCTCGGATCGGCGCGGGTGCACCTCGAGCGCGCCGTCTTCGACCTTCTATCGGGCGCGGTCGAGGCTGTCAACGAGGCTGGCGGGGGCGTGCGCGCTCGGCTCGAGTACCGGGCGGGCGCTCTCTATCTCGTCGTTGAGCCGGTGGCGGAAGAGGCCGCTGCCGAGCCAGAGCGACCGTTCGCGCCAGGCGACGAGGTGGAGAAAGTGACCATCCGCATCCCCGCCGAGCTGAAGGACCTCATCTCGCAGGCGGCGAACCTGCGTGGCGGCTCTATCAACTCCTGGTACGTCCGCGAGCTCGCCCGCGCGGTGCGCGACATCTCGCGCCAGATACGCGGGGACGAGCGTCGCCAGGAGCGAGAGGAACGGCGAGGCACGCTGCGGGGCTTCGTCGGCGACAGCTAGCCGTTGACCCGCAGCATAGAGAAAGGAGACATCGAACATGGAGCGCTACCGGCGCACGTTCTCGCGCACGATCCCGACGGGCGATCGCGCGGACCTGCGCATCGAGAACCGCAACGGGCAGACCCGCGTCCGTGCCCACGACGGCGATGACGTGGTCATCAACGTGGCAGCGGAGTTCTGGGCGGAGTCGGCGGAGGAGGCCGAGCGGGAGATGGAACGCATCGCGGCGGGCATCACGGCGCAGGGCGAGACCATCGAGGTGCGCGCACCCGAGCATGAGTGGTCGCCGTTCCAGCTCTTCGGCTGGCCGGGGTTCCGCCGGCACGTCCACGCGGGCGGCGTCGCCGTGGACGTGGAGGTCGGCGACGGCGGTGTGGACCTCGATGTGGACGTCTGGCACGCGACCGTTGACTACGATATCAGCTCGCCGACGAACGCCTCGCTGAAGGCCAGCGCGCGGAACGGGCATATCGAGGTGAGCGGCCTGCGCGGGCCGGTGGAGGCCGAGACCAGGAACGGGCACGTCGCCGTTGCCGATGCAGCCCGGGATGTGACGGCCGCGACGCGCAACGGCCATATCACGCTGGCGCGGTGCGGCGCTGCCGCCTCCGCGAATAGCCGGAACGGCCGCATCGGGATCGAATCGGCGGAGGGGCCGGTGGCGGTGGAGACGCGGAACGGCATGGTCGAGATCAGCGACGCGGGGGCAGCGGTGCGGGCGTCGACGCACAACGGCGCGCTGCGCTATCGTGGCGCGGTGCGGGGCGACTTCTCGCTTGAGACATCGAACGGCTCGGTGACGCTGACTGTGCCGGCGGAAAGCCGCTTCGAGATCGACGCAGAGTCGCGGCACGGCTCAGTGCGGTCGGACCTGACGGTGCGCGAACAGGCCGTCGGCGCCAACGGAGCGAGGCCCAAGGTGCACATACGCACGGGCTTTGGGAGCATACGGATCAGGGAGGCATAGCCGTCCTCAGGCAGGGCCAGCATCTGGCTATCGAGGCGGCCACGATGGCGCCCGGCCCCTGGAAGCTCCGCTGGCGGGAGGAGTGAATTCTGCCAGGCTAGTGGATTTTGTCAAGCTGAGGTCCTACAATTAGGGGCGACCATCGAGAAGTGGAGGATTGACAATGAATGCTCTGCAGCCATCATCCATTAGGAGACAGATCGCCTGGAGCGGCTTGCCTACTTCTGAGCTTGTTGGGTCCCTTCGTTGCCAGGAGATGGAGCTGCATTGGATGATGGGCTTGAATTGGCTGAGGAAGGTGAGCCGCTTGTGGGAAATCGAGCCGGTGCGCCCGCCTGAGGGTGAGCTACGCTGGCAGGAACGGCTCGCCTGGGAATCGCCTGGCCTTTACACCGCGTACGAGTTCATCGAGATCGGTGAGGAGATCGTCAAGATCGGTGTAGAGCATCCCACCACCGAGGGGGCTCTGGGCCTCGCTGAGGACCACCCTTTCCTCAGCCTGCAAGGTCAGGACGGCTGGTTTTTCAACCCGATCAGCGGCCAATATGACCTGGAATAGTTACAACGCTAGAATCGCTATAGTTACGTCTCGGCGGGCCAGAGCCATAGACACCCGGTTACCCTCAGTTCGGGTTCGGTGTGGGTAACCCCTCCCTCCACGTCGCACCCAACGCCTCCAGCGCCTCGCGTAGGTCCTCCGGCAGCGGCGAACGCAAGCTCACCCACTCCCCACTCCGCGGATGGCGGAAGCGCAGCCAGGCGGCGTGGAGGAACTGGCGACCTACAAGCGGCGTCCGACCACCGTACGTGGCGTCGCCGGCGATGGGGTGGCCGAGCCAGGCGAAGTGCACCCTGATCTGGTGGGTGCGGCCCGTGGTCGGCCGCGCTTCGACCAGCGTCCAGCCGCTGAGGCGCTCCAGTGTCCGGTAGTGTGTGCGCGCCTCGCGGCCACCCGCCACCACGGCCATCCGCTGTCGGTGCGCTGGGTCGCGCCCGACAGGGCCGACGATCTCGCCCTCGGGCGGCTCTGGATAGCCCTTGACTAGCGCGACATAGCCCTTCTCGACCTCGCGTCGCTGCCACTGCGCTGCCAGGGCCCGATGCGCCGCGTCGTTCTTGGCGACCAGAAGCAAGCCCGACGTGTCTTTGTCTAGCCGGTGCACAATGCCAGGGCGCAGCACGCCGCCGACGCTGGAAAGCCCTTCGAGCCGGGCGAGCAAGCCCTGCACCAGCGTCCCATGAAGATGGCCAGCCGCAGGATGCACCGTGACGCCCGCCGGCTTGTCCACGACGGCGAGGTCAGCGTCCTCATAGACAACCTCGAAGGGCACCGGCTCCGGCTGCAGGTCCCATTGCTCGGGCGGCGGTACCGTGAGCGACACCTGGTCGCCGGCGCGCAGGCGCTGTGCGGGCTTGCCCGGCTGGCTATTGACCAGCGCTTGTCCTTGGTGGATGAGCCGCTGCAGGAACGACCGCGATAGGTCGGGCCGCTGTCGCGCGAGGAAAGCGTCAAGGCGCCGCTCGGCCGTTTCGACGGTCAGGGTCGCGTGCTCGGGTCCCTTTTCCAGGGAGGGCGCATCGCGCGCCGGCATGTTTCGGCTCTCTTTAGGTGGCGAACGGCTCAGTCGTCGTCGGGCTTCAGGTAGGAAAGCAGCTCATCGAGCGAGGCGATGAGCACGTCCGGAGCACTCTCGGCGACACGCTGGCCATTAGGGCCGTAGGTCACGCCGACGGTGCGGACGCCGGCGCTGCGTCCTGCCTCTACATCGGCCCAGGCGTCGCCCACCATCACCGCCTGGCGCGGGTGCAGCGCGAGCAGAC
>Ga0209342_10006142_pt1 | contig 12238 bp, 9 predicted proteins | sample RifCSP16_2_FD_184023 | JGI IMG/M metagenome (GOLD analysis project Ga0209342, IMG submission 184023) | Soil microbial communities from Rifle, Colorado - Rifle CSP2_sed 16_2 (SPAdes) (version 2) | ecosystem: Environmental > Terrestrial > Deep subsurface > Rock core/Sediment | place: Rifle... | reverse complement strand
GGATTGTGACTTTGGTCGATACCGGGGAAAATACGATGACCGGAGGACGGATAAAACGCGTGAAGGACTATATCGGAAATGAAACGTTTTTAGTCTCCTACGGGGACGGGGTGAGCGATGTGAACATCACGGATCTGATCGCCTTTCATCGTAGGCAAAAATGCCTTGCGACATTGACGGCTGTTCAACCTCCGGGACGATATGGGACGATAAGTTTAAAAGAGAAACAAAGCCTAATTTCAAGCTTCAGGGAAAAACCCAAGGGGGATGGCGCCTGGGTCAACGGGGGATTTTTCGTCCTGGAACCCGGAATTATGGATTATATCACCGGAGATACGACTGTGTGGTGTTAATCAGCATTCATGCGGCTTAGTTTAATTATACCGATGGATTCAATGGTTCTAGGACTATCGTAAACGGAGTTCAACGTGCTTACCATTCAGCACCAGCCCCGTCCTTGGGAGATCGTATTTCTAGATAACGGATCGACCGACAAGTGCATCGCTATCGTGGACCGGAACAGAAAACGCTTACAGGATTTACAGACCGTCGATGAATTGCCCGGCGGCGGATGGCCTGCGCTGTTAAACGCGGTCTCCAGGCGGTTCCCCGGCGGCGCAACTCCGTATCAAGGCACTAAATATCACCTAAATGACAATGAGTTTATCCAAAATAGCAGAGATTATGACTGAAGCTTCGGTCGTCAACTCCGACCACGACGCTGTTTAGCGCGGAGGTTACCTTGAACATCGTAGCGGGTAGTGACGATGCTTTCGCATTGCCCATGGGGGTGACACTTTACTCAGCCTTGAAGAACTTAGCACCGGGCAATGCCGTGAGTCTCTACATTATCGACGGTGGTATCCGTGAACAGAACAGACGTAGGCTAACCGAGGTGCTGGACATGCAGCACGTTCAGGTCCAGCTTGAGTGGGTAGAGCCTAATTTATCCCGATTAAACGGATTAAAACCCGCTGCGTGGAACACGCAAGCCACCTACCTCAGGCTTCTTATTCCAGAGTTGCTACCCGAGGATTGCCAGCAAGCCATCTACTTGGACAGCGATCTTGTAGTAGAGAAAGATTTGGGGCAGCTCTGGGACGAGGCAACAGATGATTTTCCTGTCTATGGAGTGCCGAACTTCGATCCACCTTCCTTCGGCTATAAGGTGGAGAAAAATCCGATTTACGCGTCGTTTGGATTGTCTCCAGACACACCCTTTTGCAACACTGGCATGCTGTTAATGAACTTAAAGCGATGGCGTGCGGAGCGTATTGCAGCCAAGGCCCTAGACGTGGCGCGCAAGGTTTCCCTTCCAGAGGGCGATCAGGACGCAATCAACATTGTCGTTGCGGGAGCCTGGGGACTGCTTGATCCTAAATGGAACGTCCAGCTCTCGGGAGTCGAGGCTTATGGACGGTTTCTTAAACGCTTCTCGGATTTATCTGAGTTAGAAACCCAAAAGACCTGTGCCGAACTTCTCCGTGATCCGTATATCATACATTTTACTTTGCGGATCAAACCTTGGCATTTTATATGTAGAGAACCAGCTCGGGGGCGTTTCTTTTACTATCTTAAGGAGAGCCACTGGTTTCCAGATATTGGAAATATGACTTCTCTCGTTGAACATACCTGGAAGAGGCAGAACGAACACGACCCGTGGATGAAACAGTTATACGTTGCGAAACAGGATCTTAAGACACTTATACCGCCCGGAGAGAAAATCATTTTGGTCGACGATTCTACTTGGTTCTCGGAAGTGGTTGATGGCTGGGACACCTTTCCTTTTCTCGAACAACATGGACAATACTGGGGGCCACCCGCAGACGATAAAGTAGCAATTACTGAATTCGAGCGGATGCGGGAGTCCGGAGTGAAATTTATCGTCTTCGCATGGCCGGCCTTTTGGTGGCTTGATCATTACGTGGATTTTCACGACTACCTTAGCTCGAAGTTTCGTTGCCTCCTGAAGAACAGCCGGTTAGTTGCATTCGACTTGAGATAATTGCAGGGCCGCAAGGGAAATCGCCGAGGAATATTTCGATGCCCGGAAAGTGCTCACGCGTCTGATCGAGCGCGCAATGAATAGTACGGCTTCTTCGGCTCCGGAGGGAACAACCTTGACTCGTGCGGGGCAAATCAAGTCCTACAATGCAGCGACATTGATCGCTCCAGGGGAAAAAAAGAGATGACCTCCGGGAAACGTCCGAGAGTGTGCATCGGTCTGCCCGTCTACAATGGGGAAGAATTTCTCGGTGAGGCGATCGAATCGATTCTTGCGCAAACGTTTCAGGATTTCGAGCTCATTATTTCCGACAACGCTTCGACGGATAAGACGGACGAGATTTGCCGAGCATACGCTGCCCTCGACACGCGTATCCGGTACGTACGAAACAGTGAGAATATCGGCGGCGATTTTAATTTTAACCAGACCTTTCGCCTCTCCTCGTGCGAATACTTCAAATGGGCGGCCCACGATGATCTTCACGAGCCGGAATTTCTCCGGAAATGTGTTCAGGCCCTCGACCGGGATTCATCGGTTGTCTTGGCTTATGCAAGGGCCGTGACGATCCATGGGAGAGGAAGGAGCACCAAAGACTGGGGTGCCGGACAGGATCTGGGCTCAGACCTTCCGCATAAAAGATTCCGGGAAGCGCTTGCCCCGCGGAAAGATTCCTTACCGCTTCCCATATTCGGAGTGGTAAGAGCGAACGTCCTTGGAAAGACTCGTCTTTTTGGTGGATTCGCCGCTTCGGACATTGCGTTATTGGCGGAACTGGCTCTCTACGGGAAATTCCGTGAAATACCCGAAGTTCTCTTCCTTCAACGGAATCACGAACACCGCGTGGGGCCACAAATTGCACGCAATCCCTATGAAAACATTACATGGTGGGGGCCGTTGAAGGCGGGAAAGACTGTATTCCCCGCATGGCGAATGTCTCATGCCCACCTGTCTTCCGTGTTCCGGGCGCCGCTGAACGTGCGGGAGAGAGCGCGATGCTGCGTCGATCTGGCGAAATGGTTGATACGTAACAGCAAACATCTGCTGAGAGACATCAGGATTGCCGGAGAACGTCTTCCGATGATCGGGTGGGTGTTCAAGAAATATTCGATGGCGGCATGGGTCAACGGACTCCGCCGTGCGGCAAAGGACATAAAAGCGCTTATCCCGGCGGAATCCACCATCATTCTCGTCGACCAGGCGTCGTTCGGAAACACATTTTATCCGGAGGGGCGGTCCATCCCTTTCCTGGAACAAAACGGATGCTATTGGGGATGTCCGCCCGATGACGACACCGCCATTCGGGAGGTGGAAAGGCTGCGCCTTGTCGGGGCCAACTTTATCGTTTTCGGATGGCCTGCCTTTTGGTGGCTTGATCACTATATCGAACTGCACCGCTATCTGCGGTTGAAGTTCCCGTGTACGTTGGAAAACAAACGGCTGGTCGTGTTCGACATGCGGGATAAGGAACAACAGTGCTTTAGCAAGGCAGAAACAATAATTCAAAGGAACGAGGCGGCTCCTTGAAAACTGTTATCCTGGCAGGTGGTTACGGTTCAAGATTAAGCGAGGAGACGGCAATCCGTCCCAAACCCATGGTGGAAATCGGCGGTATGCCGATCCTCTGGCACATCATGAAAATTTATTCCGCCCATGGCATTAACGACTTTATTATCTGCTGTGGATATAAAGGGTACATGATCAAGGAGTTCTTCGGCGGTTATCTTCTTCACATGTCCGACGTGACTGTTGATTTGAGAAACAACAAGACCATTGTCCATCAAAACACCTCCGAACCCTGGATGGTGACAATGGTCGATACCGGGGAAAGGACGATGACCGGCGGGCGGATAAAAAGAGTGAAGGAATATATCGGGGATGAAACGTTTTGCCTTGCCTACGGGGACGGGGTAAGCGATGTGAACATCACGGATCTGATCGCTTTTCACCGAGAACAAAAGTGCCTGGCGACATTGACGGCAATCCAGCCGCCCGGGCGATACGGGGCGATAAGCCTGACGGAGAACCAAAGCAAGATCTTGAGCTTCCGTGAAAAGCCGAAGGGGGATGGCGCCTGGATCAACGGAGGATTTTTCGTCCTGGAGCCCCAGGTGATGGAGTACATCTCCGGAGACATGACCGTCTGGGAATTGGACCCCCTGCAGAAACTGGCGAGCGACGGTATGTTATCGGCCTATAAACATGAAGGATTCTGGCAATCCATGGATACCTTGAGAGACAAGAATGTCCTCGAGGAATTGTGGATGAACGGGAAGCCCCCTTGGAAGATCTGGTAACCGGAGACCCTGTTGAAAATTCTCATTACCGGGAACATGGGATATGTCGGGCCAGGCGTTGTGGAACAATTGCGCATTTCCTACCCTGACGCGATTTTAACCGGGCTGGATGCAGGATATTTTGCGAGTTGCGTCACAGGTCCATGGAGTCGGCCTGAATCCACGGTGGATGTTCAGTATCATGCGGACGTGAGGAATTATCCGAGCGATGTCCTTTCCGGCGTTGACACGATCGTTCACCTGGCAGCGATTTCCAATGACCCCATGGGGGAAACATTTAAAGAGGCCACCTTCGACATCAATCATCGGGCGACTGTCGCGTTGGCGAATCACGCAAAGAAAGTTGGGGTGAAAGCGTTCGTCTTCGCTTCGAGTTGTAGCATCTACGGGTTTTCCGAAGATGAAGCAAGGACGGAGAATTCTCCGGTAAATCCGCTAACCGCTTACGCCAAGTCCAAGGTGTATGCCGAAAGGGATTTGGAACCGCTTGCCGACAGGACGTTTACGGTGACCAGTCTCCGATTTTCCACGGCATGCGGGATGAGCAACAGGTTGCGGCTGGATTTGGTATTGAATGATTTTGTGGCAGGGGCCGTTGTTTCAAGGAAAATCAATATTCTGAGCGATGGAAGTCCATGGAGGCCGCTGATTAATGTAACAGATATGGCTAGAGCTATTAAATGGGCTACAAAGAGGGATCGGGCTTCAGGCGGTGATTTTCTGGCTGTAAATGTTGGCAGCAATGAATGGAATTATCAAGTTCAAGATCTTGCCGAAGCCGTTGCCAAGGTAATACCCAATGTGGCAATATCCATAAATAAAAAAGCGCAGCCGGATAAACGGTCTTATAAAGTTGATTTTAATCTATTCAGAAAAGTGGCGCCTGATTATCAACCAAAATATGATCTGGTTACTACGATAAAAGAATTAAAAGAAGGATTGGCGAGCATGAGATTCAAGGACAAGGATTATCATAACTCAAATTTCATGAGAATAAAGGTATTGATGAAATTGATGAAATCCGGATTGATTACAGAAAAACTTGAGTGGGATAATAATAACTAGCAAATATATTATCCACTGTAAAAACGGAGAGAGCACTATATCCTGCAGGATACATCGAATTACATAAAGCCATATTAAATCATGCAATATTTTAATGTTAAATGCTTGTGAGGGAGAAACATGATCTTCGAGAGAACAAAATTACGAGATGCTTATCTGATCGAGATCGAGAAACGATCGGACCAGCGAGGCTTTTTTGCCCGAATGTGGTGCCGGAAGGAATTTGAGAAACATGGTTTAGTGAGCCATGTAGTTCAGACCAACATTTCCTATAATAGTAAAAAAGGCACAATACGTGGCTTGCACTTTCAGATTGACCCTTACCAGGAGACAAAGCTGGTCCGGTGCACCCGCGGGGCGATCTATGATGTGATTATCGATCTCAGGCCGGATTCGCCTACCTACGGGGAGTGGACGGGAGTGGAACTGAGCGCCGATAACTACATGATGCTTTATGTACCAGAAAACTTCGCCCACGGTTTTCAAACTCTTGCCGATAATACCGAAGTGATTTACCAAGTAACCGAATTTTACACCCCCGGTTCAGAGCGTGGACTGCGCTACGACGACCCAGCTTTCGGCATTGTATGGCCGCTCCCGGCCAGCATCATTTCTGATAAAGATAAGAGCTGGCCGGCTTTTACCGAGGGCAGTTATCCCAACTCCCTGAAAGAATAAGGAAGGCGCGCGATGGTTGTCGTAGATAACGCGTTGAAAAAACGTGAAGCAGAAGGGAACCCGATCCGTGTCGGGATGGTAGGTGCCGGCTTCATGGCCCGTGGAATTGCTCTGCAGATTCTCAGATATGTTCCCGGGATGTCTCTGGTCGCTATCGCAAATCGTCACCTGGATAGGGCCTCCGGGGTTTTTCATGAAGCGGGTGTGGAAACGGTCCGCCCCGTTGAAACAGAGAACCAACTGGAAGACGCGATCATCCGGGGGAATTACGCAGTCACCGAAGATCCGCTGCTCTTGGCCCGGGCAAGTAAGATCGATGCGTTGCTTGAAGTTACGGGCAGCCTGGAATTCGGGGCGCATGCGGTATTCGAGGCGATCCGACACGGCAAACACATGATCTTGATGAACGCGGAACTTGATGGAACGATCGGCCCGATTCTGAAGGTATACGCAGACAAGGCTGGCGTTGTGTATACGGTATCGGACGGTGACCAACCGGGGGTCATCATGAATCTTTACCGATTCGTCAAAGGAATAGGAGTGAGGCCAGTTTTGTGCGGAAACATTAAAGGTCTTCACGATCCTTACCGTAACCCAACGACCCAGGAAGGCTTTGCGCGTAAATGGGGACAGAATCCCTCGATGGTGACCTCATTCGCCGACGGCTCGAAGATTTCATTCGAACAGGCGATTGTTGCAAACGCAACCGGAATGCGAGTGGCCAAGCGAGGGATGTATGGTCCGACTGTCCCCACGGACACCTCGATCAATGATGCGGTTAACTGGTACCCGTCACAGGTCCTGCTTGAGGGGCCGGGTATCGTCGACTATGTAGTGGGTGCTGTTCCGAGCCCCGGTGTCTTTGTGCTTGGGACGCACGATCACCCTGTCCAGAAACATTACTTGAATCTTTATAAATTAGGGAACGGGCCAATTTATTGTTTCTACCGGCCGTACCATCTATGCCACTTCGAGATTCACAACAGCATTGCCCGGGCCGTTTTATTCAATGATGCCACTCTTGCGCCGTTAGGTGCCCAATTGGTTGACGTCGTTACCACGGCCAAGAAAGATCTCAAGGCGGAACAGGTGCTGGATGGGATTGGTCACTATATGACGTATGGCCTTTGCGAGAACTCGGAGATCGTACGTGATGAGAATTTATTACCGATTGGTTTGGCGGAAAACTGTCGGCTCAAAAAGGACATCCCCAAGGACCAGGTGCTTACCTATGATGATGTGGAATTGCCCCCGGGGCGATTGATCGACAAGTTGCGGAAGGAACAGAATGCCTACTTTGCCTCACCCATATCCCCTCCCTATTGAATCTTACATAAATGGCAAATTTCGTGGTTCCAGTCGCGCGGTTCGAGAGAATGTCTCGAAGAGATCTCGGCGGCTTCGTGCTGTGTCTCGCAATTCCGGTCTCGTATCGGGCCGGCCCCCTGACCCGTCCTTCGCTCCTCGCATCGGGCGAAGGCCGGGGGCTCCCTTTTACGCTACGCTTGCGATCTTGCCCCCGCTCGATGCCGCGATGTGCCTCACGCTTTATACTGCAGGTCGAAGGCCACGAGCCGGCTGTTCTTCAGGGCGCAGCGAAACTTCGCGCCAAGATAATCGCGCAGGCCTCCGTAATAATCGAGCCACCAGAAGGCCGGCCAGGCGAACACGATGAAGGCGGCTCCGGCTCGACGCAGCCGTTCGAGCTCCCGAATCGCCGTCTCGTCATCCACCGGCGCCCCCCAGTACTGCCCTTCATGTTCGAGGAAAGGAATCGCGTGCCTGTCCGCAACGACTTCGGATCCCAACGATGCCTCGTCAACCAGGATCAACATCGCTTTCGCCGGGACAAGCGCCGCAATCTCATGCTTTGCGATCTCGACCCTTTCCTTACGCGACAGCGTAAGCGTTGGTATGAGCAGCTGCGTCAGCTGGCTGCGCCGAGCATTCAAATCGAGCAGCCGGTCTGCCAGCCACAAGCGATACGAGGCCTCAGCGGCGCGATGCGACCGCATCAGGCAGCCGATCGCATCGATAAGTTCCGCCACCACGGCAACGGGTTTGGTCCCCATATCGGAGTCGTAATGAATTTTGGATTCTTGCCCGGCATGGAACCGAACTTGGCACAGTTCCTTCGGGATGAAGACAATGTCGAACCGGGCCGCCAACCGCACGTATAAATTGTAGTCGATCATGTCTTTGCAGTGTGGAATGTCAAATGGTCCAACCGCTGCCAGCGCTGCCGATCGCAGCATGACACTGGAGAAGTTTATAATCAATTTGTTCCCGGCCACGATACGATGGAGGTACTCCAAGCCGTTGACGAGCCCTTTCGGGGTCGAATCCGACACGTATCTTGCGTTCAGATCCACCGGCGCACCGTTGATGTCCACACTTTTTATTTCTGTGACTGACAACGCTGCACTCGGATACTCGTCCAGCGCCCGCACGGAATCGCGGATGAAGCCGGGGAGCATCGCATCGTCGTCCTGAAGGATGGTCAGATAAGGGCTCTCGTTGATCTCAATGGCACGATTCCAATTGCGGAACAGACCGATATTGGTTTCGTTTTTAACGTATGCAATACGGGCGTCCGCGAATGATCGTACCACTGCCTCTGTATCATCGGTGGAGGCATTATCCAGCACGAGGACCCGAAAGTTTACGCAGTCCTGCGTCAGAACGCTTTCGAGGCAGACCTTCAGCAAGGCCGATCGATTGTAGGTCGGAACTGCAACGGTAACCTTGGGTTTAGGGTTCATGATGACCTCCTCAATAAAGGCAGTGAAGAAGGATGAGGCGCCTTGCGACCTATTCTCCTCGCACACCTCCGATGCTGTTCGTAGTCGGAATTGATGGATTCTATCCCGCGTAGCGCCTCGGGCCCGTCTCGAGATCTATGTATAAACTCTTCGTATGAACCGTAAAATGGAGTATTACAACTCAAACAGAATAATAACTTGTTAATCGGCATGCAATTGCCGGTTTTCAGATTGAGGCGATTGCTTTGGGGTTGACAGAATAGGGGGCCTTGCTATGCTTGGTAGGACGTAGGATGGAAATGCTCGAAACGGTAGAAACATCCACCCGAAAATATGGATCCAAAGTCGCATGTTGTCCGTTTGGTCTGACAGCCGATGAAAGTTTTCGCGAGATACCGGATCGCGTAAAATCGGACTTCGGACACGTGGACCTGCTCCTCCATTGCGCGGGCACAATAACCTTGGGAAGGATGGAATCCGCTCCCCTGGAAGCGTTCGACAAACAATATCGCACCAACGTCCGCGCACCCTTTTCCTTGACACAAGCCTTGTTGCCCATGCTGAAAACTCGTAGGGGACAGGTCGTATTTATCAACTCGAGTGCTGGGATAAAAGCGATGCCCCATGTGGGCCAGTATGCCGCGACCAAGCATGCCCTCAAAGCCGTTGCCGACAGCCTGAGGGCGGAGGTCAATGCCGAGGGAGTCCGCGTCCTGAGCGTTTATCCGGGGCGGACGGCAACGCCGATGCAGGCTTCCGTCCACGAGAGGGAGGGGAAGGCGTATATACCGGAACGGCTCATGCAGCCGGAAGACGTGGCGGGGGTTGTAATCAACGCACTCTGTTTGCCGCGGACGGCCTAGGTGACGGATATCCACATCCGGCCGTTTATCAAACCGTTCTCTTCAGGAACAGAATAAGCAAATTTTCAAGGGGAACCGATCGGGTGAGGGAAATCGTAAATATAAGGCGAAACACGTCGCTAGTTCACTGCTGCAACATAGCATTGGCAGTGGTATTTCATCTGGTTGCATTCTCAGCGTCCGCACAAGATAGCCGACCACCAAAGGGGCATACTCGTTCGCTGTCGACTCCAAAGATTGACAAGGCTCCCTTCATAGATGGGAAACTCGACGAAGAGTTGTGGACGAAGGCCGCGGTTGCGGGCGATTTTTGGATTTCAGAACAAGAGCGGTGGCCGACGGAAAAAACCGAGGTCTTGGTCCTGGCAGATAAAGACCATCTCTATTTCGGCTTTCGCGCCTACGACGGCCAGCCTGATGGAATCGAAGCCAGGCAAACCCGTCGAGATGCCGGACTTGGCCTGGACGACCAGGTGGTGGTCGAACTTGATCCATTTCACAACCATAGACAGACTTCGAGTTATTCCGTGAACGCGATTGGCACACAGGATGACGCCATTGCAGGCGGTCGGGCGAGAAACATCCAGTGGAAAGGCGACTGGACGGCAGCGGCTGTCAGGACGGAATACGGCTGGTCGGCGGAAATCGCCATTCCATTCGAAATACTGAACTACGACGCAGGGAACACCACCTTTGGGGTAAATGTTTCACGCTATCATCATCGAACGGACCAGTGGAGTCGCTGGGCTGACCATACGCCACAAGGCAAGCCGGAAGAAAGGGGGCACCTGTCGGGATTAAATCCCCCCTCGGTCGGAAAGTATCACGAGTGGACGATCATGCCGTACGGCCTCATGGGCCGCAACATACCGGACAAGGAAGGGGAGACCCATGACTTCCTGGCAACTGGGGGAATCGATCTCCGGTACGAACCGCGGCAGAACTTGACGGGCGTGCTATCCTTCAACCCGGACTTCAGCCAGCTGGAATCGCAGATCACCGACATCAACTTCAACTACAACGAAAAGTTCCGGGCCGACCCGCGTCCCTTCTTCCAGGAAGGTTCCGCCTATTTCGGAAGTGACAGCAAGTTCCTCTACACGAATCGGATCCCGGACTTCGACTACGGTGGAAAAGTTTTCGCTCAGTCGGGACGTTACCAGCTGGGCGGGTTGGTTACGGAGGCTCCCAACAGCCGTTGGGATATGGCCTTTCGGTTGAATCGTGAGTTGGGCGCTACGAATAACGCCGGCATTATGATGGTACTGACAGACCGGGAAAATTTGAGGAACCAGTTGTTTGCAGGCCAGTTCGGCGGGCGCCAGCCCTACGGATTGAATTACGGGCTGGACGTTGCTTTTACAACGACCGAAAAGCAGAAAGGCGAGGGGGAGTACGTCCGTGGTTCAATCGGCTGGAAATGGGACTATGCCTGGATCGGAACGAATCTGGACCGGTACAGCGTGGATTTTTTCCCCGCCAACGGATTGCTGAACCGGGATTTATTCGGTACGCAGGGAGTCATCAATTATGCGGGTTACCGGCGGGATTTGGGAAGCGGCCCCTTCCGGGTAATCCGCGGAGACGTCGGCTGGATCGGCCGGGAAACGACCAGCGGCTTGACACAGAACAATACCTGGTACGCGGACGCCAGTGTCGAGCTGAGACAGCAGGTATATTTCGGATTGTTCTATAGTAACGGTGATTATCGTCCCGTAGGCACTGAAATTGGCGAGTGGGCCGACTTCATGAACCATGACCGTTATTGGACTGCCAGCTTGTCCTTTAACACACGGAGCAGCGTCTATGGTTACGGGGCTTCGTACTCCTGGGGAACTTTAGGGGGGGGCGCATATGGGTATCTTGCCCCTTACCTTTGGATCAGGCCGATCAAGGAAGCTTTTTTGAAGGCCACTTACGAGCGGCTTCACAGTTTCGGTACTTTCGACCAGGCAGTCGTTTCCGGCGGATGGGATATCACTCGCCAAGACGGAATCGTTTTCCGGTACATATCGGCAAATCAAGCCGACTCCTTCCGGGCTGGCTACAGTCGGCACGTTCGAAAGGGACTCGACATTTTTGTCGTGTACGACAAAGAGGCATTCCAACACGCTCAATTTTCGGTAAAGTTCGTAATGGCGATTCCGTTCTCCATGAGCGGTCTGTCGAGTTCGAATAACTCCAGCGCTCCTCAACCAAACAATGGGATGCGATATTGATGGAAAGGTCGGGAAGAGTGATGTTGCCCCCGTTTCGCACGGACATCTCTTTTCGGGTCGCGCCTCTCGGGTGAGGTCACCCCTCCTGCGTCCGCTGCGCCGCGAATCACCCGTTACAGGGGCCGGCGGAAGGGGAACCGTCGTCGTACCGGGACGGCTGCGCGGGATGACGGCTATCCGATTTTCCGGGACAGGTCGTCGGCGAAAACGGGGTAGGAGTTCCGGAGCGCGGGGATCTGGGCGCGGAGCAGCGCGACATCGGCCGGGGAAGGGGAGGGCGTGTCCGGCGCCGTCTCCGGGGAGAGGGGGAACCCTGTCTCCTTCTGCGCTTCCCCGTACGTCACTCCGGGGT
>Ga0209342_10006141_pt1 | contig 12240 bp, 7 predicted proteins | sample RifCSP16_2_FD_184023 | JGI IMG/M metagenome (GOLD analysis project Ga0209342, IMG submission 184023) | Soil microbial communities from Rifle, Colorado - Rifle CSP2_sed 16_2 (SPAdes) (version 2) | ecosystem: Environmental > Terrestrial > Deep subsurface > Rock core/Sediment | place: Rifle... | reverse complement strand
CGTTCCTTCTTTGACAGTCGGACAATATACTTCTTCTGCATGGGAAACCTCCTTGTTTCCCAAACTCTCCCAAAAACACGCACTACGATCAATCCCAATTACTAAACGTGACAAAGCACTAGGGCGGGTTGTGAATGATTGCTAAAGGGGGACAGTCCCATTTTCGCTTAGACGAAAATTGGGACTGTTCCCAATGTGTTGGCGGTTATTGGTGAGTGAGGGTCTCGGTGCCGAGTTGGCCGCCGCTGGGATTGGACCACTTGCCAACGAGCCGTCCGTCGGCTTCGACTTTATAGACGACGATGCCGCCGGGTCCGCGGCCGGCCACGCCCCACGACGAGCTGAGGTAGCCGTCCATGAGAATGGCGACCCCGTTGTGGCCGGAGCCGCCGATGCTCCAGCTCATTGCGTAGGCGGCGCCCTGGGCGGTGATCGTTACCGTTCCGGAGTAGCCGCTGCCGTCCGGGTTGGTGCCTTGGCACGCGTAGGTGCCCGTGATTTCGGCGGAAGCGAACGAAGTCGCCAAACAGACCAAAATTACCGCCGCCGCGCCGTAGTGCCATCGATGGAACATTGTAGTTTCTCCCGAAAAAAAATGAGACCTAGTTTGAGTGACCAAAAACCTAATCAAGAATAAGTCTTACAGGGTGTCATTGCAAGTGAGTGACGTCGCGGGCTGGGCGAGAAGGGTGGTTTTGTGGGGTTTTTTTCATTGGACCGGCTATGTGAACCTTGGAATAAAGAGGGGTACGAACTTCGGAGAAAGAATTTGGGGCAGGGTCTTGACAGGCTTGGCGGAAAATAGATATGATAGCATTGCTATAACAATGCTGCATATTTATCACACAATGAATAAGGATGCACTTTCCCTCGTGAGAAAACCGGGAAGGAATTGCCACATTTCGTTGTGGCCATTGGTCTTACGCATCATTGATCGTGCCTGCTGGACTAAAAGGGGCTGAATCGTCGGCGGTTTGAGTTTGGGGTGTCGACGATCCGGGGAGCGGGGAAAGATCGGACCTCCGCTCGTCCCGAGGCCGTTGAACACTCGCATTCTTGTTCTTGCGAGAGATGTTTCGCTCTCTTTGATAGGCCTCTTCGATGGGCTGTTGGGCTCCTGAATGGGAGTCTGCGTTTCCGTGGTGGTGTGTTGCGTCCCATGGAATCTGGGAAAGAGACTCTTCCGTTTTCTCCGTTCCAATCGTTTCATTTTTTTGAAAGGAGTTTCCCATGAGGGGAAGTCGTCCGGCTCAGGGGCCTTGTTGGGCAGGCACGTTATTGATCGTATTGGGCAGCGCGTTGATTTTCGCGGATAGCGCTCGGGCCGAGGAGTTCGACTGGCGGGACGTGGACGGGCAGAACTGGATAACCCCGATCAAAAGCCAGTTCGGCGGCACCTGTTGGGACTTTTCTTCCTGCGGGACACTTGAAGCGAAGTACAACCTCACGCGGAACGATTTTTCCTACGCCGCCAACGTTTCCGAGCAACACATCTGTTGGGAAACAAATCCTGACATGGGCAGCACCAACGGCGGATTTGCCTATCTGGTGTTGAATTACTTCACGTCCCACGGCGTGGTCTCCGAGGACGAATGTCCTTACCAGTCGTCCAGCCCCAACGTTGGGATCGAGCCTTATTGGCCGTTGGCGTCCGGTTGGGAGAACCGCGTCTGGAAAAGCACCTCCAATCTGAACCAGTTCACGACCAGCACCGCCACAATGAAATCGTATCTCAAGACTGCCGGCCCGATGGCGGTCGGTCTGCATTCCGTGGACGACATGTACGAGTCGGTGGTGGCGTTGAAGACAAACTACAACCCGCCCTCGGGCGGACTCGACCATGAAGTGGTTCTGGTGGGATTTCGCGACGACGCCGAGGTCCCGTCCGGCGGCTACTGGATCATCAAAAATAGTTGGGGAACCAGCTATGGCGACGACGGCTACGGGTATGTCCCCTACGGTAATCTCGAAAACCACGACGACGTCAGCGCGATCACCGGCGCCGTCTACTACACCGGCGCGATGGCCTCGGCCACGTGGAACGGCGGGGCGGGAACCTGGACCGAAAGCGGGACCAACTGGAACTCGGGCGCCTACGCCTGGGAAAACCAAGAAACCGCCGCCACGTTCGGCGGCGCGGGCGGAGCGGTTACGATCGACGGCACGGCCATCGCCCACGGCGTGACGATCAACTCGACCGGCTACACCTTCAGCGGCGGCGCTCTGACGGTCACGGCCGGCGGCATCACGGCCAACGAAAGCACGACGATCAATGCGCCCGTCACCGTCGGCGCTCCCCAGACCTGGACCGTCGCCACCGGCAAGACCCTCACCGTCAACGGCGACCTCCACACGGTGATCAGCGACCTGACGATCAGCGGCAACGCGACCGTGACGGTCTCCGGCTCGGTCGACGGCGGCGGGGTGATCAACACCGTCGGCGGCGCGGCGCCGGGCAAGATCACGCTCGTGAACAACGCCTACCTCGCGCTCGACGGCGACGTCGATTACCTGACGGACATCGACGCGGCGGCGGGCAGTCACGGCATTTCGTTCAACCAGGGAGCGGGCGAGGTCGGCCACTGCTACGGAAAGATCAGCGGCGGCGGATTCATCGACAAACGCTACGCGGGCACCGTCGTGTTGCACAACGTCGACAATGATTACACCAATTGGACCACGATTTACGACGGCGGCGCCTTGCAGGCCGACAGCGGCGACGGGCTGCCCTCGGCGAGCCTCTTGAATCTCAACGGCGGTGTGCTCCAAAGCAACGGCACGGTCACCTTCACCCGAACCCTCGGCACCTCGGGCTCGAACCGTTTTCAGTGGAACACCTATGGCGGCGGCTTTTCCGCGGGCGCGGGCGCGATGACGGTACGCGTGAACAACGGCGCCGGCACGCTCACCTGGGACACGACCGTCGGCAGCCACATCGTCGGCACGTTGAAATTCGGCTCCGACTCGGCCGCGAACGTCGTCGACTTCCAAAACGGCATCGCGCTGGGCAGCTCGACCCGGACCGTCCAAGTAACCGACAATCCCAATACGGGCGCGGATTACGCAAAAATCTCGGGCGTCATCTCCGGCACGGGCGGACTCACCAAGACGGGCAACGGCACCTTGGCCCTGACCGCCACGAACACCTATCAGGGCGCCACGACCATCTCGGCCGGCGCATTGCAGGCCAACCACGGCGCGGGCCTGCCCAGCACCCGATTCCTGAGCCTTGACGGCGGCGTGCTCCAAAGCAACAGCGCCATCACGTTCAGCCGCAGCCTGGGGACCAGTGGCGGCACGTTCCAGTGGACGACCAACGGCGGCGGCTTCGCCGGCGGAGCCGGCGCGATGACCGTCCGGGTCAACAACGGCACGGGCACGCTCAACTGGAACACGACGGGCAACGTCATCAAGGGCACGCTGAAATTCGGCTCCGGTTCAGCGGCCAGCTACGTCGACTTTCAGAATGGCATCAACCTCAACAACGGGAGCCGAACGATCCAGGTGGACGACAATCCCAGCACGTCGGCCGACTACGCCGTGATCTCGGGCGTGATCTCCAACAGCACGGGCACCGGCAACCTCACTAAAAGCGGCGGCGGCATGTTGAAGCTCACCGCCACGAGCACCTACAACGGCACGACGACGATCGGCGGCGGCGCGCTGCAAGCCGATTTCGCCGCGGGCGTTCCCACGGGCAGCTTCCTCACGCTCGACGGCGGCGTCCTGCAAAGCAACAGCGCCCAAACGTTCACGCGGGCCCTCGGCTCCAGCGGCAGCACGTTCCGGTGGACCGCCAACGGCGGCGGCTTCGCGGCCGGCGCGGGGGCGATGACCGTCAACGTCGGCAACGGCGCGGCCCTCACGTGGGGAACCACGGTCGGGACACATCTGGTCGGCACGCTGAAACTCGGTTCGGCGACGGCCGCCAACGTCACCACGTTCCAGAACTCGATCGACCTTAATAATGGCGACCGCACCGTCCAGGTGGACGACAATCCCGACTCCTCGACCGACTACGCCGTGCTTTCCGGTGTACTCAGCGGCACCGGCACGCTCACCAAAACGGGTGCCGGCATGTTGTATTTGAACGGGGCCGGCGGCAATACCTACTCCGGCATGACCACCATTGCCGCGGGCAACGTCACATTGGATAAGTCCTCCGGTGTGCCCATTACAGGGATCCTGACGTTCGAAGGGGACATTAGCAGCAACATCTATTTCAATCGTTCGGACCAGATCGCTTCGTCGGCGGTAGTGGATTTTAGCAAAACGGGTTCCTCGCTCGGCCGGTTGTTGTTGCACGGCTATAACCAGACGCTCGGCGGTCTCTCCGATCCGACCGGTCACGGGGCCGTTCAAGTCATTCACACGGAAGCGGGTTATTCCAACAACAGCACGTTGACCGTCAACAACACGGCCGACTACATCTTTGCCGGCTACATGCGGGACCGATCCGGCGGAAGCAGCGGCACGCTCGCGCTGGTCAAGACCGGCTCGGGAACGCAGACGCTCTCAGGCGCGAATATTTACTACACCGGCGGCACGACCGTCAGCGGCGGGACACTCCTGTTGCAGGATACGACGAATTCGACGTTCCTCACAAAAAATATCACGAATAACGCCACGCTGGAATTCAACGCCGACACGGTGGACGTCGACTTCAGCGGAGTGATCAGCGGGTCGGGAACCCTGGCCAAGACGGGCAGCGGCATGTTGACCCTCAGCGGTTCGACGGGCAACACCTACACCGGCACGACCACCGTCATGGCCGGAACGCTACGATTGAACAAGACGTCCGGCGTGGCCATTGGAGGCGATCTCAACATGGCCGGCAACGGACTCGAAAGCAACTACGTTTATCTCGACCAGTCCAACCAGATCGCCTCGTCGGCCGTCATCACGTTCGGCGCCACGGCGACTACGTCGAGCCGCTTGAACTTGCGAGGTCATACTCAAACGGTCGCCGGCATCTCGTGCTCGACGGGCCGCGGCGTCATCCAGAACGTCGAGTACGAATCGGGCATTTCGGCCGACGGCGTACTCACCATCAATAACTCGGTCGACTACTCGTACAACGGCTATCTACGCGATTATTACCAGGACACCAGCACCGGCAAGGTCGCGCTGGTCAAGACGGGCACCGGCACGCAAACCCTTTCCGGCGCCAATATTCGCTACACCGGCGGAACCACGGTCAGCGGCGGCAAGCTGCTGCTTCTGAATACGACGAATTCCACCTTCCTCGCCACGAACATCACCGACAATGCCACGCTGGAATTCAACATAACCAGCGACATCAATTACTCCGGCGCGATCAGCGGCTCCGGCGCGTTGCGCAAGACGGGCACGGCCGACCTGACCCTTTCTGGCGCCACGGGCAACACCTTCTCCGGCGAGACCACCATGGCTGCAGGAAACATGTATTTGGACAAATCGTCCGGATTGGCGATTTCCGGCAATCTGACCTACTCCGGAAGTACGAGCACGCTGGTGTTTTTGAACCGGTCCAGTCAGATCAGTTCTTCCGCCGTGCTGAACTTCAACAATTCCAGCGGCACGAGCCATCTTGTTCTGCTGGGCAACAGTCAGACGGTTGCCGGCATCTCCTGCACGAACGGCCGCGGCTGCATCGAAAACAGCCACACGGAATCCGGCATTTCGGCGAACGGAATTTTGACCGTTAACAACACGTCCGATTATTCGTACAACGGACATCTTCGCGACAAATACTATGCCGGGACCAGCACGGGCTTGGTGTCGCTGGTCAAGACGGGCGCCGGCACGCTGACCCTCGCGGGCAGCAACATCACCCACACCGGCGGAACCACCGTCGGCGGCGGCACCCTCTCGGTGCTGTCCGATACGATCGCCAGCAGCGTGACGGTCAACTCCGGAGGCACGTTTGCTCCGGGTGTGCTCGACCTGCACGAAGTCACCACCGGCGCGGCCGCGTGGAACAACGGCGGCGAGTATCTCTGGGAGATCAACGACGCCGACGGAACGGCCGGAACCAACTGGGACGCATGGAACGTCACCGGCGACCTATCGATCGCCTCGACGTTCACGATCAACGTGGACACCCTCAACGGCACGTCGGCCGGAGCGATGGCCGATTTTAATAATCAGCTTTCCTACTCCTGGCTCCTGGCCGAGACGACCGGATCCATTTCCGGCTTCGCCAACCTCAGTCTGGACACCAGCGAGTTCCAGAACGCATTGGCCGAGGAAGGCTATTTGTACCTGTCGCAAAGCGGCGACAACATGCTCTACCTCAACTACTCGCCCACCGGGGGCGAGGGGCTGATGGGCGGCGGAGGCGGGTCGTCGATGGCGGCCCTGCCGGCCGTGAACAATCCCGTGCCCGAGCCGAGCGCGTTCGCTCTGTTGGTGGCCATGGGGGTGATCGGCTTGCTGCGTCGACAGCGAGCGGCCTGATCGCGAACGACCCGTTCGTATAGATAAACGTGAAAATGAAAAGGCCCTCGGGACCGAAAGATCCCGAGGGTTTTTTGTCACGATTTGCCTTGCGGTTGTCGCGGTTCTCGTTGGGATGAGTTTTGCGTTATTTGGGCAAGCGGTGTTGCTCGGCGCGGAGCCCGGCGAGAATCCGGACTATAAAGCGGAGTTTCTTCAGTTGTGCGACGAGCAGGCCAAGGTCGTCGAACGCCAGACCCGTGACCACAAGGAGGGACGTCAGTTCTACAAGGATTCGTACGCCGAGAAGGTGCATCCGGGCGGAATCTATCGCAGCGGGAACAAGCCGAAAAGCGAGCCATGAGTCGCAGGTAACCAAGTTGTCCACTGCGCCTAACTTGGTGCATATATTAACCCTACGATTACGGCTGATCGAGCGGCGGGGCGTGTCCTATAATTTCATGGTAGCCACGGTAGTACGCCCGGGCTTGCCGAATTGGGCACGTCATGGCCTTTGAAGAGGTGAACTCATGTTGGAAGTTCTTACCGCGGCAGACAATGTGGTTGAATTGGCGCTGAAAGGGACGATTCACGCGACGGACTTCACGAAGATCGAACAACATGTGGACGAGTTGATCGCCAAGCACGGAGCGATTCGGTTGTTGCTGGACGCTTCGGAGTTCGAAGGATGGCAGGACGTCAATGCGGCCCGAACGCACTTTTTGTTTGTGAAGGAGCATCACGCGCGGGTGGAGCGGATCGCGGTGTTGGGCGACCATCAGTGGCAGCACTGGCTGGCGTCGGCGATCAGCGTGTTTCTGCACCCGGACGTGAAGTGTTTTGGATCGGACGAGAAGCACTCGGCGCTGAAGTGGCTGGCGGAGACGGAGTGAGGTGGCGGGCAGCGGGCAGCAGGCAGCAGGCAGCGGGCAGAGGGCAGCAGGCAGAGGGCAGAGGGGGAGGATCAGGAGTCAGGGACTTCTAATAGCCGTTGGCGGAAGCCTACGGAAATCCGGGGGCGGCGGGCAGTGGGGTTGACGCTTAGCCGGGGGGGTGGTGTAATGGCGACCGGTCGGCATGGGAGTCCGGCCATTCCGAGAGCGTGAGAAAGTGAGAGAGGCCATGCGCGTTGTCACGGCGGTTCGGACGTTTTTCCGCGTTCTTTTCGATCGGGAGTTCGCCGGGCGAGTCGAGTTGGCGATGTCCGGGGAGGCCGCGCCGCCGGCCGCGCGGACGGACGCAAGTCGTCCGCCGATGCAGCCAAAGCACGAGACGCGGAGCGAGGCGATTTCGCTCCTGGCGGCGTTGCAACGCGAAGCACGGTTGGTTGATTTTCTTCAGGAACCGCTCGAAGGGTATTCCGACGCGCAGATCGGGGCCGCCGCGCGCGACGTGCATCGAGAATGTCGCGGGGTGTTGCAGCGGATGTTCGCCCTCGAGCCGTTGCGGACCGAGACGGAGGGGGCGACGATCGAGGTGTCCTCGGGCTACGACGCGGCCTGCTATCGGGTGACGGGTAACGTCTCGGGCGAGCCGCCGTTTCGCGGGACGATGGTCCATCACGGGTGGAAGGCGACGATCTGCCAAGTGCCCAAGTGGTCGGGCGGGAAGGACGCGGCGATGGTCGTCGCGCCGGTCGAAGTGGAGTTGAAATAACGTCGATCCGTGATTAGATCCGTAGGCCGGGTCATGACCCGGCGCGTTGCTGCTTCGTGACGCACAGACCTGTCGGGTCATGACCCGGCCTACTGAGGAAAGTGAGAATGGACGCTCAATACGTCATTGGGATCGACCTGGGGACGACCAATAGCGTGTTGGCCTATGCGCGGTTGGACGGGGGCGAAGCTCGGCCCGAGTTGCTGGCCGTGCCGCAGTTGGTCGACGCGGCAACGATCGAGGCGCGGACGACGCTGCCTTCGTTTCTCTATCTGGCCGGCGGGCACGAACAGACGGGCGGGGCGTTGGATTTGCCGTGGCGGGCCGGGGGTGATTTCGCCGTGGGGCATTGGGCGCGGCGGCAGGCGGCCCAGGCGCCGGACCGGACCGTGTCGGCGGCCAAGTCGTGGCTGTGCCATCATGGGATCGATCGGCGTCAGGCGATTCTGCCTTGGGGAGCGACGGGCGACGTGCCGAAGGTGTCGCCGGTCACGGCGTCGCAGCGCTATCTGGAACATCTTGTCGCGGCATGGGAACATGCGTATCCCGACGCGCCGATCGCGCGACAGATCGTGGTGTTGACCGTACCGGCGTCGTTTGACGCAAGTGCGCGCGAACTGTCGCGCGAGGCGGCGCTGGAGGCCGGGCTGCCGGAGAATCTGATTCTGCTCGAAGAGCCGCAGGCGGCCGTCTATGCGTGGTTGGCCGACGCGGGCGAACGGTGGCGGAAGCGGTTGTCGGTGGGCGATGTGTTGTTGGTGTGCGACGTCGGCGGCGGGACGACCGACTTGACGCTGGTCGGCGTGAGCGAGGAGCGGGGCGAGCTGGTTCTGGAACGCAAGGCGGTCGGCGATCATCTGCTTGTGGGCGGCGACAATATGGATCTGGCGCTGGCCCATTACGTGGCCGGGCGGTTCGCGGAGAAGGGCGTCGAACTGGATCCGTGGCAGTCAGTGGCGCTTTGGCACTCGTGCCGCGAGGCGAAGGAGGCGTTGCTGTCGACCGGCGGGGAGAAAACGCACGCGATTTCGGTATTGGGACGCGGCACTCGGTTGATCGGCGGCACGGTGTCGGTCGAAGTCGAGCGGCGGGTGGTAAGCGATTTTTTGGTCGAGGGTTTTTTTCCACGATGCGCGGCGACGGATCGGCCGACGCCGCGTCAACGATCGGGCTTCCGTGAGATGGGCCTGCCGTTCGAGGCGGACACGGCGGTCACTCGGCATTTGGCGGCATTCCTCGGATCGCACGGCGACGACGGCCAACCGGCGCGGCCGACGCACGTGTTGTTCAACGGCGGCGTGTTCAAGGCCCAGCGATTGCAACAGCGGTTGATGGAGGTGCTGAACATTTGGTCGGCGGGCGAGGAGTCGCCACGCGTGCTCGAAGGGACGCACGACCTGGATCATGCAGCGGCGCGAGGCGCGGCGTGTTACGGCTGGGCGAAACACAAAGGCGGCGTGCGGATTCGAGGAGGAACGGCCCGGGCGTATTACGTGGGCATCGAGACGACGGGGCCCGCGATACCGGGCGTGGGGCGTCCGATCCGTGCGCTGTGCGTGACGCCGATCGGGATGGAAGAGGGCACGGAGACGGCCGTTCCGTCGGAGGAGATCGGGCTGGTCGTGGGTCAGCCGGCGCAGTTTCGGTTTTTCAGTTCCTCGACCCGGCGACAGGACCGGCCGGGCGACGTGCTCGCGCGGTGGACAAAGGAGGAATTGGTCGAGACCGACCCACTGGAAGCGACGCTTCCGGCGGATGAGTCGGTCGCCGAGGGGTATGTGCCCGTCCGGTTCGAGTCGCGGATCACGGAGTTGGGGATGCTGGAGCTGTGGTGCGTAGGCACGCGGAACGACCGGCGGTGGAAGTTGGAGTTTAGCGTGAGGGAAGAATAAGGGCGTAAACGTAGGTCAGGCTGTGCCTGACAAATGGGCGAACGGCATCTTCTTCTGTCAGGCACAGCCTGACCTACGGGTTTTGATGGCATCACGCGGAGCGTGATGAGTACGGAGGGATGTTGGGACGATGCGAGTCACGGTTTTGGCTGGTGGGCCGTCGAATGAACGAACGGTCAGCCTCGAAGGCGGTCGGGCCGTGGCCGACGCTTGCCGGCGGTTGGGGCACGAGGTGACGCTGGCCGACGCGATGCCGGGGAATCTTGCGGCGCTTGATGAGCCGTGTGACGTGGTGTTTCCGGTAATGCACGGGCCGTTTGGCGAGGATGGGACTCTTCAGGCATTGTTGGAGGCTCGCGGACTGCGGTACGTGGGGAGCGATTCGGCGGCTTCTCGCGTATGCATGGACAAGCACGAGGCGAAACGGCGGTGGCGCGAAGCGGGATTGGCCACCGCGGAGTGGGCCTGCGTGGACCATGAATCCGAGCCGTTGCGAGCCGATCGAATTCGTCCGCCGGTCGTGGTAAAACCGGTCCGTGAAGGCAGCAGCGTGGGCGTGGTGTTCTGCGAGACGGCGGAGCAAGTGGCGGCGGCCGTGGACGACGGGCTACGGCGGTTTGGGCGGGTATTGGTCGAGCGGCGACTGTCGGGCCGCGAGTTGACCGTGGGCATTTTGGGCGACGAGGTGCTGCCGATCGTTGAGGTGCGGCCGGCGGCGGGGTTTTATGACTACGAGGCGAAGTATCTGCGCGACGACACGCAATATATCGTTGAGCCGGATTTGGAGCCGACGACGTATCACGCGGTGCGGGAGCTCGCTCACGCGGCGTACCGGTTGCTTGGGTGCCGGCATTATGGGCGGGTGGATTTGATTCTGGACGAGCAGGCCGGGCCGCAGTTGTTGGAGATCAACACGATTCCCGGGTTCACGGAACATAGTTTGTTGCCGAAGGCGGCGGCGCACGTGGGGATTGGGTTTGATCGGTTGGTCGAGCGGTTGATTGAGTTGGCGACGCGGGCCACAATGTATTCCTCACGCTCCGCGTGAGGTCAAAGAATTACGCATCCATGCGGACATCACGCGGAGCGTGATGAATACGAACAGGAACGCAGATGAACGCGGATGAGGGGAAGGAGAAAATGCCGGCGCGGTATGTCGTGGGGATCGACCTGGGGACGACGAATTCGGCCGTTTGTTATGTTGATACGGAGGAGAGCGATTGGCGGGTGCGAACGTTTGCCGTGCCGCAGTTGGTGGGGCCGGGGCAAGTCGAGCCGCGCGAGACGCTCCCTTCGTTTCACTATCAGCCGGCGACCGAGGAGGCGGCGAGCGGGGCGCTGCGGTTGCCGTGGGAGAGTGAGTCGTCGGGCTGGATCGTTGGTGCCTATGCGCGCGATCAGGGTACCACGACGCCCGGACGGTTGATCGCGTCGGCCAAGAGTTGGTTGTGTCACTCGGGCGTGGACCGTTCGAGCGATTTATTGCCGTGGCAAGGGGCGGCCGACGTCGAGCGGCTTTCGCCGGTCGAGGTGAGCGGGCGTTACTTGTCGCACGTGCGGCGGGCGTGGGACGCGGCGCGGCCGGATACGCCGCTGGCCGAGCAGGACGTGGTACTGACGCTGCCGGCTTCCTTCGACGAAATTGCCCGGGAGTTGACCGTGAAAGCGGCGGCGCGGGCCGGGTTGGCGCGGGTCGTGCTGATCGAGGAACCGCAGGCGGCCTTCTATGCGTGGATCGACTCGCACCGCCAGACGTGGCCGACGCAGGTCAGCCCGGGACAGAAGATATTGGTTTGTGATTGCGGGGGCGGAACGTCGGATTTCACGCTGATCCGCGTGCGGCAGGCGGCCGACGGGAAGGTGCAATTCCATCGCGTGGCGGTCGGCGAACATTTAATCTTGGGCGGCGACAATTTGGATTTGGCGCTGGCGCGGCATTTAGAAATGCGGCTGGCGGGCGAGGGCGGACTGGAGCCGCGCCAGTGGGCCGTGTTGGTGCGGCAGTGCCGGGTGGTGAAGGAGACGTTGTTGGGCGACGGGGCGCCGGAGCGGTTGACGGTGAATCTGCCGGGCGCCGGCACGCGGCTGATCGGCGGCGGGTTGCAGATCGAAGTGACCCGCGACGAGGTGGCCGAGCTGTTGGTGGACGGGTTCTTTCCACAGTGCGGGTTGGACGAGTTGCCGCAATCGCGGACGTCGGGGTTTCAGGAGTTCGGGCTGCCGTTCGCGCCGGACGCGGCGGTGACGCGGTATCTGGCGACGTTTTTGCGGAATC